>Ga0302135_10001519_pt1 | contig 13992 bp, 12 predicted proteins | sample CBN3_surface_MG_FD_203119 | JGI IMG/M metagenome (GOLD analysis project Ga0302135, IMG submission 203119) | Marine microbial communities from Western Arctic Ocean, Canada - CBN3_32.1 | ecosystem: Environmental > Aquatic > Marine > Oceanic | place: Canada: Western Arctic Ocean | collected...
GCCTTCTTCGCGGCGGCATATTCCATCTCTTCGAAGCCATCCGTGATAAGGACGGCCGCCCGCTTGTTTTCCAGAAGATTCTCGCTGCGTCGGGGCATCGAATGGTCCATGTGTCGCTCCTTATTCCTGTTGCCAACTCTACAATTCCGCAAGTGCGAAGGCGAAAGCGGGCGCCCAGAACCTCCACCTGGAGGGGGCTGCGCCGGTTCGACAGTCGCTGCAGAGTCTCGAAAACTTCCGAATCAATATGCTCTCCAGAAAACAATCTGTCAAATTCAAGATATTCGAAACACTTAGTAAAATAATCTTCCTGGACTATGTAGAAAAAATTTGAATAGTTTTATCTATTATAATATATTTCTAACTATCTCTGGGAAATATTCGTTTTCCGAAAAAATAAATGTAATACATCTACGTTTTGTTTATATGTATACTTAAAATTTTCTTGACGTCGCGACAGCAATAGCTAAGTTGCAATGCAAAATACTTAATAGCCTCGGCGACAAACTTGGGTACTCGGTTCCTTGCGCGGCATCGGGGCCGTGGCTGCCTGATATCCAGCCCTGGCGCGATGTCCGATTTTGGAGCCACCGACGGGAGCGGCGATTATGTGCGGCCTTTGCGGAGAGGTCAGATTTGACGGCGCCGCTCCAAATGCGGCCGCCTTGGCGCGCCCGAAATACCTGGGACGAGTGCGGGGCATCACGGGGTGCTGCGCATTTTCAGGCGATCACCGATCCGCCGCTGACGATCATGGTTTCACCGGCCATATAGGTGTTCGCATCGCTGGCAAGGAACGCCACCGCCTGCGCCATTTCCTCCGGCTGGGCGCCGCGCTTCATGGGAAGCGTGGGCGCGAGTTTCGCCATATAGCCGTTCTCGCGCATGGGCACGGTCTCCACGGCGCCGGGCGCCACGCCGTTCACGAGAATGCCTTCCGGCGCATAGGCTAGCCCCATCGAACGGGTGATGCTGACGACGCCGGCCTTGGCCGCCGCGTAATGGGCCATCTGCGGGAAGGCGACGAAACCGTCTACCGAGGCGATGTTGACGATGCGGCCCGACCCGTGACCCCGCATATGCTCGACCGCCGCGATAGAGAGATGGAAGACCGCGCGCAGGCAGACATCGAAGATCAAATCCCATTCGGGATCTTCGATCTTTTCCATCGGGGTGCGGATATAGACGCCCGCATTGTTGACCAGGGAATCGACGCGGCCGAGCGCCTGAGCGGCCTGGCGGAAGGCGTCATGGCAGGCCTCGCGCGGACCGAGTTCGGCGGCCACGGCATAGGCCTCGTGGCCCTTGTCCGAAAGCTCGCCGACCGCCTTGTCGAGAGCCCCGGCATCCATATCGATCAAGGCAAGCCGCGCGCCTTTTCCGGCGAGGACATGGGCGATGGCATTGCCGATCCCTTTGGCCGCGCCGGTCACAACGACTGATTTACCTTGCATCAAAACTCTTCTCCTCGAGAAGCGTGGGGTTGGTTGGGTCAGGCGGCGGCGCTGGGCAGAACGACAAGTTGTGAGATCACGACATTGGGCGGCTGAGAGACTGCGTAGCCCACTGTGCCGGCAATGTCCTCGGGGTTCAGGCACTCGCCGAAATCGTCGTAAAACTTCTGGGCTTTTTCAGAGTCGTTTTCCCAGCGCTGGAAGGCGAATTCGGTGCGCACCAGCCCGGGCAGAATCTCGGTCACCCTGACGCCGGTGCCCCGGTAATCCTTGCGCAGAGATTCGGAAAAGCCATGGACGGCATACTTGCTGCCTGCGTAAATCGTTCCGCCCGCATAGGGCGTGAAGCCCGAGATCGAGCCGATATTCACAATATGGCCAAGATCGCGTTCGATCATCCCGGGAATGACGGCATGGGTAATGCGTATGAGGCCGGTCACATTCGTTTCGATCGTGCCGACCCAATCCTCGATATCGCCCTTGTCGAACCTTTCGCGGCCGCCTTTATCGGTGCCCGCGTTGTTGACCAGGATCGCGATATCGCGCCAATCCGCGGGCAGGGATGCCAGAGCCTTGGCGATCGAGTCAGGGTCCGTCACGTCGAGGACGAGAGGAAAGCCCTTGCCGCCCAGTTTCTCAGCGACCGCCTGGACACGCTCGGCCCGTCGGCCGGCGCAAATCACCCGGCACCCCAGATCGGCGAGGGCCTGCGCTGTCGCGGCGCCGATACCGCTGCTCGCACCCGTCACGAGCGCAACTGAATCCGGACGGGGCATCATTGCCACGTTCATATTGGTCTCCTTTTCTGATCACTCTGACGTGGGGCAGAGCGGCCCGCACCGGTCACTGCCGATGTTAGAACATCGCGCCCCCACGGGCCAAGCATCTGCGGCGTTCAAGCGATGAGGATATTGCGTTGGGCCGCCATGGGCATGGCCGGGCTTTTGTTGACCGCCATTCTACTGGGCGGCGGGTTGGCGTTATGGCTTTCTCAGCAGGATCCGGACGCGGTCATCGCCACGGACCCGAGCGCTTACCGCCTGACCGCCGAAAGGCGCGTGCTCGTCGAGCGCAACGGCGAACTGAGACTCGACCTGACGCTGACTTTCCGGGCCCCGGAGATCGATGCGCCGATGCGCATGACGGTCAGCCTGCCGGCCGATTCCCAGGCGCAGCACGATCTGCCGGTCCTTCTGCTGCTGGGCGGTCTCGACTCCGGGCGCGAGAGCCTCGACCGATTGCCGCCGCTGGGCCGCAACGCCCTGGTCGGCTTCGAATACGCGCGCAATGATCTGGTTCTGGACCGTGACGCCTCCGTACTGGATCGCGCCCTGGCCGTGCGCGCTGGCGCCATCGAGACGCCGGGCCAGATCGCCGCCGCGCTCGTCTGGCTGGGCGCGCAACCCTGGGCGGACGAGAACCGGATGAGCATTCTGGGTTACAGCCTCGGAGCGATCTTCGCACCGGCAGGACACCGGGCGGCACAGCGCGCCGGGGTGACGGTGGCCGCTGACATCTTGGCCTTTGGTGGGGCCGATCTCGACCTGATCCTGCCCCATGCCATCAAGTTCGATCCGCCGCCCCTGCGCTATCTGGCCGCGACCGTCGTCGCGATGATGCTGCGTCCGATCGATCCACGCTTCCATCTGCCCTATTTGCGCGGCCGTTTCATGCTCATCGAATCGCAGGAGGACGAGCTGATTCCGCCGGCCGCGCAAGCCCTGTTCGCGCGCCTGACCCCGGCGCCGAAGGAGGTTCACAGGATTCCCGGCGATCATATCAACCCGCGCAACACCGAGGTCATGGCGCGAGTGGTGGCGCTGTCGACGACCTGGCTTTTGGCCGTCGGCGCCGCGAATGCGCCGTGATAGCGGTCTGAAACTTACGGGTTACTTCGTGACGAAGCAGTCGTTACCGGCGCTTTTCAACCGGTCGCAGAGCTGGGCGGCCGAGGCTTTGGCCATGGGGCCGACCCGCAGACGATACCACACGCCCTTGCTGACTCCGAGATCCACGGGTTGAACCTCATGGGACAGGCCGGCAAGAAGACCGGCCTGCTCGACCGAAACCTTTTCCCACCACCTTTCGCTGCGGGCCGGATTGCGAAACGAGCCGATCTGCACCCATGAAGCGCCCGCGACCGGGGCAGAGGCAACCTGCGGTGCGGGTTCTGCGGCAGGCTGGGGAGCGGGCGCCGGTTCAGGTGCGGCGGCTTGCGCCGGAGTCGATGGGGGCGGAGTCGGCGGAGCCGGGGATTTCTCCGGCGCGGGTTCAGCTGCAGGGACGGGCTCCGGCGTCGGCGCCTTCGTGGGCATGGCCTTGGGCGGTGAATCGTCGACCAGCGGCACATAGCCCGGACCTTCGGTCTGGGCCAAGGCCTTTGCCTGGGCGATCTGATCGGAATTCATGCGCAGGAGCAGGGACTGCCGGTTGCGCAGGGCCTCTTCGTCGCCCTGTTCGGCCGCGAGCCATATCCATTTCAGAGCCTGGACATCGTCCTGTGCAACGCCCCGACCGCGCGCATAGCGAACGCCGAGTTGATTCTGGGCGCGGTCATAGCCCTGTTCGGCCGCTCGACGAAACCAGGCCAGTGATTGTTCCTGATCGACGGCCACCCCGGTGCCGTCACGATACATCTTGCCGAGATTGTATTGCGCCCGGTAGTAGCTGGACTGTCCTGCCTTCAGTATCCATTCGAAGGCCTTGCCCGTATCCGGCTTGCCGCCTTCGAGTTCGTCGGCATGGAGATACATTTTGCCGAGGGTGTATTGCGAACGGGCAAACCCGGCGATGGCGGCCCGTTCGATCCAGAAGCGCGCCTTCTCGATATCCTTCTCGGCGCCCGTGCCGGAGAAATAGACGAGGCCGAGATTGTGCTGGGCCTCGATCACGCCCTGGCCGGCCGCCTCGCTCCACCATTTTATCGCCAGGTCCTGGTTCTGGGCGACGCCCTGACCGTCGTAGTAGAGCGATCCGAGATTGTACTGCGCGCGCGGATCGCCGGATTCGGCCAGCGGCTGCCATATCGCGGCGGCTGCGGTGTAGTCGCCGGACCGATAGGCCTGCCAGCCCGCATCGAAATCCTGGGCATGGGCCGAGCCAACGCCGAATGCGGTTAAGGAGAAACCGGACACGGCCAGGGCGACGGCAAATACCGAAGCCCGGAACAAGTCCTTGATGAACGCTTTAGCCGTTGTGTCGATCTGGGCCATTGCCTCTCCCTGGACGCCGCGGCCAGTCCGCTCCCATCACCGCCACTGCATAGTTTCACGCATGGCGTGAAATCTCAACGACGCGTAGCCGAATCGGGGCGTGGCGTCGCCGGCGAATCAGACGCCCAGAAGCCCGACGACCGCGCCCGTCATGCAGGTCGCGAGAGTGCCGCCGATGAGGCAACGAATGCCCAGAGACACGATCTCGTTGCGGCGTTCTGGCGCCAACGCCCCATGCCCGCGATGACGATTCCGAGACTGCCGAAATTAGCGAACCCGCACAGCGCGTATGTCGCGATAAGCCGGCTTCTCTCGGACAGGGACTCGCCGCCGCTGCCAGCGAGATCGACATAGGCGGCCAGTTCGTTGATCACCGTCTTCACCGCGAGGAGCCGGGCGACGGCCATGGCCTCGCTGGCGGGCACGTCGCATAACCAGGCGAGGGGCCACATGACATAGGCGGCCAGTTCCTCGAGGCAAAACCCGCTCTCGCCGCCCCAAGGCAGCAAGCCCAGGATCTGATTGATGAGGGCGACAAGGCCGACGAAGACGATCAGCATGGCGATCACCGCCGCGAGCAGGGTGGTGCCCTGCATCGTACCGTTCGCGATGGCCTGCATCGACGAACGCACCTCGGGGTCGGGCGCCAGATCGCCGGGCGTCGGCGGGCTGTCATCGGGCACCATCAAGCGCGCCACCATGACCGTCGCCGGGGCGCTGATAAGCGAAGCAGCCAGAATATGGCCCATTGTTTCGGGCACCACCGGCGCGAGGATGGAGGCGTAAAGCACCATCACCGTGCCCGCTACGGTGGCCATGCCCACGACCATGACGATGAACAATTCGCCGCGCGACAGCTTGGCCAGATAAGGCCGTGCCAACAAGGGTGTGTCGATCATGCCGATGAAGACATTGGCTGCTGTCGTCACCCCGACGGCGCCGCCCAGCCCCATGGTCCGCCGCAACGCCCAGGCGAAGGCACGCACGACCAGCGGCAGGATGCGCCAGTAGAAGAGGAGCGCGCTCAATGCGCTGACCAGCAGGATCAGCGGCAGGGCCTGAAACGCCAGGATGAAAGTCGAACCCGGTTTGGTCACCTCGAAGGGGGCGGTGCCGCCGCCGACATAGCCGAAGACGAAAGTGGTGCCGGCCTGGGTCGCGCGCTGAAGCGCCAATGCGATGTCGTTCAACGCAATGAAGACCGAGCGCATGCCAGGCAGTTTGAGCAGGGCCGCGCCCAGGACAAGCTGGATCAGAAGGCCTGTCGTAACCGTGCGCAGCGCGAGTCGCGGCGCTTGCCGCCCGAAGAGCCAGGCAATCGTCGTCAGACCGAGCAACCCGACCGCGCTCTGCAATTCCAGCATTCCCCAACCCCCGAAACACCCCCATTTCCAACCAGAATGGCTAAGGCGGAAGAGGGGAGAAAGGTCAAGGCTTGCGCGCTCATCGCACCCCTGAAATCATACCGGGGAACAATGTCGGAAAACAGAAAACAGCCCGGCGAGGCTAAGAGACAGTTCGCAAAGAGATAGCTCAAGGAGAGCGGAATGGACACGCGCGCGGCGGTCGCTCATGGAGCGGGCAAGCCCCTTTCGATCGAAACGCTTCAACTCGCCGGCCCTAAGGCGGGGGAAGTGCTGGTCGAGATCAAGGCGACAGGCATCTGCCACACCGACCAATTCACCCTTTCGGGGGGCGATCCCGAGGGCATTTTCCCCTCCATCCTGGGCCATGAGGGCGCGGGAGTCGTGGTCGATACCGGGCCGGGCGTGACCAGCGTGAAGAAGGGCGACCATGTCATCCCGCTCTATACGCCGGAATGCCGCCAGTGCGAATACTGCCTCTCGGGCAAAACCAACCTCTGCCAGGCCGTCCGCGCGACCCAGGGCCAGGGCTTGATGCCCGACGGCACCAGCCGCTTCTCCCTCGGCGGCGAGACGATTTACCATTACATGGGCTGCTCAACCTTCTCGAACTACACCGTGCTGCCCGAAATCGCCCTCGCCAAGATCCGCAAGGACGCGCCCTTCGACAAGGTCTGCTACATCGGCTGCGGCGTAACCACGGGCATCGGCGCGGTCATCAACACGGCGAAGGTCGAACCCGGCGCGAATGTCGTCGTCTTCGGCCTGGGCGGCATCGGCCTGAACGTCGTGCAGGGCGCGCGGCTGGTCGGCGCCGATATGATCGTCGGCGTGGACCTGAACCCGAAGCGCAAGGCCCTGGCCGAGAAATTCGGCATGACCCATTTCGTCAATCCGAAGGATGTCGGGGGCGACCTCGTCGCCCATCTGGTCGAACTGACCAAGGGCGGCGCGGATTACAGTTTCGAATGCATCGGCAACGTAAACGTCATGCGCCAGGCGCTCGAATGCTGTCACAAAGGCTGGGGAGAGAGCATCATCATCGGCGTGGCCGGAGCGGGACAGGAAATCAGCACGCGGCCGTTCCAACTCGTCACCGGCCGGGTCTGGCGCGGCACCGCCTTCGGCGGCGCCAAGGGTCGCACCGATGTGCCGAAAATCGTGGACTGGTATATGGACGGCAAGATCAACATCGACGACCTGATCACCCATACCTTGCCGTTGGACGACATCAACAAAGGCTTCGACCTGATGCACGCGGGCGAGAGCATCCGTTCCGTCGTGGTGTACGACTGATCCGGAAGGGTCAGAACTGTTCAACAACTGCGACAGGGAGTTGACCATGGCTCATAAACATTCAGGCGGGTGCGATCATATTCACACCCATTCGGACAATGCCCCGACCGACAACCATGTCTGCCATTGCTCGGTCTGCAAGCGGGTGACCGGGCAGGACACGACCCATGTCGTGTTTTTCAAACATGGCGATGTGGCGGTCGACAATCCCGGCAAAATGAAACGGCAACCGTTCAATGTCGAGAATCCCAACGGTCCGCTGGAACTCTGCACCTGCGAAACCTGCGGTACGCCGATCATGCTCGACGACAAGCAGGGCCGCATTCGGGTGATCGTGCCGAATCTGATGGGCTACGATCCTGACAGTCTGCCGGCGACCTATCACGCCTTCTACGATCCGGCGAGCGGCACCCCGAAGCCGAATGACGGCCGTCCCGTCGAAGCGGGCCTGCGTCCGGATTTCGTCTGGCCGAAACCGTCCTAAGTCCAATATTCGAATTCACCGGCCGTCCCACACTGGGCAACCGGTGTGGGATTTTTCTTTGACACGATCGCGGAGAACGAGGGAACGAGCATGACCATCGAAACGATCGGCAAAAACAAATGCTTTGGCGGTGTGCAGGGAGTCTATTCTCACGCTGCGGAATCGACAGCTTGCGCCATGCGCTTCTCCGTCTTTCTCCCGCCCCAGGCCGAGGCGGGGAAGGTGCCCGTGGTCTATTGGCTCTCGGGCCTGACCTGCACGGAGGAGAATTTCACGGTCAAGGCCGGCGCGCAGCGCTACGCCGCCGAGGCCGGAATCGCCGTGGTCGCCCCGGATACCAGCCCGCGCGGCGAAGGGGTGGCCAATGACGACGCTTATGACTTCGGCCAGGGGGCGGGTTTCTACGTCGATGCCACGGAGGAGCCCTGGCGGGCGCACTACCGGATGTACGGCTATATCGTCGAGGAACTGCCTGTCCTGATCGCCGCAAGGTTTCCCGTGGATGCGGCGCGTGCGGGCATCATGGGCCATTCCATGGGCGGGCATGGCGCCCTGGTCTGCGGTCTGCGCAATCCCGACAAGTATCGCTCGATCAGCGCCTTCGCGCCGATCTGCGCGCCGATGCGCTGCCCTTGGGGACAAAAAGCGCTGACCGGCTATCTCGGTCCGGATCAAGAGGCCTGGAAAAACTACGATGCGACGGAGCTGATTCGCGGCACGCACGACGACCGCGCCATCCTGGTCGACCAGGGCTTGGCCGACGGCTTTCTGACCGAGCAGATGAAGCCCGAACTTCTGGAAGAAGCCTGCCGCGAGACGGGGCGGCCGTTGATCCTCAACCGACGCGCCGGTTACGACCACAGCTATTACTTCATCGCCAGCTTCATCGGCGACCATATCCGCCACCATGCCGCCGCGCTGACCGTCTAGCCGCAGATCGACCTCGATCTTCCGCACGGCCTCGATGGGACAATTCTCGCCCGTCCGGGTCATCGTCACCGATCCGCGATAGCGTCCCGCCGGCCAGCCCGCGGACGGCGTACGCCAGCCGATGAAGGTCATGCGGTAGGCTTGGGGTCTTGTCGATCTCGACCGTATTCTCGGTCAGGACCTGATAGCCAGGACCCTCGATCCGCAGGGTCAGCCGGTCGCCCGCACGCAGGCCGCAGACCTGGGCCCAGAGCACCAGAGCCTCGCCGTCGCGCGGTAAGGCGTCCGGATCGCCCCCGAAGACGTGCCGGTGGCCCTGGCGGAATTCGGCCAGATCGGCAATTTGCATACCCGGCAGGATGAAGGCACGGGCCGCGGCCTGCCGCTCGCCAAGCGCCTCTCCGAGCTCCACGACGCCGAATTGAAAACCGAAAGCGCGGTCGGGCGGGGCACTACCGTCAAGGTTATTTTCCCGCGCGAGCGGACCTTCTTCGCCGTCGCGGCGGAGTAGTGATTAGGCGCAGAGGGGCGGCGCCCCCAGCCGTTCCCGCCCGGTGCCGAGCTTGCGTTCCATCGCGCCCGCGACGGCCAGCAGCTTTTCCTCCGCGCCGGCCGGCATCAGGACCTGCATGCCGACGGGCATGGCCCCCGCATCCAAGGCCACGGGCATAGTCAAGGCACAGAGCGACAGCAAATTTCCGATCGAGGTGTTGCGCAGCATCATCATGTTGCGCGGCATGTAGCCATCGACATCCGAGACCTCCGCAAGTTTGGGCGGCGTGATCGAGACGCTCGGCGTCACGACGCAGTCGACCGTGCGCAGCCGTCCCGCCGCGGTCGCGCTGCAGCGCGCCATCAAGCGGCAACGGCGGACGAATTCGATAGCCGTGATATCGGCAGCACTTTCCATCCGTGCGCTTACCACGGAATCCAACGTCGCCTCCCATTCCGGCAGTTCGTCCTCGAGGAAGGACTTGAACTCGGCGGAAACGATCCCGCCACGGCGAAACAGGCCGAACACCTCTTCTGCCTCCGGCAGTTCCAGCGGCACGAGGCGGGCACCCACCTCGGTCAGTTCGTCCAGGGCCTGGCGCACGCCCTCGACGATTCCAGGAGAGCAGTCCTGCCAGAAAATATCGTCGCAGATGCCGATTCGCAAGCCGTCCAGGGAGGCCGATTCGGTCGCTGACAACAATGCGCCGGTCGAGGCCTTGCGGTCGATCTCGCCAAAAGCGACGGTCGTGTCCGCGACGGTGCGGGCCAGCACACCGGGCGTGTCGAGGGCGGGGCTGAGCGGGGTAATTCCGGCCAGGGACCAGCGGCCATGGGTGACCTTGAGGCCGACATTGCCCGTGACCGAGGCGGGCACCCGGACCGAGCCGGCCGTGTCGCTGCCCAGCGCTATCAGGGCGGAACCCTCGCAGAGGCTGACTCCCGCGCCGGAGGACGATCCGCCGCTGACCCGGTGATCATTCGCGTCCCAGGGATTGCGCGGCGAACCCCAATGGTTGTTCACGCCCGCGCCGCCATAGGCGAATTCGACCGTATGGGTCTTGCCCGTGATGACCGCCTGCTGGCCGCGCAGGGCGTCGACCACCGGACCTTGGCGCTCGAAGGCAGGGGGCAGGCGGTTGGGCGAGCCGGCGAAGGTCGGCAAGCCGTTCACGGCGAACAGATCCTTGACCGAAACGGGCACACCCTGGAACGGGCCCAAATCGGCACCGACCCGGAACAGGGCATCGGCCGCATCTGCCGCATCGCGCGCGGCATCCGCCTGCCAGAGTTTATAGGCGCCGAGCGCCTCGCCTCGGGAATCGTGATTGGCGATCGCCGCATCGGTCAAATCGCGCGCCGTGAATTTGCGCGCGCGCAAATTCCGGCCAATTTCGGCTATCGGAAATTCGGTCAGGTCGGACATGGCTATCTCCCTGTTCTGCGCGTTCGGCGTATCAGTCGTGGCCCATCGGGGCGCGGCCGAGACGGTCGGCGGACCGGCCGATCACCCGCTCCATCGCATGGGCGATGGCGAAGAGGCGCTCTTCCGTGCCCGCCCGGCCGACCAAGGTGATGCCGACCGGCATGCCGGTCGCGTCGAGCCCCGCGGGCAAGGTCAGGCCGCAGAGCCGCAGCATGTTGACCGGGCAAGTGTTGCGGAACATCTGCCGGTTGACACGGACATGCTCGTCGAGCGGCTCGACCGCGTCATAGGTCGGCGGCGTGACCGGCGTGGTCGGCACGATCAAGGCATCGAAACCGGTCAGCCGATCGTCGGCGGCAAGGGCCAATCGCACCAGCTCGCTCTTTCGCGACAGCCATTCGCGCGCGGTGATGCCGCCGCCATCGGCGATGCGCAGGCGCACGGTCTCGTCCAGGGTTTCGATCCAGGCGGGCAGATACTCGTTGAGGAAGGCGTCGCATTCGCCCGAGACGACACTGCCTTTGAGATGCATCGCGTAGCCCGCCGCGTATTCCGGCATGTCGATTTCAACCAGCCCCGCGCCGGCGGCGGCGAACTCGTCGATCGCACCCCGGGCCGCCTCGGCCACACCCGGCGAACAGTCGTCCCATACCCCGTTCTCGCAGACCGCGAGGCGGAAGTCCGACGGCGTAGCGCGTTCGATATCCGCTAGGAAGCGGCGCGGATCGCCGAGCAGCGGATCGAGCGCCCCAAAACCATAGGCCAGATCATCGACCGAGCGGGCGAGCAATCCCACCGTGTCCATGATCGGACTGAGCGGCACGCAGCCATCGGTCGGCCAGCGGCCCGTCGTGGTCTTGATTCCGGCATTACCGGTCAGGCTCGCGGGAACGCGCACCGAGCCCCCGGTGTCGCTGCCCACGGCAAGCAGTGCGGTTCCTTCCAGCAGGCTGACCCCGGCGCCCGAGGAGGACCCGCCGGGCACCCGCGATTGCGCGGCGTCCCAAGGGTTGCGCGGGATGCCCCAGAAGTGGCGGTTGGTGCCCAGGGCGCCGAAGGCGAATTCGACCGTGTGGGCTTTGCCGGAAACGACCGCCGTCTGGCGGCGCAGGCGGCGGACGAAATCGCCGGCGCGCTCCCAGGATTCGGGCAGGCGGTTAGGGGTGCCGGCATAGGTCGGATAGCCGGGCACGCCGAACAGATCCTTCACCGAGACGGGAACTCCGTGAAGCGGGCCGGACGGGCCGTTCGCCTTGCGCACGAGATCGGCCGCAGCGCCCTCGCGCGCCACCCGGTCCGCATCCCAGGTCCGGTAGGCCTGAAGCGGGGCATCGAAGCGGCGGTGGTTGTCGACCGCTTCTTCGGCCAGGGCCTCCGCGTTGAGCTTGCCGCTTTGGAGATCGGCGGCGACCTCCCGCAGCGGGCGTCCGAACTGTCCGCTCATCCCGGCTCCTTCCTCTCGAATTCGAATTGTTGCGCTTGCCTCCCAGCGGGCGAGCGATCATAGAACCTGCAAGGATGGAGACGCCAGATGACGGGACGAAAAACCGCCGGCGACAGCCCGGCGCATTTCGACGGTTTCGAGAGCCGGCGGATCGAGGTTGACGGTATCGGTATCAATCTCATCACGGCGGGGCGCGGACCTGCCGTCCTGCTACTCCACGGCTATCCCCAGACACATCTGATGTGGCGCCATATTGCGCCGCGCCTGGCCGATCGCTTCACGGTCGTCGCACCGGATCTGCGGGGCTACGGGGATTCGGACAAACCGGTTTCTGACCCCCGGCACGAAACCTATTGCAAGCGGACGAACGCGCGGGACCAGGTCGCCGTCATGACCGCGCTGGGCCATGACCGTTTCCATGTTGTCGGCCATGACCGGGGCGGCCGGGTCGGCCATCGGCTCGCGCTGGACCATCCCGACCGGGTGAACAGTCTGGCCGTCCTCGACATCGCACCCACCCACAAGATGTACACGGAAGCCGACCGGGCCATGGCGACGGCCTATTGGCATTGGTTCTTCTTGATCCAGCCGGCCGATCTGCCCGAACGCTGGATCGGGTCCGATCCGGCCTATTACCTCAATCGGACCTTCGGAAGCTGGGGCGCGGGCACTGATATTTTCCCGCTGGAGATCCTGGCCGAGTATCTGCGCTGCTTCTCCGACCCGGCGACGATTCACGCCTCCTGCGAGGATTACCGTGCCGGTGCCGGTATCGATCTGGAGCATGACGAGGAAGACCTCGACCGCAAGCTCGATTGTCCTGTCCTCGCGCTCTGGGGCGAGGCGGGCTTCGTCGGGCGGCATTACGACGTAATTGCGGCCTGGAAGGAGCGAGCGGCGAATGTGACCGGCCGCGGCATCCCTGGCGGCCATTGGTTGCCCGAGGCCGTACCCGAGGAAACCTTCGAAGCTTTGACCGTATTTCTGAACAGTTGATTCTGCAGACCTACCGCTCGGTACTCCGAACACCTATATCAGACTCGTCAATGCGCGCGGATCGCACCGCGCGGGATGTAACGAACGGAAATCACGATGGTGCGCCGTGGTCGGTCGGGTGGAGATGGGAATGGCGAATCAGGAGATGCAACGCCCGGTTCTCTCCGTCGAAAAGGTGACAGAGGGGCGCCTGTGAAGAAAGTTGGGAAAAAGGTGCGTGTCGGCCTGTTCGTGAAATCGCGCGGCTATTTCATTGCGGGCATCCTGGTCACGGCGCCGATCAGCATCACCTTCTATCTGGCCTGGTTGGTTATCAATTTCTTCGACACGCGGATCACCCCGCTGCTGCCGGTCAAATACAACCCGGAGACCTATCTGCCCTTCGGCGTGCCTGGGGTCGGGCTCCTCATCTTCATTATTTTCCTCACCGTTGTCGGTTGGCTGACGGCGGGTCTGTTGGGCCGCTGGGTCATGCGCCTGGCGGAGCGGGTGCTGCGCCGCATGCCGGTCATCCGCAGCATCTATTCCGCGACCAAGCAGATCGTCGAGACGATCCTGGCCGACCAGTCGGAAACCTTTCGCCAGGTCGTGTTGTTCGAGTACCCCCGGCGCGGCAGCTGGGCGCTGGGCTTCATCACAGGCATGACCCAGGGCGAGGTCCAGAGCCTGACCGAAAACGATGTGGTCAACGTCTTCCTTCCGACCACGCCGAATCCGACCTCGGGCTATCTCCTCTTCCTGCCCCGGTGCGAACTGGTCGTTCTCAGCATGACCGTGGAGGAGGGGATCAAGATGGTCGTCTCGGGCGGCATCGTCACCCCACCGGACCGCCGCCCCGATCCGGAAAAAGAGGTCAAGAAGATCGCAGCCGCGGATCGTGAGAAACAAACGATC
>Ga0302135_10001521_pt1 | contig 13983 bp, 10 predicted proteins | sample CBN3_surface_MG_FD_203119 | JGI IMG/M metagenome (GOLD analysis project Ga0302135, IMG submission 203119) | Marine microbial communities from Western Arctic Ocean, Canada - CBN3_32.1 | ecosystem: Environmental > Aquatic > Marine > Oceanic | place: Canada: Western Arctic Ocean | collected...
CCGGTGCTTGAACTGCTCGACGAAGAAGGGTCGCTCTGGCCTGGGGCCGACGATGGACATCTCGCCGAGAAATACGTTCCAGAACTGGGGCAATTCGTCCAGATCGAATCGGCGTAGCCACCGGCCAACCGGCGTGCATCGTGGGTCGTCGTCCCGGGCCCAGATCGGGCCGCTTGCGCTCTCTGCGTCCAGGTACATCGACCGAAACTTGTGCACGGCAAAGCCCTTCCCGTCGAGGCCCATTCGCGCCTGTCGGTAGAACACTGGGCCTGGCGATGTCCACTTCACGATGAGCGCGATGATGGCGCAGGGGATGGCGAGTACCAGGAGGGCGGCCGTGGAGAGCGCGATGTCGAGGCCTCGCTTGACCCACGAGTTCAAGCCCTGGAGGGGCACGTCGTTGACGTTGATGACGGGCAGTCCGTCAAGATCCTCCAGTCGAGCCCTGAGGGCGATGAATTGCAGCAGGTCCGGGACGATCTTTATGTCGATACACTCACGGCTCGCCACGTCCATCAGGTCGATCAGTTTGGAGTGCTCCTCAATCGGTAGGGCGACGTACAGGTGGTCGATTTGCTCGCGCTGGACGATTTCCGCGACCTCACCAAGCGTGCCGAGCAGAGGCAATCCCCGGTACCCGATGTGGTCGCCGCCGGCGCGATCGTCCACGAAACCAACGACGAGAAAACCGAGCTCGCGGTGCTGAAGGATTCGGTCGGCGACCATTCGCCCGAGGTCGCCGACTCCTGCGACGAGGATGCGCGTCAGGCCGACGCCGGCCCGCCAGCGGCGTTCGAGTAGTTCGCGTACGGCCTCGCGCGATGCGTACGCGAAGATGACGATGAGGCCAAGGGTCAATCCCCAGACCAGTTGCGATACTTCGTAGGCGCCGCTGGCCCTGGTCGCGTCTGACGCGTAGTACGTCTGGAAATACAGCGTAAACACTACGCCGAGGACGACGGCGAGAATACTGCCGACGAGCACTCCAAAGAAGTCGTCGACGCGCGATCGGCCACGCCTGAGGCGGTAGAGGCCCTGGAGGTGAAAGGCAGCCGGTGTCAGCAGCATGACGAACGGCAGGACGTTCGTGTACTGGTCGATAGGAGGGTAGCCCTTAGTCACGGGGATGAGCCCGCTCTCGAAGCGAATCCCGTGCGCGAGCACGAAGGCCCAGCCGGATAGCAGGGCGTCCGTGAGCACATAAAACGCCACCAACAGGCGGTTATGGCGTCTCACCATCTAGCTCCAGGCTCCGTGGCAAGGGTATCGTCAATGACGCGTTTCATTTGTTTCAGGCAATGCTCTCGAGAGAACAACTCGGCGTTCCGCCGGGCTCTCGCCGGGTCCATGCGGATCGTCCTGACGCGTTCGAGACCCGATGTCCACGCGTCAACGGTCGTGTCCGGCACGAGCACTCCCGTTTCGCCGTCGACGATCGTTTCGAGTGCTCCGCCCCGTCCAAGCGCCACGACGGGGCGGCCGCACGCCTGCGCCTCGAGGGGGACGATCCCGAAGTCCTCCTCCGCGGTCTGGAGCACTGCGGCAGCGCGACCATACTCATCCCGGACCGCCTCATCCGGTAACCGGCCGAGAAATTCGACGTGACGAGCCCCGAGTTGTTCGAGCCGGCTGCGCTCAGGCCCGTCACCCACGATCCGGAGTCGGGCACCGGCCCGTCCGGTTGCCTCGATGGCCAGATCGAGCCGCTTGTAGGGCACGAGCGCGGACACGACAAGGAAATGGTCGCCCGGGACGGTGCCGTCAGGTTGGTAAAAAACCGTATCGACGGGTGGATACACGATCGTCGAGTCACGATCATAGTATCGGTGGATTCGCCCCGCAACGTGGCGTGAGTTGGCCACAAATCGGTTCACGCGCGTCGCCGTGGCGGCGTCCCAGCGCGCGAGCCGCTCAAGGACCGGTCGATAGAACCAGCGGTTCGCCGCCATTCCTACGCGATCGATTCCGAAGTATGCCTCGAACTGGTCCCAAGCGTATCGCATTGGAGAATGACAGTAGCTGATGTGCGGGGCGCGGCCGGGAGGCACGACCGCCTTCGCCGCACAGTGGCTGCTGCTGATCACCAGGTCGTACCCGTCCAGATCGAATTGCTCGATCAACGCCGGAAAGAACGGAAGGAAGTGGCGGTATCGGCGCCTGGCGAAGGGGACTCGCTGCAGAACACTTGTAATGATTCGCCTGCGCTCGATCACGGGAGACACGCTCCCTGGTTCGTGTACCAATGTAAAGAGGTCTGCGTCGGGGTAGATGTCGCACAAGACTTCGAGTACTTTCTCGCCCCCGCGCATGCCGGTTAGCCAGTCGTGGACGAGCGCGACGCGCATACCTGTCAGCGCCCCGCCACGTCCTGGTAGATCTCGCGTGTGCGCCGGACCGAAGTCTCCCAGGAGAACTGCTGTGCGCGCACGAGCCCGCGGGCTCGCAACTGTTCGCGGAGCTCTGGGTCGGTGAGTACGCGCTTGATGCCCTCCTTGATGTCCATGGCGTCGGTCGGGTCGACCAGGACCGCCGCGTCGCCGACTACCTCGGGAAGCGACGAGACGTTGGAGGTGACCACCGGGGTACCGCTGGCCATCGCCTCGAGTGGAGGAAGACCGAAGCCCTCGTAGAGCGACGGAAAGACGAAGACCGCGGCCATGCGATAGAGCGCCGCCAGCGTGTCGTCGCTCAGGAACCCGAGAAAGCGCACGTGCTTGTGGAGCTTGCGCGCATGCACCGCGTGGCGTAGCGCGGGCCATTTCGAAATCTCATCTCCGATGATGAGCAGCTTCAGGTCGTCGAACCCATCGCGCCGGAGTCCATCGAATGCCTCGATCAGCCGTACCAGATTCTTGTGGGGTTTGATGTTTCCAGCGTAGAGGACGAAGCCGTGGTCGAGTTGGTAGCGTTCGCGCACACGAGCGATGGCGCCCTCGTCTGGTGTCGCGCTGAACCGTTCGTCGGGAGCGGCGTAGACGACCTCTATCTGTTCCGGTGGGACGTTGAAGTAGTGGAGGATATCGCGCTTCGACGCTTCCGAGTCTGTGAGGATGCGGTCCGCTCGATGAGTGGCGGCCCACATCGAAGCGCGGGCATAGAAGTAGGCGGTGCGGCTCGGGAGGTACTGCGGGAACCGGAGATGGATACAGTCGTGAATGGTGACCACGGACCGACATGGCACGGCGGGGGGAAGAACGTAGTGCGGAGCGTGAAACACGTCAGGTCTCTCGCGGAAGAGTGACCAGGGGATCGCGATCTGTTCTCGAATGGAATAGTTCGGCGAGCCTTGACGCACGGCCCTAAAGTTCGCACCGAGTTCCTTCGGCGTGTCGAAATCACGGTCGAGGCACAGCAGGAGGTAGTCGGTCTCCTGGTCGATCCGAGCCAGATGTCGGAGGAGGTTCCGTATGTACCTGCCGATACCGAAATCGTGGAGCTTTCGCACGTCGATTGCGACACGCATGTTGACAGATGATAACCGGCCTTGCGGCGTCTAGCAGTCCGTGGCGGAAGAGACGCCTCAGTACACTCCGACGTCATCGATCCAGATCGTGCCGGAAGTGCCGATCTTCGCGGCGCCTCGGTCGACCAGAAAGACCAGGGCCCTCACCTGGTCAAGGTCGAGTGTGCCATCAGTCGCTGGGTTGGTCGAACGGAACGCCGTGAATGGAATCGCGACGCGGCGCCAGCCTTCTGACGTCCGCGCTGATGCAGACCAGGATTCGACGCTTTCGGTCAGTACGGGGTTGTCATCGCGCACCTGGACCCACACGCGATACTCGGCGTCACCCTTGATTGAAAAGACCAGCCCGTGTCGCCCTGTCAGGTCTCGTTGCTCGCGGTTCGCGAGTTCACACGAGCTGTCGGATTGGCGGGAGTCCTGGGTGCCCAGCCGGAATTCCATGCGACCCGCTCCATGCCCATCAGCACCTTCCGTCGGTGCGAGGATGTCCTCGTTCATCCAGGACGACGCGTCAAATCCGGCTTGAAAGATAGTCTGTCCCTCGAAGGAGTCGAGGATCTGTACCGGCGCTGGCGGTGGCGGGACCTGCGGCCACCGCGCGCGTGCGGCTCTTGCGTTTCGAGTGGCGTCGCCGAAGACATAAATCGGGTTCGAAATAATCCATGGAAGCTTCCACCCGGGAAGGCGCGCTTCAACTCGATAGACGCCTGGGCCTGGAGTCGGAAGCACGAGTGACGCCTCACGCTCGGCGATCGGGAGCCCGTCACGGAAGAGTGTGAGGGTGGTCCGCTCGGGCAGGCGACCCCCTGCCATCAGGCGGTGGCTTGAGGCGAGCGGCGCGGTGTCACCCATCGTGAACCGCCCATCGTCTGACTCTACGGTGAAGGAAAATCCATCTGCCGGCGCGAGGGCGTCCACAGCCACATAGGAGGCTCCTCGACGGAGGGCCTCAACGATCTTGGATGCATCCGTCGCCGGGGTGCCGGTCAGCGGCGCGTCGAGAAGGATGTGATTCTTGGCGAACGATAGCAGTGATTCGTAGTCCGGGAAGGGCAGGCTCAGGCCTTCGACGATGTCGACATGGCCGTGTGCATCGGTCCCGACAATGCCTGGGACGTCGCGTTCGGCCAGAAGCGTGTCCCAGTCCGAGAGGCGTTCACCGGGTGTGTCGAGTGCGGCCAGCCAGGCATAGCGGTTGTTGATCGGGTAGAAGATGGCTGCCCGTGCGAGGCGCGTCCAGCCGGCGAGTCGCCACGCGCTATCCAGGTTCATCAACTCGACCCCCCATGCGCCTGGTAGGTCCCACCCAGTCCAGCTCAGGTCCTGGCGTGGGCTCCACGGGTGAGCGGCGAATGCGACGCCACCGAGGTGGCGGACATCATCGAGGCTGTCGCCCACATCTCCTGAGAACTGGAACCCAGGATCCGGGATACCGAGCGCAAGCATGTGTCCGGCGTTCGTGGATAGCTCCGCCCCGACAATCGTGAGGACCCCGTCGCGGTACCCCTGGTAGGGCTTCGCGTCGAGGTTGTTGTGGTCAGTGATGGCCATGAAGTCAATTCCTGCGGTGCGCGCGGCAGTCAGGATGTCGTCCGGCGAGCCGCTCCCATCCGAGGCAGTCGTATGAACATGGATCGCACCAGACACGTGGAAGAGTCCGTCATTGCGCCCCTGTCCGATGACGTCGAAGGGGCGCCACAGCGCCGCCCGGAGGGCAAGCCCCGTTACAAGGGCAAGCGCTACGAACAAGAGGATGCGCGTCGGTGTCTTCGGGAGGAGATGTCTTTTCAGCACGTGTCTGTATCACACGATTGATCGAAGCCGTCTGATGACCTGGCCAGCAGCGACAAGAATGAATCGGATGCGAGCACGAGCCTGACTATGTCGTGCGCACGCGGTGGGTAGACGCTCGACCGTCTCCGCCCGCCGTTTCCAGGATCGCGAGAGTCTGCCTCGCCGTCCGTTCCCATCCGAATTGCGTCGCGCGTGCGAGCCCTTTCTTGCCGAGTTGCACTCGGAGTGGCGCATTCGCCAGCAGCCGTTCGATCTGCCTCGCGAGTGCAATCTCGTTCTGCGGGTCAATCATGATTCCCGCGTCGCCCACTACCTCTGGCAACGACGATGTGTTCGATGTGATGACCGGCACGCCGCACGCCATCGCTTCGAGCGGCGGGTATCCGAATCCCTCGTACAGCGAGGGATAGACGAACAACGTCGCAAGACTGTATAGCGCGGGCATGTCGTCGTGCTCGGCGAAGCCGATCATCCTGATCGAGTCGGCAATCGCCAACGATCGAATCTCGGAGAGAATCTGCTCGGAATACCAGCCAAGGGCGCCGCAGAGCACCAAGGGAAAGTCCCGGCGCGTCTGCGCCGGGAGCAGGGCATAGGCCTTGGCGAGCCCGGTAACGTTTTTTCTGGGCTCAATGGTTCCGACGCACAGCGCAAAGGCGTCTGGTAGCGAGTAGCGCGTCTTGACTCGCTGAAGTGTCGCGGCGTCGCTCACAGGTGCGTAGCGTTCATCGACGCTGTACGGCACTACTGTGATGTCTCGGTTCGAGGGTCGATAGATCCTGATGAAATCTCTTTTCGTGGACTCCGACCCGACGATGGTACTGTCGGCGACTGCCGCCGCATTGCGGCTGAACAAGCTCTGCCACATCCGCATCTTGGGCGTGAAGGTCTCGGGTCGAATGGCAGCAATGACGTCGTGAATCGTCACGACGTAGCGCGTTGCCCGCCGCGTGTTGAACAGTGACTTCCAACTCTCTGGCAGCGGAAGCGGCGCCACCAGTGCTCGAAATCGCGGCAGCACGGGGAGGGCGTAGCTGGGCGAAAAGTAGACATCGATGTCGTGCCGTGACAGGTATCCGGGAAGCAGCACGTTTTCCCACCACCGGTTCAGGATCATGCGGTCATATCCCTCGATGGTGAGTTTGGTGAGGTTCGGCGCCTCAAGTCCAGGGACATCCTCGACAAGAAAGAGGAAGTACTCGTTCCGATCGTCGAGCCGGAGAAGCGAGCGTACGATTTGGTCCGCGTAGGTGCCGACGCCAGACCGGTCGTGAACGATGGTGCGCCCATCGATAGCTATGCGCATTGGAAGTGCTTCCACTCTATTTCACACGGGTCACCAACCGGGTCGGTGCCCTGTCTCCCACACGCACGTGTTCAGGGCGGCCGCGCTCTGGACCGAACCTTACCGGAACCAGCGCAAGGCTTTGGCCAGTCGACAGAGAGGCTTGCCAACGCCCGTGCGCTCCAGAGCGGCTGGACGATAATCAACGACGCCGGGCACGCGGCAGAGCGTACCACAGGGCAGGGGCACAAAGCGGAGATGACTTAGAGGCGCAAGTCCTTTACCATCAATGTGTTGACAGCAATCGAGGCGCATGATAACTTCAGCCGTTTTCCTCCACTCTGAGGGTTCGAGCAGATGAAGATCACGGTTATCGGGACCGGGTACGTCGGTTTGGTGGCGGGGGCCTGCCTTGCGGAGGGCGGGAACGACGTCGCCTGCGTCGACAAGGACGCGGCGAAAGTGCGGCTCCTGCAGCGTGGCCGCGTGCCGATTTACGAGCCCGGGCTAGAGGAACTAGTCCGCCGAAACCGCCGAGAGCGACGATTGAGGTTCACCACGGCGCTGCCCAGGGCGGTGCGGGATTCCGAAGTTGTGTTCATCGCTGTTGGGACGCCGCAGGTCGAGGACGGGTCGGCGGACCTCGGCCACGTCTTCGACGTGGCGCGCGCCGTGGGGAAGGCGATGAACGGCTACAAGGTGGTCGTCGACAAGAGCACCGTTCCGGTGGGCACCTCGGCACGCGTCCGCGAAGTCATCGGGGGCGAGACGTCCCATCCGTTCAGTGTCGTGAGCAACCCCGAGTTCCTGAAGCAGGGGGCAGCCATCGACGACTTCATGAAACCGGACCGCGTGGTGATTGGTGTGGAGGATCACCGCGCCGAACGAATAATGCTGGAGTTGTACGCGCCCTTCACACGCACCGGCGCTCCGATCCTCGTGATGGACTGTGCCAGTGCGGAGTTGGCGAAGTACGCGGCTAACGCCATGCTCGCAACGCGCATCTCGTTCATGAACGAGATGGCCAACATCTGTGAACTAGTCGGCGCCAACGTCGATCATGTGCGTAGCGTGATCGGTTCAGACCGGCGAATCGGGTCGTCGTTTCTGTTCCCCGGCATAGGCTACGGCGGCAGCTGTTTCCCGAAGGACGTCAGGGCACTCGCACGATTCGCGAGTGATCGCGGGTACGATTTCCGGATTCTCCGGGCGGTTGAGCAGGTCAACGAGTTCCAGAAGACGCAACTGCTTGGGAAGATGCGGACACACTTCGGTTCGCTCAAGGGCCGCACGATCGCCGTGTGGGGACTGGCGTTCAAGCCGAAGACCGACGACATGCGCGAAGCACCGTCGGTGCCGCTCGTTCAGGCGCTGCTTCGTGCCGGCGCCCGCGTGCAGGCTTTCGACCCAGAGGCCGCGGGTGTAGCCCGTCGCGTCTTGGGCCCCAAGGTGAGGCTTGCGTCGCGAAGTTACGAGGCGCTCGAGGGCGCCGACGGATTGGCCATCGTGACCGAATGGAGCGAGTTTCGTCGACCTGACTTCTCCAAGATGAAATCGGTGATGAAGACCCCGGTAATCTTTGACGGTCGCAACCTATTTACTCCTGACCAAATGAAGGACAGGGGCTTCACCTACTACTCGGTGGGTCGGTAGCATGGCGACGGTACTGGTGACCGGCGGGGCCGGCTACGTTGGTAGCCACGCCGCCAAGGCGTTGCGGGCGGCGGGTCACGCCACGGTCATCCTCGACGATCTATCGGCCGGACACCGGGAGGCTGCGCTTGGCGCGGCGCTCGTTGTGGCGGACATTGCGGACGTCGACGCAGTCCGGCAGGCGATCCGCGACTACCGTGTGGACGCCGTGATGCACTTCGCCGCGTGGCTGTCGGTTGGTGACTCGGTGGCTGACCCGGCCGGCTACTATCGCAACAATGTAGCGGGGACCTTGTCCACGCTCTCGGCGATGGCTTCGGAGCACTGTAGCCGGTTCGTGTTCTCATCGACGTGTGCCGTCTACGGAGATGCTACGCAGACGCCGATTGACGAGCGCCATCAAACGAACCCCATCAACACGTACGGTCAGACCAAGCTCGCTATCGAGCAGGCGCTTCCGCACTTTGAACGAGCGTACGGGATCCGATCTGTTCGACTGCGGTACTTCAACGCGGCTGGTGCTGATCCGGACGGTGAGATTGGTGAAGACCACGCGCCTGAGATTCATGTCGTGCCCCGCTGTATCGCGGCCGCCACCGGTGGGCCCGCGTTGCAGGTGTTCGGCGAGGACTACCCGACCGATGACGGCACCTGTGTACGCGACTACGTACACGTATCCGACCTGGCCGACGCCCACGTCCGCGCGCTTGAATATCTGGAGTCTGGGGGAGTATCCGACACGTTCAACGTAGGGACGGAGCGTCCATCGTCAGTGCGGGACGTCATCGCGTCCGTCGAGCGGATAGCGGGCCGACCGGTGGTTAAAGAAGTCGGTTCGAGGCGAACCGGTGACCCAGCCGTACTCTTCGCCTCGGCTTCGCGGATTCGAACGAGTCTCGGCTGGACGCCACGCCGTCCAGACCTTGATACGATCGTGGCCGACGCGTGGCGCTGGCATACGTCCCGGCCGCGCGGATTCGACGATCGGCGGACACCATGAGCGACCGGCTTGCAGGCGTGATCGAGAACCCGCTGATCTCGGTCGTTATGCCGGTGTTCAACGAGATCGCGACGGTTGAGGAGATCGTGCGCAGAGTCCTTGCCGTGCCGGTGCGGATTGAACTCATCGTCGTGGACGACGGGTCAACGGACGGCTCGCGCGAACGGTTAAAGGTGCTTCAACTGGAACTCGGATTCCGGCTCTTGCTGCAACCGCGGAATCGGGGAAAGGGTGCCGCGCTTCGGCGCGGCTTCGCCGAGGTGTCTGGAGACATCGTTGCGATCCAGGATGCCGACCTCGAATATTCGCCTGAGGAGTTACCCGAGCTGATGCAGTTGATCTGCAAAGGGCGAGCAGACGTCGTCTACGGGTCCCGATTTCTCGGTCGACACCGGGTGTTCCTGTTCACGCACTATCTGGGTAATCGTCTTCTGACGCTCATGGCCAACGTGCTCTACAACACGATGCTCACTGACATGGAGACGTGCTACAAGATAATGCGAACCACGGTGGTTCGGTCTTTAACAGTGCGGTCGAACGGTTTCGGCGTCGAGCCCGAACTGACCGCGAAGATCTTCAAGCGAGGCTATCGAGTTTACGAGGTGCCAATCACCTACGACGGGCGCGGGTACGAGGACGGTAAGAAAATCGGATGGCGCGATGGGGTGGTCGCGTTCTGGGTTCTCCTGCGGTATCGCTTTTCAGAGTGAAGCCACTCATACGACTCCTCGAGTACGCGCGACCGCACCGCGCGAGGATGGCCGCCGCCGTGACAGCCATGGCTGTGTTCGGCGCCGCATCGGCCGGGCTGGCGCTGCTGATCCAGCCGATCTTCGATGACGTCCTCACGACGCGGAACCGGCTCGGTACGATCATCACCGCGATTCTCGTCATTTACTTGGTCAAGGGAGTCGCCTCGTACGTGTCGACCTACCTGATGGCCGATGTCGGGCAGCGCGTCGTGCGGGACCTCAGGAACGTGTTGTTCCGCCACATACTGGATCAGTCAGCAGCCTTCTTTTCGACACGCACGACGGGACGTCTCATGTCTCGTATCGTGAACGATGTCGGCCAGGTGCAGCGAGCAACGTCCGAGACGCTTGCTGAACTCGCTCGCGAGACCTTGACGCTCATCGGATACGGCTGTGTCCTCTTCTACTACGATCCGCGACTCGCCGTGCTCTGTCTGACGAGCGCACCGCTCGTCGTCTATCCGCTCACCCAGCTCGGCCGACGGGTGCGGCGGTCGACTCGTCGTAGCCAGGAGGCGTTGGAGCAGATCACGCACGTCGGCACGGAGGCATTCGCTGGGCACCGGATCGTCAAGGCCTTCGGCGCCGAGGGGCGCGAGGCGGGTAAGTTTGGGAGCGCGGCAGATTACCTGTATCGCACGAACATGAAGGTCACGGCCGTGTTGGCCGTGATGCCGCCGATCATGGAATTCATTGGTGGGATCGCGTTCGCAGGCGCGCTCTGGTACGGAAGTCAGGAGATCGCATCGAAGCACCTGACCACTGGTGAATTCACCGCGTTTCTCGCGGCATTGTTCATGATGTACGGGCCTCTCCGAAAGCTGTCCAGGGTTAGCGCGAACCTGCAGCAGGCTGACGCCTCGGCAGAGCGCATCTTCGAGATCCTCGATACAAACAGCGAAGTACCAGAGAAGACCGAGGCGGTGTCCCTGCCTCAGGTCCGCGTGGGCATTGAATTAAGGGATGTCCACTTCGCTTACGACAGCGAGTCGGGTGGCGCCACGCTACGGGGAGTGAGCGTGTCCGTTCCGGCGGGGCAGATGCTGGCTCTGGTGGGACGCAGCGGAGCTGGCAAGACCACTCTGGTCAACCTCCTGCCGCGCTTCTACGATGCCACGCAGGGATCGGTGCTGATCGACGGCCGGGATGTTCGTGACGTGACACTGACGTCGCTTCGGTCGCAGATCGGCATTGTGACCCAGGAGACTGTGCTGTTCGATGACACCGTGGCGGCGAACATCGCCTTCGGCAGACCGACGGCGTCGCGGGCGGATATCGAGGCGGCGGCGAAGGCGGCTCATGCCGATGAGTTCATCGTTGCGATGCCGAGTGGTTACGACACACTCGTCGGGGAACGTGGACAGCGATTGTCCGGCGGACAGCGCCAGCGCCTGGCGATTGCACGCGCGATCCTTCGGGATTCACCGATTCTGATCCTTGACGAGGCGACGTCGGCGCTTGACACCGAGTCCGAGATGCTCGTGCAGGATGCGCTGGCCAACTTGATGCGCGACCGGACCTCGTTCGTGATTGCCCATCGACTCTCCACCGTACGTCGGGCTGACGCGATTCTCGTACTCGAACACGGGCAGGTCGTCGAGAACGGCACCCATGAGGCGCTGCTGGCGCGCGGCGGCACCTATGCACGGCTATACGAACTGCAGCTCCAGGATGATTCAGGCGACGCTGACCCACCTGCCGTAGCTGCCGCGGGGACCGTATGATCAGATCGATGACCGGTTTTGCGTCGCTGACACGCGAGTGCGAGCACGCGACGATCGGGGTCACCGTGCGGGCCGTGAACCACCGCTTCCTGGACCTTCAACTGCGACTGCCGCAGGTTCACGCTGACATGGAGTCCGGCATGCGTGCGTTGCTTCAGCGGCGGTTGACACGCGGCCGGGTGGAACTTGCGGTATCGGTGCAGCGCCACCGGGTTTCGGTGCCGGTGGTTGAACTGAATGAGGCCCTCGTTGCCGCTCTCACTGCTACGATCGAGGATGTGCGTCAACGGGGGCTGGTCGCCGGACACCTCACTCCAGGCGACCTGCTTCGAGTGCCGAAGGCGATGGCGATCAGCGAACGATCGCCAGAGAGTGCTCCTGGCGAAGAGGGCCAGGTGGCAGCGGCGATCGAGTCGGCCGTGGAAGAAGCGCTCACCGATCTGGACTCCATGCGCATACTCGAGGGCGGACACCTCCGATCAGACCTCGACGGGCGGAAGCGAACGCTCGGGGGACTCGTCGAGGGATTGGCCGCAGCGGCCGAGCAAGGTCGGGAGGCGCTCGAGGAACGACTGCGAGTTCGAGTGGCTGAATTGATGGCGCACGTGACCGTCGACCAGGCCCTCCTGGCGCAAGAGGTGGTGAGAGTCGCGCAGCGCTCTGACATCAGTGAAGAGGTGGCGAGGTGTCGTGCGCACCTGGCTCACTGGGATACGTTGTCGGACTCCGGTGAGTCATGCGGACGGAAGCTCGATTTCCTCATCCAAGAAATGAATCGGGAGATCAACACCCTGGGTGCAAAGGCCGATGGGCTCCATGTCTCCGAGCAGGTGATCGCAGCCAAGGCCGAGCTCGAGCGCATGCGGGAGCAGGTGCAAAACGTTGAGTAGTCCAACTGGACACCAGGACGGGCGGCGAGGACTGCTCTTCATTGTCTCGGCGCCTTCTGGGACTGGCAAGACGACGCTGGTGGAACGCCTCGTTGAGTCCACCACGGGACTCGAACTGTCACGCTCGTATACGTCGCGCCCAGTCAGGGCTGGCGAGGTGGACGGCGTCGACTATAATTTCATCGATTGCGATGAGTTTGAGGCGAGAGTGCGCGACGGTGCGTTTCTCGAGTGGGCCCAGCTGTTCGGCAACTACTACGGTACGTCTGGTGAGGATACCGAGAGCGCCCTCGCTGGAGGGCACGATCTCATCCTCGTGATTGATGTCCAGGGTGCACGGCAGGTGCGGGGGCGTGGGATCGAGAACACCACCATCTTCGTGCTGCCCCCTTCGGCGCGGGTCCTTGAAGCACGGCTTCGGGGCCGCAGCCAGGATAGCGCTGAGCAGATTCAGCGGCGGCTCGATGTTGCGTACCGTGAGGTCGCTGATGTTGTCGCCTACGATTACGTGGTGGTGAATGACGAGATCGATACGTGCGTCGCCAAGCTCCGTGCGATTGTGGCCGCCGAGCGCGCGCGTGAGCCGCGGATGCGGGTGGTGACTAATGAAATTGTCCGCACCTTCAAGGGAGGCTAGTAATCCGTGGTGAACGTCCCGCCTCCCACCGAGACGAGCGAGAAGTCTGAATGTCCCTGATTGCACTCGGCGTCACCGGCGGCGTCAGCGCATACAAGTCTGTTGAGGTGTGCCGGCTCCTGCAGAAACGCGGGCACGACGTGGTCGCGGTGATGACCAGGTCGGCGACTCGATTCGTCGGCCCGTTGACATTTGAGGCGATCACCCGGCGCCCTGTCGTGACGTCACAGTGGACGCGGGGCGCCAACGCCAGCGTCGAACATATCGCCGTGGCAAGCGATATCGCGCTGCTGCTGGTCGCGCCATGTACGGCGAACGTCTTAGGCAAATTTGCGCACGGGATTGCCGACGACTTTCTGACCTCGCTCTACCTGGCTACGCGTGCTCCGGTGGTGGTTGCACCAGCGATGAACGTCAACATGCTGGGGCATCCCGCCGTGCGGGAGAACATTGCAACCCTCACCAGCCGAGGAGTGAGGGTCGTTGATCCCGGCGAAGGATACCTGGCCTGCGGGTGGGTCGGGGAGGGCCGGCTCGCCGAGCCAGACGCGATCGTGGCGGCGGTTGAGACGGTGCTCGCGCCCGCAGAGTCGGCGTTCGGTGGTCGTCGCATCGTCGTGGCCGCCGGTCCCACGTACGAAGACATCGACCCGGTGCGCTACCTTGGCAACCGATCGAGCGGTCGAATGGGCTTTGCGCTCGCCACCGAGGCTCGGCGCCGCGGCGCGCACGTGACGCTTGTCGTGGGGCCCACCGGTGTCGAGCCGCCTCCTGCCGACGAGGTG
>Ga0302135_10001522_pt1 | contig 13982 bp, 13 predicted proteins | sample CBN3_surface_MG_FD_203119 | JGI IMG/M metagenome (GOLD analysis project Ga0302135, IMG submission 203119) | Marine microbial communities from Western Arctic Ocean, Canada - CBN3_32.1 | ecosystem: Environmental > Aquatic > Marine > Oceanic | place: Canada: Western Arctic Ocean | collected...
TTTGGCGGCATCGCCATGACCCGCGAAATCGCGGGCATAGGGGCAGCCGACCACGCGCGTCTCGACATGTTCGAGGCGCAATCCGGCGGCATGGACCGGTCCTGATTCGTCCAGCAGGGGCGCCGTGAATTCCGCCACCGTGCGGAAATGCTGCGGGAAATTGGTGTCGAGATATTCCTCTTCCGTGATCGTGCCCTCGTCGCGCAACGCAGCCCAATGGGCGTCATAGGTGTCGAACATGCTGACCCCGCCGGAATGGCCGAGATAGCGCCCCTTTTCGTCGATGCCGAAATTGAACAGGCAGAGCCGCCCGCCCAGCGCGAGTTCGCGCGCGCGGTTGAGCAGGATGCTTTCCCAATCCTTTCGCCCCTGCTCGACGAAAGCCTCGCGCACCGCGCCCTCGGCCCGGACCATATGGACATGGTTGGGGATCCGCGCGGGCACCGCGCTGATGTAGTGGGTCGCAGTCGAGGAGAAGCCCAGGTTCAGCGCGCCGGGCGGCAGGATCGGGCTGTGGAAACTGGCCGCCGAAGCGAAGACATAGAGATCGGGAATCTCATCGGCATAGCCCTTGAGATCGGAGAGGCGGTAGACGTTGCGAAAGACTTGGCCAAAATCGTTCCGCGGCAGGTCGGTATAGACGATCTGGATGGGCCGCGAGGGGCAGCGCCGGCGCACCTCGCCCAGCACCCGCGCGACCATGCCGATCGAGGTGCCGCCATCGGCGCAGCCCATGTCGGACATGGTGAAGACGCTGCCATCATCTTCCGGCGCCATGCGGTCGAGCGCATCAAGGATCAGCGGCGGGGCGCCGTCGATCACATCCTTCGCCCCGGTCGTGGCCTTGGAGTAGTAGCCCTCCCCCTGCTGCTGCCCCATCTCTTGCTACCAATACCTGCTGCTCTCTGGCTAGCGGGGCTGCGCAAATCACCCGTTTTAACGCGATTGAAAAGTATCTTGCATCATAGATAGAAGTATATATAGTTTTATTATAACTATATATGGAGGTGACGATGTCGGACACTCTTAAGGTATTCACGGCGAAGTCGGTGGACCGGCTGCTTTCGGAAGGGGGAAGTTCCGCATGGAAGTTGGCGCGCTCTAGAGCCCTCAAGCAAACCTATGTGGTTTGCTATCGGAACCAGCTTCGAGTCGAGGAGATCGGCAACGGTCCAACTCCGGAACCTCATGGCGCAGCTTTCCTCATTGGCAAGATCGGCGGTGTTGTCGAAGCGCCCGGAGAGCCGGATCGAAACCTAGTGCTGTTCAGCGACTATGCGCTCTTGGACACTCAGGACTGGTGGGCTGGAGACCGCAATCCTACGATCTACGCAGACATCTCTAATCTGAATATCGATCCGACGGCCTTGGAATGGCACCCTATGCCGGAGCCTAGGTACGCTAGAAAAAAATCAAGCCGGGACGGATTGTCAATTGAACAGGCCAAACGAGGCCTCGCGCAATGGTTCAATGTTTCGGAAGACCAAGTTCGGATCATTATCGAAGCGTAACGCCAAAAGCTGGATGCCTTCCAATTGAGGCCCACTCAGATTGAAGATGTCTGCCATTTGATCACGATCGTACATTTCGTTATGCCACTAATCGCGCAATTGTGAATATCGGACCTAATGGCTAAAGAAAGAACCAACCGGGTCGTGGCCTGCCGGGGCGGCGGGCGAACGGCGATCGAGACGCGGCCCGCGCCTGCCCCGGGACCCGGCGAGATGGTGCTGGGCCTGCGGGTCGTCGGGCTGTGCGGCACGGATCTGTTCAAGCTGGGCACGGGCGGCGATCCGCCCGGCATGGTGCTCGGCCACGAACTGGTCGGCGAAGTGCTGCAGCTGGGCTCCGGCGTCGAGGGTTTCGCGGTGGGCAACCGCGTCGCCGTGCCCCATCACGTGCCCTGCGGGGAATGCGTCTATTGCCGCCACGGCAGTCAAACCATGTGTGAGACATTCCGCGAGAACCTGCTGGAGCCGGGCGGGTTTGCCGAACGGATCCTGGTGCGGCCGCGCGCCGCGGCCCTGGCCGCGCGGCTCGTACCGGACACGGTGACGGACGAAGCCGCCGTGTTCCTGGAGCCGGGGGCCTGCGTGCTGCGCGGGGTGCGTCGCGCAGGCCTGGCGGAGGGTGACGGCGCCGCAATCCTGGGCGGCGGCTCCATGGGCCTGCTGCATCTTCTGATCCTGCGTGCGCTGTTTCCAGCCATGCCCCTGGTGGTGGCCGATCCGGTCAAGGATCGCCGCGCCCTGGCAACCGAACTGGGCGCGAGCGCGGCGGTGGCGCCGGGCGGGGACGCACGCAATGCCCTGCTCGATCTGACCGAGGGCGCCGGGGCAGGTGCAGTATTCGACACGGTTGGCGGCGCGCGCCTGCTGGAATCTGCAATCGGGCTGACGCGGCGCGGCGGCAGTGTCGTTCTCTTCGCCCATGCGCCCGAAGGCGAGCACGCGGATTTCGACCTCAACGCCCTGTTCAAATACGAGCGGCGTGTGATCGGCAGCTATTCCGGCGCCCTCGCCGAACAGGAAGAGGTTTTCGCCCTGATGGCCGCGGGCCGGCTCGACCCCTCGCCCCTGGTGAGCCACCGCATGCCCCTCGACCGGTTCGAAGACGGCGTGCGCCTCAGTCGCGAGCGCAAGGCCCTCAAGGTGCTGTTCACCCCAGGAGCGACCGGATGACCCTCCCCGCAACCATGATCGGCGCGGTCCTCACCGGGCCGGAGGCGATCGAGATACGCAGCGTCCCTGTGCTCCGCCCCGGGCCCGGCGAGGCGGTCCTGAAAGTCGAGGCCGCGACGACCTGCGGGACGGACGTCAAAGTCTTCCGCCGCGGCGGTCACCCCCGGATGCTGAAGGTCCCGACCCTGTTTGGCCATGAGATGGCGGGGCGGATCGCCGCTCTGGGCGAGGGCGTCGAGGGCTGGCGGGAGGGCGATGCGGTCGTCGTCTCGAATTCCGCCCCCTGCGGGCGCTGCGCGATGTGCCGGCTGGGGCGCGAAAACCTGTGCGAGGGTCTCACCTATCTGAACGGCGCCTTCGCCGAGTATCTCCACCTGCCCGCCCGCTTCGTCGCGCGCAGCCTCCACGCAATTCCGGCAGGGCTCGGTTTCGGGCGAGCCGCGATGACCGAGCCCCTGGCCTGCGTGCTGCACGGCATGGCGGCCTGCGAACTGGAACGCTATGCCGCCCTGGGCCCGGTCGAGACGGTGGTCTTCGGGGCCGGGCCCATCGGCCTGCTCTTCGTCGCCGCCCTCGCCGCCGCCGGCCACCGACCCATCCTGGCCGACCCGAATCCGAACCGGCTGGAGGTGGGGCGCACGCTGGGCGCCTGGCGCACCCTGGCTATCGAACGCGGCGGCGGACAGGCCGAGGTCGTCCGCGCGGAGACGAGCGACGGCGCGGGCGTCTGGGTCGCGGTCGATGCGACCGGCATGCCTGAAGTCTGGGCCGACGCACTGGGCGTCGTCCGGCCCGGCGGGCTGGTCAACCTGTTCGGCGGCTGCGCACCCGGCACGACCGTGCCGCTGGACACCCACCGGGTCCATTACAGCGAATTGACCGTGAAGGGCGTCTACCACCACAGGCCGGAGACCTTCCGCCGCGCCCTGGCCCTGCTGACCGATCCGGCCTTTCCCGTCGATCCGATCCTGAGCGGCGAGCGTACGATCCCCCAGGTCGAGGAGGCGCTGCGCGCCATGATGAGCAAGCAGGCCCTGAAACTCGTGATTCGCGGTGCGACGACCGGGTGAGCGGGGCCGCGTGACGACCGTCGTCCTGCAGTCCTGGCACGCGCGGCGGGACCCCGCCTGGATCGCGCGCTGCATGGCCAGCGTCGAGGCCTGGACGCTGGGCCACGGATATGCCTACCGCTTCCTGGACGATGCCCTGTTCGACCGACTGCCCGAAGCGCTCGCCCCCAAGCTGATGGCCCGGCCGGCCATGGCCGCCGATCTGGCACGCCTGCTGCTGGCGGGCGAGGTCCTGAGCGAGGGCGCCGAGCGCGTGGTCTGGTTCGACGCCGACAGTTTCATCTTCGCGCCGGATCGCCTGATACTGCCCGATGCGCCCTATGCCTTCGGGCGGGAGATCTGGATTCAACCGGGCGCACGCGGGCGTCCGCGCATCTATCGCAACATCCACAATGCCGCCTGCCTGTTCGATGCGGGCAATCCCGCGCTCGAATTCCTGATCGAGGCGGCGGCACGCATCGCCGCCCGTCTGGAAGGACCGGCCTCGCCCCAGCTTCTCGGCCCGAAGCTGCTGACGGCGCTGCACAACATCGTCGCCTTTCCCCTGATCGAAACGGCGGGGGCGGCCAGCCCGCTTGTCCTGCGCGATCTGGCGGCGGGCGGCGGCCCGGCCCTGGAGGCGCTCCGCGCGGAACCGCCCCTGCCCGCCGTCCTCAACCTCTGCGCCTCGCTGGTCGGACGGCAGATCGACGGTGTGGCGGTGGACGAAGCTCTCATCGAATCGGCGATGACGGCCCTGGCCGAAGGCGCGCTCTAACCCCGCCGTGCGACAAACTCCTGAAATGTCGTCACCTCGCCGCGGCGGCGGGCGGCTTCGAAAGCGGCGTTCAACGCGATCTTGCGTTCGAGGGACTCCGCAAACAGGGCACGCAGTGCCGGATCGGTCAGGCCGAAACCGTCCTTGGCCAGCCTCTCTCGCATCCAGCGATAGCAGGCATCGGCCAGTGCGGCCGAGTCCGACCCGTGGCAGACCGAGCCCTTGCGCACCCGGTAATCATGGAGCGGCGCGCGGGTCACTGGGAGCGGCCCGCAGGCGTCGATAAGCTGGAGGTTGAAGATCACATCGTCGCCCAGGCGCGCCCCCGCTTCCCAGGGTCGGACGACCTCTCGCCGGGCAAGGGCCATGATGGGCACCGAGGTCTCCAGGAAGGCCACCCCGTCCAGGGCGAACCGGCTTTCGCCCAGCGCGAACAGGGTGCTCAACTCGGCACCGGTCTCGTCGTCGACCAACCGCACATTGTCGGCCGCCGCGCCATGCGCCGCGGCCAAGGGCAGGAGGATGGCCAGGCGCTCCGGATGAAACAGATCGTCGGCGTCGAGAGGGGCAACGAAGGCGCCCTCGGCCGCCGCCAGGGCCGCATTGCGGGCTGCCGGCGCACCGCTTCCGATCTGCCCGGTGGGAACGAAGGTCAGGCGTGGATCAACCAGTCCGGCAGCAGCGAGCAAGGCACGGTAATCGGCACCGTCATCCGACGCGATCACCGCCTGCCAGTTCCGATGGCTCTGTTCCAGCAGGCTGCGCACAGCGCGCGCCAGGGTTCCCTCGGCACGATAGGCCGGAATCAGGACGGAAACAGTGGCATCGTGAGCAGTTGAAGCCATGACGGGACATTCCTCGCGGGGCGGGGTGCATGATAGCCTTGCAACGCAAAACGGCCAGGGGCCGCGCGAGACAGTCGGAGGAATGGGCGATGATCAGCCACACCATGTTGGGCACCAACGATCTGGAAAAAGCCACCGCATTCTATGACCGGGTGCTGGGCGAACTGGGCTGCGCGAGGGTGCGCAAATTCGGCAATTCGGCGGCCTATGGCCCGGGCAAGGACGGCACTCCGGTCTTCTGGGTCTGCAAGCCCTATGACGGCAAGTCGGCCAGCGTGGGCAACGGCACCCATGTCGCCTTCATGGCGCCGGACCGGGCCTCGGTCGACCGCTTCCACGCCGCCGCGCTGGTCCTCGGCGGCAAGGACGAAGGCGCGCCCGGCCTGCGCGAGTATGGCCCACATTACTACGGCGCCTACGTCCGGGACCTCGACGGCAACAAGATCCAGGCCTGCTGCTTCAATCCGGAGTAGCGCCGGTTTTCTCACGGATCGCCTGCCAGACCCGGTGCGGGGTGAGCGGCATGTCGATTCTGTAGATGCCAAGCGGCGCGAGGGCGTCGAGCACGGCGTTGACGAGGGCGGGCGGGCCTCCGACGCAGCCCGCCTCGGCGCAACCCTTCACGCCGATGGGATTGGCCGGGCTCGGCACCTCGACCGTCTCCCAATCGCAGAGCGGAAAATCGGCCGCGCGCGGCATCGCGTAATCCAGGAATGAGGCGGCGAGGGGCTGGCCCGTCTCCATGTCGTAGACGACATGTTCGAGCAGCGCCTGGCCCAATCCCTGGGCGAGCGAGCCGTGGACCTGGCCCTCGGTCAACATCGGATTGAGGACGACACCGAAATCGTCGACGGCGGTGTAGCGCGGGATGGACACGATGCCGGTCTCGGGATCGATCTCGACCTCGGCGATATGGCAGCCATTGGGGAAGGAATAGCCTTCCTGGGTATAGATCGCCTGCTCGTCGAGACCGGGCTCGATCTCCGTCGGCAAGGCCGAGGCTTTGAAGACCCGCGCGCGCATCTCGTCGAACGCCACCCGCCGGTCGGTGCCGCGCACGACGAAGACGCCCGCCTCGAAGGCAATGTCTTCGACCGCCGCCTCCAGCATCGCAGCGGCCACCGTCCTGCCCTTTTCGACGATCTTCTCCGCCGCGCGCAGGATCGCCGGGCCGCACATCTGCAGGGAGCGCGAGCCGCCCGTGCCCCGGCCGTAGCTGATCGAGTGCGTATCGCCCTGGACCACGCGGATGCGCTCGAAAGGCACCGGCAGGCAACCCGCCAGGACCTGCGCGAAGGCGGTCTCGTGGCCCTGGCCGTTGGTCTGGGTGCCGACATAAAGCACGGCCTCGCCGGAGGCTTCGAACCGGATGCGCGCCGTCTCAGTCCCGCCGACCCCGCACCGCTCGACGTAATAGGCCATGCCCAACCCGCGCAGCCGCCCGGCCGCCGCCGAGGCCGCGCGCCGGGCCAAAAATCCGTCCCGGCCCGCCTTGGCCAGCGCGCGGTCCAGGATCTCGGCATAGCGACCGCTGTCATAGGTCAGGCCGGTCGGGGTGCGGTGGGGAAAGCGGTCGGGGCCCAGCATGTTGATCCGGCGCAGTTCGGCCGGATCCATGCCGGTCGCGCAGGCCGCCCGGTCGATCAGGCGTTCGACAATATAGGACGCCTCGGGCCGGCCGGCGCCGCGATAGGCATCGACCGGCACGGTGTTGGTGAAGACGCAGCGCACGCGCAGATCGACCGCCGGCACGTCGTAAACACCGCAGATCATTGGGCCGCCGTCGCGCGACGGCACGGCCGGCGCGAAGCCCGACAGGCAGCCGCCCATATTGGCGAGGATATCGACCCGCAGGCCGAGGATGCGCCCGTCCCCATCCAGGGCTAGGGCCGCGCGGACGTCCTGCTCGCGCGCCTGGCTGTCGCTGAGGAAGGCTTCGCTCCGGTCGCTCATCCACTTGACCGGACGACCCAACCAGCGCGCGGCCCAGAGCACGAGCACCTGTTCCGGATAGGTCACGGATTTCATACCGAAGCCGCCGCCGACATCGTCGCAGGTGACGCGCAGGCGCGCGGGCGGGACCCCCAGGATAGGTTCGGCCATCCAGTCGCGCAGATTGTGCACCCCCTGGCAGCCGGAATGAAGATGGAAGCACCCCGTACCCGGATCGTAGCTGCCGACGGCGCCGCGCGGCTCCAGCGAGGCGGGCGCGACCCGGTTGTTGGTCAGGGCCAGCTCGATCCGATGGGCCGCCCCGGTGAAGGCCTCCTCGACCGCCGTTGGATCGCCCAGGCCCCAATCGGCGCAGAGATTGTCCGGCGCCTCGTCCCAGATGCGGAGCGCTCCAGTTTCGATCGCCGCGCGCGGATCGACGAGCGCAGGCAGGGGATCGTATTCCACCGCCACGGCCTCGGCAGCGTCGCGGGCCCGGTCGAGGGTTTCCGCCACGACCAGGGCGACGGGCTGGCCGACGAAGCGGACCCGGCCCTCGGCCAGGACCGGATAGGGCGGGGCGGCGCAGGGGCTGCCGTCGCGGTTTGCGATCAAGTCGATGCAAGGCATCGGGCGCACCCCGTCCGCCGCCAGATCCGCGGCGGTGAACACCCCCAGAACCCCAGGCATGGCGGAGGCCGCCGTACCATCTATGCCGAGAAGACGCGCATGGGGATGGGGTGAACGAACGAGGGCGGCATGGGCCACGCGCGGCGGCGCCATGTCGCCGGTATAGCGCCCGGCGCCGACCAAGAGCCGGGCATCCTCGCGCCGGCGCGGGCTCTGGCCCTGTCCGATATTCGGTAATCCCGCGTCCGGCATGTCCCCTCCCCCGTCGCCGCCTCGAATCAGGCTAGCGCAGTTCGCCGGGGAAGGCATCCTGAGGCAGCGGATTGCCCGGCGGCGGGCCTTCCCTTAAACACTTGGCGGCTAACACTCGTTGCGAACGGAGATGGAGACCACCTTGGCCAAACGGGCGATTTTTCCCGACTGTCCGCCCGACCTGGCGGCCTCGATCACCCCCGCGCTGCAGGCTCGGGTGCCCGGGGTCGAAATCCGTATCGGCGATCCACCCTCCCTCGACGAGACCGCCGCGCTGCTGCGGGGCTGCAAGGCGGCCATGCTCTATGCCGTCTATGTCTCGGAGGAACTGCTGGCGGCCTGCCCAGAGCTGGAATCCGTCACCTATCTCTCGACCGGAATCGAGACCCATACCGATCTGGCGGCGGTCGAACGGCGAGGGCTCAGCCTGCGCCGGATGCCCAGCTATGCCGACCGCGCGGTCGCCGAACATGCCACCGCCCTGATGTTCGATGCCGCGCGGCAGGTGGCGCGGATGGACAAGGAATTACGCGACGGCACCTGGAAACAGGTCATGGGACTGGAACTGGGCGGCCGGACCCTGGGCGTGGTCGGGCTGGGCGGGATCGGGCGCGAGATGGTTCGGATCGGCCATGGCCTGGGCATGCGCGTCCTCGCCTGGACGCGCAGCGGCGTGCCGGACGACCTGCCCTGCGAAGCCTGCGAGCTGGACGAGCTTCTGGCCAAATCGGATGTCGTCTCGCTGCATCTGGCCTTGCGGCCCGAAACGCGGGGCCTGATCGACGCGGCCCAGCTCGGTCGCATGAAGCCGGGCGCCATCCTGATTAACACCGCCCGGTCCCAGATCGTCGAGGCCGATTCCCTGGTCGCCGCCCTGAAGCGCGGCCATATCGGCCATGCCGGGCTCGATGTCTTCGACACCGAACCGCTGCCCCAGGGCGATCCGCTCTTCGCCCTGCCCAATGTCACCCTGACGACCCATGCGGCCTGGTACACGCGGGAGGCGGGCGACCGCCTCATGGAGCTGGGCTTCGCCATTCTCGGCGAGGAATTGCGGCGGATCGAAGCCAAGGCGTGAGAAGCCGTCCGAAAGGCGCGCCCAGGCAAGCCACCGTCGCATCCTCCCTGTCCACGCCGAAGACCGGTCTATGCCGCATTGCCGGGCTGCCGAAGGAGAAAGCGCCGGATCTTACCGGTCGCCGTGCGCGGAATTTCGCTCACGAAATGGATTTCTCTTGGCCGCTTGTAGCCGGGCAGCGCCCGAGCCGCCGCGTGGATAGCCGCTTCGACCGCGCTGGAATCGGCCGCCGCCGCCAGGGTGGCGAACAGCACGGGCACCGGCATGCCGTCCCCATCGGGCAGGCCGACCAGGGCGCAATCCTCCAGGCCGGCGCAGGGTGCCATCACCTGCTCGATCTCGCCCGGGCTGACCCATTGCCCGGAAACCTTGAACATGTCGTCCGACCGCCCGGCATGGCGCCAACCGCCATCGGGCCCGACCCGGTAGAGATCGCCGGTGCGGAACCAGCCGTCGCGGAAGGCGCACGCCGTTTCCTCCGGCCGGTTCCAATAGCCCGCGGCCAGCGAATCGATACGCGCCCAGAGATGGCCGGGTTCGCCATCCGCCACCGGACGCCCCGAACCGTCCAGCAGGCGCAGATCGGCGCCCGGCGCTGGGCGGCCGGAACAATCCGGCAGCGCCGCTCCCGGTGTGTTGGCGAGCAGCATGCAGATCGTCTCCGAGGTTCCCATGCCGTCCAGGATGTCGCGCCCGACCCTGCGCCGCCACGCGTCCGCGATGCTTCCCGGCAAGGCTTCGCCCGCCGAGACGTATACGCGCACGGCGCCAAGAACGGCGTCTTCGGCCGTTCCTCCCGCCAGGCCCTCGGCCAGCGCTTTGCGATAGAAACTGGGCACCGAAAACACGGCGTCGGGCCTGTCGCGGCGCAGCACGGTGAGCAGATTCGATGGGCTCGGCCAGGCCGGATCGAGAATGGCGGTCGCCCCCAGGCGCAGAGTGCCGAACAGGACCGCGCCAAGGGCATAGGCGAAAAACAGACGCGAGGTCGCATGGACCCGGTCGCCGGGACCGAGACCCAGGGTTTCGCGCAGGTAACGATCGATCGGCAGGACCGAACTGTGGCGATGGATTGCGGCTTTGAGCGTTCCGGTGCTGCCGGAAGTGTAGATCAGAAAGGCCGCTTCGCCGCTGCGCGTCTCGGCGACCGGCATGGGTGTCGCCCCGTCGAGACGGGCGCGAAAATCGCCAGCTTCCAGAATGGTCGTGCCGCCTTCGACCGCCGGACGCGCGCGGGGCTCGACAATAGCCAAGGCCGCCGCGCAATCGCGCAGAACAAAGCCGATTTCCGCCCCAACCGCGCCAGGATTGAAGGCGACCGGCAGGGCGCCCAGGCGAAGGGCGCCGAGATAAGCCAGCGCGAAAGCCAGGGAATCGTCGAGCAGCAGCAGGACCCGGTCGCCCCGGCGCAGCCCCTCACCCGCGAGCAGGCCGGCCGCACGGGCCGAGCCCGCCTCCAGCGCGCCGAAGGACATCGCCTCGCCCGGCGCGATCAGGGCGACCCGGTCCGCCGCACCCACCGCGAGGGCGGGTTCGAGCAACGCCTGGGCGGCGTTGAGCGAGGTGTCGTCTTTCACCGGCTGCTCCTGGTTCCGTATCGGGTCGCGACAATCCCGGTGCCACCACCCCCCGTCCCTGTGCTAAAGGGAAGAACGAGCATGATCCATAGGGGGAAGACATGAAATTCGCGAGCTTCAGCAAGAACGGCAAGGCCGGCTATGGCGCGGTGACGAAAGACGGCATCGTCGATCTCGGCCGGCGCCTTAGCCATGCCGATCTGAAAGCGGTGATCGCCGCAGGGGCGATGGACGAGGCGCGCAAGGCCGCCGGAGGCCAAGCCGCCGATATGCCGCTCGAGTCGGTTACCTTGCTGCCGCCGATCCCCAATCCCTCCAAGATCATCTGCATCGGCCTGAACTACCACGAGCACCGCAAGGAGACCGGCCGCACGGAAGAGACGGCGAATCCGACCCTCTTCACCCGTTTCGCCGATACCCAGATCGGCCATGGTCAGGCGATGATTCTGCCCAAAGCGTCCGAACAGCTCGACTTCGAGGGCGAACTGGCCCTGGTGATCGGCAAGGAGGCCCGTCACGTTTCGCAGGCCGACGCGCTGAGCCATATCGCCGGCTATACCTGTTTCAACGACGGTTCGGTGCGCGACTGGCAGTTTCACACGACCCAGTTCGTCCCCGGCAAGAATTTCCCGGCGACCGGCGGCTGCGGGCCCTGGATGGTCACGGCCGACGAGGTGCCCGATCCCTCCAAGCTGACCCTGACCACCCGCCTGAACGGCACCCAGGTGCAGAATTCCCCGACCGATATGCTGATCTTTCCGATCCCGCGCCTGATCGAATATATCACGACCTTCACCACCCTGCGCCCGGGCGACCTGATCGTGACGGGCACGCCGGGTGGTGTGGGCGCCAAGCGCACGCCACCGCTCTGGATGAAAGCCAGCGATACGGTCGAGGTCGAGATCACCGGCGTCGGCACCCTGGTCAACACCGTCGCGGCGGAGTCCTGACGCGATCTACCGCCGCGAAAAGGTCGCGGAATATCGGCCAGCATTTGAGTAAATTTCCGCGTGGGCGTTTGGTCAGGGATTGAGCGCCCCGCGGATCATCGCGCCGATCGCGGCATAGAGGCGATCGCCGCCCCGCGCCGAGCGCAAATCGAAACCGAGGAAACCCGGCTCGTTGCGGGCGCGCACGACCAGATGGCTGGTCGCCGCCGCCAGCAGGACCATCACGGCGCCGATATCGGTTTTCGGCGGGATCGTCGTGCGCCGCGCGAGAGCGGCCATGAGGTCCAGGGCGCGCTTTTCGCGCACCCGGTCGAGCGCCCGGGTCAGGGTGTTCGGGCGGGCGCCTTCCCAGGCCAGAAGTTCGACCGTCAACGGCCGGCGCTGCAGCGCCTCGACATGACGCCGGACCACCAGAGTCAGCCAATCCGCCGGCGAATCGCCCTCCGGCGGCGGCAGGTCGTCGCCGAGCAATTCCTCGACCCGCCACCAGACGTCGCCCCGTTCGGCGAAGGCCTCGAGCAACCCGTCGAGCCCGGCGAAATAGCGATAGATCAGAACCTTGTCGACGACTGCCTCGCGGGCTAGGGCATTCACCCCCAACCCATCCACCCCGTCGCGCGCCAGCACGCGGCCGACCGCACGGACCAGCCGATCTTCGGTCCGGGCACGGTCTCTGCGTCTTGGGGGGGCCGGCATGGTGCTCGTCTCCGTTGCCCGACCGTCGCCCGAGGCGGCGGCCGCGTGCCCTGCTAGCTGGTCGCTTCGCCCTGCCAGGCCATGCGCTTGCGGTAGATGGTCGAGGCGCTGATGCCCAAATGGGCCGTCGCCTTGGGAATGTTCCCGTCGCACACCTCGATGGTCAGGCGTTCGACCTCGAGGAGCGGGCGGATGCCCTCGGGTGTGCCATCGCCGGCGCTGATCCCGCCATTGCCGTCGTCGACGGCGTCAGCCTTCTCGGCCGTTTGCAAACTACCGGATACCAGTGCATTTAGCAAATTACCTATATCGGCCCGCGAAATATCGTAATAGATAATTCCAAATCAAGCCTTCAGTCTGTCTTTCAGAGCAGCTTCGGAGCGATTTCCAAAGCCGGTTCCAGGCAGCCGGGATCGTCGTTGCGCGGGCTGTTCACCCTGGTCGAGACCGGATAAGTCACAAGACCCTTGACCTCACGGCAACGCAGCAGCGGCGCGACCGCCCGCGGGTCCTGGCCCTCGACATCGAGCCAGCGGTCGTAATCGGCGGGATCGAGGATGACCGGCATCCGGTGGTGGATCGCCCGCAGTTTCTCGTTTGCGTCGGTGGTGAGGATTGCGCAGGTTTTCAGCACCCCTCCGTCGGCGCTCTCCCAGCGTTCCCACAAGCCGGCGAAAGCGAAGGCCCGACGCTCTTCCAACTCGATCCGGTAGGGCTGTTTCAGCTTGCCCGCCGGTTTCCATTCGTAGAATCCGTCGGCAGGGATCAGGCAGCGCCGCGCCTTGAACGCTTCGCGGAAACTGGGCTTTTCCGCCACGGTTTCGCTACGTGCATTGATCAGCCGGTCGCCGATGTTTTCGTCCTTGGCCCAGAAGGGGACCAGGCCCCAGCGCAGCATGACCACTCGGCGGACCGGCGCCTCGCCCACCTGCTCCCCGTCGTTGCGCACGACCGGCACATCCTGATGCGGCGCCACGTTGTAACGCGCGGCCAGGTTCGCGCCCGGCCCCGTGAAGCCGAACAGGCCGCGCATCGCCTCGACCGGCAGGGTGATGGAATAGCGTCCGCACATGCTCTCGTTATGGCCGCCCGGCCCCACGGCTGTCGAGAGCGGGATCGGCATCTCCATCTTATCGACCCCGCGGGCGATCGACTTCGATTCCGAGGATGGCCTGCGCGCTGCCCGGCGCCCGGGCCGCGACGGCGTGATCCTGACCGAAGGCAAGCGGCGCGGCCTGTTCCTGCCCCAGGTCTGGGATGGCCTGCCCGATGCGCGCAGTTTCCGGGCCCGCCTCAGGCAGAAGGCGGGCCTCGCGCCGGATCACTGGTCCGGCGCGATTCGTGCCTTCCGCTTCACGGCGGAGACCTTCAAGGGGAAGGTCGCGGTCCAGCCTAGCGGCCGGCAAACCCGCGTAGACCGCCGCACGGCGATGCCCGGGCGGGCGCCTTTTACGACGACCGGGCGATCAATCCTCCTCGAGCACCTCGCTCACGGCGTCGAGCCCGCCTTCGAG
>Ga0302135_10001525_pt1 | contig 13970 bp, 14 predicted proteins | sample CBN3_surface_MG_FD_203119 | JGI IMG/M metagenome (GOLD analysis project Ga0302135, IMG submission 203119) | Marine microbial communities from Western Arctic Ocean, Canada - CBN3_32.1 | ecosystem: Environmental > Aquatic > Marine > Oceanic | place: Canada: Western Arctic Ocean | collected...
TGAGCGTGCATTAAGCTTGGCCTGTGAGGGCCGAAAGGTGGTGCTGGTTTCTTCCGGAGATGCTGGGATTTATGGCATGGCTTCATTGGTATTTGAGGCAATGGAGAGCGGGAGGGAGGCGTGGCGTCGGGTTGATGTCACAGTGGCGCCTGGCATTTCGGCCCTGCAAGCGGCGGCGGCGCGCGTAGGTGCACCTTTGGGGCATGACTTTTGTGCAATATCCCTGTCAGATCTACTCACGCCGAAAGAATCTATAATCATGCGGCTAAATGCTGCGGCGCGGGCTGATTTTGTGACTGCGCTTTACAATCCGGCATCAAAATTGCGCTTCTCGCTCTTCCTAGAGGCGCTTGATATTTTTCAAGCCCACCGGCCTGCGGCAACGCCCGTTATCATTGCCCGTGCCCTTGGTCGACCCGAAGAGAATATTACCATTACCCGGCTAGATCAGGTCGATGCTGAACAGATCGATATGCTAACGCTGGTGTTGGTGGGTGCTTCGAGCACAAGATGCGTTGACCTAGTTGATGGAAGCCGGCGTGTCTACACACCGCGAGGATACCAGCCACCGGAACATCAGGACAAAGAGGTAGGCCGATGACAGTTCACTTCATTGGTGCGGGCCCAGGTTCGCCTGACCTGATCACAGTTAGGGGCCGAGATCTCATTCGCCAATGCCCAGTTTGTCTTTATGCGGGCTCTCTGGTGCCACGTGAGCTTATCGATGAAGCTCCGCCGCGAGCGCGTATCATGGATACGTCATCAATGGTGCTCGACGAGATTGTTTCGGAGATGGAACAAGCTAATGCTGCTGATCTTGACGTAGCGCGAGTGCATTCTGGTGATCCAACTATATACGGAGCGACGGCTGAGCAAGCGCGCCGCCTTGACGCGCTCGGGATTGCCTATGATATCACACCCGGGGTTCCGGCATTTTGCGCCGCCGCTGCTGCTCTTGGGCTTCAATTAACTGTGCCTGGGATTGCGCAGACCGTTATTTTAACCCGTACGGCAATGAAGGCGTCAGCGATGCCGCCGGGAGAAGACCTTGCAGAGTTAGCGCGGTCGCGAGCGACACTTGCGATCCATCTTTCGATCAGAAATATTCCCTTTATCAAGAGAGCGCTAATTCCTCATTATGGTAAAGATTGCCCGGTTGTGGTGGCATATCGGGTTGGATGGCCGGATCAGAAATTCATTACTGGTACGCTCAGTGATATCCATGAAAAGGTGCGGGCCGAGAAGATCACTCGCACGGCACTCATTCTTGCTGGACCGGCACTCGCGGCAGCGGAATACATTGATAGCTCCCTTTATGATCCGTCTCACGTCCATGTTCTGAGGCCGAAGAGTAAACTTACGGGCACTCAGCGATGACCCACTGCAGCGCGTCGGCAAGAGTTGAAACGGTTAGTGTGGGGAACGGTGTAGGGCGGTCGATCATTATGACAGAGCACCGTAGTTTCCGCGCGGCCTGCAATTTTGCAAATGTAGCTTGGCCACCGGCATTACGGGTAACAAGATGTGTAATGGAATGCTGTTCCATCAATGCCATCTCGTTTTCTAGTGTAAATGGTCCCCGCCCAGTGATCACCAAATGCGGGCAGATCAATGACGTGCAACGCGGTAAATCTATCATGCGTAGCAAAAACCATGCATCTGTTTTTTTAGAAAATGGTGCCAGATATTGGCTTCCCAGAGTTAAAAATGCCCTGGCTTTCTGGGGAAGAGCATCAGCCGCCGCTGTTTCAGAGGGAACGTGGTGCCATTGGTCTGTGGCGATCTCAGTCCAGGGCGGGCGGAGAAATACAAGGTGTGGAATTTTAGAATGGATGCAAGCAGCAGCTGAATTTTGTGAAATACGCACGGCAAATGGATGTGTGGCATCGATCACCATATGGATTGGAGCGGATGCGATAAACGAGCAAAGGCCAGCTATCCCGCCAAATCCGCCAATGCGGGTCTCAAACTGGCCCGTTCGTGGAGCCTTGGTGCGCCCGGCTAGTGATAATATGACGCGGCATGTTCTGGAATCGTTTAGTGCGTTGGCAAGGCTGAATGCGTCCGCGGTTCCACCGAGGATCAAGATATTACGCATTAGCGCAGGCAATGATATTGCCCTTACGATCAACTACCAATATGGAAATATCAATCTTGGCTGGGCTGGCGGCCTTACACGCAATTTGGCGTGCGGCGGAGGCAATGGCTCCGGCAAGTTCAATTTTTTCACCTTGTGCGTAGGCAAGAACTTCATTTGCGGTATTGGCGCTCTTGATGAGGTCAAGCGTTTTGCTGGACGCACCAATCATGCCGGCTGTCATCGCCAGCTTGGTAAAGTCGACCTGACTGCGGGCGGAGTGAAGGTCAAGATGCCCCTGCGCCAGTTTGGTGAGCTTGGCGAAGCCGCCAGCAATTATCAAGCGTGGGACTGGGTGGCGGCGCAGATATTTGAGCATTCCTCCGGCAAAATCTCCCATATCAACTATGTTGCTGCAAAGATCTGGATGAGCTCGCAAAAGGGCATCTTCAGATGTTTTGCCGGTGGCCGCGCCAATTATTGGCGCATGGGAGGCTCGTGCGACATCGATCCCGCGATGGATCGAGTGTATCCATGCAGAGCAGGAATAGGGGGTAACGATGCCGGTCGTGCCGAGGATCGACAATCCGCCAACAATGCCAAGACGGGGGTTCCACGTTTTTTTAGCAATTTCACGCCCGCCGGGAATAGAGATTTCGATATCGATGTCAGTGCTAGCATTGTATTCGTTCGCGATGGCGCGGATGGCGGAGCAGATCATGGCTCTCGGTGCAGGATTTATTGCGGGCTCTCCGGGCGGGATTGGCAGCCCGGGTCTGGTGACCGTTCCTACTCCTTCGCCGGCAAGAAAACTAATGTTCGAGCCAAGCGGAGCATATCTGATATCAGTGATAATGAGTGCACCGTGGGTTACATCAGGATCATCACCAGCATCCTTGATAACACCCGCGCAGGCGCCGTTTGCGCGCAGTCCAGCATAGGCGAGTGCAAACGCCGGGGTTTGCCCCTGAGGCAAGATGATCTTTACCGGGTCAGGAAAGGTTCTTGTCAAAAGCGCACGATAGGCCGCGCTTGCCGCAGCGGTTGCGCATGCGCCGGTGGTCCAGCCATAGCGCAATTCTTTCTTATTCCCTTTCACCATGATGCTTTTATAGAGCCAGTTTCGGCGTTGCGGCAATGATGAGAATTGATCAAGTAAAATTTGCGGAGTTTAAACCCGGGGAAGTTTGGCTGGTAGGCGCTGGCCCCGGTGATGCTGCGCTACTCACGCTTTCGGCCGTCCACGCGCTCTCCAACGCCGATGTTATTGTCTATGATGCGCTTGTTGGTGATGGTATTATCAAGCTTGCGAATAAAAATGCGCTATTGGTATTTGCAGGCAAACGCGGAGGTAAGGCCTCTGCCAAGCAGTCCGATATCACCCGCTCTATCATAGAATTTGCTGAAGCTAAAAAACGTGTTTTGCGTCTGAAGGGGGGGGATCCTTTTATGTTTGGACGTGGCGGCGAAGAAGCCATGGCGCTCACGCGCGCGAATATAACCTTTCGCATTGTCCCCGGAATTACAGCTGGTATTGGTGGGTTGGCATTGGCAGGAATCCCGGCCACCCACCGTGATACCAACACAGTTTTAGTCCTGATGAGTGGACATGATGCAAGAGGTGCGATGCCTTCAAATGTAGACTGGGAGGCGCTTGCTCGTATGCCGACAATTGTTCTTTACATGGCGCTAAGAAACCTTGGTGAAATTGCGATTAAGCTGATGGCGGCTGGGCGAGCGGGCGAAGAGCGGTTGGCGTTGATTTCGCGGGCCTCCCTGCCGGAGCAACTTGTTGTTGAGACAACGTTAGAGCGAGCAGAGATTGATGCTGTACAAAGCGGTATCAAACCGCCGGTAGTGGTTGTAATTGGCAAAAATGTTGATCTTAGGTCAAAAATTTTACCGAATGGCGAAGAAACGCACGAACAATTGCTAGACTGATGGCTGGCAGCTAGATGCGCACGCTCATTCTGTCGGCACCGCAATCGGGAAGCGGAAAGACCATTGTATCAGTCGGCTTGGTGTCAGCACTCAGGCGGATTGGTCATTCGGTTTCTGTGGCAAAATCAGGACCTGACTATATTGATGCTGCTTATTTGAGTGCGGCAGCAGAGCGGCCGGCGGTTAATCTTGATTGCTGGGCGATGAGGCCTTCCTTGCTTAACTTTCTGGTATGTGATGCAGCGGGTGGTGAGGATGACTTTCTGATCTGTGAGGGAGCTATGGGGCTATTTGACGGTGGGGCAGGCCAAGCGGGCTCCACGGCTTCACTGGCCATTGCGCTTGGTGCGCCGGTTGTTCTTATCATTGATGCATCCCGCCAGGCGCAATCAGTTTCGGCGCTGGCACTTGGGTTTTTACGCCATGACCCGGCACTAAAATTTGCTGGAGTTATTCTGAACCGAGTTGGAAGTGCGCGCCATGAATCGTTGCTTAGATCCTCATTATCGGAGCACGGTATTGATGTGCTTGGTGTACTGCCGCGCGATGATAATTTATTGCTGCAAAGTAGGCACCTGGGTTTGGTGCAGGTCGGTGAACTAGATGAATTACCTCAGTTGATTCAGCAAATTGGCACGCATGTGGGCTCACATATAGATCTTACGCGGATTTGCATGGCTGCCCGGCCGGTCAGCTTTTCTCAACCAGTTGTAAGCCAAGTTCTGCACAAATTTTTACCTCCGCCCGGACAACGTGTCGCGGTTGCTCGTGATATGGCCTTTGCTTTTTCTTATGAGCATATGCTGACTGGCTGGCGCAAGCAGGGGGCAGAGGTTAGCTTTTTCTCACCTCTTGATGATGCGGGGCCCGATCTTCAGGCAGATGCGGTTTTTCTGCCCGGGGGGTACCCTGAGATCTATGCTGGGAGGATTTCTGCAAATCGGAGGTTCTTGAGTGGGCTACGTCAGGCGGCGGGGCGGGGCGCGGTGATCTATGGCGAGTGCGGTGGCTATATGGTGCTCGGCGCTGGTCTAATTGATGGTAATGGCACGCGACATGAGATGGCTGATCTACTTCCGGTTGAAACAAGTTTTCTCGTTCGGCAGCGCACACTTGGCTATCGCCGGGCGGTTGCCAGTGATGCCCATCCCTTCGCGCCTGGCGCTACATTGCGCTGCCATGAATTTCACTATGCAACGCTTACTAGCACCGAAACTGGTGACCTTTATCGCATGTCGAATATTGATGATGACTCGGCAGTAATGGTGGGAAGTATCAGTGGGCGTGTTGCCGGATCATTCCTGCATGTGATCGATATAGAGTAGGGCCTCCATGAAAGGTTCTTGGAGACATACGCTAGTATTGTAGTTCTATTGTGTCATTTTTCTCATTTTTACGCAAATTTATACCGCGTTAAATATATAATTTGCAAAAACAATCCCTAAATTCCGCTGTAAAATTGGTAAATTAGAATGATGTTGCGCAATACTTGTGCGGGAAGCGCCCGCTATGTCTATTGGTAGTGAGTTTTGGCGGAGATGAGATATTTCCCGATTTTCTTGGATATAGCAGAGCAGACAGTTGTTATTGCTGGCGCGGGCGATGCTGCTTTGCAAAAGGCACGGTTAGTGCTTAAAACACAGGCCAAAATTCGCATTTTTGGAACTGATCCCCATCCGGATCTTACCGCTATGGCGCGGGTTGGCAGACTGGAGCTTTTTGAGCGTTTGTTCCAACCTAGTGATCTTGATGGAGCCGCAATCGCCTATGGTGCTCACGGCAAGCTTGAGTTGGATAGGCTTGTCAGTGAGGCTGCCCGTAGCCGCTCAATTCCAGTTAATGTTGTGGACACACCGGATCTGAGCACCTTCATTACCCCGGCAATTGTCGATCGAGACCCAATGGTTGTGGCAATTGGTAGCGAAGGTTCGGCGCCAGTTTTAGCGCGTATGATTAAGGCACGAATTGAAGCACTGTTACCAACAGATTTGGGAGAGATGGCGCGTGTTGCTTCTGGGTTGCGCCGACATGTTGCTAAATATGTACTCGATGGGCGTGCGAGGAGGCGTTTTTGGATCCGGTTATTTGAGATTGGTTTTGAGCGCGGTGCTAGCTCGCTTGGTGAAGAGAGTGACGCGGTGCTTGCTGAAGTGCCGCGGGAAGAGCATGGACGGGTGTGGTTGGTCGGCGCAGGGCCGGGTGATCCAGAGTTGATGACGCTGAAAGCGCGCAGAATTCTCGACTGTGCGGATGTGATAGTCCATGATCGGCTGGTCGATCCGCGGGTGCTTGAAATTGCTCGGCGCGAAGCTTGTTTTATTGACGTTGGAAAGACACCAGGCATTGGTTCTCCGGGGCAAGAAGATATTAATCGCATTCTGGTCAATGAGGCGAGAGATGGAAATTTCGTTGTGCGGCTTAAGGGAGGTGACCCTCTGGTGTTTGGCCGTGCTGATGAAGAGATTGAGGCCCTTAATGCGGCAGGTATTCAGGTTGATGTCGTGCCTGGCGTGACCGCGGCCAGTGCCAGTGCTGCCGCTGCTGGCCTCTCACTGACGCGACGCGATCGCAATTCGTCATTTTCACTAATTACCGCGCGCGATGCCAATGGTCCGAGCGAGCATGATTGGGCGGCATTGGCGAAAGATGGGGCTGCTTTTGCCGTTTATATGGGGGTTGGGCAGGCGCGGTTTCTTCAAGGGAGGCTAATGCTTCACGGGGCGCGGCTGGATCTTGCTGTGTGTGTAGTCGAAAATGTCGCACGCGCTAATGAGAAGATTGTGCACGGTAATTTGGGTGGTCTTACTAGTTTAATTCAATCAAACCAGATTACTGGGCCGGCTGTAATCTTGGTGGGGTTATCTCCAGATCAAGCCAATATGCAGGCGTTGGAGCTGAAGTGTAGAGGTACAGCATGAGTGAAAAAGTTCTTACCGCCAATCATCTTCTGTCTGGCGAAGTAGTTTTTTTAGGGGAAGGGGAATTATGGTCTCCCCATATTCAAGATGCTGTGATTGCGCAAAGTACTCAAGAGGTCGATTTGCTGGAGACCGTCGGTCAACAGTCGGTGAAATCACAGTTGGTGGTTGAGCCTTATCTGATCGATGTGGTTCGTGTGCACGGGGTCACTGAACCTCTACGTTTTCGTGAGCGTATTCGCACGGCCGGTCCAACGACACGAACTGATCTTGGCAAACAATCCGAAGCACAGATTGAAGAACCGGCCTAGAGCTATAAGACATCAGGGCGTAGTATTGAGAAAAAAAGGGAATTGCCGATGTATCGGTATGATGAATTTGACCGCCAAGTTGTGGATGAGCGGGTAGCTCAGTTTCGTGAGCAGGTAGATAGGCGTTTGGCAGGTCGGTTGACCGAAGAGGAATTCAAACCGTTGCGACTGATGAACGGCCTTTATCTGCAACTGCATGCCTATATGCTGCGTATTGCCATTCCCTACGGTACGCTGTCGTCAGATCAGATGCGCCGACTAGCTGATATAGGTGATAAATACGATAAGGGATACGGTCATTTCACCACGCGTCAGAACATTCAATTCAATTGGCCGAAGTTGGAAGATGTGCCGGCTATTCTTGGCGAGCTGGCTGAAGTTGAAATGCATGCCATCCAGACATCTGGGAATTGCATTCGCAACGTGACATCCGACCCGTGGGCGGGTGTAGCTGCCGATGAAATTGAAGATCCACGACCAACAGCTGAACTTATTCGTCAATGGTCAACCTTTCATCCTGAATTCTCGTTTTTGCCGCGGAAATTCAAAATTGCGGTGACCGGATCACCTAACGACCGAGCTGCCGTCAAGGTGCATGATATTGGCTTACGGATGATCAGGAATGACGTTGGCATCCCGGGCTATGAGGTGATTGTTGGCGGTGGTCAGGGGCGCACCCCATTTGTGGGTGTGGTGCTACGTCCATTTTTGCCTACATCAGATCTCTTGGCTTATCTGGAAGCAATCATGAGGGTCTATAATTTGCATGGTCGCCGTGACAACAAGTATAAGGCGCGAATTAAAATCCTTGTTCACGAGGAGGGTATCGATAAAATTCGCGATGAAATCGAAGCTGAGTTTTCTGGTGCCGGTGGACTTGAGGTTGAGCCGGATGTAGAGGAAATGTCACGAATTGCAAATTATTTTGCTTCTCCTGTTTATGAGGAGCTGCCCGATAAATCGGCGGTGCTGGATGCGTTTGAAGCACAGAATCCTGAGTTTGCTAAATGGGCCAGGGTCAATGTCGCTGAGCATAAAAAATTGGGTTATGCAATTGCCAATATTTCGCTGAAACCAATTGGTGAGGCTCCTGGTGACGCGACTTCAGATCAGATGCGGGCAGTTGCTAAACTGGCAGATCAATATTCACTGAGTGAGATACGGGTCACTCACACCCAGAATCTTGTGCTCGCGAATGTCAAAAAAGATGATCTGCATGTGTTGTGGGAGGGGCTGGTCGCCGCCAAACTTGCTGATGCAAATCTTGGCCTTGTGACAGATATTATCGCATGTCCGGGGTTGGACTTTTGCGCGCTGGCAACAGCGCGCTCCATCCCAATCGCACAAGCCATCTCAAATCGTTTTTCCAATGGTGAGCGGCAAAGTAAAATTGGCGAATTGTCCATCAAGATTTCTGGTTGCATTAATGCCTGCGGGCACCACCATGTTGGTCATATTGGTATTTTGGGTCTGGAAAAACGCGGTGAAGAATTTTACCAGATTTCACTCGGCGGCGATGCCACAGAAGACGCTGCAATTGGTGAAATCGTGGGCAAGGGTTTTGCTCATGAGGAAGTTGCTGATGCGGTGGAAACGATTGTTGATGCCTATCTCGCCCAGCGCGTCGATGATGAGAAGTTCATTGAAACCTATCGGCGGCTTGGAGCCAAACCATTTAAGGAGGCTCTATATGCCGCTAATTAGGGATGAGGGCCTTGCCGAGCACTCATGGCACTTTGTAGATGAGGAAAAATTAATTGGCCGTATCGTGCCGATGATTGTACCTCTTGCGCGGTTTAACGATATTCTGGAAGATCACAGCGGGTTACCAATTGGTGTTGCTGTCGCAAACGATAGTGATGTTGGAGTAATCAAACCTCATTTTGGCGCGATCGATCTGATAACAGTTGACTTCCCGTCCTTTGCCGATGGACGAGGATTTTCTCTGGCACAGAGACTGTGTGATCTGGGGTTTGCCGGAGAGCTTTGGGCCCGGGGCCATGTGATACCAGATCAATATGCTTTCGCCCGTTCGTGCGGATTTGACGCCGTGCTGGTCGATGATGAGATATTCGCACGTCAGGGTGAAGCCGATTGGCGAGCTGCTGCGACGTCGCTAAGCTTGCGTTATCAGAAGAATAATTCGGACTGGCGGGGTGGTCCGCGTTCGATTCGTGAGTTGCGTCGTTCCGGCCAGCTATAAGTTTTACCAAGTGAGCGCGGGCGGATGCATCTAAGCTGACTTATGTATTCGGTTGCGGGGTATTCTTTGACGTAATTTTAATAGGCGTCGCGCTCCGCTAGCTTTTTGATCTCTTCATGAAGTGATGCCGAAATGGTAATCCCCTTATGCTCGGCGAGGGCACGATTGTCCAAACGCTTGGTGCCAGGTAATCTGGCGCCAGGCTCAATCTCGATTTCATTAAGAAGCGTTTCAAGGCGTGAAGAAAAATGTCCGGCCGAGGCTCGTCTGACATCAATAGCAATCATGGTTTGGCTTAGTGATGGTGGTGGACCGTCACCTGTAAACAAGCTTGAAGCTTCAAAGGCAAGGGAAGAGCCTGCTATTGCTGCGGTAAGAATTTCGACTATGAGCGCGAGCGCAGCGCCCTTTTGCCCGCCAATGGGCAGCATGGTTCCAGGTAGGGCTTTGAACGGATTAGTGGTTGGATTGCCATCTTCATCGAGTGCCCAGCCTTCAGGGATTTGGTCTCCTGTCCTTTGCGCTGAGAGAATTTTTCCCCTTGCTCCAACCGAAAGAGCAAGATCCACCACAAGCGGGGCATTGCCCTCACGTGGCGCGGCGAACGCAATGGGATTGGTACCGAATAATCCGCGCCGGCCGCCCCAGGGTGCTATTGCCCCCGGTGAATTAGAAAATGCAAACGCGGCAATGCCCTGGTCGGCTAATCTTTCACAGTGAGCGCCGGCTTGACCAAAATGATGCGAACGGTGAACGCTAGCAAAGGCGAGGCCGGTCTTAGAAATAATTTCTGGCAGAGCATCCAGCAATAGATCGAACGCTGGATAGGCAAATCCATGATTGGCATCGACTCTGACAAGTGCGGGAGCCATCTGCTCAAGGCTCGGGATAGCATGTCCGTCGACTTTGCCTGATATCGATTGCGCGCCATAAGAAGTAACCCGGATCAGCCCATGTCCTGGTTGGCCATCAATTTCGGCTCTGACTAGGGCTTTAGCTACGCTTTTAGCATTTTCAAGATGGGTGTTACTCGCAACTAGAGCAGCAGTGACTAGTTCGAGGGCATTGTTACGATCAAGCGTGACAGTGTTGGTATCAGCCAATTTCGTCACGCGCTACGATAGAGTTTTGTCAATACGAATTCTCGGTGGCCGAGTGTCTCTGCCGCTGTCGCTCGTCCATTAGCAGTGCGGGTAATCATCTTGGTGAGCTCATCACCCGCTTCATCGATAGTCATTTGACGCTTTAATATGCCTGTAACATCAACATCAATATGTTCAGGCATGGTGCGCAGCGTTCTCGGATTTGCTGAAATTTTTACTACCGGTACAATAGGATTTCCAACAACATTACCTTGGCCGGTAGGGAATGTATGCACCACATATCCTGCTGCGGCCATTAATGTTATAGATTCAGCGGCAGCCGAAGACGTGTCCATGAAATAAAGACCAGCTCCTTTTGTTGGTGCCTCGGCGGGTTCCAGTACATCAATATAGCGGCAGGTGCGTCCGATTTTTTCCAAATTTCCGAGGGCTTTTTCCTCGATTGTGCTGAGGCCACCTTCGATGTTTCCTTTTGTTGGCTGCGAGTCTGAAAGATCATCGACCTTATTGGGCTCGATGACTTCATCCTGATAGGCTTGAAAGGTGGCCATGAACTTTTTGGCAGCTTGCGGGTTTTCCGCGCGGGCTTCACAGATATGTTCTGCGCCAGTGATTTCGGATGTTTCGCCAAATACGCCGTAAATTCCCTTGGGGATGAGCTTGTCATAAAAATTTCCGACGGTGGGGCAGGAGCCAAGCCCGGTCGTAGTATCTGATTCTCCGCATTTGGTGGAGACCCAAAGCTCTGTGAATTCGCACTCTTCACGTGGCAGTTCGCTTGCCCAGTGAACAAATTCCTTGGCTTTTCTGGAGGCCGCGGCAACGGTTGCAATGTCGCCGTGCTGTTCGATCCAAAAGCCTTCTACAGGTTTTCCGGTTTTGGCGATGCCGTCGACAATTTTCTGAGTCCACTCAGGTTCGATGCCAATCACGATGCACGCGGCAACATTGGGATTGGCTCCTGTGCCGATCATGGTGCGAAAATGTAAATCGAGATCGGGGCCGAACTGAAGACGCCCGTAGGCATGTGGAATTGCTAATGTGCCCTGGATATGTGCCGCGACCGCTTCGCAGGCAGCATTTGAAATGTCATCAACGGGCAAGATTACAACGTGGTTACGCACGCCAATCCGACCATTCTCACGCCGATAAGCATGAATTTTCCCAAAGTTTACCATGTTGATCCTACCAGCGTTTGGTTTTGAGATTATGTGTATGGACGTGACCGCCCTTACTGGCCGGGGCTACAACGCGGCCTATATCCACACCATATTTGATGACCGTATCGCCTTCGATTAGGTTTTTGAGAGCAACTTTATGGCCGATGGGAATGGTGTCAGTCGAAGTAAGGCGGAAGTCTGAGTTGTCTTCTGTAACGACACAGAGCATGTCAGTTCCAGATTCTAGACCTTCAATTACCACGACACCTACATTGTCACGCCGATTGTGGACCAAAAGTTGCGGAATAGCCATAAATCTTCCTCAAATAAGTTGTCGTTTATTCATTTGGGCGCCGGCCCCATTCTGGATCGTATAGCCTATGTAGGTAGCGTCCATAAAGACCGGACAGCTTTTTTTTAAATCATGTAGCTTTCAAGATCCATGATAGCTATCCCACTTAAAAATTTTGTGTAGCCTTACTGCTAGGTTTGTAATGTACTGGCGACCTGGCGGTAGGCAAGGCCCTTGTCCTATCGCAGGACGGCAAGGTTGTTTCGGCACTGTGCTGTAATGGGCAGCTGTAGCTGCGAGGTGGTTTCAGGCGGCATGGCAGGCGCTATTGTGGGCCATAGAAAATTCAATTGATTCTAGACTTTCTAAAAGCTTGCTCGAGTCTGTTTCACTAAGCCCTTCCAGCGGCGGGCGAGTGCGGCGCCAGGTTGGGTTATCTCCAAACGCGGCAACAATTGCCTTTAGAGCGGGGATAGCGGGATAATTCTGAATGGTGTTGCGTATTTCGGAAATGCGCGCTTGTAATTGGTCGGCATTTGAAGTCTGCCAATTTGAGTAGACTTGCCTGATACCTGCCGGATTTACATTGCCGGTTGCTGTGATGCAGCCGGCGCCTCCATGGCGTAAGCCGTCGAGTAAAAAGAATTCAGAGCCCGGGAATACTGCAATATTGGGAACTGCATCCAGAATAGATTTTGTATTATTCCAATCACCGGATGAGTCTTTGATGCCAACAATTGTACGCGGATAGCATGCGATAAGACGCTCTATAAGCTGCACGGAAAAGCCCACTTGAGCGACCGGCGGGATATGGTAAAGATATACCTGCAAATCATCATTTGCGACCCGTTCGATGATTTCACTGACGCTAGCATACAATCCTTCGTCGCTAACAGTCTTATAGTAAAATGGCGGCAGTAGAAGCACTCCTCCAACGCCATGGTTTGCGGCGTGGGAGGTAAGTTTTATGGTATCGGAGAGTGCGCAGCACCCAGTGCCGGGCATCAGAAGCTTCGGATCTATCCCCGCGGAGATGAGCTGGTCAAGAAGATCGATGCGTTCATCGATGCCTAATGAATTAGCTTCGCTTGTGGTGCCAAATATAGCAAGTCCGTCGGCTCCTTCGTTTAACAACCAGCGGCAATGCTTGATCCAGGCGTCGTGGTCTGGAGAAAAATCAGATTTAAACGGAGTGATGGGGGGTACAAGGACGCCCGAAAAACGTGATTTGTTCATTATATCCCACCTATTGGTCAAGATTTTTCTTATTCTTAACCTCGTATAGCAGACGTTGAGGTGTAGAAACAGAAAAACGGAGAAAGTGATGATTTATGCGTTAGGCGATATCAGGCCACAGGTGGATCTTGAGCATGTTTATGTTGCGCCTAATGCGACGGTAATTGGGGATGTGTACCTTGGGCGGGGGGTAAGCGTTTGGTGGAATGCGGTGCTACGCGGAGATAATGACCCCATACGCATAGGTGCTGAGACAAATATACAAGATGGATGTGTTGCTCATGCTGATCCGGGGTTCCCGCTCACCATCGGCGCTCGAGTAACCGTTGGCCATATGGTGATGATTCATGGTTGTACCATTGGGGATGACGTTCTGGTTGGGATCGGATCCGTTGTTCTAAATGGCGCAAAAATTGGGTCTGGTTCGCTGATTGGAGCCAAAGCTCTGATCACGGAGGGAAAAGAAATTCCACCAAATTCCATTGTTATGGGCGTGCCGGCAAAAATTGTAGGTGAGGTGAGCGAGCGTCACCGCAAAATGATAGCTGCTGGCGTTAAGTCTTATGTCAACCGTGCAAAAGTTTATCGTGAGAGCCTTTCCGAAGTTTTGTGACTGCATTTGCAATCGAAGACTGTAGATTCTTATAAGTGCGCTGATTTTGCTTTGTTCTATTCATCTAGCTGAGTAGCTGCTGACATAAAAAAGGCCCGGGCAATTTGCCCGGGCCG
>Ga0302135_10001530_pt1 | contig 13958 bp, 12 predicted proteins | sample CBN3_surface_MG_FD_203119 | JGI IMG/M metagenome (GOLD analysis project Ga0302135, IMG submission 203119) | Marine microbial communities from Western Arctic Ocean, Canada - CBN3_32.1 | ecosystem: Environmental > Aquatic > Marine > Oceanic | place: Canada: Western Arctic Ocean | collected...
CCCCATGCTGCTAAAGCGTGGTATTGAGGCAGCGGTTGCCATTGTGAAGAAAGAGATTGCTAAGCAGTCCACGCCCGTACAGGGCAAGGACCAGATAGCCCAGGTGGCCTCCCTCTCCGCCCATGAAGCAGAGATTGGCAACCTCATTGCTGAGGTTATGGAGAAGGTTGGTAAGGACGGCGTTATCACCGTGGAGGAGTCCAAAGGGCTCCTGTATGAAGTTGAGTACGTAGAGGGCATGCAGATTGACCGCGGTTACATCTCTCCCTACTTCATCACCAACTCGGAGCGGATGGAATCCGGCATTGACGACCCGTACGTTCTGATTACCGACAAGAAGATCTCCGCAGTCAACGACCTGCTCCCTGGCCTGGAGAAGGTACTCCAGATCACCAAGAACGTAGTCATTATTGCGGAAGACATTGAGGGCGAGGCTCTGGCCACTCTGGTGGTCAACAAGCTCCGTGGCACGCTGAACTGCCTGGCCATCAAGGCCCCCGGCTTTGGCGACCGACGCAAAGAAATGCTCCAGGACATTGCCATCCTCACCGGCGGCACTGTCATCAGTGAGGAGATTGGTCGCAAGCTGGACACTATCACCGTGGAGGACCTTGGACGGGCACGCCGCGTGGTGGCCACCAAGGAAGACACAACCTTCGTCGAAGGCCACGGCACTGAGGAGAGCATCCAGGACCGCATCCGGCAGATCAAGGCCCGGATTGAGGACACCACGTCCGATTTCGACAGGGAGAAGCTGCAAGAGCGGTTGGCCAAGCTTTCCGGCGGAGTTGCCATCATCAAGGTTGGCGCAGCCACTGAGGTGGAGTTGAAGGAGAAGAAGGCCCGCGTAGAAGACGCTCTCTCCGCCACCCGAGCCGCTGTTGAAGAGGGAATTGTCCCCGGCGGAGGGGTTGTCCTCATCCGTGCGGCTGAGGCTCTCACGCCGAAGAACCTCTCTCACCTAGCAGGAGACGCCATGACCGGCGCCATGATCGTCAAGAAGGCCGTGGAGGAGCCTCTACGCCTCATTGCCGCCAACTCCGGCGAGCCTGCGGACGTGGTGGTTGACACCGCCAAGAAGTCCGAAGGCGACTGGGGCTTTGACGCTGAAGACAACGTCTGGGGCCACATGCTCGAACGGGGCATTGTGGACCCGGCCAAGGTCTCCCGTGCAGCCCTGGAGAATGCAGCCAGCGTGGCCGCCATGGTCCTCACCACTGAGGCCCTGGTAACCGACCTGCCCGACAAGAATGACGCAGCAGCCGCTGCAATGGGCGGACACATGGACCACGACTTTTAGGCTAGAACAGCCTTACGCCACTTAGGTAAAAAGAACGCCCCGGTTAGCCGGGGCGTTCTTTTATTACTCCACATTATTCCCTCAAAACTCTCTTTCTTGACAACCCCTCGCACTTGGCCTGACTATATGAAGCATGAATGGCATAGCGGAGATCATCATTAACAAGCCCATCCACCAGGTGTGGGACTTCCTCGCAAATGTTGAGAACATGGCTAAATGGGGAAAGGGCACTAGCGAATCCAGGCTGACCTCATCAGGCCCTATCGGGATTGGGTCGACTATTGCTGGCAAGTATTCATACCGCAACCGTACCTCTGACCTCGCCTATGAGGTCACGGAGTTCCAACCTCCCCACCGCCAGGCTATCCGTTCCACCTCAGGCCCTTTCCCCTTCTCCTCAGTCATTGAGCTTGAGACGGCACAAGGTGGAACACGGGTCGTGAACATCATCGACGCAGGCTCCGACAGCAAAGTCACGACGGTGATCTTCACCCTGTTTGGCCCCTTCATCCACATGATGATGAACCGGCAGGTCAAGAAGGAATTGAGGGTGTTGAAGTCCGTGGTAGAAGCAGAAGATGCTCAAGCCACGGCACCTCCTGCGCAAGCAACGGGTGTAGTCGCAGAAGCCGCCCTCGAAGAGGCTGCGCCCTCAAATGTGGAGGAGCCTGCAACAAAGACAGCCGCCGCTCGGCGCAAGCCTGCTGCAAGCCGGGCCAAGGCAATTACTACTGGAACGGTTCGCAAGCCGAAAGCCGCCCCCAAACGAACCTCCTCCACCGCACGGCCAGCGCGTACACGGAAAGCACCGCCCAAAGAAACTGACTAAAGCGCCAGCGACCAAATACTGCCGAATAACCAAGGCACGAATAGAAAAGAGGCCCAACCACTATGGCTGGGCCTCTTTTATTTCAATCTCTCTCACGTGAGACGAGCTAACTGGCGCAGCGTACCCTACGCTGCCAGTAGCTTTCGGAACCGCGCCTCGGACCGATACGGCCCCACAATGGCCAAGCTGTATGTCTCTGGCACAATGAGTTTCCTGGCAACCTCTGTTATCTGCTCTGCCGTCACTTGGTTCAACCGCTCAACAACCTCATCCGGGCTCAGCACCCGGTCCAAGAGTATCTCCTGGCCGCCCATCCATCCCATCACCGCCCGCGTGTCCTCCATCCTAAGCAACATTCGACCACCCACGAACGACTTGGCGTTAGCCAGCTCCTCCTCAGGGATGGTCTCTTTAATATTTTTAAGTTCACCAAGGATTGCTTTCACCGCTTCATCTGTCTTGGTGGGGTCAACGCCGCAGTACACCACAACAGCCCCCGTGTCACGGTAGTGTGCGGAGCCGCTGTGGACTGCATAGGCCAACCCACGCCGCTCTCTAACCTCCATGAACAATCGACTGCTCATTCCTTCACCAAGTACGGTGTTGAGCAGGTCCAGCGGGTACCGTTGGTCATCAACCATTGAGACCCCAGGGAAAGCAAGGCACACGTGCGCCTGGTCTGTTTTACGGTTCTCAATAGCTACGCGCACCCCTACCGGCGCCTCACGGACAGACTCCATGCTCAGCGAATCGCCCTGCTTCCAACCCTCCACCAGGGCTCCAACAGATTCTACGACTTCCTGGTGTGTTACGTTGCCCGCTACAGCAATGACAGTGTTGTTGGGGCGGTACTGGTTCTGCATGTATTTGGAGAGCATCTCTCTGGATATGCCCATGACTGATTCTTTACTGCCACCCACATCTCTTCCCATGGCCTGGGAGGGCCACAGCGTCTCGTCAATCAGGAGGTCCACGCGGGCATCTGGCTGGTCATTGGTCATGGCCAACTCTTCCAAGATAACGTTGCGCTCCCGCTCAATCTCATCTAATGGCATGGTTGGGTGCAGCACCATGTCAACCAGCACATCCAGGCCCAATTCAAAGTTAGGACGCGCCACCTTGGTCCAGTAGACCGTTATCTCCCGGTCAGTGCTTGCGTTAAGCATGCCACCCACCGACTCGATAGCGCTGCTGATCAGACGGGGTTCAGGCCGCTTCTCCGAGCCTTTGAAGAGCATATGCTCCAGAAAGTGGGAGGCTCCAGCATGAGCGTCATCTTCATACCGTGAGCCTGCGCCCACAAAGATGCCTATAGATACGGACCGCGTGTGCGGCATGTTGGAAGAAAGCAGCCGCAGGCCGTTGGGAAGTGTCGTGCGTTCGTACAAGTATGTCCTCCGTATGTAGGCCGCCGTCTCTCCGACAGCAGCCGAAAGCTATTGTAGCGGAATAGGAGAAAGAGGGGGTCGATTATGGATACGACAGGCTACCCGGTGATGGGTTCAAGCCGCTGGGCGCCCATATAAGACCAGAGTACCTCCGGCAGATCTACGGAACCATCAGCCTGCTGGAAGTTCTCAAGGATGGCAATGATGACCCGAGGCAATGCCAGCCCTGAACCGTTTAGCGTGTGGACGAACTCCGGCCGCGCGCCCTGTTCACGACGGAAACGGATATTGGCCCGCCTAGCCTGGAAGTCCGTGCAGTTGGAGGATGAGCTGACCTCCAGCCATTCTTCAGAGCCGGGTGCCCACATCTCCAAGTCATAGCTTTTGGCGGAGGGGAAACCCATATCAGCAGTGCAGAGTTGCAATACCCGATACGGGATGCCAAGGCCTGTGCACACGTCCTCAGCGTGTCCGCGTATCGACTCCAGAGTAGCGGCGGACTCCTCCGGGGCGACGAACTGGTACATCTCTACTTTGTCGAACTGGTGGACCCGCTTAATGCCACGAGTATCGCGCCCAGCCGCCGCCTTCTCGCGACGGAAGCACGGCGTGTGGGCCATATACCGCAGCGGCAGCGAGCCCAGGTCCAATATCTCATCCCGATGGAAGTTGGTGATAGGGACCTCAGCCGTTGGGATGAGCCAAAGGTCGTCTTCCTCATCGTGGTAGAGGTTGTCGGCAAACTTGGGCAAGTTGCCGCTGGCCTCCATCACCTCTCGCCGCACCATGTAGGGCAGGCCCAACTCCTTGTAGTCGTGCTGCGTACGATGCAAGTCCAGCATCCAGGTGATAAGCGCTCGTTGCAGCCGGATTCCCGTCTCCAAAAAGACGTAGAACCGTGCGCCGGAAAGCTTTGCGCCGCGTTCCAAATCAACGATGCCGAGAGACTCCGCTAGGTCCCAATGCGGCAGGGGTGTGAAGTCAAACTGACGACGCTCCCCTTCTTCCCGCAGCACCACGTTGGCTGATTCATCAGCGCCAACGGGGACGTCATCCGCGGGCAGGTTGGGTATGTTGAGCATAAGCTCTCGCAACGCAGCCTCACGCTCCCGCGACTCCACCTCAACCTGCTGGAGCCGGTCACCCAACCGACGTACCTCTTCCTTTTTGCCCTCTGCCTGTGCAGGGTCCTGGCGCATCATCTGGCCGATGGCCTTGCTGGCCTCATTCCGCTGCTGGCGGAGCTCGTCACCTTCATGGACAAGCTGACGCCACGCCTCATCCAGTGCCAGCACCTGGTCCACCACAGCCGGGTCTTCCTCACGGCGCGTGAGGCGTTCACGTACAAAGTCAGGGTCGCGTCGTATGAGGTCAATGTTGAGCATGGCGCAGGCGGTCTCCGTCTCGCTCTAGAGTATGTTCCGTATCTGAGGGAACAGTACCACATCACGGATGCTGCGCTGCCCGGTGAGAAGCATAACCAGACGGTCAATGCCCATGCCAAGGCCGCCGGTGGGCGGCATGCCGTGCTCCAAGGCCACAAGGAAGTCCTCATCCATGCGGTCCAAGTCTTCTCCCTGATACCGCTTGCGTAGCTCTTCCTGTGCCTCCAAACGCTGCCGTTGCACTACAGGGTCGTTCAGTTCAGTGAAGGAGTTGGCTATCTCCATGCCCCCCGCGAAAGCCTCAAACCGCTCCGTCAGGTGTGGGGCGTCGCTCTTGGCCTTGGCCAGAGGCGACATCTCCACGGGATAGTCGATTAAGAACGTTGGCTGGATGAGGCCGGGCTCGACGTACGTGCTGACCAGCTTGTCGATGAGTCTGCCACGACTCTCGCCGTAGGTTACTGGCACCTCTGATTTACGCAGACGTTCCGCCAACGACTCTGCATCTGGATAGTCGTTGATATCGATGCCGCTATGGGTCTTGACCGCCTCAAGAAGGGACAGCCGAGACCACGGCGGCGTGAAGTCTATTTCATTACCGTCAAAGGTCGTGGTGATGGAGCCAACGGCCGTCAGGGCAACGGTGGACACCATCTCCTCCACCATGGTCATGACCGTTGTGTAGTCTGCGTAGGCCTCGTAACTCTCCAGGAGAGTAAATTCTGGGTTGTGATCCTGGTCTATGCCCTCATTGCGGAACACGCGGCCTAGCTCGTACACCTTGTCGATACCACCAACGATGAGCCGCTTGAGGTAAAGCTCTGTGGCAATACGCAAGTAGAGCGTGCGGTCTAGGGCGTTGTGGTGGGTCTTGAAGGGCTGCGCCATGGCGCCGGCGGGGATTGGTACAAGTACGGGCGTGTCCACCTCCAGGAACCCGCGGCGGTCAAAGAACCGGCGGATGCCTGCGATGATGCGGCTGCGCATACGCATGATTTCCAGCACGTCCCTGTTGGACATCAGGTCAAGGTACCGCTGCCGATAGCGCTTCTCCTGATCCTGTAGGCCGTGCCACTTCTCTGGAGGCGGACGGACGGCCTTGGCAAGCACCGTCAACTCACGGGCCGCCAGAGAGACCTCACCGGACTTGGTCCGCATGAGGGTGCCCTTCACGCCAATAAAGTCCCCCAGGTCCAGCTCCTTGATGAGCTCATACTGATCACTGAGTACGTTGCGCTGGAGGAAAATCTGGATGGAGCCGTCGCCGTCCAGGATATCGACAAAGCTGGCGCGCCCCATGTCACGCAAGCGAGTGATGCGGCCGGCAAGGGTGGCTTTGGGCGCGACGCTGGGGTTACGGGCCTCCGCCCGTTCAAAGCGCAGCACCGCCGCCTTTGTGGTGTGAGTACGGGTGAACCGGGGTGGATAAGGGTCCACGCCTCGTTCGATAAGCCGCGCGAGGTTGGCACGGCGGTTTTGAATCAGCTCATCGCCGCGCTGTGTCATCTCTCAACCGTGTATTCCTGATAATGGGTGGGTTCTGTAAAAAACGCGGACTTGGGACTGGTTGAACGCCTTTCGGCTAACTAACCTTCAATATTTTGATTGCCTGCGTCCCTGATGGGGCCTGCACTTCTACCTCATCACCTGCGCGCTTGCCCAGCAACGCTTTTCCAATGGGTGACTCATTGGAAATGAGTCCATCCGCAGGGGCTGACTCAACACTGCCGACGATAGTGAATACCTGATGCTTCGTGGAACTGCCAAGCTGGACAGTCACCTTTGAGCCCAACTCCACGATATCTGAAGACCCCGCCTTGTGGTTGGGGATGATAGCCGCATGATTGAGCATGCTCTCCAAGGTATGGATACGGCCCTCAACAAAGGCCTGCTCGTTCTTGGCTTCTTCATAATCAGCGTTATCCACCGCGCCGCTGATATCTTTGGACTCCTGAATGCGCGCGGCAACCTCATTCCGACGGACATTCCGCAGGTGCTCCAGCTCCTCTTCAAGCTTGTGGTGCCCCTCAGGCGTTAGGTACGTCCGTTCTGTGGTCATGGCTCCCATTCTCCAACGCGGTGTTTGGAAAGGACCAGCACCTTCAGGCAAAAGAAAAAGACTGAGTGCACGTCCAGATTTATTACCTAATCCAGACCAATTGCGCCTCATGTCGTATTAACTGTACGCCGCAGTGACGAAGATGTAAACGAGATAAAGCTGTAAACGGCTTGGTGGCCTGGTTCCAGACAGGTGCGCAGTGCGCCTTCGGATGCGTTTTTCGCATCTCTATTGGGCTGGTCAATTTACTAATCTTTGTTTTAAACAAGTTCTATGCTATTGACCAGGTTTCAGCTACTGTGTAATGTAGTAACTCGCTCGTAGTGGCTTGGTTGGAGTCTGGAAGTAGTCAGCCCAACGAGTACGAAGAGGGCTTAGACATGCGTGTGGTCGGTGGTTCAGCCCGGGGAGTGCCGCTACGCACTCCAAAGGGGCCGGGAGTCCGGCCCACCATGGACAGGGTCAGGAGTGCGCTCTTTAACATTCTGACGCCCTTGGGTCTGGAGGACGCGGCAGTGGCCGATTTCTTTGCAGGCACAGGATCATTGGGCATAGAGGCCTTGAGCCGCGGAGCGGCCCACGCTGATTTTGTGGAGGCAGACGCCCAACAATGCGCCGACATCCGTGCGAGTCTGCAAGCTACCAAGCTCATTGACCGTGCAACGGTCTTGCACTCCACGGTAGAAAAAGCGCTGGAGCGTATGAACAACAAGTACGACTTTATCCTAATGGACCCGCCATACAGGGACCCGTTCCCTGCCCACGTACTGCTGAAGCTCCAAGAGCGCAGATTGCTTGAGACCAACGCGGTGGTGGTGGTTGGGCACGCCAGCCGAAACGCTCCCCCCGCTGGCGTAGACAAGCTGGCGCTCTGGCAAGACCGCCGCTATGGAGACTCCTCATTGGCCATGTTCACGCTTGAGCCAGTAACGGAGAAATCGGGAGAGAGTGCATCATGACCACAGCCATTTATCCGGGGCGCTTTGACCCGGTGACTCTTGGACATTTGGACATCATCAGGCGTGCGTCTAAGTTGTTTGACCGCCTTGTGGTAAGCGTATTTGAAGCGCCGGAGACGTCCACGCTCTTTAACAACCAGGAACGGCAGGACCTTATCAAAGAGGTCACGAAGGACCTAAAAGGCGTGGAAGTGGCCAGCTTCAGCGGGCTGGTGGTGGACTACGCCAAGGCCACTGGCGCGCAGACCATTGTCCGAGGCCTGCGCATGAATACGGACTTTGAGTACGAGTTTGAGATGGCACTGATGAATCGCAAACTGTCGCCGGACATTGACGTGGTGTGTTTGATGACCAGCCTGGAATATTTGTACGTTCGTGCAAGCTTGCTGAAGGAGGTTGCCCGTTTGGGTGGCGAACTCAGCGGACTTGCTCCGAGCAACGTTATAGCCGCATTGAAACAGCGGCATGGCAACTAGCCCTATAAGGGCCAAGGAGGTGTCACGTGGAGATATTGGATCTAATCAACCAGCTTGAGGCTTTGGCATCAGCAGGCAAGAAGTTGCCCATGGGCAGAAAGCTCGTGGAAGCTGACCGGCTGCTGGAGTTAGTAGACCAGATGCGGCTTGCCGTGCCCCGCGCGGTCCAAGAAGCCGAAGAGGTGCTGGACAAGCGAGAACAGATACTTACTCAGTCTGAGATTGACTCCAAGCGCATCCGCGCCGCAGCGGAGACTGAGGCCCGCAGTCGACTGGAAGATGGTGAGCTGGTCAAGGCTGGCAAGAAGCAGGCCCAAGAGCTCATTGCAGAGTCCCAGTCCAAGGCAACCCGCGTCCTTGAGCAGGCTGAAATAGAACTGCGCCAGCGCAGTGATGCGGCTGACCAGTACTCCGCCAAGGTTCTCCAAGAATTGGAGGAAGAGGTGGCCAAGGTCCACGCCACCATTCAACGTGGCCTGGATGCACTAGGCCACCGGGGGTCTCAGTCGCTGCCTAAAGAGGAATCAGCCGCTATCTCGTAAGCGGCTCAGGGTTGCAAAGGATGCCTCACACACGGAACTGCGGCGGGTTCACCACCCCGGTGGTATATAATGCCCGCCGCATTCCCTAGTCTACCGCTGTGAGGTTTTCCCATGGATTCAACCAAAACCTTAGCTACGTTTGCCGTTGAGACGCCCATCAACCGTATACCCGGTTGGACTCTCCACGAAGCAAAACGTTGCTTCATCAACTATCTTGCCGTGTCTCTTTACGCCACGTTCTCCACGCCCTCCAACATCCTGGCGGAGTGGCTCCAGGAGGAGGGCGGCACACCACAGGCAACCGTCATAGGGCGTGGACTGCGGACAAACCTGCGTAACACCTCCCTCCTCAACGGCTACCTAGCCCACCTAGAAGACTACGACGACACCCATTTCCCAACGGTAATACACCCCAGTGCGGTGGTGTGGCCCGCTGTGTTTGCCATAGCAGAGTCCCGCAAGCTAAGCGGCTCCGATGCTCTTGTCGCCTTCGTTTTGGGTGTGGAAGCGTGCTGTAGAGTCTCCCTCTCCGTTCACCCGTGGCACTATGACCAAGGGTGGCACATCACCAGCACCGCAGGGGTGTTTGGCTCAGTGGTGGGCGCAGGGCGTCTCCTTGGCCTCTCAGTCCCGCAGATGACCCATGCACTAGGCATAGCGGGAACCCAGGCCCTGGGATTGCGTGAGTCCTTTGGCACCATGGCCAAAGCCTTGCACCCCGGTAAGGCCGCCAGCGCTGGACTGGAGTCAGCCGTTTTGGCTGGCAAGGGGTTCACCGGCGCTGAGACCATCCTGGAGGGCCGCCGTGGCTTCTGGGAGGTTATGTCCAGTGCAGGGCATGACGAGTCTGCAATTTCAGATGCGTTGGGTGAACGCTGGGAACTGAAGAACAATGGCCTGAAGCCCTACTCCTGCGGCGTGGTTAGCCATCCGTTGCAAGACGCAGTGATTTCCCTGCGCAACACTCACAACATCCAGCCAGGCCAGGTGCAGGCAATCCACGCCCGCACACACCCACTGGTGCTGGAACTGATCAACCGCCCAGAGGCCAAGACTGGCCTGGAGGGTAAATTCAGCTTCCAGCACTCCGTCGCGGCGGCGTTGGTGGATGGAGCGGGATACCCATCCCAGTACACCGACGAACGTGTCGCCGACCCAACAATCGTGGGTGTGCGAAGCAAGGTAACGGCAACCTCCGACACCTCACTGGGCGAGGACGAAACGTACCTCACCATCACACTGACCGACGGACGCACGCTTGAGCAGCATGTGGCCCACGCCACCGGGTCACCCGGCAACCCCATGACTGACGAGGCGCTGGAGACTAAGTTCCGCACGCTTGCCGCCGCCGTGCTCCCAAAAGACCAGGCTGAGCGCCTCCTCCAAGCCGCGTGGGCCATGGACACGGCCCCTAATCTGGACGAGCTCGCCAAGTTGACCATCAGTCCGCAGGCTAAGTAAGCGTCATGACGGAGTCGCTCTATCACGCTGACAGTTACCTGCGGGAGTTCAACGCCACGGTTGTCGGCGTCATGGACAATGGCGTAATGCTGGACAGGACAGCCTTCTATCCAGGAGGCGGCGGGCAACCGAACGACATAGGCGTCCTCAAGGCAGGAGGCTTGGAATATAACGTCACCAAGGTAAGCCGCAAGGACGGAGAAATCCTCCATGAAGTAGATGGCCCCTGCCCATGGCTGGGACCGCAGTAACAGGGGTGATTGACTGGGAGCACCGCTACGCACTGATGCGTACACACACGGCGCTCCACATCCTGTGCGGGGTCATCTGACGGACCTACGGCTCCCAGGTCACGGGCGGTAATATGCAGCCCCTGCAAGCACGAATGGACTTTGAGCTGGAGCACATGAGCGCCGACTTTGCGGAGGAAGTGGAGCGGCTGGCCAACGATGAAATCGCTGCGGCGCGGGACATTTCAGCGCAGGTGCTTCCCAGAGCAGACGCCTTTGCCATTCCAGACCTCATCCGCACGAAGATCAACCTGTTGCCTGAAGGCATTACTGAGGTACGCGTGTTGGACATCAAAGGCCTGGATACTCAAGCCGACGGCGGCACCCATGTGGCCAACACTCGTGAAGTGGGCCAGATTAAAGTGGTGGGCCATGAGAGCAAGGGTCGCGTCAACAAGCGGCTCCGCATTGCCGTGGAGCCTGCCGAAAGCTAGCCTCCAGACGTTGTCTTCACTCCAAGGGAGATGCTCGTGGTGATCTACGGCGGTCTGGCCATTGGCGTTGCGGGCATCTCCGTAGCGGCGGTCCTCATTCGTCTGGCTGGCGATGCCCCAGCCATGACCATAGCCACCTATCGCATGGGCATATCAGCGCTGGTGGTGGCCGTGCCAACGCTCATAATGGCCCGTGGGCAGCTTGGCAACGTCACCTCCAAGGACGTGCGGTGGCTTTTGCTGGCAGGCGTATTCCTGGCGGCCCACGTTGCTATGTGGATTACATCCCTGGAACTGACGTCGGTCGCCAACTCCGTGCTGTTAGTGACCACCACGCCGGTGTTCGTAGCCATTGGCTCACACTGGGGCCTGCGAGAGCGCGTCTCCAGCACTATTGCCGCAGCCGTGGCGTTGAGCCTTGCGGGAGGCGTAGTCCTGGCATGGGGCCAAGGCGGCGACAACTCACAACTGTTGGGGGACGGCCTGGCGCTGGCAGGCAGCGTATGCGCCGCCGGGTACATGCTCGTGGGCAGGAAGGTTCGCGGCCACATTCCACTGCTGCCCTACGTGACCATCGTCTATGGAGCAGCCGCTGTCATCCTTCTTGTCTCGACAGCTTCCATGGGAGAGCCCCTCATCGGGTTTTCCAGCGAAACGTACCTGTGGATGGTGCTCGTCGCGCTGATACCCCAGGTCATCGGCCACTCAGGGCTAAACTGGGCTCTGGCGCACCTGAACGTCACAGTCGTCACCCTTGCCGTCCGCGCTGAGCCGGTCATCGCCACGCTGCTGGCCATCCCCGTACTGAATGAAACGCCGGGCTGGGCGGTGCTCCCTGGTGGCGCGTTCATTTTGGCCGGAGTGGGTGTCGCAATTCGCGCTCAGTTCCGAATGAGCGGCACAACTGCGAGCGTATAATGCCCTCAACTTCAAGTTGCGCAGGCAAACGGTCTTGCTAATAGAACTAACAGTCCGCAATTTCGCGGTGATAGAGGAGACGAGGCTTGCATTGGGGCCCGGCCTCAATGTGGTCACGGGTGAGACCGGCGCTGGCAAGTCACTGCTGGTGGATGCGCTAGAGCTTGTACTGGGAGGCCGTGGCGACCGCGAGGTGGTCCGCACGGGTGAGCAGGCAGCGTACGTTGAAGCCGTCTTCCAGACTGATGATAACCGGCTCTCAGGCGTCCTCCAGGAACATGGACTGCAGGTGGAAAACGACGGCGCTTTGGTACTTACCCGCGAGACTAACCGTGAGGGGCGCAGCGTCTCCCGAATCAATGGCCGCACTGTGCCCGTCAGTGTTGTCCGAGCTGTTGGCGAGCTTTTGGTGGATATCCACGGCCAGGGCACCCACCTATCGCTGTTAGGCCCCGCCTTCCAACTCCAGATGCTGGATGCATATGGGAGTCTGGGCGACCTCCGTAACACGGTGGCGGAGAGCGTCGCACGTATACGACGGCTGGAAGCCGAGCTAGCCACGCTGGACACTGACGCACGACTGGCTGAACAGCGCCGCGATCTCTTGGCCTTCCAAGTAGACGAAATCGATGCTGCTGAACTCCAGCCAGGCGAGGAAGAGTCGCTGGTACAGGAGCGAGAGCTACTATTGAACGCGCAAGTCATTCAGGAGGCCTGCGCAACTGCCCACGACGCTATCTACGCAGGGTCATCCAATGCCGCAGACCTTCTGGCGTCAGCCAGGCAAGCCCTTAGTCGCGTCCCAGACCCCACTGGAGACCTCACACGCTTCCTCAACACCCTGGAGTCGGCCTCAGCCCAGGTGGAGGAGGTAGCCAGGGATGTACGAGCCTATGGCGAGTTCGTGGAGCGGGAGCCTGGCAGGCTTGAGCATGTGGACGACCGTCTGGAACTTGTACGGCGGCTGAAGCGCAAGTACGGGGACACCATTGAGGCGGTAATCGCCTTTGGTGAGCAGGCCCAGCATGACTTGGGTGCGATTGAGCACGCCACTGAGCGTCGCGATGAGTTGCAGCAGGATCTCAAAAAGGCATACACCCAAGCAGGAACGCAGGCGTGGGAGCTCTCAGAACGGCGACACGATGCAGCCGGTGGCCTGGAGCGAGACGTAACCGGTGAGCTTGCGGGCGTGGGGCTGGAACGCGTGCAGTTCTCCTGTGGGCTGGCACGCAAAAGCGACCCATCCGGCCTTCCCGCGCCAGACGGCCCGCGATACGCGTTTAGCGAGACGGGAATAGACCAGGGAGAGTTTCTGGTGGCTACCAACCCAGGTGAGGGGCTCAAGGCTCTGGCCCGCGTGGCCTCCGGCGGAGAGACCTCACGGCTGATGCTGGCCATCAAGGGCGCGCTGCGCTCTGCCAGCGTGGTGCCAACGCTGGTGTTTGATGAGATTGACAGCGGCATTGGCGGGCGCGTGGGAGAGGTGGTTGGCAGAAAGCTGTGGTCCCTGGGTGCTCAGAACCAGGTACTCTGCGTGACGCACCTGCCCCAGATTGCCGCCTACGCTGACAGCCACTTCCGCGTGGACAAGGCCGTGCTCATGGGCAGGACGTACGCTCAGGCGCTTCCTGTGGACGGAGACGTGCGCGTGGAAGAGTTAGCCGCCATGTTGGGCGGAGCGCCCAGTCCACAACTCGATGCAGCGGCGCGGCAGCTTGTGCAGCGTGCCAAGGACCACAAGCAAGCGGGCCTCAAGGCCAGCTAACCCAGTGATTCAATAGTCTGTTCCTCAATATCCGGCATCACGAAGAATGGCCGGGGAGCCGCGCTGGCGGTCACGCCGGGGTCATCCAAGTCCACGCTGATAAATGAAAGGTGCTTGGGCACCAGATATTCAAACCCGTCTCCCACCAGCCT
>Ga0302135_10001531_pt1 | contig 13951 bp, 6 predicted proteins | sample CBN3_surface_MG_FD_203119 | JGI IMG/M metagenome (GOLD analysis project Ga0302135, IMG submission 203119) | Marine microbial communities from Western Arctic Ocean, Canada - CBN3_32.1 | ecosystem: Environmental > Aquatic > Marine > Oceanic | place: Canada: Western Arctic Ocean | collected 2017-09-15
ATGGGGGGCATGGGCATGATGGGCATGGGTGGCATGGGTGGCATGGGCATGATGGGCATGGGCGGCACAAATGACGTAAATGTGGTCGGCTCTAAGGATCGTCCGCTTGAGGTCGTCTGCAAGGCGATTGATATGCGCGATGTGAACGTTACAGCGAACAACCGGCTCGAAACGATTTTGGTTCAGCAACTCAAGGACACGGGGTTGTTTGATTACAACGAAACCAAGCGCAGGGAATTGAAGGAATCAGAGGCACAGGAACTGGCGGACGTCAAGGACGACAAAGGCGACGAGGGCAAGCCCCGGCTCAAGACCTATATGTTCGGTTTGAACCTGGTGCTGCGTGAACCCATAGAACTGTAAACCATGGCTGGCAAAATCAACATTAACCCCGACACGGTCAAGGGGAACATTGACCTGATTATTGTCGTTGTGGCGACTCTCGGCCTGCTGGGCTACGGCTGGCTCCAACTCGAGGCCACCAGGACGACACGGGCTGCCAGCTCCGAAAAACTGGAAAGCCAAACCAGAACCTACAACGAAAAGAAAAACTATTCGCTCCCCGAGAGTCTTGGCCTGACCAACTCTCCCTCCATCACCACGGACAAGTCCCACGGAAACCTGGCCTTGGTGAAAGGGGCTGAGACCAACTTTGTCTCACATCTGAATCAGGTGCGCACCAAGTTCGCGCCGCTGGTCATTCCGGACGGCCTTGAGTTGGATGAAAAGACCGGGGCTATCAAGAAAGTCACGTTGATGCAGCGCGGCACCAAGTACTCCGCCACAGCCCCGCCCGTGGTTGTCAAGAGCGTCAATGGCCAGGGCGCCAAGCTCGTGGCGTGGACCCGCTCCATGGGGGGGGATACACCGGATCAGTATTACGTTGAAAAAATCACCGTGGACGCCGGAGGCTCCGGCTACACAAAGGGCGACATCGCAATCATCATCGGCGACGATTTCGGCGGCGGTGGTGGCGCTGATCCGAACGGCTTTGATCCGGTACAGGGCGGCGCTCCCGGCTTTAATGCTCCCCCGGGTCAGGTGGGGATGCCCAACCAAATGGGGATGATGGGCATGCCCGGCATGGGCATGATGGGCAGCGGTGGCGTCAGTGAGGACGACTCCGAAGCCCGCTACGGACTGGATAACGATACGTTCCGGGACTTCATGCAGAGTACCGTCTTCGGGCTTCAAAGCCGGTGCAAGGCGCAGCGCATCCGGCTTCCCAAGATCGACGATGAAAGTAAGGATTTCCGTTTCAGTTTTTCCAAGGTATGGAACAAATATGAATTCGAACCGCTCGAGCGCGAGGTCATGTCGTTTCAACTGGCCGAAATTGAAGTGCTTTGCGATGCGCTCTTCACGGCAAACATCCATGAGATTTACAACCTCAAGCGCCTCAAAGTCGTGCGCAAAACGGATGACTTGGGGGTGGATATGGAGGATGCGCTGGAGTACCTTCAGGAGAATGAGTTCTCTCTCAATGACGTGATGAAATTCGCCACCGGCAGCAACCCGGACGGCACCCAGCGGGATGGACTTGTCGCCGGTGCGCGGGTGATGCCGTACGAGGTGACTTTTCGCGGGTTCAGCGCCGAGTTGTCCAAGGTCCTCGAGGAACTGTACAAGTCGCAGGTCTTTTTTGTGGTGAAAAACATCGCCGTCATCGCGGCGACCGATGTCGTGGACGTGTTCGAGGAGGAACAGAGCGAGATGACTTTGGGCGCCTTTGGTCCCGGTGGTCCCGGTGGCCGTGGTGGCAGGGAAATGTACGGCAGGGGAGGGCGCGGAGGCATGATGAACCCCTACGGCATGGGCTTTGGCGGGGTCGGGGGAGAAAACAAACGCAAACGCCCCGCTTCGCTACTGCTGGACGAGAGCCCGCTAAAGATCACCCTGCGCATCAACTCCCTGAAAGTTGTCGCCAAGGAGAAGGACGAGAGCGACGCCATATCGGCCTTGGCAAACAAGATCGAGGAGGCAAAGGTGGAGGATGAGGAAGGGGAGGACAACGCCGAGTATTCCACCGAGGAGGAGGACGTTGAGGAGGAGGAAAGCTCGGATGATGAATAGGGAGCGATTCACGGGGAACTCGGCCAAGGGGAGAACAAACCAATTTAAGCGCTGATGGAGCAACTAAAACAGCATTACGAGAAGGCGATCCTTGGCTTGGCCATGTTGGCCTTGGTGTACGTGGCCTACGGTGTCCTAACCGATAATGCCAAGGAAGCCATCGAAGAGCAAAAGGAGGCGCGGGATCCGGTGCACTTGAAGGTGAAAAAGGAAATGCCGCCGATGGAAATGCGCGGCTATCACGCCACGCTGGCCCGGTTGGAGAAAGCCGAGACGCTGAACCTGAGCAACCCGCACAACCTGTTCAACCCCGTCCAGTGGCGGGTGACCCGTCAGGGAACCACGCTCAAGGTCGAGCTCGGAAACGAGATCGGCGCCGGGGCCATCGAGCTTATTGAAACCCGGCCGCTTTACCTGAAGATCGAGTACCTTGGCACCACCGGCACCGCCCCAAACACCCGGCACCGCTTTGCCGTCACGCGTGAGGCGGCCGAAACCAAGAAGAAACGGCTCCGCATGACCACCACAGCCCTGCTGAACGACAAGGATACCCGTGACATGTTTACCCTGATAGATCGCGAGGGCGCCCCTGCCGATCCCACTGCGTTTGTATTGCAGTTGGCCAACAACGCGGGCAACGTCACCGTCGAGAATGGCAAGCTCTTCCAACGTATTGACGGCTACACAGCCACCCTGAAATACGCGCCCGATAACAAGACCTACGCCAACAAGCGGGTCAGGGATAAACTTTTTTTTGCGGATGATGGCCATAATATCGTTGCCATCGGGAAGCGCGAAGTTGTACTTTCCACCGCTTCAACGTCCAAGCGGACCACAATCCGCCTGCGTTAGAACCAACAATCAATGGATTACCATTCGGTTTCGTGCAACCGTGGCGCACCCGTCGTATCTCGAGGGGTTTTTGCTGCTTATGATTTGAACCCCGGCCGTCGGGTGGGTCCGGGGCGATTGGCCCCAAAAAAGGCCCGCTTGGCCAGGTGGCACTGCGTGGCATCCACGCGCAGCGAGTCTCTCTCACGCCCAGCCCACGCTTGGCCAGGCGCTGAAGCCAGCCAAATACCCCATGCACACGTCGTTTTAGCAGTGGCATGTGCGGTGCTAGAGGCAAGTCCCTTTTCGATGAACTGATCCGGCAGCTTTCAACCCCGAACCTCAATCAATTTAACAGACTGACTCAAGCAATCATGATCAAACCAATTAAGACAGCCGGCATCGCACTGCTTTTGGGTGTCATCGTCCTGCCATCCGCGCAGGCACAGACACCGGCCCTGAATGCAGCCCGGGAAGTGGTGCGACGGCAGGCAGCCATCATTGAACTTCGCAACAAACTGGATGAGGCCAGTACCGTCGAGAACACGGGCAACCTCCTTGCGGCCGCCATCCTTTATGAGGAAGCGCAGAAAGGGGTCGAGTCGATCGGCGCCGGAGCCAAGGGTATCGACGCGGAGAGCGCGGCCAGCGTCGAGGGCCTGACCCGCGTCCGCCTGGCCTTGGGGGAGAAACACGCCACCAGCGGCAACCTCATCGAGGCGCGCAAGCAGGTGCAGCGCGTGCTGGTGCTCTCTCCCGGCAACCTGCAGGCACGCGGGCAATTGCAGTCGATCGACGCGCAGCTTGAGAAGCTCCGCGGCCGGATGCCAAACGAGGAAACCATCGAGGAGGTCAAGGACGTCTTTGAGGAGAAAATCCAGGCGGCTAGCCTCGTGCAGGATGGTAAGCTGTTATATGAAATGGCCCGCTACGATCATGCCGAGGCCAAGCTGAGGCAGGCGCTCAAGATCGACCCAGCCAACCGGGGCGCCAGTTACTACATGGTTCTCGTGCAAGAAGCCAAGAACACCATTCAGGTGAAGAAACGCGACATGACCTCCCGCGAGGCCATCAAGAATGTCACCAAGGATTGGGTGGCTCCCACCGCCCACGAGGGTCTCACGGTGCCGAACCCCCTGGCCACCGTTTCGCCGACCAACAGTTTTCCCACCAGGATTTACGCCGGCCCCGGCCGCATGCGCATCCATCGCCTGCTCCAAAACATCCAGCTGGATCGCTTCCCCGTCACCGGTAAGGCGGACAGCATTTCGCTAAAGGAGATCATCATCGAGCTCGCTGAAACGATTGAAGGGATTGACCCGGAGGGCATCAATATTATCATTGACCAGAACACCGGCCAGATTCAGCAATCGGGCCTTGACCCGTCACAGGGCGGTTTCGGCGGTGACCCGAACGACCCCTTCGGCGGAGGTTTTCCTCAGGCGCAGGAGGAGACCGATGTGAACATTGCTTTGGAGGTCAACCTTACGATGGATCCGCCGCTACGAAACATCACTTTAGGCCAATTGCTGGAAATCATCGTAAAAATTTCCAACATCCCGATCAAGTACTCGGTCGAGGACTGGGGTATCATTTTCTCCCACGCGCCCGCCGAGGGGCCGCGTCTCGAGACCCGCACTTACCGGGTTGATCCCGACACGTTCATCCAGGGCCTGCAGTCGGTCGGCGTTTCCTACGTCAGCGCCGATTCCGGCGCAGGCGGCGGCGGCATGGGCGGCGGCGGCGGCGGCATGGGCGGCGGCGGCGGCATGGGCGGCGGCGGCGGCGGTATGAGCGGCGGCATGAGCGGCGGCGGCAGCGGCATCGGCGGCAGTGCCTCTTCTGCATTTGCCGAGGGCGGCTTGGCCGGGGTGACCCGTGCCACTTCCGCGCTTGAGATTCAGGTTTTGGTTCGTGAGTTTTTCACCGCTTGCGGCGTGGACCTTGGTCAGGCCAACGTGCCCCAGGGTGCGCAGGGCGGCGGCCTGGCCGGGGGCGGTTTTGGTGGTGATCAGGGTGGCATCGGCGGTGGCACAGCCCAGAAGGCGCTCTTTTTCAATGACCGCTTGGGCCTGTTGTTCGTTAGGGCGACTCGGCAGGATCTCGACATCATCGACGAGGCCATCAAGATTCTCAACGCCACCACGCCACAGGTTCAGATCGAGGCCAAGTTCACCGAGTTCTCGCAGAACGACTCAAAGGCGATCGGGTTCGACTGGATTCTGGGCAACTGGGTAATGCCGGGTGGCAAGATCGGCGTGTCCGCCGGTTCCGCACCTTCATTTAACGACGGCAAGGGAGGCCTCTTCCCCGGCGTCGGGCCGGAAGGCGGCGCGATTGACCCGGCTGGCGCGGGAGCAGCAGGCGGCGCGGTGGGCCAGGGCGGCGGTGTTGGCGGAGGTGGTGCCGGCCAGGGCAATGCGACTTATGGATACAGCCCGACAGTGATGCTCCCGGCCGAGACGGACGGACTCTTGAGCTCCGGCCTCCGGCAGTCTGTCGGCAAAAACCCCAGCATCCCCACGCTGGGCACCATTACCGGTATTTTGACCAACCCACAATTTCGTCTGATTATCCGCGCCCTCGAGCAGCGCGACGGGGTGGATCTGCTCTCCGCGCCGAAAGTCACCACGCTGAGCGGACGCCAGACACAGATTACCGTGACGGATTTGAAATCGATCGCGACTAGCAGCCAGGGCGGCGGTGGCCAGCCAATTGAGGTGCCGCAGGTCTCCGTGGTCAGCTCACAGGGCGGCGGCAGCTTCGGTCAGGGCGGCGGTGGCGGCGGCATGGGCGGCGGCATGGGCGGCGGCGGCGGCATGGGCGGCGGCATGGGCGGCGGCGGCGGCATGGGCGGCGGCGGTGGCATGGGCGGTGGCGGCCAGGGCGGCGGCGGCCAGGGCGGCGGCGGCTTGGGTGGTTTGCTCGGCGGTGCCGGCTTTGGTTCCGCAGCTCAGAATTACCAGACCACCACGATGCCATTCGGCACCACGCTCGACGTGATTCCGTATGTGGCCTCCGACGGTTATACCATTCACCTGACCGTGATCCCGAAGATCACCGAGTTCCTCGGGTACGAGGATGCGCCGTTCAAGAACCAGGTGATTGCCGGTGTTGGCAACACCGTGTCGGGCGCGCTGCAGCAGCCGCTGGCACTGCCCAGCATCCGCGTGCGTTACATCACCTCCACGGTGCATGTCTGGGACGGCCAGACGCTGGTGCTCGGCGGGTTGATCGCCGAGAACGTCGTCAAGGTGAAGGACAAGGTGCCGATGCTCGGCGACTTGCCATTCATCGGCCGATTGTTCCGCAGCGAGCGTTCGCACACGGAGAAGAAAAACCTCATGATTTTTGTCAGCCCCCGGATCATCGACCCGGCGGGTAACCCGGTGCATACTGAGGACGACTGGCCCTACAACTCCGGCAACATCCCGGCACAGCAGCCGGCGCTGGATCAGGTTGAGTTTTGATTAACAAACCGTTGGCGGTAACTGATAAGCAGATGCGACTTTTGATCATAGACGGGCATGCGTTCGCCTACCGGGCGTTTTACGGCATCCGTGGACTCACGTCGCCGTCTGGCCAGCCGACCAACGCCATCTACGGTTTCATCAACATGCTGGCAAAGCTCGAGGCGCAGGTGCTGCCCACTCACGCCGTCGTGGTGTGGGACGGCGGCCTTGATGCGGAGCGCGTCGAGGAGCTCGACGACTACAAGGGCCAGCGTGACCCGATGCCGGACGACATGGAGGTGCAACTCGACGAAATGGTCGAGTACCTCGAGGCCGAGGGGTGGGCCAGCGTGTGTGACGACGGCGTCGAGGCGGACGACCGCATCGGCCAGTTGGCCAGGCGCGCCGAGGCCGAGGGGTTCGAGGTGGCCATCGCCAGCTCGGACAAGGATTTTCTGCAGTTGATCAACGACCGAGTCAAGATGTGGAACCCGGCCGACAAGTCGGGCGTGCCGATGGACGCCGCCGCCGTCGTGGCCAAGACCGGCGTGCAACCGTCGCAGATCGTCGATTGGCTGAGCCTCGTCGGCGACGCGGCGGACAACATCCCCGGCGTGCCGGGCGTGGGCGTCAAGACTGCGGCGGTGCTGCTCAACGAGTTCGGCTCCGTGGACGGGATTTACGGGCGCTTGGCCGAGGTCAGGCGCGACAAGCAGCGCGAGTCGCTCGCCGCCGCCGAGGCGGTCGTGCGCCGCAATCAGTCGCTCGTGGCGCTGAAACTGGATTTGCCGGGCGCGCCGGGACTGGACGATCTCCGCAGGGGATTCCAGGACACGACTCGACTGGAGAAGCTCTTCGAGACGTGGGGCTTCAGGACGATGCTGAACAATTTACGGGAGGCCCGGCAGGGCGCCCTGTTTGAATGATGATTTTGAAGTACACAGCACAGACAATGCGCTTGGCTTGCGCGCTTGGCCTGGCAGCGGTGGGGCTCTCCACCGCCACGGCTGACCTGCATTACGAGGCCAAGGGCACCGAGTTCGACCTCACCGGCAAACTTGTCGGTGACCAGATCGGCACACGCCTGGCCATGGGGCCGAAGGGCGGCTACCTCGTCTGGCAGGACAACGCCACCGACGAGTTCGGGCTCGGCATCAGCGCGCTGCGTGTCGACGCGGCCGGCAACCCAGTCGGCGCCCCGGTGCGGATCAACAGCTTGCTTGAGGGTAATCAGGAAAGCCCGCAGGTCGGCATGCTGCCCGGCGGCGGCGCGGTCTTCGCCTGGGAGGGCGGCGCAAGCGGTTTTCACCGCGTGCATTACCGGGTTGCCAACGCGCAGGGTGTGTTTCTAGCTGACGATCTTTTGGCCACCGGCCCGGAGTCGGGCGAGCAAACCGAGCCGTCGATCGCCGTGTTGAAGAACGGCAACTCGGTTCTGGCGTGGACCGATTATCTCGCCGACGGCAGCGTCAAGGGCGTCTCTGCCCGGGTCATCGGTGCGGACGGCACGGCGGTGACCGATCCGTTTCGGCTAAATGAATTCTCGCTGGGCAACCAGCACAAGTCTCGCCTCGTGGCGCTGCCTAGTGGCGGGTTCGCCGCCGTGTGGGTGTCCGACCAGCAGCAGGATGCCAGGTCGCTCGACGTGGTGGCCCGTATTTTCTCCGCGACTGGTCAGGCGCAGGGCGTCGAGGTAGTTGTCAACGCGCCCGGCATCAGCGCCAGCCCCAGCGTGGCCCTGTCCGGTGGGAGCCTCGTGGTCGCCTGGGAGCAGCTCAATCTGAAGCAGAAGCAGCACCGATGGGACATCGGCGCGCGCAGTTTCGATCTCAATCTTAAGCCGCTCTCCGATCCGCTGCTGGCCAACACGCACCTGGTCGGCGACCAGTTCGCGCCGCAGTTGCGCGGTGGCACGGAAGGGGCGATGTTGGTGTGGAACAGTCTCGGGCAGGACAAGTCACGCGAGGCTGTCATGGGTCGGTTCATCAGCACGACCGGCCGATTGCTCGACGACGAGGTACGCGTCAACACTGCACAGGCTCACTCGCAGGTGCAGCCGGCGCTGAGCGTCTCGGGTGCTGGAGAGTTTTTGGTGGCATGGTCCACGCCGAGGCTTGGGGAGAGCGGGTTCGACATCGTCGGTCAGCGTTACGGCAGCGACGCGGCGCCCGCGTTGTTGCCGGCTATTGCCGAGGTGTTCGTGAACGCGGTCAGCGACACGGAGTTGCTCGTATCGTGGCCGGCGGTGAACGGCATGAACGTGAAACAGTATGAGGTTTATTTCGACGGGTTGACCACGCCGAAGTTGTTTGCCGGCAACCACGTGGTTTGGCGGGGTCTTCGCCCTGGCAGCGAGTACGCCTTTCAGGTGGCGTACGTGCTCGGGGACGGACGGCGCTCGGAGCTTTCATCGTTCGGCGTCACCAAGACGTGGGGCCGCGACTACAATACAGATGGCCTGCCGGACGACTGGCAGCGCAGGCACTTCGGCAAAGTCGCCGCCGCTTGGCCAAGCGCCGGCGAGGACAGCGATGGCGACGGGGCCAGCAACGAGCAGGAATTTGCCGCCGGCACCGACCCGTCGGATGCGGCGGACACGTTGAGTGTCGGTTTGGCCAAGCTGGAGAAGGGCACGCGGATCGAGTGGAACGCACGGCCCGGCGCGCTGTATCAGTTGCAGCATACCGCCGCGCTGGGCAGTGGCGACTGGGCGAACGTCGGAGAGCCGGTGTTGGCTCTCGATGGCCGCGCCGGGATCACGCTGGAATCGGTCGCAAACATGAATTTTTACCGGATCAAAAAGATTCGTTGAGGGTATGTTGAATTTTTCAAAAAGAACGGTGTTGGCAGCGGGTCTCCTCCTTGCGGGAGCGGCGGGGGTGCATGCCTTCACCCTGGCCAACGGCACCAACCGGGTGGTCGTGAACAACCTTGGCGAGGAATACCGCTGGAACTCGCCGGTGATCACGTACACCTACGATGAGTCTTTCCTGAATTACTTTGGGTCAAACGGCGTAGTGGCGATCGAGAAGGCGATGGGGATCCTGAACGCCATCCCACCGGCCTCCACTATCGCTACCAACTATCCGCCGGCCTCTGCCAGCGATAACAATCTCTGGAATTACCCGGTTCGGCCGGATCGCTTTCATCCCCGTGCGTACAACGACCGAATTCTCGACATCAAGTCGTACGCCTTGGCCGAGTTGTACGGCTTTATGGGACTGGGCAATCCGGAGGACAGCGCGTTCCAACTCGAGTTCGGTTCGGTCACTCTACGCAACTGGGATCCGATCAGCTACGGCCCGAGCAAGTACGTCAACGGCACGCTGCTCTCGTGGGTCGTGCTGGGGGCCACCAACGCGCAGCCGTTCCCGATCGATGTCACCAAGCCGATCATCACGCTCGCCGGCACGATCGACCACCGGGTGCCGAGGCTCGATGAGGGCAAATATCTCGTGGCTCCCACGCGCGACGACATCGGTGGCTACCGTTACCTGTATCGGAAGGATAATTTCAACATGGAGGCGCTGCCGCCGTCCACCTACCAGGTGGTGACCAACGAGCCGAACCTGACTAACCCGGCGATCTTCAGCGTCGACCTGCGCTGGTTTTGCAAGGAGTCCCGCACCAACACTCCGGCGTCGTTCCGGCAGTTCGTGGCGACCAACCAGTGGTGGGGCTCGGTGGTCACCAACCTCAACATCCCGCCGCTGCTGATCCTCAAGACCAACGTGGCGTGGGAGATGGGCTGGACCACCAACGTCACTCCCTACCTGACTAACTTCCCTTGGACGCCGGTTGGTCAACCGGCCACGCTGGTTTATTTGACCAACAAGTCCAGAACGTTCCAGGCGAGCTACGACTACATATTCGGCAATGTGATCACCAACATCCACGTGCCAGCTTCCGAGTCGGAGGTGCTATATCGCTCGTGGGAGGTTGTGCCCAAGGCGCCTCTCTGGAGTGTTCTTGGCGCGGTGCCCACCACCACTAACTACAATACCACGGTGATGAACGACAACTGTCCGCACGGCGAGATCATCATCCTGCCGGCGACCAATGTCGCTGGGTATCACTTTACGGACATGCAGTTTGAAGTGGTGAACACACTCACCAATCTGCTCACTGGCACGAACAACCTGGCCAACCCGGGCGGCGCGTTGCCGGGGCAGGGCGGCGGACTTGGGGCCGGCGGCGGGGCCATCACCAACTTTGTCGGCGTGATGGAGGATGAAGTCTGGCAAAGCACCAACCATGCCTATCTGGCCTTCCCGATTGTATTGCAGACCAACACCATGTTGCTGGGTGGCATCGACAAGATTCGCTACTTCCGCATGCAGGGAGACTCGCTCGTGACGACGAATTATTCGGCTAATCGTTTCCTTAAGGATTACCGCTTCCCCAGTCTGGAGGAGCAGACGTTTACTTACATCATCCCGAACTCCTCACAGGCCGCGACCAATGCGGCACTGCCGTCCTTCCAGTACGAGATGGATTACGTGACGGAGGGCGTCCGAAAGACCGGCACGTTCATCAAATTTTTCACGCAGCCGGACATCCTGTTCAGCGCTATGAATGCCCCGTCGACGGTCACCTCGACCAACGTTCCGCCGGCGGCGATCGACAACAACGCCATTAACGGGCTTCAGACGCTGGGTCTGAATGGGCCAGGCGTTATTCAGGCATCCGGCAACATGGTGATAGGCTTCAACAAGATCGGCATCCACTGGGATCTGAACCCGACATTTTTCCTGAACGAGGAAAATCAAGGGCCCGGCTGGGTTTGGGGGCACTATGATGGCTCGATGAGTGAGCCCATGGTTTTTCCAAACAGCCAAACAATTCGAGATCTTGAGAACCAAATATATTCTGGCGAATAAAGAGGCACAAAAATGTTAAATCTACTCAAATTAGTTCGATGGTCTATGTCTCTTTTGTTGGGCATGGCGATCAGTGGTGGCGTAGTTTCTGTGTCTGGTCAGAGTACTAAAAGCGGTGACGATAATTCTAAAGGTTCTGTATGGTTGAATAATTCCATTTTGGAAGAAGCTCCATATGTAAATGCGGAAAAAGTTGAAAATCGGGGGCTTATAAATGCTGCTACGCCTGACAATGTTCCATTTTATTTTTTCAATACAAAGTATTTCACAAATTCAGGAACGATAAATATTCGAAAAGATTTCGAATTCAGCACTTTTAAAACTGAAAATCAAGGTGTTGATTTTGACCCTAAAAAAGCAAAAGTATTTCATAATCATTCAACTGGTAAAATTATTAGTATAAGTGATGAGTTTTCTACCGGAAGTGTGAGGATAAATGCTGAAAGGATTATTAATAAAGGTTTGATCTCAGCTGAGAATGCGGGGGTACTGGATTTGGAGGGTGATGATGTGAATTTAGTGCGAGGGGGTATTGAGATCAAATCTGGTCCTAATTTTGATCATCCTAATGGGTTAAATGACTTTGGTCAGCCATTGGCATGGGGTTACAATTTAAATTATCTTAACGGTTCGCTTGGGCCTTATCAGCAAAGAAGATTTTCATCAAATCCAGGAGGAGCAGGGACATTGCTGGTAAAGCAGGACTGGGGAGTTAGAGATATTTTTTGGGGATTAAGAGTGGGAGCAAATTATAATGGCTCAACTCCTGCAGGTATTTTTGGTTTTGGTGATTTTTATTCATTTATTGCACCTGGTGAATTGCTTTGGCAGGAAATAGCATCGCCTTATTCGCTGACCGGTAAATATACTCCTCCTTATGGTCAGTACGCTTTATGGGATGGATTGATTGGAGGTAGCGGTTACCAGTCTTCTTTTCGCACTTCTTTTATTCTAGTTGGTGACAATGAGTATCATGAGACTTATCAAGGTATTTTATTAAAAAATACAGGTTCAGATAAAGTAATGTATGACGGAAAATTTGTTTCTATGTATGCTCCAGCGGGTAGTAGTCCGGAGAGGTTCTACTTGGGCGCGGTCGCCGGGTTTACAGTTCCCGAGGGTATCACAAATGTAATCCACGGTGTTAATGATACAGGTTCAATATATATTATTGATGAGCAGCCTAATGTGGCATATGCAGCAAATGGTTTGCTAGTAAATTCTAGAGAGACAGCTAGCAAAAATTTTGGTGTGCCTCAAAATTTTGTGGTAACTAGATATACGCCTGCTGAATTCCAGAATGGTACACCTGGTAATTATGTTCCGGAATTTCAAGATTTTTCTAGAGGTGAGCAGAGGTCGACAACATTTAACGACTCGTATTATGGGTTTAGGATTACGAATGTAGTTTCAAGGCTTCCTTTCTCGGAATTGCCCACTCCTGATTTAGAAAATAACGAGAGTAAAACGCAAGCGGGTTTAGTAAGAGTTAAAGCAAAGAATTTAGATCTTAGAAATGCGAGGATAAGAGCTGAAGGTGGTATCCGGATTGAAACTGAACATCTTATTGGGAGTACAAATGCTGTATTAGATTCACAAAATTTAAGCCTCAACTTGGGTAGTACTAATGGAGTCCTTGTGGTTACCAATATGGTTCAGGAGTCAGTTGAGAGGTTCACTGGAGGTGTGAAGTCATACAGTGTCGCTTGGGGTAATAATTATAAAACTACTGGGGCAGATTTGATCGATAGACGCAAAATATTTTTTGTTGAAGATCCGGCGGCAGAAGTGACCGTTAATCTGCATTATCATTTTCTAGTAATTGATGCATATCTCAATACTGAAGTTCCTGTAACGGTTACGGATTTAACTCTTAATAGCGACAAAGTGTTTATCAAGGATGCTATGAGGGTATCTGAGTTGTTGTCAGTAAATGCTAATAGCCTTTCTATTCACAGAAATCTCAAGTTGGGTAAGGAAACATTTTTGGGAAGTGGCGTTTATAGTAAGGTTGAAGGTCAGGCTGTTTGGGATAATAAGGTTGCACCAAATCTGGAAAACTTTACGAACTTTGCTACATTGCAAATACCCGGTCAGGCTAAATTTGGTAACGATAGGAATAATTCTTATCAAAGTTGGGTGAATAAAGGTACAACTTTAGCACAAGATATATTTATAGATTCTGATTATGTGCAAAATAATGGTGATTTAATTGCGGAGGGGACCGTAAGCATTGATGCCAAACAAATGGTTCTTCAGGATGGGAATATCAATACTGGAGAATCATTGGTATTGAATGCTGAAAATCTGAAAATAAGATTTCAAACCAATACGATTGGTTCCCAATTAGTATTAAATGTTTCCAATGTGTTATCAGACGGAGGTGTGGGAGCAAATAATATTATGACACTGGGACGAGGTGTTGTTCTCCAACAAAAACCTAAAGCTGGTAATCTTTTGGGCACTGAAATAATTGCAACAGCCGATGATTTTGTCAGTCAGGAGATGGACTGGAATGCAAAAGATTATGGAGTAACCATTAAAGGTTTTGAGAATAATGCTGCGTTAGGAAGGTTGATTTTAAAAAATGGTAAGTTGAGTAAATTTGAATTTCTAGGCAGTGAAGAAGGGAATAATGCAATGTACGTAGACTACATTGAATTTGATCAGCTAACTAAAGATGATATAAAAGATGGCAGTTTGGCGGTGTTGGAT
>Ga0302135_10001536_pt1 | contig 13917 bp, 12 predicted proteins | sample CBN3_surface_MG_FD_203119 | JGI IMG/M metagenome (GOLD analysis project Ga0302135, IMG submission 203119) | Marine microbial communities from Western Arctic Ocean, Canada - CBN3_32.1 | ecosystem: Environmental > Aquatic > Marine > Oceanic | place: Canada: Western Arctic Ocean | collected...
TATTTGTGATGAGAACCCGGTCTTCGACCACCGCAATCCCCTGGGGATGATGGAAGACACCCGGCTCCATGGGAACCGGTTCGTCCACAACGGGCACGGAACACGATAGGAGGCATCCCAACACCAGAAGGCCAGACACACGTTCAATCCGATGCATTCGCCCTCTCCTCGAAATGAAACGCAAGGCTCAATTGAACGGAGCGTCCCGGCAGCGGTTGCTGAAGTGAATCCACCGCATCCCGTTTGTCGAGTAGATTCCGTCCCGTGATGCCGAAATCCACCCAGGAAACCGGACGGTACCGCATCCCCCCATTCACCATCCATCGGGATTCCTCGGAGAGCTGCTCAAAACGATCGAGGAAGAAGCCCTCCTGCCAGCCCACACTGACAAACGCGTCCAAGCCATGGAACTTCTGACGAATCAGAGCGCTGAAACGGTGAGGGCTGCGGGCGGGAAGCGCCAGCTCCGTATCGACAAATCGGGCGTCCATCCAGGTCCACTGCCCGCGAATTTCCGTGCTTTGAAAAGGCCGCCACCACATCTCCGACTCCATTCCCTGACTGATCGCGGACTGGCTGTTGTCGGCTTCGAAGACAAAGGCGGTTTTCGGCAGAAAGAGAATCAGGTTCTCAATCGCCAGATGAAACGCACCGACCCGGGCGCCGAACCGCTTCCACTCGAGCTCCAGCGCCGCGTCCACACTCCAGGCATCCTCCGGTCCAAGATCCGGATTCCCACGAACATGACCCGCATCGAAATGCAGTTCTTCAAACGAGGGTGGACGGTACGCGCGACTCCCGTTCAGTCGAATGGCGATGTGACGATTCGGTCGAACCAGGACACCCGCCCTCGGAATCCACTTCGCGCCCGTGTCGTCGTTCCAATCCAGGCGGACGCCCGCGAGCAGTTGGAGAAGCTCATCCCAGAACACCATCTCCTCCGAGAGCATCCAACCCAGGCGTGTTCGAGTCGGACGGCTGTGCACCTCCGATCGACGGATGGCTGCCCACTCGGTGGCACTCTCCACGCGCGTGCGAAGTGAACTCCACTCGCCCCCACGCCAATCCAGTTCCACATGGCCCCCCACGCGTTGATCCAGGTGTTCATTGTCGATTCCGGGAGGAAGCTGGGGGGCGGGGTCCTGATGATGCGAGTGACGCAACTGATGCCAGACAGCAGCGCGAACATCGCCTCCACGCCACGCGTCATGAGTCGCCCATTGAATCACGGCCACATTGAACAGATCGTCCATCCGAGCGCTGCGGGTGGGAAACTGCTCGACACCCGGGGAACCTCGATTCTCCTGATGATGATGAAGTGTCCACGTGATGCGACTGGAATCCCCTACGAGGCGCATCCCGCGTCCCGAGAAATGCAGCGCCAATCGGTCATTGTTCTCTCGAATTCGGGCGGCCCCATTCGAATCTTCAAATGCAAAGTCCCCCTCAGCGTTCCGTATGCTGACGGTCGCGAATCCGCCGCCGGATGCCGTGCCATGTCCCCAGCCGGCGCGAGTCGCCATTTCACCCAGGGAATCCAGACTCGTGCCGACAAAACTCCACGCACCGCGAGGGGTTTCGCGACTGTTCATCACCAGCGCTCCCCCAATCGCATGGGCTCCGAAGAGGGCCGATCCCCCCCGATGCAAATCGAGGCGCCCCAGAGAATCCAGACTCATCTGACGGAGATCAACGCCCCCGAGTCCAAGATTCAAGGGGACGTCATCGAGTACAATGAGAGTCTGATTCGGGTCCGTTCCCCGCAGCGACACCCCCACACCCGAAGCCCCCGAGTCCCGGATCGCGACTCCTGGCGAAAGCAGAAGCAGCTCTTCCACCGAATCCGCTTGCGGGTGATCGGAAGGACGAACCACAGCTCCCGCGCTCAAATCATCCCCCTCCCGAACATCCACGGACTCGATTTCCACGGGTTCGGTGACAGGAGGAGGATCGGCTTGCGCAGGAGCGGTGTGCCCGCAGAGGACAAAGCCCACTGCCAGCGTCCAGGAGCTGGTGAATCGCGTATTCACAGCGTCTCTTTCGTCCGAAGAGTCGTCTGTCCACGCTCCCAATGAGCGCGAATCCAGTGTGGATAGGTTTCCTGACTCGTGATTGCGAACCGGCTCGGGTTCACATCCGTTGATCACCTTCCCGGAAGCGCGCTTCCAGTGGCAGCCATGTTTGGCAAAATCAACAGACTCATCACCTACAGTGGCGGGACCGCGCAGGATTTGGACCTGCTTCCCTTCTCACACACGAGGATCAGACTGACACGCGCACGAACATCTTGCCAAGGGTCAATGCCTTGAAAAAATGCGCAGTGGCGGAAAGAGATTTCGGCGCGAGCGCGCACGAAAACACTGCGGGGATCACCGCAATGAAGACATCACCCGAGGGTGATTAGAGATTCCGAAGCTTGTCGAGAATGCGCTGCTTGCGATCCGGAAAGTCCGGGCCCGTTTCCACATCCGACTGCTCATTGGAAACCCATCCCAGCTTCCGCAGGTAATGGCGCTCCATCTCCGCGAGCTTTTCACGCGTCGCAGCATGGTGCTGACCACGAAATGAGAGTTCCTCAGTCGCGGGTGCACTCACTCCGTAGCGCATCCGGGTGATCATCTCTTCAATTCGGGTCAACGTCTCTGTAGTCGTCTTGGTCGGCTTCACAGCTACCTCCTATCGAGTTGCAGACACAATGGTCCCCACCTCTTTGCGACCCCGAGATTAGTCGCCCTCGGAAGCACACGCAAAAAAATCACTGATTTTCTTCAGAGAGCACATCGCGAGCGCTGATATCCAGCTTCTTCAACGCGTACTCGAGGCTCTTGCGATGCAAGCCCCCTCGGCGAGATGCCTCCGAGATGTTGCCTCCACACTGGCGAAGCATCTCAACCCAATAGGCACGGGCGAAGGCATCGGCGCGCTCATCCCGAACCACCTTGAAGGGACGATTCACATCGATCAATGCGTCCAGCGACGACTCCGTCGATTCATCGGATGGAGGCTCCTCGTCCATGTACTGGGTCTCAATGCGGTCTCCATCGGAGAGAAGCACCGCGCGCTCCACGAAATTCCGAAGTTCCCGGACATTTCCAGGCCATGAATGGCGCTTGAGCTTCTCCATCGTGGACCATGCGACCTGTGCAGGACCTCCCTCTCCGGAAAACTCCGCGAGGAAGTGTTCTGTCAACATGGGAATGTCTCCCACTCGCTCCGAAAGGGAGGGGAGCTCAATGCAGATGACAGCCAGACGATAGAAGAGATCCTCCCTGAAATTTCCGTGCTCGACCTCTGCCCGGAGACGGCGATTGGTCGCCGCGACAATCCGCGCATCCGTCGTCTTCCGCTCGGTGGAACCCACGGGCTTGTAATCACGAGTCTCGAGAGCGCGGAGGAGACGAGGCTGCATGTCGAGCGGAAGCTCTCCAACTTCATCCAGGAAGAGCGTCCCCCCCTGGGCCTGCTCCATGGCTCCTTTTCGATCACGCTCAGCGCCGGTGAAAGCCCCTCGAACATGGCCGAAGAGTTCACTCTCAATCAGGTTGCGGGGGATGGCACTGCAATCGAACACCACAAAGGGCCCGTCACTCCGAGCGCTGTGTGCATGCACGGCCCGGGCCGCCAATTCCTTTCCCGTGCCGCTCTCACCCTCGAGCAGAAGAGTCACATCCCGAGGGGCGATGCGCTCGAGAGCCGCGAACACCTCTCGAATGGCGAGACTCTCTCCGAGCAGTCCTCCAAAACTCCCGCGAGGAGAAAAGGGAATCTCCACCGCCTCCCCCTCCAGGGAGAAGTCGAGGTCCACACGTCCCAGTTGAATACGGCAGTTTGCGGGAAGCCAGGCCTCCCGCACACGGATGCCGTTGACGCGCACACCGTTCTTGCTGTTTTCGTCACGGATGCAATGGCCGCGGGGATCCACGATGATCCTTGCATGCAGCCGTGAGACGGTGGGATCGGTGACCATCAGGTCGCATTCAGGATTGCTCCCCAGCGTGAAGACCCGCCGAGTCGAACTCACGGCGATCCTCTCCCCTTCCGGCGTCTCTCCCTGAAGTGCGTACGACTGCAACGTCAACGACGTCGGAATGCTCTCCACATGGGTGCGTGTGATGTCGTCCATGAAACCTCAGGGTTCAATCGTTCCGAGTGTGGTTGTCTCACTCGCTCGTATCGTGAACTTCCGGATCGTGCCGGCTCCACCTCCAGCCGGGCGAATCTCCAGCGCATGTTCACCCTCCGCGAGTTCACGTGCCACCACGTTGCGCCCCGCCGTCTCGAGGATTTTCCCATTCAACATCACAGAGGCATTCGCCGGAAGGAATCGAAATCGTACCGTGCCCTTCCCCACGGCCGCCAGTCGGATGTGCACGATGTCTGGAGACTCGGCCGTCAATACGAAGGGGCGGGACCGATGTCCTCGAAGCGTCGCTCTTCCCTCCACCCGCTCCCCTGGCTTGAGAGCCCTGTGAACAGGAGCCAGAAGCCCAGGCCCCGACCCCAGACGAATGCGCGCCCCCGGCGGATGGGAGACCACGGACACCGTGCGATGGGATTGCTGGAGTTCCAGTGAACGCCGATTCTGCACCATGGAAGGCGATGCCAGACGACGGATTTCAGTGGGAGCGCTTCGCTCCAGAGAGGCACGTTCCGGGGAAGGCGCAGGGCTCAGGCTCTCCCCGACAAGAGTCCGATATTCCTTCTGATCCTCCAGCATCCATAGATTCCAGGCCATGAGCGCGAATACAAGCACCGAGAGACCTCCGATGGCCCATTTGAGGTGTTTCATCGCTCGCACGGGGCGCACTTCAAGCAGAGATCGGAGGAGCTCGCCAGTCGCCTCGTCCAATCCTACGGGCGTCCTCTCCAGGGAAACAGGCGCCTTCTCTCCTTCCTCCGAAGACAGTGACGAGGACAGACTCCAGGTGGCCGTGCCCTGCGATCCCCCCGAATTGGAATCCAGTCCGCCCTGAAGTGCCTCATCCAGACTCCATTTCTCATGCGACTCCGAGGTCAGGCTCTCGAGGACGAGTTCCCCCAGTTCCCCTGCACCCACCGGATCCGGCTGCGCATGAAGCCAGAGCGCAAGTCTCGCTGCCATTTCTCTGGAGGTGGGTCGGTCGTCGCGCTCCTTCGAAAGGCACTGCGTCACCAGGTCTGCCAGATCCGAATCAATGGTGGGAACCACCTCGCTCAGGGGCGTGGGCTCATCAAAACGAATTCTATCCAGAACCTTGAGATCACTGGGCGCATCAAAGGGTCTCTGACCGGAAAAGAGTTCGTACGCCACGACACCCAGGGAAAAGACATCGCCCCGACCATCCAGCGGATCCCCCGAGGCCTGCTCTGGAGACATGTAGGGGAACTTTCCCCGAACCACCCCACTAATGGAATTCGTGGCGCCCGTCCCCACGCGGGCAATGCCAAAATCAATCAGCTTCACGTGACCTGCACGCGAGATCATGATGTTCGCTGGGCTGATGTCCCGATGAACAATGCCTCCCGTTTCCACGGTCGCGCCATGCGCATGCGTCAGCCCCTCCGCTACAGATGCCAGCATCGACACCACCAGCCGATGAGGGAGCGCTCGGGATCTGGCGCGCGCGTCGCGCACGACATGGCGCACATCGCACCCGTCGACATGCTCGATGACGAGATAATACTGGCCCTCATGAACCCCAAGATCCGACACAGCAGCAATGTTCGGGTGATTGAGTTGAACCAGAAGGCGGCCTTCGGCGATGAAGCGCTGAACAAACTCGGGATCGCTCGCCAGATGAGGGAGAATCTGCTTGATCACGACCGTCTTTTCAAAACCCGCCGCGCCATCCACTCGTCCGAGAAACACCTCTCCCATGCCGCCCACTGCGACGGATTCCAACAGAGTGTAACGCCCAAATTCCATGGGGAAACGGGGCCCATTCTTCTCAGATGTGTCGGAGTTCGTGCTTCCTGTCATGACCTGTTCGACCCGAGTTCTTCTTTCAGAGTTACCACAGGCACTGAATCCGGTCGAATCCCGGCCATCCTGCCACCTGAGACTCCCCGGAAACATGGCCGCCCTTGCAACGACGAAGCACAGCGATTTCACGCGTTGATCCCCAACTCATTCGCATGATACCGTGGGCCTCCAGAATGTACGACCGTCAATCGGATGAGGTATCTCTCAATCGAACTCGCGTCGGCTCGTGCAGGAATGGAAATGCAGGAATGAAAGGGTCCATGGCCGCTTCTGAAGTCGAATACATCTGCATCAGCTGCTGGGAGAGCTTCAAAGTCGACGAATCCAATGCGGAGACGGCGGAAGTTCTCCGTGCGGTTGAAAGCGGTGAAGGCAAGCTGTGTCAATTGGCCAGCCTACTTGGAAAGCCTTGTCCAGATGCTGGCGCAGAAACAGATCCCATCGCCGCCGACGAGAACGACGCCACTCAAATCATGACTCAACCGCCGATCATGGACAGCCAGATCGTCGCACCCGAGCCGGAGCCCGAGCCGGAACCCGAGCCGGAGCCCGAGCCGGAACCCGAGCCGGAACCCGAGCCGGAACCCGAGCCGGAACCCGAGCCGGAACCCGAGCCGGAACCCGAGCCGGAACCCGAGCCGGAACCCGAGCCGGAACCCGAGTCTGACCAACCCCCTGAAATCCCTCAGGACGAAGACGCCGAAGCCGAGGAGGAAGAGGAGGAGGGCCCACCGGACCCTTCCGAAATCGACCCCAACAAGACGACATGGCAACTGCGTTCCAGTCTTGGGTTGACCTACAATTTCCCTGGCATTGACGCCGTTCTCAGTTGGTCGGCAGGCAAAAAAGGCCTCGATGGGATGAAAGTCACCGTCGATGGAATCGAAGCGTGGAAAGACTTCGATGATTTTCTCCAGAGGATGCGCCACCAGGAACCCATTGCCGCATTTCTGGACGCAGATGGAGATCCCACCGTCACGGCGGAGTCCCTGACCACGCCCATCGCCCTGAACGAGCTCATAGAGCCCCGGACAGTGCCCGGCAGCAGCGGTGAATCGGGTGGGTTTCACGCCGCAGCCACCCAACATGCCGCAGAACCCAAACGAAAGACGGGGCGTTTTTCGATGTCCAGCGAAGACCAGGGCTCCTCGCTGGCCTCCAAGCCCCGCCCACCGAGCGTACGAACGACGGGCGAATTCACATTCCGAATCGCCGATGCCCCTCAAAAGGATAAAAAACCGCTGATGATTGCGCTCGGAAGTTTCGTCGGAGGCATTCTGCTGATGATCATCCTCAAGATGACTGGCGTCCTCGCCATGCTCCCCTTCTAGGGCTCACTCCTCCCGTGGACATCCGCTGCCCCAGTTGCCAAGTCGATCTGAACGTGGACGCACGTGCGCTGTTGACCGCGAGTCGAACCATTCAATGTGCGGCTTGTGGCCACACCTTCGAACATGTCCAAATCACGCGGTCGGCACCTGAAGCCACCACCGTCCCCTCTGCGCTTCGTGCGTGGCACGTACGACTGACCAACCGCTCACAGCTGCAATGCCCCAGCGATGAAGAACTCCGTGCGTGGATCCATCGGGAAGTGGTGACCGGCGACTGCATGGTGTCTCGAGATGGAACAAACTGGGAGAAGCTACGCCATACGCTCCTCTTTCAAGAGATGGAGACTCCCACAATCGACGAGCCAGGCGCGCGGTCCAGAGAGACGCTGGAAGTCCGCGGCTACCGGACAGACATCCCCACCCATGAACTTCCCAGGCACACCCCGCCCGCGCCGATCATTCTCCAGACCCCCCCTCCTCCCTCCGGATTCCGAACGATTCTACTCGCCCTGCTGATGGTCACATGCGCAGGAGCGGGTTGGTGGTTGGGCAACAGTGAATCGCGCATGCTCTCGACCCTGACCGAGCAGATCAACCCTCAGCCACCCCCAGTAAAAGTCCCTGCTGCACAGCCTTCCACGATGATTCCCCGACCCTCTGCACTCGAGACTCCAACGCCTCCATCTTCTCCGGAAACGGGCCCAGCTCCCTCGGAGGATGCTCCTCCAGAGCCGGTCACAGCCCACGCTGCCGAGGGAGAATCATCCCTCCCAGCCGAGAAGGAGCGACAAGGGAGAGAAGCCACGACGCTCCGAAAGTCACCTGTGGAAGGCCCCACCGAGAGTCCCGCCCGAACGCTTGAAACGATGAAACCCCAGGCTCCCTCACCCGCCGCCAGGGTCCCCGCACCGTCGACGCCATCTCGTCCCAAAAAGTCGGACTCCCCACGAACGTCCGATGTGAAGGTCCGCGCCAATCTCTCTCAGGATCAGCGCATGAAAGCCGGCAACGAGGCCCTCCAATCTGGGAACCTCCAGCAAGCGATCGAGCATTTTGAAAAGGCAGCGGAGCAGACGCTCTCGGTCGAACCCATTGTGAAAAAAGGGATCGCTCAGATGCGCATCGGCAAACCAGAACAGGCCATGCGCGCGTTTCGTCAGGCTTTGCAGCGAAATCCCGACTATCGCCGGACCTACATCGCACTTGCGAACGCGCTTGAAAAGACGGGGCGGCCCCGGGAAGCCGCCCATTATCATCGTGAATACCTGCGGCGATTTCCCAATGGAAGCCAGGCCCATCAGGCCCGAAGCGCATTGAAGCGAATGGGACAATGAGCGGGAGGTCAGGCGTTCGCGGCTTCGTCCGTCTCCGGCTCTCCGTCGACCAGGCTCTGAAGGAACTCTGCGGATGAACCCGCATCGCTGATGTCCTCGTTCTCCCCTTCCTGTTCCCCGGAGAACTCGGCTCCAACATTCAAGTCCAGCATTTCTTCCAGACCCTCATGTCCTTCCTCCGGGTTCTCCAGAAACACGGTCGAAGAGCCACCGTTCACGGCGCTCTCTGCCAATTGCACCGATTCTGGGCGATGCGGTCGACGGTGCGTTCCGGTCTCCAGGAAGAAGATGCGATCATGAGCCAACTCCAGCTGACCCTGGGTGATGGCATAGGCCCGTTGCGAATCCTGATAGCGCCGGAGACTCCGTCGGGCCTCGACCGCGGCCAGCGCCCGATCCTTGCGTTCCACGTGAACGGCCTTCTTGAGAATTTGAATCTGCTCTCCGTGCTCGGCGTTCAACTGGTTCCGAGCCTCGAAAGTGCCCTCGCGGCGCGCCGAACTCACGGCACGCTGGACCTCTTCCTCGCTCACACCGCCCTGCTCAGCGGCCACACGGGTGACCTGCTCGGGAGCACTCTCGGGTCTGGCGGTCTTGAGACTCTGCATTTCTGTACGCTGAGCCCGGACGCGATTCGCCTGATCGGCAACCTGCGCCTCCAACTCCGATACCCGGCTCTTCGAACGAATCAACTCACTCTCCAGCACTGCATTCGTATCGCGTGAAGCGCGACCCTTGCTGGCCTTCTCTCTCGCGGAATGAAGCTTCTGCTTCATCTCCTTGTGCTCGCGCTGGACCCGACTCAATTCGCTCGTCGCCTTGTTGTAGCGACTCTGCGACTCTTCCTGCTTCTTGGTGACCGCCATGAGATCGCGGCGAACCCCGGTCAATGACTCGTCCATGTCCTGAAGCGCACGCGCCCGATCAGCCCGACCCATCAAGAGAAAACACGTGCTCCCCAGAAACAACACGCTTGCGAGCGCCAGGACCAATTCCATCATCCACCTCGGTGCGTGTCCGTCGAGCCGTACAATGCCCGAACCCACGCTGAAAAAGCACAACCCTTCGCGACCCGGATTTCTTCCAATCGGGACACGAGGGATCTAACAGAAACCCCTGACAAAAGGAATCCAAGCCTTTCCGGAAACGAGGGGTAATTGCGAACACCCCCTGACAGGGATGTCCGGGATCTACGCAAGATCCCAGCCTCCACGGCATCCAACCTTCTTTCCGAAGATCCCTCAAATCACTGAAACAATGGAGAACCCCGCCCCCGGAACACTTCTTCGACGGAATTGGAATGGCTCTTGCTCTGATAGAGGACAAGACCGAAGCGAACCCGTGGAAGTCGGAAGGAGGCAGCATGCAGAAAACACAACACTCCGGGACCCACATTCTCGCTCCGGGTGAGCGAGGACTGGGATGGGAACCCGTTCACACACCCAATCCGATGCTCGGGACGCTGCTCCTTCTCGGTTCCGTTCTGATGTGTCTCGCCTACATCACCCTGGAAACGCGAGCGCAGCATGTGGAGAGCCCAGAGGCCGTCTCGGTCACTGTAAGTCTGGATGGAAGCGTGAACGTCGAGCGTGCAGTCGCGCCCTAGCGGGGCGTCGCGCCCTAGCGGGGCGTCGCGCCCTAGCGGGGCGTCGCGCCCTAGCGGGGCGTCGCGCCCCGCGTGCCCTTCGATGGCATCACGGGAGGGGCATGAGCCTGAATCCAACCTTCCCAGGCCCCATAATCCTCCCCAAAGTCCTGACCTGATATCTGTTTCAGAGACCACTCGGCCATCGCTCGAATTTCGTCACGCTCATGCTCCATCAGACCCAGCAGAACTCCCGCACCTGAGTTCTGACCCAGCCGCCCCAGAGTCTCGGCCGCGAGAAGAACCAGCGAGAGATCACGACTCCGACACAACTCGACAAGAGGGGGTACCGAACGCGCATCCTGGAGCATGCCGAGAGCCCAGAACACCTGACGACGACTGCCCTCACTGAGATCCGGGTTCATCGCAGCCCAATTCAAATCCGGCACCGCTCGAGCGTCCCCGATGGTCGCAATTGCGATGGCCACATCCCCGGCAATCTCGGTATCTTCGGAGCGTTGAACCAGAGCGGGAACGGCGTAGGAAATCTTGAGAAGGCCCAATACACGCGCCGCACGACGGCGAACGTCCGGCTCCGGATGTGATAGTCGCAGAAGAAGCAAAGGACCTGCCTCAGACACCTTCAGTTCACCGAGCGCATGAATGGCATGGATCTCCGTGGTCCAGGCCATCTTGCCGCTGCCCAGAGCATCCATCACAGGCTCGACTGCCCGGGAATCCATCAACTTTGCGAGCGCGACCAATGCCGCCGACTGGACCTTGGGGTGGGGATGACTCAACTGCGCCAGCAAAACAGGCACTCCCTCTGGATGACCCAGCTGAGCGATCGCATTGGCGGCCATGATCCGATCCCCAATCCCTCGGTTCGCGAACTTCTCCAGCATCGGGAGTCCCTCGATGAATCCGAGTCGGCCCACAGCGGAGAGAAGAGGCTCTTTCACGGCTGCGGAATTCTCCACCTCCAATCGCTGCTCAACCACCTTCAAATGCTCCTTCTTTCCCACATACCCGAGCGCCGCGGAGGCTCCAATCCGCGTATCGGTATCTTCGGAACTCAAGAAGGGGAGCAGTTGATCGGGATCGTCTGCAGCTCGGGCCACAGCCTGTTTCAGAACCTCACAAGAGGTCGCAGAAGGTACAGCGCATCTCGCCACCGCCTCGAGAAGCACCTCAAGCGAAGGAAGCCCGGACTTCCTCGCGGCATCCACGAGCGGAAGCCATCCCAGCAGGACCACACCCATCGCGAACATCCCGAAAGCCTGAAAACGAAACCTCATGTCAGCGCCCCTCCTTCTCATCGGTTCCTGAAATCAACCGGTGGAAGATTCGAGTGGGATGGACTCTGCAATCAACAAATCGGGAATGCCGTCTACGATGAGATAGGCCACGTCACCCTTCTCCCGGATCAATGCGCCATCAATTTGACCCGAGACCTTGTCCCCCTGACGAGTTTTCAACGCGCCCGCTTCCTGCTGGGCGCGAATGAGCGCCACCTGTTCGGGAGACGCGAGAACCAGCGATTGACGCGTCTCCGGACACACCAGATGCGCCAGAAGCGCCGGGTTGATCACAGATTTCATTCTTCATCCTCTTCGATGGACTCAACAGCTCCCATGGACCAGTCCCATTCCACACGCATGAGATTGATGGCCAGAAGAAGCATCCCGAGATCCTGATAGATGCGCATCCGCATGTGATCCCGAATGTCGCCCGCACGCTCCACGCTCAACTCGGAAGTGAAGCATCCGCAATCAATGCTCCGGCCCTGGCTGTAGGCGAGAAAGATGGCCGTGGTGAACATGACGAGCATTCCCGTCACCGCGAGAGAAGCCCCCCGACGGGACCGACCCGTGACCAATGCCGCCCCTGTCGCCACCTCCAGTCCCGCCAAAAAAGCGGCAAAGACATGAATGAGCCCTTCGGGGACCAGCGCATAATTCTGGATGCTCGCCGCAAAACCAGCGAGGTCCATGAGCTTCGGAAGTCCTGCATAGAGAAAAATGGCTCCGAGAAGAAGCCGACTGAACCAGAGAAACCGGGTGTCCACTGCAAGGCGATTCATCTCACTTCACCTCCTGAGACGCGCCCTCTTCCGTCGGGGCGCCTTCCGATGTCCACTCGCTCCAGCCCCCCTCGTAGACGAGAACATTTCGAAATCCCCGCACGATGAGATTGCGTCCAAGTCGCATCGAGAGGTCACAATTCCCCCCGGAGCAGTACACAATCACCGCATGGTCTCGAGGAATGGATTCCAGGGTCGCGTGTCCGTACGCCTCGTCCGCATCCAGACGTTCAGCATCAAAATGCAGAGCGCCCGGAACATGACCGGCCTCATACGTTCCCGCGTCCCGCGCATCGATGAAATGCACGTTCTCCGCACCAAAATACACCGACATCACGGCATTGAAATCAACCTGGGTGACCACCGGAATTCCCGGGAGTTCCTTCGCGTCGTTGCCGGAAGCGCTCCCATCGGACAAGCGCTTGCGATGCTCTTCGACGCTTGCGGTCTCCACATTCGTTCCCAGCGCCGATGCGAAATCAGGCTCGGTGGCGATCCAGGCCCCTGCGCCCAGAACCGCTCCCAGAACCAGCAGCCACAAAAACTCGCGAATCCCCGAGTTGGTCATCTTCTTCTCTCCTCAGCCCTGGAACAGACTGCTCTGAAATCAACCGACGGGAGTCTCTCTCTCAATGCGAATCGTCTTCCGGATATTCCCAGCGCCAACGTCCTCCGCCGCGCACACCACGCAGACGCTCCAGGATGGTGGACGAATCAAAACGCTTGCCCTCGATGTCCAGCTCCAGAGACTCATCCAGGAGCTCTTCCCCATCGGGTCCCTGATCCACCCCCCGCTCCTCGTTCAAGCGCTGGCGATCCGCCCGCTCCCGGGCCTTCGCGACATCCTTCAAGAGCTCCTTCCGGCTCTTTCCGCGTGAAATCACGCGGACGCGGTTGGAACTGTGAAAGGAGAGCCACTCCAGAAAATGAATGGGATGGAAATGGTAGAGCACCCCATTCCAATTCTCCACATCGAGCCCCATCTTCTCTGCGACTTCCCGAGTGAGCCAGACAAAAGGAAGAATGCGCTGAATCTCACGGCTGAAGACGCCGGTGCGATATCGTTGCGAACTATCCTGAAGCAACGCCTCGAAATCCCGCACGCGATCCTTCCATTCCTGCGCTTCACTCATGGCCTGAACCCAGTCCACCTGATCCGACCATTCGCTCACATGCCGGGTAATCGAGCGTCGCAGATATTCGCGGCCTTGAACTGTGTCCTCATCATGAAAGAACCCCTCAATGTCGGATGCGCTCAATTGATGACGCGGAAAGAGAAATCCCTTCCGACCCAGCCGGATCCTGCGACGACCGCCCAGAATCGAGAGAACATGACGATTGGTCACCTGCAACGTGGATCCGGTGTCCTCGGCGAGCTCGACCCAATGCTCTCCATGGATTGCCAGATCGATCGCATTTCTCCACGACGAATCCGCGAAGACCTCCACATGGATCAACGCCTCACGCGTTCGCTCGGGGCCAAACTCTCCGACTCGTCCGATGACCTCTCCACTGGAGACCTTCAAGGCCGCACCCGTCCCATGCTCAAACATCGCCACATGGCCCCGTCGAAGCGCTGGAAATCCAGACCCAACCCGTGTGTAGGGGGGCTCCTGTCGACC
>Ga0302135_10001538_pt1 | contig 13904 bp, 5 predicted proteins | sample CBN3_surface_MG_FD_203119 | JGI IMG/M metagenome (GOLD analysis project Ga0302135, IMG submission 203119) | Marine microbial communities from Western Arctic Ocean, Canada - CBN3_32.1 | ecosystem: Environmental > Aquatic > Marine > Oceanic | place: Canada: Western Arctic Ocean | collected 2017-09-15
ATCAGGTACGCCAATCGATTCCCGAGCCGCCGCTGGAGCAGGATTTGCTCTCAGGTTTTCTCGACATCGCCAACGAACGGATGGCCGACGCTGTTCGCAAAATCTCCATCCGCGAAGGCTACGATCCTAGCGACTACGCGCTAGTCGCCTTCGGCGGTGCCGGTGGCCAACACGCCTGTGCCATTGCCGAAGAACTCGGTGTCAGCACCGTCCTTTGCCCAAGCGACGCCGGACTTCTCAGCGCCCGGGGTCTCCGCGAAGCCGTTATGGAACGCTTCGCCGAGCGGCAGATTCTCCAACCACTCGGCACGCTTGGCCAAGCGCTTGGCAATATTTTCGCCGAACTCGAAGCCTCCGCACTTGGTTCGCTGAAGGCTGAAGGCTTTTCCGGCAAACAAATCATTGTCCGACGCCGCCTCGTTTCGCTGCGCCACGAAGGGCAGGAATCCACCGAGGAAATTGCCTTCGATACAACGATCGACTTGGCTACGGCGTTCCGCGAGCGGTACGAAAACCTTTTCGGCTACTGGCCAGACAACAAATCGATCGAGGTCGTCTCGGCGCGAGTCGTCGCCTCGACACATCCGCCGTCGGTTGCGACGGAATCGTTTACCGACCCAACGGGACAAACGGTCAACAAGCCGATCCTCGACCGCGAGTCGCTGAAGATCGGCCAGTACATCGAGGGGCCGGCAGTCGTGCAGGATCGTTTTTGCACCCTCGGAATTGACGCCGGCTGGGTCGGCACGCTTGGCTCCGAGGGTACTATCAAATTGACTCGCTCTTCCGAGGCGCCCGAAGGCAGCGACGGCGCCCACTCGCCACTCGTCGAGTTGGAACTGTTCACGAATCGATTCGGCTCGATCGTCGAGGAGATGGGGCAACTGCTGCAACGCACCGCGGTCTCGACCAACGTCAAGGAACGTCTCGACTACTCCTGCGCGTTACTCGATCGCGACGGCCAACTTGTTGTCAACGCGCCGCACATTCCGGTGCATCTCGGGGCCCTTGGCCTCTGTGTGCGCTCGATTGCGCTTGGCCAAGCGCTTGGCTCCGGCGACATGATCGTCACCAACCACCCCGGCCACGGCGGCTCGCATTTGCCGGATATCACCGTGATCAGCCCGGTGTTCGATGACGCCGAGCAACTCCTCGGTTACGTGGCCAATCGCGCACATCACGCTGAACTTGGCGGAATCAGCCCCGGCTCGATGCCTCCCCTGGCCAAGTCACTCGCCGAGGAGGGGGTCGTCATTCCCCCGACCTTTTTGTATCGCGGCAGTGAGGCTCGGTTTGGAGAAATTGAAAAACTGCTGACTGCCAAGCCGTATCCGTCGCGCTCGCCGGAGGACAACTTGGCCGACCTCAAGGCCCAAGCCGCCGCCAATCTTCTCGGCACCCAGGCCCTACAGCGGTTGGCCGCGACGCACGGCGCTGGAACAGTCGCCGACTACATGGGGCAAATACGGCAACGGGCAGCCGACGCTATCGCTCGGCGCATCACCACTCTCGAGCCGGGACGGCACACCGCCACCGAACGACTGGACGACGGCACGCAACTCAAAGCCGCGATCGAGGTTGGTGACGGAAAGATCCGCATCGATTTCACGGGCACCGACGCCCTGCACAGCGGCAACTTCAACGCCACGCCGGCGATTGTCCAAAGCGCGGTGATCTACGTCGTCCGACTGCTCGTCAACGAACCGGTGCCACTCAACGAGGGGTTGATGGAACACGTCGTGATTACCCTTCCCCGTTGTCTGCTCAATCCCGAGTTTCCCGACGACCCCACTCAGGCGCCACCCGTGGTCGGCGGCAACGTCGAGACGAGTCAGCGATTGGTAAATCTGCTGCTTAAGCCGTTGGGGATCGTCGCCGCCAGCCAGGGAACGATGAACAACCTGATCTTCGGCAACGAGCGCTGCAGCTACTACGAAACCATCTGCGGCGGCACCGGAGCCGGGCCGGGCTTCGACGGCACGGACGCCGTGCACTCGCACATGACCAACACGGCTATCACCGACCCGGAGATTTTGGAATGGCGCTTTCCCGTCCGGCTGGAGCGATTCACCCTCCGCAAAAACTCCGGCGGCCAAGGCGAGTCCACCGGAGGCAACGGCATCGTCCGCGAGATGGTCTTCACAGAACCGGTCTCCCTTTCGCTGCTGACCCAAAATCGCACCCAAGGCCCCTATGGCCTCAACGGAGGCCAAGCGGGCCACCCCGGCGAACAGCACTTGGCCAAGCGCAATGGTGAAGAAATTGAGCTCGCCTCTGTTGCCCAACTAGAATTGGAGGCAAGCGACAGACTGATAATGAAGACCCCCGGCGGTGGCGGCTGGGGCGAGATAAATTAACGCACCACCCCACTTCCGACTTGTCACTTGACTTCTAAAAAGGCAACTGACAGCTTTTCGTTCCTACCACTTCTCCTGGAGGATAGCAGTAAAACATGAATGCTTCATTTCAATATTCACGTCGGCGAGGAATCATGTGGAGGAATAAATTTTCTCGATACAACAAAGGATTCACTCTCATTGAGTTACTTGTTGTCATTGCAATTATTGCGATCCTTGCGGCCATGCTTTTACCAGCTCTGGCCACGGCCAAGTCGAAGGCACAAGGGATAAGCTGCCTTAACAACCATCGGCAATTGATGATTGCATGGCGAATGTACGTCGAAGACAACAACAGTAATTTACCACACGTCAAACACGGACCGTACGAATGGTGCGCTGGCTGGCTTGATTTTAACGGCAACAACAGAATGAATTGGGACCCAACGTTCAATTTGTCCAAAAGTATTCTTTGGAAGTACTGCGGAAATAACAAAGATATTTTCAAATGCCCCGGCGATACCAGTACTGTAAATATAAAGGGCAAAACACTGCCCCGTGTCCGTAGCATGTCCATGCTCAACTGGATCGGTGGACGAGGTGAAAACAGAGCTATGGGATGGTCTGCTTCCACGGGGCCGTGGAGGATTTACCGTCAACTGGAAGACATGATCAACCCGGGGCCATCGAGCACATTCGTCTTTCTCGATGAAAGGGAAGACAGCATCAATGACGGTATGTTTGTGGTGGATATGGGAGGTTATCCGGATAAACCGACAATGCACCGGATAGTGGATATTCCAGCGAGTTACCACGGCGGAGGCGGCGGGTTATCGTTTGCCGACGGGCACTCCGAAACAAAGAAATGGCTGGATTCACGAACCGTGGCCGCGTTTAGAAAAGGAGTGGGCACCCCATACGACCGACCTTCCCCCAATAACAAAGACATCGGCTGGATGCAGGAAAGGGCCACAAGACACCTTCGCAGATAAAACAGGTTCCTCGCTCGCTCGCTTTTAAGACAAAATCCCGTGAACAACGCTGCCGTGGACGTCGGTTAGACGGAAGTCGCGACCGGCATGACGGTAGGTCAGCTTTTCGTGGTCCAAGCCGAGAATATGCAGGAGGGTCGCATGCAAATCGTGCATATGAACCTTGTTCTCCACTGCGGTGTCGCCGAGTTCGTCGGTGGCCCCGTAGGAGATGCCCGGTTTGACTCCTCCGCCTGCGAACCATGTTGTGAAACCGCGCGGGTTATGATCACGTCCGTCGCCGCTTTGTGAGAACGGTGTGCGGCCAAACTCGCCCCCCCACCAAACCAGCGTCTCTTCGAGCAGTCCACGGTTTTTCAAATCCGCCAGAAGTCCAGCGACTGGCTTGTCGGTGGCACGGGCGTGATCCATGTGCTTGGGCATGTTGCTGTGCTGATCCCAGCGCGGGTTGGTGCTTTCATCTGCGTAATTTACCTGAATGTACCGCACCCCAGACTCCGCCAAGCGGCGGGCCATCATGCATTGCTTGCCAAAGTCGTCCGTCGGTTTTTCGCCGATGCCGTATAGTTTCCTGGTCGCCGCGCTTTCGCCGGACAGATCGAACACCCCAGGGGCGTTCATCTGCATGCGCCAAGCGAGCTCGAACGACTCAACGACGGCCTCAAGCTGGTCGTCCTGCGGTTTGCCTGCCAACTGGGCGCGATTGACCTGCTGCAGCAATTTGAAGTTGCGCACTTGCTCGGCATGCGACAACGACGGGTTCACGGCGTTGCGCAGCGTTGCCTCACTCGCTGGTTGCCCGGCTTTGCCAATGGCGGTGCCTTGGTAGATCGCCGGCAGAAAGGCGTTGGAGTAGTTTCGCGGACCACCCTTCGAACTGGAAGGCTGCAGTGTCACGAAGCCAGGTAAATTATGATTCTCCGTACCCAGACCGTACGTCACCCAGCTGCCAACCGACGGGCGGATTAAATTGGTGGCACCAGTCTGCATGAATAACGTTGAGGGACCATGAGCGACGCCCTCGGTATGCATCGATTTGATGAAGCATAAATCGTCGACCATTTGACCCGTGTACGGGAACAACTCGGAGACATGCTGGCCACATTGACCATACTGCTTGAAGTCCCACAGCGGCTTCATCAGCTTCCGTTTGCTCTTCTTGCCAAACGTACCGAATCGAACGCCGGTGAAGTCGTAATCCTTGTCGTGGTTCCGAATCAACTCCGGCTTGTAGTCATAAGAATCCACATGACTAGGTCCACCTGCCATGAAAATGAAAATCACCCGCTTGGCCCGGGGCGCAATCATCGGCAGACGCTGAAGCAATGTCGCCGGACCGGTAGAGGCCGCCGCCTGCTGGCACAGCCCGGCCAAGGCCAACGAACCGAATCCACAGGCCGAAGTCCTGAGCATTTCCCTGCGCGAAAGCGGTTGCACGGAGGAAGTGTAATTCATTTTTGCCGCTCGTCAATCCAAGTGTCGAAAGTCCACACTGCTAAAAAGCGAGTGAGCCAACGCCGACCAGGTCCTGGACTTTTGGCCGATTTTCGATTTCCCGATAAATTTCATCACCACATCTGCCTCAATGGCACTGGGTTCGCGGCCAAGTGAAAGTCGATAAGCCAAACGCACTCGCTCAGCATCAGTCACCCCATTACGAGAGATGCGTTCCCCTGCTCGCTCGGCCTCGGCGTTTACAAACGGGCTGTTCATCAAGTACAACGCCTGAGTCGGCAATGTGGTTTCAGAGCGTCGGCCTGACACAACGTTCGGGTTGGCAACGTCAAACGTCTCCAACCCCTCCAGCAACGTGTTGCGAAACAACGGCACGTACACACTACGTCTGATGGTATTGAATTCGTATCCAAAGTCATACTGCGAAAATTTGCGAATCGTGGGGCCACCCTGTTGCATGCTTAATTGTCCGCTCACCGATAGAATCGAGTCCCGGATCGCCTCTGCTGTAAGCCGCTTGCGGTTGGCGCGCCAAATCAGGCGGTTCTCCGGATCGAGCGCCCCCCCAACGCTCTCGCCAGTTGATGCCAGGCGATAGGTGCGCGACATCACTATGCGGCGAATCATTTTCTTCACAGACCATTGATCAACAACGAACTGATGCGCCAACCAGTCCAGCAGAACCGCGTGGCTTGGCTTTTCTCCCATCATCCCAAAATTGTCGGTCGTTCGAACAAGCCCCTTGCCAATTAGATGGTGCCATATGCGGTTCACCATCACACGGCTTGTCAGTGGGTTGTCACTGCTGGCCACCCACTCAGCCAACTCCAGTCGACCACTCCTGCCAGCGGCGATCGTCGGCTGCGCAACGGTTTTTGTTTTACTGGCGGCTTGAAGAAAGCCACGGGGTACGACTGCGCCTTTGTTTCGGATTTCGCCGCGAATATGCACATGCCAGTCGCCGGTTTCCTTCTCGTCCTGCACCGACATCGCCTTTGGCAAATTCGTCGACTTGGTTTTCTTCAGCGCATCCACGCGCATGACCAGGCGATCGACCTCGCCCCGTAGCTTGGCCAAGCGTTGTCTGGGCACAGAATCTTTTTTCAACTCCGCAACAGGCACAAACACCACCGCATCCGCGATCACCACGTCACGGGTGTTCGCGTTTGAAACAGAAACAACCGCTTTGCCGGCGTTAAATTGAAACCGGCCCATGATCTTGAAGTTGTCGTTAATCGGCGGCTTCTCGCGTTGGTTGATTCGAATCGTCGTCTGACCATTGGCGTGCTCGATCGTTACCGGCGCTTCTCGGGCGCGGTTTGTTCCAGTCGTGTATCCGAAGCGCACCTCGTACTCGCCGGCCTCCTTCAGCTCTGCTGTGAAAATGACTTTCTTCTGCCCTTTCCCTTCACCTTTGTCGTGGATGTAGTTGTCGCCAAAATAGGTTTTGTTGCTTGTCGATTCCATCCAGTCACCGATTTTCTCCGCTTGCAAGTCATCGACAATAACCCCTGTCTCACCTGAGATTCCCTCGGCTTTTCGCAGTTCTTTCTTAGCAACCTTAAGCGCGGCGTTGGCTTCCCTGGTCTCCCCGGCATGTCGCTCGATTGCCTTTTTCAGCGTTAGCTCTGGTTCGAGTTCCCGCGCCACCCAGCCGGAGACGTTGCCCGGAACCAGCGATTGCGTGCTGCGAAAGATGCCGGCCAACGCATAATAATCATCAGCGGGAACCGGGTCGAACTTGTGGTCGTGACAGCGTGCGCAGCCGAGTGTCATACCAAGAAACGCGCGGCCAACCGTCTCGATTTGCTCATCCACCACTTCCATCCGCAACAGTTCCTTGTCCTGCAACTCGTAGTTATGCGGACCCAACGCCAAAAAGCCGGTAGCGACAAACCGTTCGTTTTGCTCCTCACGAGTGCCTGCTGGCATCAGGTCACCGGCAATCTGCTCGCGAATGAGTTGGTCGAACGGCTTGTCGTCGTTGAAGGCGTTGATCACGTAGTCGCGAAATCTCCAGGCGTCTTTGAACATCAAACTCCGACCACCGCCGCTGCTCTCGGCAAAACGCGCCACGTCTAGCCAGTGTCGACCCCATGTCTCACCGAACTGCGGTGAACCCAGCAGGCGATCCACCAACCGTGCGTACGCCTCCGGCGACGGATCGGCCAAAAAGTCGTCCATCTGCTCCGGTGTAGGCGGCAGACCGATTAGGTCGAAATATAAGCGGCGAAGCAGCGTCTCCGGCCTGGCCAAGTCGACCCGCTCGATGCCCTTCTTGGCCAGGCGCGCCAAAATAAATCGATCGATTGCACCCAGGTTTTCCCCTTGGCTAGGCGCTGGATTCATCTTCGGCACAGGCTGGTTGGTCACCGGCTGAAACGACCAGAATCCGCGTCCTTTGACCAAGTCGACCCCTTTGGCTTTGCCCTCTGTTTGATGATCGCGTGGATCCGCCGCACCGGCCTCTACCCACTTGCCCAAGGCCGCACGCTCGTGATCCGCGAGTTTGTACTTGGGGGGCATTTGCAGATCGGCATCTTCGTAACTCACCGCGCGCAGCAGCAGGCTACCTTCTACATCACCAGAAACAATCGCCGGGCCGGAGTCGCCACCGGTCTCCCATCCCTGACGACTGTCCAACAGCAAACCACCCTTCAATTTCTCGGCCTCGGTGGAGTGGCACTTGTAACAATGCTTGTGTAATAGAGGGCGGATCTCCCTTTCAAAAAAATCAAACCTCCCAGCAGCCCTCGCATTGGAGAGCCCTACAACAACCAAAGAAAACAGAGCTAACTTTATTAAAGCCTTACCCATTCTGATATTCGTATCAGGAATCATCCCAACGGCGGGAATTTAAACATACCACCCTCTTCAGGGCACTTCCAATTCACCATATACCACTGAAAATCGAAGCTAATCTAAGCTCAGCCCCGGTTGGCAAAAGTTCTACGAGTCACCTATTCAGCGACAATTTTGACGTCGTCGATGAACCAGCCTTCCTGTAAGTTGAAGTCGTCTGTGGACAACCAGAATTCAACTATAATCTTTCGAGCCAAGCTATCCGGTTTTAGACGGAGGGATTGAGCCTCCCAATCATTGGTCGCGCCGGAAGCCTCATAGGGTTCCTCAATAATTTCTTCTGTTTCGGCATCAAGAATAACCACGGAAACCCGGTGGAACGAAATTTCAGGATCAATCTTTCTGAATTCCGAGAAACTCAAGGTTGCCTGAATCTTCTTATCACTTAGGTCAATTATTGGTGAGCGCAAATACGAATCCGTGAAAGCTGCGAAATCAACCCCCAGCCCAGTCGCATAAACATTATCCCCGCTGAACGCCTTACCCGGTCCGGTGGCGGGAACACCCAGTTCCCAGTTATCCTCGTCCCCACCATGCGTCCAACCTTCTCCCCCGGCTTCAAAATCGTCGAAGAAGACCGGGGGTGGATCAAGTGCCACAACCCGATAAAAATTATTTTTATTCTGATCCCTGGAGAAGGTTGCCTTATAACCACCATTCCCAAGATCTCCTAATTCCACGCCAGCTTGTTCTGCCCATTCTTGCAGACCTAACTCGGCCTTTGTCTCAACCAGATAATTCCTGCTGCTAAATGGACTGTAAAACTCAATATTCACATCGGCCTCATTCAAGGAGATAGACTTGATATTGAGCGGTTCAAATTCCTCATTCAGCGGCTTTCCTGCCAGTCCGTTTTGATAGATGCCTGATATCTCCACTTCACTCAGACCTCGCTGCCAGATGCCCAGGTCATCCAGCAACCCATCGTACAGGCGAGCGATATCAAGGCCTGGACCGTAATTGCCGATAATCAGCGGATCACTGTTAACGGCGCCCAGTTGGGCTGATATAGCCTGCCCTACGGCCTCACCGTTCTTGAACCACTGAACCTTGCCCCCCTTGTAGACGAAGGCGTAGTGCTGCCACGTTCCAACTTCCCAGGTGTCGCCCGGAGAGGAATAAGGTGTTTTGTTGACTCCATGGGTACGAATTACCCCCCCATCCAACAGGACCATGTCAAAGTTGACTGCTTTCCGGAAAACACGATCATAAGATGCAAACTCTTCAATATTCATCCACAATGACACGGTAGCTTCATTGGCCAGATTTAACAGGTCATTATGAGGTACGGATACCAGATCATCATCCCCATCAAAAGCAATTGCACCTCCAATCCTCCCTGGAACACCAAAACCTTCATCAAAGCTTTCAAGTATTCCATGTATGTTGTTTCCGCTTGAATCCTGTAACGTCTCTCCTTCAGACTCATCAAACGTGTAATAGGCAACCAACCCGCTGGTAATGGCATCCAACCGTTCGACCTCTAGGCCGGCTACATTGCTGGTGGTGCTTCCCTGCTCATTTGTGACCCTGACGGTATAGTCACCAGACTGATCGGCGCTCAGTTTTGCCAGCACGAGCGAACTCGAAGTTGCTCCCTCTATGGCTTCACCCTTAAAATACCATTGATAAGTAACCGGCCGCTTTCCGGTAACCATGACCTCAAACACGGCGGTGGTGCCCTCCAGTTTTTTCTGGGACCTGGGTTGGGAGATCACCGCGGGTGCCCCGGAAATATCGCGCCCTGCCAACTCCAGTATTTCCGCTTCCGACAGGGGCCTGGACCAGATGGCGACTTCGTCCAGTATGCCGTCAACATTTCTCGTTAAACCCTGGTCATCATAATTGCCAATGAACAAATCATCAGAATTCGGCTCACCCAAAACGCCTTCCTCAGGTTGACCTATCCGGAATCCGTCCTTGTAGAAGATGATCTTGCCCGCCTTGTAGACAACGGTGAAATGCTGCCAATTACCAATTTCAACAGAACCTTGGACGGTGTTCACCTCGTTGACTTTCCTGTTGACCGTGCTTTCTATCCCACCAGTGTCTGATCTTACAATCAGCGATTTCCGCACAGTTCCCGGGTCGTCAATCAACCGAAGGGAGAGATGATCGCCTTTCCTAAAAATCCAGCTGGAAGATCTCGTGAAATTTCCTGCATCTTCCACGGGGCCGTAAGAACTAGGTTTGATCCAGAAGGAAAACGTGGCTTCTGCCCCTAGTGCCAGGGATTCGTCATCAAACACTGCGAGATATGTCATCTCCCCGTCCAGCGCCAATGCCTGCTCGACCTTCCCCTCAACCCACTGGGATGACTCATCGGAAAAATCTATCAAGTCTGCATTGTTGTCATTTGTTGAGCTATCAACCGCAACCAGGCCCTCTTGCTCATCAAGTTTCCAATATGCCTGCCTGGCTGTGTCCAATCCTTCCACCGGAAGCACGGTTACATTCGCCGACTCGCTGAAAACCTCCCCAGCCGAGTTTGATGCCCGAACCTTGTAGGATCCCGAGTCTTCTTTCGTGGAGTCTTCAATCATCAGGGTTTTCTCCGTGGCCCAGCGAAACGGTTCATCACCCTTAAGCCAAAGATATTTCATCGGTGGCGACCCAGAAGCTTTTGCGGTCAGGATAATTGTGCCTCCTTCATAGGTTTCCATCGAACCGGGGTCCTGGGTGATTGCCGGGGCACTGTCTGTATCCGGATTTAGTTCATTGGTAAACAGGGCGCCCACTTCCTCTTCACTCAGGGGTTTGTTCCAAATCATCACATCATCCATTGAGCCATCGAAAAAGTTACCACTGTCATCAGACCCAATGCGCAGTGGCAATCCGGCATCATCAACAGGTGCGGGAACAGCGATGCTGCCCTTTTGCTCCCCATTGAGATACACGATCGCATTTTCACCATCGAACACCCCGACTATATGATTCCACTCACCGGCATCAATGGTCTCTCCTGTAGTGGCTGTTTTGTTTGCGCCACCCTTTTTAACCAAAAAGTTCATTCCGCCGCTCCCCACACCCTGCAGGAAGAAATAGCTGTTGCCCTTTTCCAACATACGGTTGCCACTGCCACCGGCTGCAAGCTCCACGTTTGAATTAAACCAGGCGGACACAGAAAAGCCGTTTATCAGGTCCACACCAATGGAGGGATCATGCGGCACTTCAACATAATTACTACCGTTAAAGCTGATAGCCCCACCTACCTTGCCTTCCACCCATTGCGAATCGTCACCCTCAAAATTCACAAGCGTACCCAGATTGCTGTTGTGGCCGGAGTCGAATGCAAGCTCTCCCGATTTTTCGTCAAATTTCCAGTGAGCAACCAGTCCCGGACCTGCGTTGGATTCCACAAGGCCGGAAATATCATCAGCGCTCAGTGCGCGATTGAAAATCCTGAGATCATCCAAAGCCCCGTTTAAGGGGCAATTCTTTGATGAGGCCCTTTGGCCAAGGTGGACCACAGAAAACGGGGTAGTGCCAACAGTTCCATCCGCCTTGGCCTCACCGTTTACGTAGAGAACGATTGCTTCGGAATCTGCATCATAGGTGACAGCCAGATGGTTCCACTCCCCGAGCTCAACCGGATCTGGCGACATGATCGATGCGTGTCCATTTGCATGATTCCACAAAACCCGAGGATTTCTGATATTATCTCCCGCGTGAAAACCAAGAGTGTGGCCCGCTCCCGCGCCATCAAAGGCAGCTGCAATGGCTGTCGAGTAACCGGCTTCCGCGTCCAGGCGAACCCAGGCAGCCCATGTCGTTGATGTAACGTCTGGCAGGCCCGTGATCTCCAAATGCTCTGAGGCTTGAGGCAGACTCAAGGCTCCGCCGATTTTTCCCTCAACCCAGTTGCTCACCTCACCGGCGGGATAACCAACCAGCGAACCATCGTTTCCGTTTCCTGAAGAATCAGCACAAGCAAACCCTTCTCCCTCGGCAAATCCCCAGGACAGAACCAAGCCGGAAAAAGCAATCTCTTCTCCATCGAACAATTGGCCAATTTCATCACCAGAAAGAGCTCTATCGAAAATCGAAACATCATCCAACGCCCCATTTAGTGGACAATTTTTTGATGAGGCTCTTCGACCCAAGTTCACTATACTAAAAGCCGTCGTGCCAACCGTGCCATCCGCCTTGGCCTCGCCGTTCACGTAGAGAACTATTTCTTCGGAATCAGCATCATAGGTGACAGCCATATGATTCCATTCCCCGAGTTCAACCGGCTCTTCCGACATGATCGATATATGTCCATTCGCATGATTCCACAAGACCCGGGGCTTTCTCACATTCCCCCCTGTATGAAAACCAAGGGTATGTCCCGCGCCCGCACCATCAAAGGCGGCTGAAATAGCAGTTCCGTAAGATGAATCCGCATCCAGACGAACCCAAGCAGCCCAGGTGGTCGAGGTCATTTCTGGCAGATCAGTCACGGCAACGTGCCCTACGCCGAGGGAGACTGCATTATCGGATTTCCCATCCACCCACTGACTGCTTGCAACCGCAACACCAACAAGTGTGCCATCGTGGCCGTTTCCTGAGGAATCTTTGGCCAATTCACCACCTGCCTCGTTCAACTTTAAATGAACCAAAAGTCCATCTTGTGCCATTGCACCAACTGAAGTGAGCAACAGTGAATACATAACCTTCAATAAAGGTTTCCTTATTTTGTTTGATAACACTTTCATTTTGTTTTTTGGTTAAAAATATAATTCGTTTCCCACCCCAAAGATCAGTTTGGGATATTTTGCAAACGTTGCTGCTTTTTTCCATTCAACGTGCCCATCCAGATACGCATGATTGGAACCATCCGGGCCATCCCCTGCGTCATTGTAGTGATTGACGCCTTTCTCGTTAAGTAATCCCATGGGGCCCATCACCAATCCCCGGCGCCCCCATTTCCCACCCCATTTCCTGGTCAAGTCGGTAAGCAGCACCTTGAAGTGAGGGGAGTCTGCCTGTTTTTGTGCAAAAACCGGTTTTTTGGGTCCCATCCTGACTATAGCCGGGTTCTCCCCATAGTGGGGTGACCCTGCCCAATAAAAATAACCCATCACGCTGTTGGGGGCGGATGAACCTCCAATGTTCCATATTTGGTCGTTGTTCCAACCGTAGTTTTCAGGGCAATAAAACATCTTACGGGGCAATGAATATTTCAACATGATGGTATCCCGGAATGTACGGCTCATCCAGTAAGGCAAATTGTTTTTGGCCGATGGAAATCTGCCTCCATCATCATCAGCATACATGTTAATTGAAAGAAGCCACTGTCGCTCGTTATTCTTGCATGATGTTATGTTCGCACTTCTTTTGGCCCTGCCGAGAGCCGGTAGCAGCAACGCCGCCAGAATGGCGATGATCGCAACGACCACCAGCAACTCAATCAAAGTGAATGCTTTGTTATTGGTTTTTAGGCGTTTGTTCATCCGCTGAAGAGTGGTTAGAGTGATGGTGGGCTGTAATTAAGAGAAGCCAAAAAAAACATTTGTTTTCCGTACCATCTTGACTCACTTAGTAAATTGGCCAAAAGATCTGGACCGGCTGCGTACTCCCCAATGATTATGAGAAAGAAAAACCGGATTAATACTTTATGAAACAACTGCTCCTGATTGCCCTAATAGGTTCGGCCGGCCTGTTGACCGCCGCTGATCGTGCGAAAGACATCGTCCCTCGTCCCAACGAGCCGATCCCCAAGGAGGCCATAATGAAACTCACCGGGGATTGGGAAGATGCCAAACTGAACCGGGACATTCGGATTCTCTGGCTCTCCGGTCCCGAGGATCACAATGGAGGTGAGCATGACTACATCCGTATCAAGGATTTGTTTGTCCCCATGCTAAAAACGATTCCGCAGGTGACGGTGGACGAGGCCTTTCAGTTTCCGACCAAGGCTCAATTTGATCAGGCCGATCTCTTGATTCAATACCTACATCTGCCGGACCTGACAGATGAGCAGTTGGCCATGTTTCAGGGCTTTGTTGATGGAGGAGGTAGCGTCGTTTCTATTCACGAGTCTTGCATCATCCGTCCGGTCGAACGGGCGGAGAAACTGGCAGGTTGCATCGGATGTTCTTGGAATGGCAACAAATCGTCGCAGTGGAGCAAGTTCTCTCATGATGATCCGTTGTATCTGAAGACGGAGCATCCGGCATTTGACGGGTTGCCGAAATCTATTCGGTTTAACGACGAGTCCTATTGGAATCTTCTCGCGCGCGACAATGTCGAGGTCATCGGGGCCATTGGCTCCAAA
>Ga0302135_10001539_pt1 | contig 13899 bp, 11 predicted proteins | sample CBN3_surface_MG_FD_203119 | JGI IMG/M metagenome (GOLD analysis project Ga0302135, IMG submission 203119) | Marine microbial communities from Western Arctic Ocean, Canada - CBN3_32.1 | ecosystem: Environmental > Aquatic > Marine > Oceanic | place: Canada: Western Arctic Ocean | collected...
CCAAATTGGATGAGATATGTCAGATTCGCGTGGCCGCCGCCAAATTGACGGATGCTGAACGCGCCGTTCGCGCCGGAGAGATGTTCGCGAAGGTAAGGTTCTAGAGGTGTGACATTGAGTTGTTCATCGCGCCGGACGGCGATGACTTCTGGGTCATCCACGGTGGGCTCGATTTTCAGACGACCTCAAAAAGTCCGGCAGCGCCCATTCCACCCCCGATACACATCGTCACCACGACACGCTTTGCACCACGCCGCCGGCCTTCAATCAGGGCGTGCCCGACAAGGCGGGAGCCTGTCATGCCAAATGGGTGACCTATGGCGATTGAACCTCCGTTGACGTTGAGAAGGTCCATTGGAATTCCAAGTTTATCGCGGCAATATACGACCTGTACGGCGAAGGCCTCATTGAGTTCCCAAAGGTCAATATCGTCCATGCTGAGACCTTGGCGTTCCAGTAGTCGTGGCACCGCGAAGATCGGCCCTATGCCCATTTCGTCGGGCTCGCAGCCAGCAACCGAAAAACCTCGGAAAATGCCCAGCGGTTCGAGGCCGCGCTTCTCGGCAAGCGTCGCGTCCATCACGACACAGGCCGACGCGCCGTCGGAGAGTTGAGAGGCGTTGCCCGCTGTGATGAATTGATCTTCGCCCATCACAGGCTTGAGGGCGGCCAGCCCTTCTAGAGACGTCTCTGGCCGATTTCCCTCGTCTTTTTCAAGAGTGACTGTTTCCTCGTGCGTTTTCTTGGTTTCGCGGTCGGTTACCACTTTCACAGACGTGAATGGCACGATCTCATCGGTGAAATGCCCGGCAACCTGCGCGGCTGTCGTTCGTTGCTGGCTTATCAACGCGTATTCGTCCTGTGTTTCGCGCGTCACGTTGTAACGATTGGCAACTGTGTCTGCTGTATCAATCATCGACATCCAGAGTGAGGGCGTGTGTGTTGTTAGCCACTCCTCATCATAATGAGTTCGATTAAGGCTAGGCTGGACAAGGCTTACAGATTCGAGGCCACCGGCCACTGCCACCGGCACTTTGTCGACAATTACGCGTTGGGCTGCGACCGCTATCGCCTGCAGGCCTGAGCTACAGAATCGATTGATCGTCGTCGCCGCTGTTGTGAACGGCAGGCCCGCGCGGACAGCGGAAAGACGGGCGATATTCCGGCCCGTCGCACCCTCGGGGTAACCGCAGCCGAGGATGACGTCTTCGATCTCGCCTGGGTCTATGCCGGCGCGCTCAACGGCGTGTTTGATGACATGACCACCCATGACAGCACCATGGGTGTTGTTGAAGGCACCGCGAAATGCGCGGCCAATCGGTGTGCGGGCGGTGGAGACAATCACAGCTTCGGTCAATGAACCATCCTCAATGTTTCTTCAAAATTACGGTGCTATAAACTAGGTCGTCCCCATCTCGCCGAACTGGCCGCCATCGTGCGCAAGCCGTTCAATTAGGGCGGCTGGTTTCAACGAGTCATCTTGTTGCGCTTCAAGTCGTTTTAATCCGTCATAGACCTTATCGAGGCCTAACTGATCCGCATAGTACATCGGTCCACCACGATGGATTGGAAATCCATAGCCGTATATCCACGTGACGTCGATATCGCTCGCGCGGATTGCGATTCCCTCCTCTAGGACACGGGCACCCTCGTTGATGAGGGTCAACATGCAGCGCTCGAGTATTTCCTCGTCACTGAAGGTACGGCGCTTGATACCCAATTCGTCCGATGTGCTGACGATTAGCGCCTCGATCTCTGGATCTGGTGCCGGCGTGCGGCTTCCTTCTTCGTAGCGATACCAGCCTGCACCCGTCTTTTGCCCGAAACGCCCGAGTTCGCAAACGCGGTCGGCGATTGAAGAGTAGCGTTCACGTGGATCACGCGTATTGGCGCGATGTTTTCTAATCGCCCAGCCGATATCGAGTCCGGCTAAATCACCCATCGCAAACGGCCCCATGGGAAATCCAAATTCATAGATAACGCGGTCCACCTGCTGCGGCAGAGCGCCTTCTTCCAGCAAGAAGTTTGCCTGCCGGGTATAAGCATGGAGCATGCGGTTGCCGATAAACCCGTCGCACACGCGCGCCAAAACCGGAACTTTGCCGATTCTTCTAGCGAGTTGCATCACTGTGGCGATTACGTCAGGTGCAGTCTCTGTCCCTCGTACATTTTCCATCAATTTCATGACGTTTGCCGGGCTGAAGAAATGCGTGCCCATGACTGCGGTCGGCCGCTTGGTCGCCGCTGCGATTGCATCTATATCGAGCGTCGATGTGTTGGATGCGAGGATCGCGCCTTCTTTACAGACATTGTCGAGCGATTGAAAAACATCTCTCTTTGCGTCCAGGTCCTCGAAGATCGCCTCAATCACAATGTCGGCGTTCGCCGCATCTGCCATCTCAGTGCTTCCAGTAATGAAGGACAATGCAAGATCCATCGAGGTCTGATCAATTCGGCCTCGCAAAACACTGCCAGCGTAATTTTTCTTAACAATATTGAGACCGCGTTCCAGCGCTGCTTCGTTCACTTCGACAACCCGAACCGGAATGTTGGCATTGGCGAAATTCATAGCGATACCACCGCCCATTGTTCCAGCTCCTATAACAGCGGCTGTCTCGATTGATTTCAAAGGGACGTCCTTTGGTAGGCCTGGTATCCGCATTGCTGTGCGTTCGGCGAAAAACGCGTGCCGCTGTGCTTTCGACTGATCTGACTCCACGCATTGCGCGAAAAGCTCACGCTCGCGTGTCAGCCCCTCGTCGAAGGGTAATTTGAAAACGTTTTCAACGGCCTCGATGCAATATGCGGGTGCTATTAATCCGCGTGATCGGCGCTCTATCCGCTTGTGGACAGCAGCGAAGACCTCAGCGTTAGCGTCTGTTTGCACAGCATCCATGTTGCGGATAACCGGCAAAGCCTCATTTCGTGTGATCACGTCATTTGCGAAGGATATGGCGCCCGCGCGCAGATCTACGGTCATCACATCGTCCAAGAGGCCCATGGAGAGGCAACGTTCGGCTGAGAAAAATTCGCCGCCTAGTATGACGTCGAGCGCTGCTTCGACACCGATCAAACGAGGCAGGCGCTGTGTTGCACCGGCGCCAGGTATGAGTCCGAGTTTTACCTCGGGCGACCCCAATTTGGCTGAGGGCTTGCCTATCCGGTAGTGGCAGCCAAGTGCTAGTTCGAGCGCGCCGCCAACTGCTGTCTCGTGGATCGCCGCGATTATTGGTTTTCTGTTCGCCTCGGCGTAGGCGATGATTTCGCGAAGCGACGGTTCCGTGCTCGGCTTGCCGAACTCGCGAATGTCGGCCCCACCGGAAAAACAACGGCCATCGCCTATGAGGACAATCGCATTTATCTCATCGTCGTCTTGTGCTCTCCGGAGTCCATCAAGAATTCCGCTGCGCAGATTGATCCCGAGGGCGTTAACCGGTGGACTTGTAAATGTAATGACCGCAACGGCCCCGTCGACTTCGTATCTTGTTGTTGGCATGATTTATTCCGTCGAAAATTATTGTGAGCGATATTGTCTAGATTTTAGTCTCGGTGTCATGCTTGCGGAGTTCTAAACGGGCGATCTGCGCACGATGAACTTCATCTGGTCCATCGGCGAGCCTCAACGCGCGTGCCTGTGCCCAGGCGTGTGCCAGCTCGAAATCCTCTGATAGGCCACCTGCTCCGTGTGCTTGCATCGCCCGGTCGATAACGGCAAGGGCCATGTTTGGGGCCACCACCTTGATCATGGCAATTTCAGCACGCGCGGCTTTGTTGCCGACCGCATCCATCATGTACGCGGCTTTCAGTGTGAGCAGGCGCGCCTGTTCGATCTCAATGCGTGATCGCGCGATCTGCTCGACAATGACACCTTGCTCTGCGAGTGGTTTGCCGAACGCCGTTCGCACGCCGACCCGTTTGCACATTGTCTCAAGCGATCGCTCGGCCAGTCCAATGAGGCGCATACAATGATGGATGCGGCCCGGACCTAGTCGGCCCTGAGCAATTTCGAATCCTCGACCTTCACCAAGGAGAATATTCGCTGCGGGCACGCGAACGTCATTAAATTCGATTTCCCAATGCCCGCGAGGTGCGTGGTCATACCCCATGACGGATAGTGGTCGAATGAACGTCACGCCGGGGGTATCGGTTGGGACAAGGATCATGGACTGCTGCAGATGTCGCTCCGCCGTCGGGTCACTCTTTCCCATCACGATTAGGATGCGGCAATGAGTGCTGCCGGCACCGGTAATCCACCACTTCCGGCCGTTGACAACATAGTCGTCGCCATCACGTAGGATTGAAGCCTCGATATTTGTTGCATCTGATGATGCGACATTAGGCTCCGTCATCGCGAAGGCGGAGCAAATTTCACCTGCGAGAAGGGGAGGGAGCCATTCGGCTTGCTGGTCAGGTGTGCCATAGCGCACCAGCACTTCCATGTTGCCCGTATCAGGCGGAGCGCAATTGAAGACATCAGGGGCAATCGAGGAACGGCCCATGAGTTCGCAGAGTGGGGCATACTCCGCATTCGTGAGGCCAGCACCGAATTCTGGTTCCGGTAAGAACAGATTCCACAAACCGGCACCTTTTGCTTTGGCCTTTAGTTCCTCGATTATTGGCGGGTTCGACCAACGATCTGACCCATTATTCAACTGTTCGGTAAAGAGCAGCTCATTTGGGTAGACCGACTGGTCCATAAAGGCCTTTAGTCGCGCAGCGTAGTCTCTAGTCTTTGGCGAGAACTCAAAATCCATGCGGGCTCCATTCTTCCACAATGCCTGCGAAAGTGAGGGTTATAATTAGTTATGCAGTTGGCAGTTTATAATCGCGATATTGCTCTCGCAGGCGAAGTTTGTGGATTTTGCCAGTTGCAGTATGTGGCAGGGCTCCAACAAAAATGATGTCATCCGGGAGCCACCATTTTGCAACTTTGTCTTTAAGAAATTCCATTATTTCTTCGCCATCCAGTTCGGCTTCGCCCAAAGGCACAACAAAGAGAAGGGGCCGTTCTGTCCATTTTGGATGAGCAACCGCGATTGCGGCGGCCTCGGCGACCGCTGGATGGCCGGTCGCGGCATTCTCGAGTTCAATTGAGCTGATCCATTCGCCACCAGACTTTATCAGGTCCTTGGTCCGATCAATAAGGCGTAGATGACCGTCGGCATCAATTGTGCCCACATCACCAGTTCGCATCCAGCCCTCGTTATCGTGGCTCAATTTTGATGCTTCTTCGTCCTTAAAATATGCTTGGGCGACCCATGGACCGTGCACGAGGAGTTCCCCTGACGTCGTTCCATCATGTGGCAAATATCGGCCCTCGTCGTCGACAATTTTTAAGTCCACACCGAATTTTGCGCGGCCTTGCGCCGTCTTGATTACATGGCGTTCGTCAGCCGGCAAATTCTGGTATTTGCCTTTGAGCCGCCCGTTTGTGCCAATCGGACTGATCTCAGTCATTCCCCATGCCTGCATTACTGATACACCAAATCCCTCCTCTAAATCCTTGATCATGGAGAGAGGCGCGGCTGACCCACCGATGACAATAGAGTCGAGATGGCTGAATTTTTTGCCTGACGATTTCATGTATTCGATCAGACCCAGCCATACTGTTGGCACTCCAGCTGTAATCGTCACACGCTCAGATTCAAAAAGTTCGTAGAGGCTCTTTCCGTCAAGCTTGGCGCCGGCAAATACGAGCTTCGACCCAGACATAACGGCACCGTATGGAATACCCCAGGCATGGACGTGGAACATGGGCACGACGGGAAGCACTGTCGTGCTCGACGAAAGAGCGAGTGTTGCGTCAGCATGGCAGATTGAAAAACTATGGAGGACAGTTGAGCGGTGACTGAAAAGTACGCCCTTAGGGTTTCCAGTCGTACCTGACGTGTAACACAGAGAGGCCGCAGCATTTTCGTCAAGCATCGGCCAATCGTATGAATCGGTCTCGTCTGCGATGAACGATTCGTAATCTACCGCCTCTTTGAGCGTTGTTTCCGGCATGTGGGCTGCGTCAGTCATCACCACGTAGGCTTCGACCGTTGTGAGTTTTTTCTGCAACTCTTCGACCAACTCCACAAAGGGCAGATCGATGAAAATCACCCGGTCGTCCGCATGGTTGACGATGTAGTCAATCTGTTCATGAAAGAGGCGCGGGTTAATCGTGTGGCAGACCGCGCCCATGCTTGATATCGCGTAGTAGAGCTCGAAGTGCCGATAGCCATTCCAAGCCAGTGTTGCAACTCGATCGCCAGGCCGAACGCCAAATTTATGGAGCGCGTTGGCGAGTTTTTGGATGCGCTGGTAGGCATCGCTGTAGGTATAGCGATGGAGTGGACCTTCCAGCGTACGGGAGACAATCTCTGTGTCGCCATGATACTCAGCCGCAAATCTGATCAAGGATGTAATCAGAAGGGGCGTATCCATCATCAGGCCCTTCATTCAACACTCCATTTCATTAAGCATTGCTAAACGTGCCATCTCCGGAGGTCGACACGCTAGTAATTTCTGGCAGCTGATGTTGATACTGTTGGCTTTGATATCAGCTGGCATTCAAACAAGAAAATGGGCGGCCACGAGCCGCCCTTTCTACGTGAAAACAGATGTGACCTTAGAAGACGGGAGTTTCGTCTTCAACATTGACCTGCGCCAGGATGCCGCCACTATCGTCGAAGTATGTGTGCGTCGCGAAGCCCCTGACTTCCTCACCTGATGCCCCAGCGACAGGCTGATTTGCAGCGTCGTCGCTGAATGTAACGGTGTCACCCGAATCGCCGAGAATTGTCAGGACGTTGTTCTCATCGGTCAAGTTCACAACGTCGTCGAGGCCAAGGCCCAAGTTGACGTCGCCGTCGCCATGGGTCAGGTCGATATTCTCAATGTTGTTTATGGCACTACTTGCGTCTTCGTAGTTGCCTTCACCAAGTGTAATTGAGACATCGTTATCAGCTTCAACCCGCAACGTGTCATCGCCGCTACCGCCGTCCATGCCGGACTGCATGGTTCCCGAGAGCGTGTAGTCATCTGTATCGGCGGCATTGGCGAGTATCCCGGCCGACTCGTCAAAACTGTCGATGTGGACAGTCTCGCCCATGTGGTGATTGAACAGCTGATGTGCATCGATGACAAACGTGTCGTCGCCGGAACCACTTAAAAGAACATCGTTATCGTCACGGTAGACGAGAGTATCGTCGCCGGCGCCACCCATCAGCACGTCGTCGTCGCCACCGTCCAGATAATCGTTTCCGGCGCCACCAATCAAGAAGTCTTCATCGTCGCCGCCATCGAGCGTGTCATTGCCAGCACCGCCGACCAGAACATCGTCGTCAGTTATTAGATCAGGCGATCCACTGGCGAAGAAATCTGTAATAACAATTCGCGCACCGTCTTCGTCCGTCAGGACCAAATCCAGTCCGGCGCGAATGCCTTATTCTTTAACTACAGCGTCTCCCTGTCACACTAAAAGGTAAGAAGCCGGCAATTAGCCTTCAAGGATATATTTCCGCCGCAAAACCAATAAAATTTGGTAATGCCCGGCAGGCTGCTCAAATTGGTAACTGCAAAACTATATCATGGGCGACTAAAATTGGATGTTATTTTATCGAAGTAATTGAATATAAACATATATTTTAAGTATTTCTTGATCAGGAATCACACATAAATTGCCTAAAACTAGTGGTTTTCTGAGGAGAAATTCGCAGGCGCTAAGGAGTGAATTTATTCAGTTTGGCCTTGCCCTGACTTAAGTTTATGTGACGGCCATCACTCAAGGTGCCTAAATTTTATCCAGAAGTTCCCCAAAAGCTCATTGTCTTGCACGAAGAGTTGGCACCAAATATTCGTCGTGATCAAAGGTGCGCCGACCTCGCTGGTGGGAAACTGCGTGATTCTTCTATTCGACATCATTGCCCATCACATCAATCACCTGTAGGTGCATTCACTACCTTCATTTGACCGCTTGGAACTTAGCCCATGTTTAAGACACTCGATGACATTGAGGTGAACAGTCGGACTGTCATTGTACGAGGCGATTTGAACGTGCCCATGCTAAACGGCACGATTTCCGATACAACGCGAATTGAGCGCCTTGTACCGACGATTCGCGAACTCTCAGTTAAAGGTGCACGCGTTGTCATTCTGTCACATTTTGGCAGGCCTGAAGGAAAAGTTTCTAAGGATATGTCGCTTCAGGGGGTCGTCAGCGCCCTATCCACGGCATTGGATGGACGTACTGTACGTTTCATCGACGACTGCGTCGGCGAGCCGGCCAAGCAAGCAGTCGCGGCACTTGAACCAGGCGAGGTAATACTTCTCGAGAATTTGCGGTTCCACGCAGAAGAGGAGGCAAACGACCGCGAATTTGCTGCTGAACTTGCGAACCTCGGCGATATCTATGTGAACGATGCCTTTTCGGCCGCACATAGAGCGCATGCGTCGACGGCGGCCATCACCGAGTTTCTGCCAGCTTTTGCCGGGCGCAGTCTACAAGCTGAATGCGCGGCTCTTCGCAACGCACTGAAAACGCCGACCAGGCCAGTGATGGCAATCGTCGGCGGTGCCAAAATCTCGACGAAATTGGCGGTGCTCGGAAACGTGATGTCGCGCGTCGACGATCTTGTTATTGGCGGTGCCATGGCAAACACGTTCCTAGCGGCGCAGGGCGTGCAGGTTGGCAAGAGCTTGATAGAATCCACGATGCTGGGTGAAGCCAAGTCAATATTGCGGCGGGCGGAAGAGGTCGGTTGCTCGATCCACTTGCCAACAGACGCAATCGTCGCAGCAAATCTTGAACCTGGAATTGTTGGGTACGAAGTCACCGTTGACGAGGTGCCAACCGACAGCATGATTCTCGATATCGGACCCCAAACAATTACGACGCTGAATAGCGTCATGGAGAAGTGCCAAACCATAGTTTGGAATGGCCCGCTTGGCGTATTCGAAATGCCACCCTTCGACCGCGGTACGGTCGACGTTGCGCGCCGAGCTGGCGAGTTGACGCAGACTGGCGGTCTAATTTCGGTTGCTGGCGGAGGAGATACTGTCGCTGCCCTACAGCATGCAGGTGTCATGGATCAGTTTACATATGTCTCGACCGCCGGCGGCGCCTTTCTCGAATGGTTGGAAGGCCGGTCGCTGCCAGGTCTTCTTGCACTTGAAAAAAATTGAAGGATACGTCGCAGATGATCAAATTCTCCGTATTGGCAGGCTTTGCTTCCTTCTTCTCCATCTTTGTCATTGGCGATGCTGCCGCTCAGGTCTCGACGCAAGTTCCAGGCACGCGTCATCACGTGCTACCCGCCGATATGCCGCTGCCTTTTGCTACACCCAGTTCCGCAAACCCGTCGCGGTCGGTCCCGATTGAACCGGGAAAGACCCCCGTTGTCCTAAGTGGATATAAGGTCAATCTATTCTCCGACCGGCCACGCCACGCCAGATGGATGACAGTTGCGCCATCCGGCGAGGTATTTCTTGCAGAAACGGGTGCAGGCAGAATTTCGGTGCTTGCTGACAAGGACGGCGACGGCGTTGCCGAGCAGTATTCGGTTTTTGCTGAAGATCACAGCCGGCCACATGGGCTTGCCGTCGTTGGTGACCATCTATACGTCGCGGATACGAGTCGTGTCTGGCGGTATGATTGGCGTGCTGGGCAAACGCAGGCGAGTGGTATGCCCGAAGCCGTTACGAAGCGCGGCGAACTGGGAAGCGGCTTCGGCCATTCAACGCGAACTCTGCTGTTTGATGCCGATGCCTCGCATTTCTACGTAGCGATCGGGAGCTTTGCGAATGTTGCCCGAGAGAATGCTCCGCGCGCCACGGTGATGCGCTTTAAGGCGGACGGCACGGAGGCGGAAGTATTTTCCTCCGGACTGCGCAATCCCGTTGGCCTCGCTGCCCATCCGATCACCGGCGCACTTGTTACGGTGGTTAACGAGCGCGACGGCATGGGTGACGAGTTGGTTCCTGACTACCTCGCCGTGCTTAAGGAAGGTGGGTTTTACGGCTGGCCCTACGCCTATATTGGTTCGAACCCGATGCCCGGCTTTGCCGAAAGCCGGCTGGATTTGGTTGAACGGGCAATTGTGCCAGATGTTCTATTTCGCTCCCACACGGCGCCACTGGGGCTTGTGTTCGGTGCAGGCGGGCAGTTTCCGGAGAGTTGGCAGGATGATGCCTTCGTCGCACTGCACGGATCTTGGAATGCTGACAAGCCGCGAGGCTACAAAGTTGTTCGGGTGCCGTTTGAGGACGGCCAGCCACTTGGCTGGTACGAGGATTTTGTCGTTGGGTTTTGGGTTGGGTACGGCGACGGCGGTCCATTCGACCGAGGCGCAAAAGTGATTGGCCGGCCGGCTGGACTGGCAATAGCACATGACGGCAGTTTGCTCATTGCTGACGATGTCGCCAATGTCATCTGGCGCGTCAGCCGCCAGTGAGGGCAATTCGAGCGCAGGGCATCCGAGTGACGGGTATCACTGCCTTGGTGTCAAAATGGTGCATAGTATGATATACGGTCCGGTTCGTAGGGGTGGCGGAACGACATCGTAGGGAGGTTCGACAATGGCTGTAGATGGAATTGGTACTCCAGGTGGAGCTCTTGCGCCGCTATCGCAAGCCGGCAATCGCCCTAACGCTCAGACGTCGGCGCCTCGCGCTGACGCTGGAAATGCGGCCCCTGCGACAACGACAGCGCGCCAAACTCTGACGACATCTTCTGCAGGCGGGAAAGCTAGTTTCCCCAGCGTTGCTAGGGCGGAAAATGGCCCTGACGGAGGTCCGACACCGCCACGCGGCTCGTACGTCAACCTCTTAGTCTAACGAATTCTAACCGGCAGATGATCGGTTAGGATCACAAGTATTTTCTTCATGGCTGAAGGTTTTTAGCAAGACTGCGACGGCAGTGAATTGCTTGCTCAAGTTTGCTTGTGCTAGTCGTCATCTTCGGGAAGTTGATGACGATTAATGAGCGGTAATTGCGTGAGCGTGAAGGCAACGGTGAGCCCTATGGATCCGAATACTTTGTAGGTCACCCAAAAGTCCGTTGATTGTGTGCGCCAGACAAGTTCATTCAACAGCGCCATGACAATGAAAAACCCGGCAAATCGCCACGTAAGAAGTGTCCAGCCCCGGTCGTTCAGTTGCCACGCCGAGCCGAAAAGAGGCCTAAGCAACGGTCGGCCGACAGCCAGTCCACCGATCAACACCGACGCCAACAATCCCTGAACGATTGTAGGTTTTATTTTGATGAATATTTCGTCCTGAAAATACAATGTGAGCCCACCGAACAGCAGTACAACGGCGCCAGTAATCAGTGGAACCATTGCAATGCGCCGTTGGACAGCGAACCCGACGGCAATCGCAACAATTGTTGCCACGACCAGTGAACCTGTCGCGATAAATAGATCGAAGAGAATAAACGCCGTGAAGAAGACGGCGATCGGTCCATATTCGATGGCGGCTTTGAGGACAGGTTTCGATGAAGTTGTCATGGCCATCACATATAGTCCGTGTTAAGTAGGTAGTGGGTGACTATCAAAATATTATGTAGCGCCCCAGAGGTGGGCGCGGTTTACTCAATGGTCAGTCGGCTAGGCCAAACAGGCTGCGCGCAAAATCGCGCGGCGAAAACGACTGTAAATCGTCAATCCCCTCGCCGACGCCAACCGCGTGTACGGGCAATCCAAATCGTTCTGCTAGCGAGACCAACACGCCACCACGTGCGCCACCGTCGAGTTTGGTAAGGACCAAGCCGCTCACAGAAACCAATTCTCGGAAAACCTCCACCTGTGCATGGGCGTTTTGTCCGGTCGTTGCGTCGAGAACGAGGATGCAGTCGTGCGGAGCGGTATCGTCCTGCTTGCTGATGACACGCACAATCTTTTGCAGTTCGGCCATCAGCTCCTGCTTGTTATGAAGCCGACCGGCAGTATCGACTAAGAGGATATCTGTTTTCGCAGCGCGCGCCTTCTCCATCGCTTCAAATGCGAGGGCTGCAGCGTCTGCGCCTTGATTACCTGAAACAACAGGTACCGTTGCACGTTCGCCCCAAATGTTTAGCTGTTCAATTGCCGCTGCCCGGAATGTATCGCCCGCCGCAAGCATTACCGTGTGACCCTGGTCGACAAACTGCTTGGCGAGCTTGCCGGTTGTCGTCGTTTTTCCGGTTCCATTAACGCCAGCCACAAGTATTACATGGGGGCAATGTCCTGGCTGTATTACAAGCGGCTTTGCTATCGGTTCGAGTAATCTCTGAATATCTTCTGCCAGCGCCTCCCGCACCGTTTTCTCGTCAGTCCCACCGGGGAAGTTCCGTTTTCGAAGTCCGTCCACGAGCGTCGCTGCCGTCGTCGGGCCAAGGTCTGCGGTGATTAGTAGATCCTCAATCTGATCGAGTTGCGATTGATCGAGTTTTCGACTGGTGAGAATGCCAGCAATGCCACCTGCCAGCTTGGAAGATGATTTGGAGAGTCCCGCCCGTAGCCGTCCAATCCAACTCCGCTCATTCATTGCGCAGGTTTCTCGATCGGCGTTGCCAGAAGAGTTTGGCCATCAACCGATGTTACTCGGGCTACGGCTATATGTCCTTCGAGGACCGTCACTGGTGCGCCGTCAGGGTGCGCGATCCGCGCTTTGGCATAGTGGTCTGTCCGGCCCTCGTTATTGCGTTCGACAAGTATGTTTTCGATTCCGCCGACACGAGTCTCCAAAAATTTCTGCGCAGCCGCGTATCCGGCTTCACGCAACCTGGCGGCACGTTCCCGCCGCAGCTGTTTTGGTATCTGCGGCATCCGCGCGGCAGGCGTACCTGGGCGCTCGGAGAATGGAAACACGTGGAGCCAAGTCAAATCGCATTCGCCAACGAGATCGAGCGATCGCCGAAACATGTCCTCGCTCTCAGTTGGAAACCCCGCAATGATATCGGCGCCGAAGACAATGTCCGGCCGAGCGTCCCGAATGCGTCGACAGAGGTCAATCACGTCATGTCTTGAATGGCGTCGCTTCATCCGCTTGAGAATCAGGTCATCGCCGGCCTGTACGGAAAGATGCATATGGGGCATCAAGCGGTCCTCTTCAGCAATAAGCCGCATCAGGTCCTCATCGATTTCTACGCTATCCAGCGAAGATAGCCGTAGCCGCATAAGGTCAGGAACGAGCGCAAGAAGCCGGCGCGCCAACTGTCCTAGGCTCGGGTGACCCGGCAGATCGGTTCCGTAATCCGTGATATCGACGCCGGTTAACACGATTTCCATATGCCCGTTTTCGACCAGCTCGCGAACTTGCGTAACAACTGCGCCTACGGGAACTGAGCGGCTTGGACCTCGTCCAAAGGGGATGGTGCAAAACGTGCAGCGATGATCGCAGCCCTGCTGCACCTGCACAAATGCACGGGTGCGGCCTTCAAAGCCAGCGATCAGATGGCTTGCCGTCTCGCGCACCGCCATGATGTCGTTGACCATGACCCGGGGCGTCTCAGCCATCGTGAAAGAAGTGAGGTCTAACTTCTCTATGTTGCCAAGAACACGTGAAACTTCTGGCATGGCTGCATAGGTCGCCGGGTCGATTTGAGCGGCGCAACCGGTGACGATGATTTGGGCGTCTGGGCGCAACCTGCGTGTGCGGCGAATCGCCTGGCGTGCCTGGCGCTCCGCTTCCACCGTCACGGCGCAGGTGTTGATGATGACCGCGTCGTTGAGTCCGGCAGCCTTAGCATGACCACGCATTACTTCTGATTCATATGCATTGAGGCGGCACCCGAAGGTGATGATCTCCGGTCTTTCAGATGGCTCAGATGAAAATTTCATTCGCCGCTCGTTTCATTCCACATTCCTGTGAAACTCACCGCAACGGGGCCAGTCATGAGCACGTCGCCTGTATCCAGCCACTCGATTGATAATGTGCCGC
>Ga0302135_10001540_pt1 | contig 13896 bp, 13 predicted proteins | sample CBN3_surface_MG_FD_203119 | JGI IMG/M metagenome (GOLD analysis project Ga0302135, IMG submission 203119) | Marine microbial communities from Western Arctic Ocean, Canada - CBN3_32.1 | ecosystem: Environmental > Aquatic > Marine > Oceanic | place: Canada: Western Arctic Ocean | collected...
CGCCAACCGCGGGGCCGAGTTGGAAGCCGTGACCACAAAATCCAAATGCATGAAACAGCCCGTTAGTTGTCATGCTTGGTCCCATTATTGGAATACGGTCGGGGAGATAACCCTCGACGCCGCTCCAAGTCCTGATGATATGAACATCTTTGAGCGCCGGCAAAAATCGGATTAATCGTTCCCGATGTCCTAGTGTGTTTTGCGGCAAGACCTGTGCACGGGCTGGATTTGCGGTTGCTGACCCTTGTGGATCGCCGCCAAATATTACGTTGCCGCGGTCGATTTGTCGGAGATATATATGGCCGCCTCGAATCGACAGAATGGTGTCGACAAATCGGGGAATGGGCTCAGTAACGCCCACTTGCGGGGCTTGCGCCTCGATCGGGGCATGTTCGCCGAAGCTTTCCGCAATCCAGGCTCCCCAGGCTCCCGCACAGTTGAGAAGAGCTTCAGCGCGCACTTCAATGCCGTTATTTGTCGTCACGACAAATGACCCTCCGCTGTGCCCAACTGTGTCCACTTCCGCAAATTCACGAATATCCGCACCAGCCTTGCGGGCAGCTCGCGCGAATGCAGGGGCTACAAGGCGTGGGTTTGCGCAGCCGTCGAACGGTGTGAAAGCGGCTCCGACAACATTCTTTCCAAGATATGGATACCGCTCGCTGAGCGCGTTGCGACCAATCATTTCGATCTCGAGTCCGTAGTCCCTTGACTGCCGTGCGTACTCCTCAAGACCCTCGAGTTCAGTCTCGGTGTAGACACCTTTTAGATTGCCTATTAGTTCGTACTCACAGGTATCTCCAACCACCTCGCCCAGGTTGTGCCAGATGTCGCGCGATCGTCGGGCGAGTGGCAGTTGGGGCAAATAGCGATCGCTCTCGCGAACATTTCCGAAATTGGCGCCGCTTGCTTGCGAGGCGATAAAGCCGCGTTCGAGCAAAATCACTGAACGGCCGAGGAGCCGCAAATGTAGCGCGGCAGAGCTTCCCATTATTCCGCCGCCGATGATGACGACGTCGGCCTGAAGGTGTTCCATCAAGCGTCGTCGGCAATTGCCAGTGGCTTAACTGGGGCTTGCCCACGGAGTCGACTGGCTTTTTCGATCGGCAGGCCTAATGTATTGGCGACCAACGCAGCGCCTGCATAACCGCAGTATCGTCCCTGGCATCGACCCATCCCGATGCGCGTAAAGGCCTTGGCTTTGTTAACATCCAATGCCCCCATTTCATTTGCTGCATGACGGATTTCGCCAGCCGAGATTGCCTCACAGCGGCATATCAGGGTTTCGGCCGCAGCCTGCGTAGCGAGCTCCACCGGGACTGGAAATGCTTTGTCTAACGCACGGCGAAAGCGCGCAAGTCGCCGAAGGCGCCGACGCAGTGCTGCTGTGCGGTTATTTGAAACTTTCCGGCCCAAGTCTTCGAGAGCGGCATAGGCAGCGAGTTCGCCCGATAGTTCTGCTGCGTCCGCACCTGCTATCCGCTGGCCGTCTCCAGCAAGATAGAGACCCTTCACGTCGGTGCGACCGTCCTCGTCTACGATCGGCAGCCACTGGCGGCAATACGTATCGAAAAAAAACTCGCAGTGGGCCAAGTCGGCGATCTGTGTTTCCGGCTTCAGCCCGAAGCCCATTGCAATCGCATCAGCGTCAATTTTGTGGGTCGCCCCGGAGTTATCGCGAAATGAGAGGCCTTCGACATTCTCGCCACCCTCAACCGCAAGGGGTGTTGCGCCGTGAAATATGGGAATGCCCTTCGACCACAGAGAGGCCATGTAAAACAGCCCCTTGGCAAAAGTGGTTGTGCCGGAAAGCATACCCCAGCTTGCCCCAACCTTGGTTGAAAACGACGTTGTATCGACGACTGCGACGACATTTGCCCCGGCTTTCGCGTATTGATAAGCAACCAGGTAGAGCAGCGGCCCTGTGCCAACGAACGTTGTTCGCTCACCGACGCTACAGGCCTGATACTTAAGCGAGACCTGCGCACCGCCAAGCGTGAATACACCTGCCTTCGACCAACCGGGAAATGGCAGTACAAGGTCAATTGCGCCGGGTGCGACAATAGCTGCGTCAAACGAAATCTGGTCCGTTACTCCATCTCGCTCCGTGTACAAGACATTCTCGTAAATATTCCACGCGAGGGTGGCCGGTCGGTAATCAATCTGTTTTTTCAGGGAATCGAACTTGGCATGAAGCTGCGAAGCTTTTCCCGCCTCGAAGCCGTAGAGGGTCTTTGCAGAGCGGGTGAATTGGGGTGGTTGTCGGCGATAGATCTGGCCACCGCTTTGTGGGCTTTCATCCACCATAACCGGACAAATGCCAGCATGCACAACGGCTTCAGCTGCGCGAGTTCCGGCTGGCCCGGCGCCAACGATGACTACGGTTGGCTCTGCCATGGCCCTTCCGGAGTGCCGGTTACGACGTTCAATCCCTCGCTGATAAACGTAGTGCAGGCGCGAATTCGTCGGCCTTCAGCAAGCCAAACCCAACAATCTTGGCATGCACCCATGAGGCAAAATCCTGCTCGTGGTTCATCCGAGAACTCAAGTTTGCGGAGCTTCTTTCCATGGTTGAGGATGGCGGTGAGCACGGTATCACCCTCCAGCGCGCGCGCGGTCACATCATCAACGCTGAATTGGACCGGCTGTCGTTCAGTTTCTGCGTGGCGTTCGAATTGTGCTGTCATGGTGTCCATGATTAACGGGAAAAGACTACCGAGCAAAGTGTTCTATTGAGCCTGTGGTGTCTCCGTCCCTAATGGCCCCAATTCCTGGCGGCGCAATGCCCGGCCTGGGCGCGCACCAGTCGACGTGCCGTCGCGCCAGATCGTCGTGCCGTTAACCATCACCAATTCAACGCCGGCAGCCGGCAAAGTTGGGTTCTCGAACGTTGCCCGATCGATCACAGTGTCTGGATCAAAAAGCACTAGGTCGGCAAAGGCGCCTGGTCTGACGACGCCGCGGTTTACGAGGCCAAATCGAGCTGCAGGGAGGCTTGTCATGCGCCGTACCGCCTCTTCAAGGCTGAATAGTCCCGTATCCCGTGCATAATGACCAAGCACACGGGGAAAGGTGCCCCATAGCCGTGGATGGGGATGATTATCTTTTGGCAGACCGTCTGACCCGATCATCGTGTGCGGATAGGCGAGAATGCGTTGCACGTCAGCCTCATCCATAGCGAAGAATACGGCCCCTGCCGGCAAAAGCTGCTGGGCTGCCTCGACTCGGTCACATCCCATCTCGGCGGCGATGTCGTCCAAATCACGACCGGCTACATCTGGTCGCGTTGCCGATCCGGTGACGATGATTTTGGAGACCTCGTTCACACGGCCCGGGTCCAGCATGGTCGAGGAAGCAGCATACGGATAAACATCGAGACCGATTGATTGACCAGCCCGCGCATTGTCGATCATCGCCAGCGTTTCGTGTGAACGACCATGATTCTTCAGTCCGGCACACTTGTGGTGCGAAATCACAATGGGGACATCTGCCGCTCGGCCGATTGCAAATGTCTCTTCAAGTGATTGTGCAACGCCGTCTGCCTCGTCGCGCATATGCGTCGTATGGAGTGCTCCGCCAAGGGATTTTGCAAGTTCTATGACCTCTTCCGTCGGCGCTGCGCTGGCTGGCGGATAGTAGAGTCCGGTGCTAAATCCGATGGCGCCTGCGTCGAGCGCTTCTTCAAGGCCGACCCGCATAAATTTAATCTCGCCGGTGCTCGCTGCCCGGTCGAGACGATCCATTGCAGCGACCCGCAGTGTAGAATGTCCGACTTGGCAGGCGGCATTGATGGCGGCTGGATCGTTGTCGAGTGCGTTCAAGTATGCCCCGAAAGTCGGGAAAAAATGCTCGGGGTCGTCTGCCACAAGGTCAATCGGTGCTGGTGGCCTGTGGCAGGTGCTGAGTGGCCCCAGACTTATTCCACAATTTCCCGTAATCACTGATGTCACACCTTGGCTGACTTTGAACGCCATCAGCGGGTCCGTTAGCAGCGCGTGGTCGTCATGGGTGTGTGCGTCAATAAATCCCGGCGCGACGACCTTGCCGCGGGCGTCAATTTCGATTGGGGCTGTTTGGTCGATCTCGCCACCAATTGCCACAATGCGATCATCGGCAACTGCTATATCGGCCTGCAATGATGGGTTTCCTAAGCCATCTATCAATCTCGCATTGCGAAAAATGCAGTCGACGCGCTTAACACCGGTTGTCGTCATGATGCGACCTCTCCCATTCGTATGCTCTAACATTTTTATATATTGGTTGATAGTTGGGCGGACGTTCATGCACATTGTCTAATTCTTATCCGCGTAATCTTATTTATCTGACATTTGTCAGACCGCATATACGGGGAAAATTTTGTAACGGCTCAATCCCTCACTAAAAAATTGTTACACCATATGTTGAGGTGTTTGTTACAAGTCATACGAAATGTTGGAAAATTTGTGTAATCGCGGTTGTCAGTTGGATCACATCAAAGAAAGAAAGTTGTCTGCAGAACCGGACACAAGTGTGTCCGGTCGATTTCAATCATGGCGGAGTTGCCGCCGCGTCAACCGTTGTCCTCGTCGCAAGGGCTCCTGCGGGAACAGTTGACCCCGCGTCCACGGTTCAAGGTCTGCAACGTTGGAGGCGGGAAGCCAAGTCAACGGGGCGTAGGTGCATGAACCCTTCGCGTGGTTGCGCTTTGGTTGCGCTACAATTTTCTGTGTGCTGAAGTCAGTGCAAGATAACTGATAAGTTATTGATAATATTGGTGCCCCCGGGGAGACTCGAACTCCCACTCCGTTGCCGGAAACAGATTTTGAGTCTGCCGCGTCTACCAATTCCGCCACAGGGGCACTTTACCGATACCAGTCAACGTCAACGCGCCGGGTAGATCAGTCGAGTACACAGTAATCATAGTCACACACTGCGCAGCGTCAACGAGGGTTGCGTTCGTCAGGCGCAAACAATTTGCGGCGCCAGCGGGACGTTTAGGGTAGGCACCACCATATTAATTCAGGCGATCAGCCATCACTTAGTTCACTACCGATCAGACAATCGTGAAAACCTTGTATGTGGCAAAACCGTCCCCATCTTCTTTTTATTGGAGGGCAGATTGAAATGATTTCACAAGAGACAATAAATTCCTGGCACCGGTTAACCATGGTGTTTGCTGTGGGAATAGGAATTTGTCTCATGGCACTCGGCGGAATGACAGCGTTGCCAACGGGCACGGCGGTAGAACGGGTATATCAGCCGACCGGCCTGCTGACGGTGCACCAGGATATAACCGGTCGTGTCCAAACCGTGGTACGGAACCACATACCCATTTAGGTCGTATTTAATTTACCAACCCCGCGTTTTATAGCCTCGCGGGGCTGACTGGCGCTTGCGCAGCGGGTAGTTTGTACTGTCATCGCGACATGACGCGATAATGGACGCGCCGCATGCCAGATCATCTTTCCCAGAAACAGCGAGCGGTGGCCGTTTTCGCGCAAGCGATGGAACTGCACCGCGCTGGGCAGGTTGGAGAGGCTGTCGAGTTCTACAGGCAGGCGTTGGCTGCCGATCCGGAACCGGCAGAAGTGTGGCGCTACCTCGGTGACGCAGAGCGCGATTGTGGTGATATTTCAGCCGCGCTTGAGGCCTTTCAAAAGGCGATCGTGCGATCACCCGAAAATGCTTTCTATCGAGCGGAACTTGCTACCACATTGCACGGGGCTGGCCGCCTGGAAGACGCTGGTGTGGCCTATCATGCGGCGCTCGATCGCGATCCGTCTGATCTCATCTCCCATAACAATCTCGCCGGTGTCCGTGTCGCCTTGGGCTGCAAAGATGAAGTGATTGAAGAATATCGCAAGGCATTGCAGGGCGACCCGGGGAATGTCGATATCATAATAAATCTCGGCGTAACGTTGCGGGAGGCAAGAATTCCGTCCGAGGCCGCGGAATTGCTGCGCTTGGTGTTGAAGTCAGACGATGTGCCGGCAAGGGTACATGCGGCGTTGGCCGATGCCTGCGCCGATTTGGGCGATCGTGCCACGGCTATCGACGAGTACCGACTTGCGCTGCTCTACGAATCTGGTTACGCGATGCCGGGAGCCGGCGCGAGCCTTGGTACATTGTTGCAGCAGGAAGGGCGTACGCAAGAGGCGTTTGCCGCCTACCGCGAAGCGATCCGCCGCGATCCAAAATCTGTACTCGCTCTTACAAATCTTGGCGCTATCCTTGTTGAAGTAGGCCAAACGGAAGAGGCGACCTCCTGCCTAGAGATGTCAGTCGAACTCGATGGCAACTATGCAGCGGCCTGGGGCAACCTCGGCAATGCGCGTCAGGACCAGTTGCGTCTTGAAGATGCACGTAAGGCACATGCGCGCGGGCTCGCTCTTGAACCAGAGAATCCTGACCTTCATTGGAACAACGCAATGACGTTGTTGCTGAACGGTGACTATGAGGCGGGTTTTGAAGAGTACGAATGGCGCCTCAAGATGCCGAAGATTGCACCACGCGCGCTTACATCGCCCATATGGCAGGGCGAAGACTTGGTTGGCGCGTCGATTCTGCTTGTTGCTGAGCAAGGATTGGGTGACGCGATCCAGTTTGCCCGCTTTGCGTCGGGTCTCGCGGCGAAGGGCGCGAGGGTGACGATCTGTTGTGCAGACTCCCTGGAGGCATTTTTTTCCACGCTCGGCGGCCTTGAAGGCGTTGTGGAAACCGATGACCCAATTCCCGACCACGACTTCCACCTACCTCTCATGAGAACGCCACATCGCCTCGGCGTGTCACAGGCAACAATTCCTGGCGACACACCGTATCTCAAGGTGCCGGACGGCGTGACGGTGCCACCTAGCCGTGAAACGAAGCACCGCATTGGCCTGTGTTGGAGTGGAAACCCGGGGCACCCGTCGGATCGGCAGCGTTCTTGCGGGCTTGCCATCCTACGGCCCCTGCTCGACAGGTCGGATGACGAGTGGGTCAGCCTTCAGTTCGGACCTGGCACGGAAGCAATTGTCGAAGAAGGCCTCACAGATCTAGTCGCCGATTGGGCTCGATATCTCCACGGATTTGGCAACACCGCAGCGGCAGTTGATGCACTCGATCTTATCATTTCGATCGATTTCTCGACTGCCCATCTTGCCGGTGTGCTCGGTTTGCCGGTATGGGCCATGCTTAAACACGTGCCCGATTGGCGCTGGGGGACAGACAAGGAAACGACGCCCTGGTATCCTACAATGCGCCTCTTTCGGCAGCCGGAGCCGGGCGACTGGCAGGGCGTCGTAAACCTCGTCGCGCAGGCATTGGTGGAGCAAAAATGAGTGCATTATTGAAGCGAATTTACGATTGGACTATGGGCCTTGCCAGCCATCGGCATGCAGTTCGTTGGCTTGCCGTCGTGAGTTTTGCTGAGAGTTCTTTCTTTCCCATACCGCCCGATGTGATGCTGATTCCGATGATTTTGGCGCAGCGCGCCCGAGCGTGGATGTTCGCAGCCCTCTGTACTGTGGCGTCGGTCGCTGGGGGGATTGCAGGCTATGGAATCGGATTTCTTTTGTTCGAAAGCGCTGGCAGGCCAATTGTCGAGCTATATGGTTACGTCGATGAATTTGCGCGATTCCAAGACTACTACCAAGTTTACGGCGCGTGGATCGTCGCAGTTTTTGCACTGACGATCCTGCCCTATAAGGTCGTGACCATTGCGAGTGGTGTGGCGGTCCTTGAGCCAATTAGTTTCATCACGGCATCGGTACTCGGGCGCGGTATACGCTTCTTTGCGGCAGCGGCATTGTTGCGGATTTTCGGTCCGCAGATCAGATCGTTTATTGAAGCGCGGCTCGGTTTGGTAACCACAGCCTTTGTTGCGCTGCTTGTCGCTGGCTTTCTCATTATCAAGTTCGCGGTATAAATGCGCATCGACAGGTTCATGGCCATTGGGCCATTTGGCATGGCCATCGCAATAATACTGACGAGCGCCGGGGTGCTGGCCACAGTCTATACGTCGCAATATTGGGGGGGGCTCGCCCCCTGCCCGCTCTGCCTGTATCAGCGTTGGCCATGGTGGATCGCGTTCGGGCTCGGACTCTTTGCTGTGTGGGCGGTGCCGCGGCGTGCACTATGGTGCTTCGCAATCGGCGTATGTGGAGCGGCGTTGATGGCAGGCGCCGCAGTTGCCGTTTATCATGTTGGTGTCGAGCAGCATTGGTGGCGCGGACCCACAAGTTGTGCCGCCGCATCAACACCGGTATCGCTGGAGGAGCTAAAGGCACAGATCATGGCAATGCCAGTCGTCTTCTGCGATCAAATTCCTTGGTCACTGTTTGGCATTTCGATGGCAGGCTACAATGCTATCGCGTCGTTTTTGGTCGGTACTGCGTCGTTGGCTGCTGTGTGGCGGTTACGACGAAGGGAAGTTTGATGGGTATGCGAGCAACAAAACGGAGCCGAAAGTTGAAAAAAGCGCCGGCGTATTTGCTGGGTGATCTAAAACCAGTCGCGTCGGTTCAGCGGATGATTCGCGTCGACCATGCGGGCGAATACGGTGCCGCACGAATATATGAAGGTCAACTCGCCGTGTTGCCTCCTGGTCCAGATGCGGATGCAGTGAAGGAGATGGCGGAGCACGAGAAGCGTCATTTAGCAAGGTTCAGTGAGATCCTTGTGGACCGCCGTGTCAGGCCAAGCATTTTAAGCCCATTGTGGCATACGGCAGGATACGCTCTTGGCGCCGCAACGGCTTTGCTCGGTCCGAAGGCGGCCATGGCATGTACTGCAGCGGTCGAGGAAGTTATCGACGAGCATTATGCAGAACAGGCCGAAGCGCTTGGCGACGACGAATCTGAACTCCGTACATTGATTGAAGAGTTTCGTCAGGACGAGCTTGCCCATCGCGACATCGCCCTTAATCGGGGTGCAGAAGAGGCCCCTGGGTATGAATTGATGACGGGTGCTATCAAGGCGGGGTCACGCCTTGCAATCTGGCTTGCCAAAAGATATTAGCGGCTGGACGAATTTCCTGGTGCACGCAACGAGTTCAGGCCGCCGTTCTGGGCACCTAAGGCTCTAGCTCCGTATCCCAGTACAGAAAGTCGCCCCAACTTTCGTGAAGGAAATTTGGCGGGAAGCTCCGGCCGTTTTCCTGCAAAATCCATGACGTCGGTTGTCCGAGGTCGTGGCGTGGAAACATTCGTGCTTCCTTGGGGAGGCGCCCGCCCTTGTGCAGATTGCAGGCACCGCACGCGGTTACGACGTTCTCCCAGGTCGTGCGCCCGCCGAGTGAGCGGGGAATGACATGATCGAATGTGAACTGATGCGCAGGACCCGGCTCGCCGCAATACTGACACGTGAATCGATCGCGCAGGAATACGTTGAAGCGCGTAAACGCTGGTCGAGGTGCGGGTGGCACATATTCTCGAAGCGAGATGACGCTCGGCAGCCGAAGCTCCATGCTCGGTGAGTGGACGGTTTGATCATATTCTGAGACTACGTTTACGCGCCTGAGGACAACCGCCTTGACGGTTTCCTGCCACGGCCATAGCGAGAGTGGAAAGTAGCTGAGCGGCCTAAAGTCCGCGTTCAGTACTAATGTAGGGCACTCGTTTAATCTCTGCATCGCGCCAGGACGCTAAATGTCTCCTCCGCTACTCAAAGCCCGCCAAACGTGTGAAAAACACGTCGTATATACGGTCTGATAACGGATTTTGCCAATTCATTCAAGAATTTCGCATTTACGTGACTATTCTTGAATGCTTTGCGGGCAGTTAGCGACCAAGATGCTCCTTGAGGAACGCACAGCCACTGGCAAGTCCATGTTCGTCGATTGAATGCCCTAACGCAGGACGGCTATTGGTTTCCACGTGTACGCCGACACTTTCTAATGCCTCCTTGGCTTCGGCGAGCGATTCGAAAGGTACAACCGGATCCGCATCTCCATGGATCAACAATATTGGGGGCCGCGCACGGATATCATCGGCGAGTTGTCCCGCTGCCATCAGCCTGCCGGAAAACCCGACAACTGCTGCAACCGGTTCGGTGCTGCGCAGCGCGACGTGTAATGCCATCATCGTCCCTTGGCTAAAGCCAACGAGCGCCACCTTTTGGTGTTCGAGATTGGTGCGAGAAAGTTCAGAATCTATGAATTTGCTGAGAATGGGTGCGGCTGCCTCTACGCCCACAAGAAGACTCTCAGGCGAGCGATCTTCGACGCTGAACCACTGGCGGCCCATTGGTGCCATGTCGCACGGAAATGGTGCATCAGGTGCGATAAACTGGGCGCGGGGCAGAAGTTCGGCTAAGTGCGGAGCGAGCCCGATGAGATCGTTTCCATCGGCACCCAGACCGTGCAGCAGAATGATTAATTGGCTCGGCACATTGCCTGCTGCGGGTCCAAAATTCGGGCCGGCGAGGACTATACTCATTTTTGTACTCCCTTTTTCGCTAACGTTGGCGCGGGCGTAAGCCCATCCGAACTGAACGGTGCACCGCGATAATATTGCCACATGAGAAGGGCAACAATTCCGCGCCACGGTCGCCACGGTTCCGCTATTGCCTCCATGCGCTCGCGATTTGGCCGCTCATTCAACTTTTTTAACTTCTGGACAGCCACCGCGACAGCAAGATCATCGGCCGGCCAAACGTTGGTGCGGCCCAATGCAAACAGCAGATAGATTTCCGCACTCCAACGACCAATGCCCTTATGGCTGATCAAACTGGCCATGGCTTCTTCTTCCGGCAACGTGGCCAAGTGTGTTGGATCAAAGTCACCCGAGACAATTGTTGTTGCAAGCGCTCGACCGTATTCCATCTTGCGGCCGCTGAGGCCGACCGCTGCAAGTGCAGCGTCGTCGAGTGCAAGAAAGTTTTCAGGCGTCAGCGGGTCCGCTGCAGCCTCGAGACGAGTGCGAATTGCCATTGCGGCGGCGGTGGAGATTTGTTGTGCCGTGATGATTCCGATCAAAGTTGCAAATCCAGGTTGGCGGTTACGCGTCGGCGGGTGCCCGACTTCCGCTACAGCGCGGGCGATGTCGGAGTCGCGGCTGGACAGTTCGTGAAGGGCGTCGGCGATCATCGTTTCGGTTATTGTCATGGCAATTGACATAACTCAGCCCCGGGGATAGTGCCAGTATCATGGTTGTCACCCGCTTCGCACCGAGCCCAACCGGCTATCTGCATCTCGGCCATGCCTTTAGCGCGTTCTTTGCCTGGGATATGGCAAGGCGTTCCGGTGGGCGGTTTTTGCTGCGGATTGAGGATATCGATCCGCAGCGCTCGCGGCCTGAATTTGTCGACGCAATTTATGAGGATTTGGCCTGGATAGGCCTACGATGGACGACGCCAGTGCGCCGCCAGTCGACGCATCTGCCTGACTATATCGCCGCCCTCGCTGTGTTGGCGGATGCGGATTTGCTCTATCCGTGTTTTTGTACGCGCAAAGATATCGCCGAGGAGATCGCCCGAGCTGGCATCGCGCCTCACGGTCCTGACGGACCTATTTATCCAGGAATTTGCCGCGGTCTCGATGCTGCAGAGCGCGGTGCGCTTATAAAATCAGGGCATTCCTATGCATTGCGGCTGGATATCGACAAGGCAGCCGATCGTGCTGGGCCGCTCGATTTCACCGATTATGACCTTGGTCGTGTCGACGTTGATCCGACATTGGTCGGCGATATTGTGCTCGCCCGTAAGGACGTGTCGACCAGCTACCACTTGTCAGTTTCAGTTGATGATGCGCTGCAGCGAATTACCCATGTGACGCGCGGCGAGGATCTCTTGCCGGCGACACATGTTCATCGGTTGCTGCAAGCGCTCCTCGGTCTGCCACAACCGGAATACCATCACCATCACCTGTTGAGCGACGACGAAGGAAGGCGACTTGCTAAGCGGGACGGCGCGATGACACTGCGCGCCCTCCGCACCGATGGTCAGTCACCGGCGGAGGTGCGCGCTTTGATCGGATTCAACAGCTGAATTTTTGGATATCACCAGCGCAAACGAGGCGTTTGCGGCTAGTTCGAAAGTTTTCGGCAAAGTGTGACGTAATCGGGTTCGATGTCGGGCGTTAACATGCCGTGACGAATTAGGAAATCGATAATCACCAGATTGCAGTTGTACTTGAAGTCGAACGTGTTACGCACCGTATCGATCAGCTTATCAATTGGCCAAAGCGCAAACCTCTCAACCTCTCCATCGGTGTTATTCGGTGTGAAATCGTCAGGTAACTCCAGGTCGTAGCAAAACATTTGGTCAGGCTTTAGCCAGTCGGCAAGCTGATGGGTGTAGGAGATCATGCCGGCCGCGACCGCGCAGCTCGACAATTCGGCTGGAATTCCGGCCTCTTCCTGTGCCTCCTTGATGACATTGGCATGGAGGCCGATGCCGATGGGTTGGCCACCAGCCACCATATTATCCAACATTCCTGGATATGTCGGCTTGTCTGATGCGCGTTTGGCCACCCACATATACAGGCCATCGCTTTTTTTCACATAGCCGTTCACGTGCACGCCCCACGAGCGGATACCAAGTACCGGGCATGCTGCCCGCTCGATTTGCATCAGCGGCGTCTCACCCCATTCCTTCATGACCGGATAGGGTTCGTCTCGCCAGGCTGTGATCAACCCCTGATCCGCAAATGCTCTCAAGGCACGCGCGACCGCCGCGCTGCGTTTATCGAAATCACCGACATGCGGTGCCATCGACACGGAGTGTTCGTTCATTGCAAACGCTTCCGGCCAGCGACCTAATTCCATGCCCAGTTTATGGTGGACCCAGCCGATTCTCGTTTCGCCAAGAGCGAGAGGGAGGAATGCGGAGAGGTCGGCGTTGTTACAGCGGTTGATATGGTCGAGAAAGCTCATGTCGATTTGCGCCGATGCACGTGTTGATCAATCACCGGCATCATCGACCGCAACTGCACCCTCGGCAACCAGCGCCTTGATCGCGGCTTCGCTGAAATCGAGCTCCAGCAGTATCTCTCTCGTGTGTTGACCATATCGTGGCGCGCTACGTTCGCTTGGTGCGTCAGTGTTTGAAAGTTTGACTGGCGAACCGATAGCTTTAGTCTTGCCGCCATGAGGATGGTCCACGTCGATCACCATATTTCGCGCCAGTACCTGCGGGTCCGATTGCATCTGCACAATGTCGAGGACAGGTCCGGTTGAAATTCCGGCCGACTCCATTCGCGCAAGCCAGATTGCGCTGGATTTTCCCTTGAAAATCGGTGCCAGTGCGTCAACGAGGCGATCAAGATGCGCCATTCGCTCCTCGTTCGAGGCAAAATCAGGGTCGTCGGCCAGATGTTTCGCTTCGATAACTTCGAGCAACCGCAACCAATTTGTTTGATTTGCAGCACCGACATTGATCCAGCCGTCAGCGGTGGGAAATGCTTGATACGGTGCAATCAACGGGTGCGACGAGCCGAGCGCGGGTGCGGACGCACAGGTGGCAAAACAAATGGCGGATTGCCATAACGTGTGGGTAACGCCTGCCTCAAGAAGCGAGGTGTCGACAAACCCGCCTTCACCCGTTTTAAGACGCCGCACGTAGGCTGCGGTTACGCCGAGTGCTGCAAGAATTCCAGCTGTAATGCCCATAACCGGTACGCCGACCTTAACCGGTGGCCGCCCAGGTTCCTCGCCGGTAATACTCATGAGGCCGCTCATCCCCTGGGCAATCAGATCAAATCCACCTCGTGCCGCGTAGGGACCGGTTCGGCCGAAGTCGGAAACCGCACAATAAATCAATGCAGGATTGTCAGCCTTCAAGTCGTCGTAACCAAATTCGAGCCGCTCCATGGTGCCGCGCCGAAAGTTTTCGATGACGATGTAAGCGCCGGCGATCAAACGCGACAACACCTCGCGGCCACCTTCCGTTTTTAGATTAAGGGCAATCCCTTTCTTGTTGCGATTGACGACCAGAAATACG
>Ga0302135_10001542_pt1 | contig 13893 bp, 13 predicted proteins | sample CBN3_surface_MG_FD_203119 | JGI IMG/M metagenome (GOLD analysis project Ga0302135, IMG submission 203119) | Marine microbial communities from Western Arctic Ocean, Canada - CBN3_32.1 | ecosystem: Environmental > Aquatic > Marine > Oceanic | place: Canada: Western Arctic Ocean | collected...
TGGATCCCGATCTGGTCGAGAATCTGCTGGAAATGTTGATACGTACGTCGCTCGAGAGCCAGGAACGTGATCGCGTGGTTGCAGAAGGCAAAGGAGACGGCCGTCGAGCACTCATCATTGGCGGCGCGGGCAAGATGGGGCGTTGGTTCGCCGACTTTTTTACGTCGCAGGGATTTTCTACCTTTGTGGCGGATCCGACAGCCGAAAATGGACCGGCTACTTTTAGGACCTGGACTGATGCAGGTGTCGAATTCGATGTCATCGTCGTTGCAGCACCGCTAGCTGTGTCGGGCAGGATCCTTGCACAGCTTGCGGTCCTTAAGCCTAAGGGACTGGTGTTCGATATTGGTTCGTTAAAGTCGCCTTTGATGGACGGTTTGAAGGAGCTGCAATCAGCCGGTTGTCGCGTGACCTCCCTGCATCCTATGTACGGGCCCGATACGAGGCTGTTGTCAGGCCGCCACCTGATTTTCTGCGATGTTGGCGACCCGGAAGCAACGGCGGCGGCGAAGGAGCTGTTTTCTGCCACGATGGTCGAACAACTCGATATGGGGCTTGAGGATCATGATCGCTTGATCGCGTACGTACTGGGTTTGTCGCACGCATTAAACATTGCGTTCTTTACGGCGTTGGCTGAAAGCGGCGAAGCGGCACCGAAACTCGCACAATTGTCGTCAACTACATTCGATTCACAGCTGCTCGTGTCGGCCGCTGTTGCGCAAGACAACCCACATCTGTATTTTGAAATTCAGAATTTGAACAAGTTCGGGCTGGGACCGCTCGACGCATTGTGCGAAGCCGCAGGGAGAATACGCGAGACAGTCGCAGGCGGCGATGAAGAGGCGTTCGTAGAGCTCATGCAAAAGGGCCGCGACTATCTCGCACTGAGACGCTAGGGAGGGGCTGCTCATGCAATCGGACAAGACACCCTCTACGGAGGAGTTAACGGCGTAACTCGATGTCGCCCGCCGTCGTCTGGACGAGTTAACCGAGGAGGTTTCTCGCAACGACGAGAAAATGCGGCGCAGGCAAAAACGTGAGTTGCTGCTATTTCAGGCGGAAGATCTTGCCGCATCGCCGTTCCCCAATGAAGAAGAGTTGCTGGATGCCCTGCGCAAGCGGCACGTGCGATTACGCGATCGTCCGTTTGCGGGCGGCGAACGACGAATTCGTTCACGTCACACCCGAGCAATCGACTGTCGACATTGACGCAATCCGCGTCGCTAGACATGGAATCAATCTGGCGGGCGCCCAACGATTAGTGGAATGGTTTCTCGTTAATCGGCCCGTGCGGATTGAAGGCCGGGACGATCGAAAAAACGTAGGCAACGCCGGTTGGCGTGACGAAGACGCACGGCTTGCTAGCCGTGCGTGCAGGCTACCGCTAACTAAAATCGGCCGGATTTATTGGTAGCGATTCTGTCGACTTCGGCTCATTAAAATCAGAAAAAGAGGCACACCGATTGCAGCGGTTAGAGCGCCGACCGGCAGCTGCCTCGGGGCCATCAGCGTGCGCGCCAGCGTATCCGCTATGACCAGCAACGTGCCACCGGCGAGTGCAGAGGCAGGCAACACGATTCGATGATCACTTCCCGCAACTATCCTAATGAGGTGCGGAACGACGAGTCCGATGAAACCGATAACGCCGACCGTGGTCACCGACAAAGCGGTCGCGAGTGCCGCGGCTGAAAAAATTAGATAGCGAAATCCCTTCACCGGCAGCCCGACAATTGCGGCCTGCAATTCGCCACGTGACAAAACGTTCAGGTGTCGGGCTGAAGCTGTACCGGCGACCAGCAATATAGCGAGTAACCACAAACAGCGAGCCGGATCGAACGCGAAACTCAGATCGCCCATTAGCCAAAACAACATGCCTCGAAGATTCTGGTCCGGCGATAGGGCCAGCAATAAGGTTGTCGCGGCGGTGAACCCCGCGGCAAGCACCACGCCGGTTAGCAACAAGCGCGCAGGTTCCCAGCTTCCGCTGCCGTGCGCGATGGCGAAAACCAGCAAGGTTGCGGCCATTGCGCCGCCGAATGCCGACAGATCGATAATTAAACTGCTCATGCCGAGCATCATTGCCAGCAACGCCGCAACTGCGGCTCCGCCGGAGCTGCCCAATATGTACGGTTCGGCCAGCGGGTTTCGTAACAGCACCTGCATCAACACGCCGGCGACGGCGAGCAGGCCGCCGACAGCAAATGCGGTCATCGCTCGCGGCAGGCGCAAGTCCAAAACCAGAGTCTCGACCGAGGCCGTGGCAGTACCCCGCAACGCCTCGAGCGACTCGCCGAAACTCACGTCGGCGCTACCGGTTGCCAACGCCGCGACAAACGCGGCAACAGCAAGCAACAACAGACCCGCGAAAAGCGCTCCATTTCTTGCGACGTTCATCGACGATCACCTGGCGAAAAATACTCGTGCAACAAAATCTCCTGATGCGGCTGGCCACGGATAGTGTAAAGTAATCCTCAGTTAGAGTTTTAGTACGGTTGCTATGGGCAACGATTGGATAGACGCCGAAGGGTTTCGCGCGAACGTCGGTATTATCCTTGCGAATTCCGATAACAAGTTGATGCTTGGAGGTCGGGTCGGCGCCAAAGGCTGGCAATTTCCGCAAGGTGGGATGATTAAAGGCGAAGAACCCGTCGAAGCAATGTTTCGTGAGCTGCACGAAGAGGTTGGCCTCGTTGAGGCTGATGTCGAAGTGCTGGATGTCACTAATGACTGGCTACGATACAAACTCCCGGACAAGTTCATACGCAGGCACAGCAAACCCCTGTGTATTGGTCAGAAGCAGCGATGGTTCATGCTGCGCCTCAATTCTGATGATGATGCCGTCCGATTCGACCGCTGCGATAAGCCCGAATTCGATCGCATCCGTTGGGTTGACTTCTGGCGCCCAGTCAACGAAGTGATCTATTTCAAACGCCCTGTCTATGCGCGTGCCTTGCACGAACTCGGTCCGTCGGTGCACCCGGGTGGCCTGCCACCGCAGCCACGCTGGTGGCCGAAGCGCTGGCTCAGCGCGTTCGACAAAGATATCGGGTCCGCGGCGGAAGACGACGGATGAGGGTTTCTTCATGTTTCGTGACTTGGCGCACGACTGTCGCGGCAGTTACCCGCGTAACATAATGTCTTTTGTGAGCAAAGGACGCGGAGTCTAGGTGGCGATTAAATCCCCATTACAGCAACACGGCGCAGGCAGAACCTGGATAACCCGGATTGTCGTCGTCGCGTTGATCGTGGTCAGTGCTTACCTCGTTTTCGAGTACGGTCGCATCAGCGCTGGCTATGACATTGTCGAGGCAGGCAATACCAGCCAAGCCTACAAAGATCGCATCATGCAGCTGGGAGACAATATTATTGAATTGAAACAGGACGTAGCGATTCTAGAGACTAATCGTGAGGTGGACCGGGAGTCGTACAGGGAAGTTGAAGGTAGTTTGGGGTCCTTGCAGGCGAAGATTCAGGAGCAACGAAATGCGATCGCGTTCTATCGCGGCATCGTATCGCCATCGGATGGAAATTCCGGGCTTCGTGTCCAGGATCTCAAGTTTTCTCGCGGCAAAGTGGAACGCGAGTTTAACGTTCGGCTGGTTCTGGTCCAGGCAATGAAGCACGACCGCAAGGTCTCCGGCGACGTCAATCTAACGATTGTTGGCGACCAGAATGGCAGGGAGAAGACGTACGCCTTTACGCAATTAGTGCCGGTGGATGCCGATCGATCCTGGCCGTTCTCCTTTCGCTATTTTCAGAATTTCGACCGGAAGGTCGTGTTGCCGGATGGCTTTACGCCGGAACGCATAACCGTTGAGGTACGATCGAAAACGCGATCTATATCCAGCATTGAGGAGAGTTTTGCCTGGGCGACCAGTCAGAGCTAAAAACATTTGCCGCGGTGCGGCAATTCGGAGAAGCAGATGTTTGGCAAGAAACAAAGCATGCACACGGTCGTAGAGACACTCGTGGGCTCAAATAGCAAATTGAACGGTGATCTGCATTTTCGCGGCGGCTGCCATATCGACGGCACAGTAAAAGGAAACGTCACTGCTGATTCGGACACAGACTCTGCTCTGAGCATCGGCGTCAGCGGCGAGATCGACGGCAGAGTGACTGTTCCCTGCGTCATCCTCAATGGCATTGTGAAAGGCGATGTGTTCGCAAGCCAACGGGTGAAACTGAGTTCGACCGCGCGCGTCATAGGCAATGTGTATTACAATCTGATCCAGATGGCGGAAGGTGCCGAAATCAACGGCAGACTGGTACATCAGCCCGAAGGGCAGGTACCGCTTCTGGAGCAGACCAACCAAATGGACGAGAAAGCAGTCGCGTCCGGCGAGTAAGATAAGATTATGGAAACAGCAGTAATAAGCGCACCCTCACCGCCCGGCGTTGTATTCACGGATGCCGCCGCGCAAAAAGTGGGCGAATTGATCACTGAAGAGAGCAACCCGAACCTGAAGTTACGGGTGTTTATCTCGGGTGGTGGTTGTTCAGGATTTCAATACGGTTTCACGTTCGACGAGAGTATCGAGGACGGTGACAGCCAGGTTGAAAATCAGGGCGTGACGTTGTTGATTGATCCTATGAGCGTTCAGTATTTGATGGGCGCCGAGATCGATTACAAGGAAGATCTGCAGGGAGCGCAGTTCATTATTCGGAATCCGAATGCACAAACCACCTGCGGCTGTGGATCCTCTTTCACCGTCTGAGAACAGCCAGCCAGAGATAATCGCCGGCGTGGACCTTGGGTCGAACAGCTTTCATATGGTCGTCGGTGAGCTACATCAAGGCCAGCTTGCGATCATAGACAGAATCAAAGAAACCGTTCGTCCTTCTGAAGGACTGTTATCGTCTGGCGATCTATCAGATGCAGCGCGGCGGCGTGCACTCGATTGTCTCTCGCGGCTCGGCGAGCGCCTTCGGGAAGTTCAGACCCGCTAGTTTCTCCAGAAAAGTATCCTGGGCCGAAATGCGCTTCGCCTTTCCGGGAATAAGGCGTTCGTAGCAGCCATCCCCGTTGAGGATCCAGGACTCGCTGTTATCAGCGAGAAATAATTCAAGGTCGGTGCGTATCTGTTCCTTCATCGCTTTCTGGCGAATTTCGAAACAGGACTCGTTGCGGCGGAACATGTTGCGGTCCATCAAGTCTGCGCTTGAGCAATAGAACTCCTCTTTGCCGTCATTCAAAAAATAATAGACACGAGAGTGTTCGAGAAAGCGTCCAACGATAGAACGGACTTGAATGTTTTCCGACAGGCCTTTGACGCCGGGTCGCAATGAGCAGATCCCCCGTAATATGAGGTCGATCTTTACGCCTGCCTGCGAAGCCTCGTAAAGCGCGTCAATCAATTGCGGCTCATTCAGGGAGTTCACCTTCGCAATTACGCGGGCAGGTCTGCCTTCTTTGGCGTGCAGGGCTTCCCGTTGAATCTTTTCAAGCAGAGCATCGAACAAACTGAACGGCGACGCCAGCATGCGAGTCATGTCACTCGCCTGCGTCAAACTCGTTAGTTGCAGAAATAATTTGTGAACGTCCTCTCCGAGACGCTTGCTGCTGCTGAGGTAACCGTAGTCGGTGTAAACCGACGTCGTTGCGTGGTGATAGTTGCCGGTACCAAGATGCATGTACCGAACCAGACGGCCTCCCTTGCGACGTACGACCAGCGTCATTTTTGCGTGCGTCTTGAATCCGATGAGTCCGTAAACCACATGGGCGCCGGCCTCTTGCAGACGATTGGCCAATGCAATATTCGCGGCCTCGTCGAAGCGGGCCATCAATTCGATAACGACAGTGACCTCTTTTCCAGCGCGCGCAGCCGCAACAAGATGATCAACTATCGGCGAGCCGGCGCCGGTGCGATAAAGCGTCTGTTTTATCGCCAATACGTCCGGATCTGCTGCGGCCGCGCGGATGAAATCGATTACCGGTACAAAGGACTGATAGGGGTGATGCAGAAGCACATTTTTCTTGTCCAGAATGGAGAAAATAGGATCATCGCTAAGAAGTTCTTTCGGCAAGCCCTGAGTAAACGGTGGGTAGAGCAGCTCTGGCCGATCTTCGAGGCCGTAAACCGTGGAGAGACGATTCAGGTTCACAGGGCCGTCGACCATGTAGGTATCTTCATCCTTGAGTTCGAAATGGCTGAGCAAGAACTCGCGAAGATCGTCCGGACATTCGTGGCCGATCTCGATTCTGACGGCGGCGCCGTACCGACTTGCCTCTAGTTGCCCTTCCAGGGCACGCACCAAATCGCTGACCTCTTCATCATCAACATACAAATTACTATTTCGTGTAACGCGGAACTGGTAGCAACCGTCAACCTCGAATCCAGAAAAAAGGCTATCAACGTGAACGCGGATAATTGAAGACAGGAACACAAAGCTCGTTTCGCCCAACGTGCTGATGTTCTCAGGAAGCTGGATGACTCGTGGCAGCGAACGCGGAGCCTGAACCATGCCGCGATGCCGGCGACAATCAAAAGTATCCTTACCATGCAGGCGCACGATAAAATTCAAGCTCTTGTTGAGGACTCTTGGGAACGGCCGTGAGGGATCGAACGTAAGCGGCGTCAGTACCGGTACCACCTGCTCGTCGAAATATTTGCTCAACCATTCACGCTGCTTTGTCGTCCAGTCGTCGCTGTGAACAAATCGAACTCCGGCATCCGTGAGCTGCGGAAATAATTCCTCATTGAGTAACCTGTACTGATTCTGCACAAGATCGGATATTCCACTGCGCAGATCATCGACGATGTCCTGCGCGGGCGTGTTATCCGGTCCTTGGGCAGACGCGCCAATATCAATGCGCTGCTTCAGGCCTGCGACACGTATTTCAAAAAACTCGTCCAGATTCGTGCAGCTGATGCACAGGAATCTTAATCGCTCAAGTAACGGAACGTCTGGATCTGCCGCCTGCGCGAGCACGCGTTTATTGAACTCAAGCAGGCTGAGTTCACGATTGATGTATTTGCTGTGCATCGTCAGGGAGAGTGTATATCGCCAAGCACGACTGTGTGCGTTGCTCCGGTCACACTCGGGAGGTTGCCAGGCTCATTTCTCAATGTCCGCATTGCCAGCCACGCGAACGCGACAGCTTCAACCCAGTCAGGATCGAGTCCCGCTGCGGCTGTGCTTGAAACGCTGACGCCGGACAAGCGTTTCTGCAGTCGGCGCATGAGCTCGGCGTTGTGGACACCGCCACCGCAAACGAAAACATCGTGCGCATCGGGTGCTTGCAGTCCGATCGCATTCGCTATGGTGATTGCGCTTAGCTCGCACAATGTCGCCTGGATGTCGGCTGCGTCGTGGCGATCAATGTCGAAACGCCGCAGCCACCCTGCATTGAAATACTCGAATCCGGTGCTCTTCGGCGGTGGCAGCGAAAAATACGGATCATTGAGAAGCTGCCGCAGGAGATCATCAATGACCATTCCTCTGGCCGCCCACTGACCACCCTGATCAAAGGGCTCTCCCTGATTTTTCGAGATCCAGACATCCATCAAGCCATTTCCAGGGCCCGTATCGAAGCCGGTGACATCGGAGCCGTCAGTTGACAATGTGGTGATGTTGGCGATGCCGCCAATGTTTACGACGACCCGCTTGTTTGTCGGCGATGCGAATAACCAGTGGTGAAACGGTGGCACTAATGGTGCACCCTGACCGCCTGCTGCAATGTCCGCCTGGCGGAAATTCGCAACGGTGGTGATGCCCGTGCCGCTGGCAATGATGTCCGCATCACCTATTTGCATCGAAAAGGGTTCGTCAATATCAGGCTGATGACGAAGTGTTTGCCCATGGCTGCCAATCGCTACAACGTCTTGTTGATCAACATCACAGGCAGCGATAACCGCGATGGCAGCATCGCGAAAACACGCTCCGACGCGACGGTGCAATTCGCCGGACTCATCCAGAGGAACCTCCAGTGGTTCGCGAATAGCGATCAACAAGGCTTCTTTCAAATCGGCAGGATAGTACTCGGTGTGAGTTGCGTGAACCGTAACTCCAGCGTCGTCAAAATCGGTGACGACGGCATCAATACCGTCCATGCTCGTGCCGGATATCAAACCGACATAGTGACCAGACACAGTGGACTACTGGCGGTTGTACGCGACTGATGGTGCCTGCGTACTCTTGAATTGCTCGAGTTCCCTAAGGATGGGTGCTGCTGTCGCCATAAATTTGTCACGGTACTGAGAATCGATCGGCTCCGCATCCGGAAGAGAAACCGTTCGCGGATTTCGGTGCACACCGTTCAGGCGGTACTCGTAGTGCAGGTGGTTCGCTGTAGCCAGCCCGGTCCTACCGACGAAGCCAATAGTCTGGCCTTGTTTGACGCGCGTGCCCACGCGCACCTTGAGGACGTAGCTATTCATATGCGCATACAAAGTCGTGATGTTGCCGCCGTGCTGCAGGATGACCGTTTTTCCGTAGCCCGATTTAGTGCCCCTGAAAATGACCTTGCCGTCACCCGATGCCTTGATCGGTGTGCCTCGCGGGGCGGCATAGTCGACGCCACGGTGCGCACGTATCCGATTCAAAATAGGGTGTCTTCGATTCGGATTGAAGTTTGAGCTTATGCGGGTGAAATCGACCGGAGCACGAATGAATGCTTTGCGAACACTGTCGCCGCTCGGCGTGAAGTAATCAGTGTGTTCGTTATCGTCTATGAACCGAATAGCCTGAATCGTGCGACCGTTGTTGTTGAATTCCGCAGCGATGATTTCGCCGTCCGCAACGTATTTTCCGTCCTGCCAGACTTCTTCGAATTGCACGTAGTAGTGGTCGCCCTTTCGTATATCGAGCACGAAATCGACATCCCAGGCGAAGATGCCGGCGATGTTCATAATCACCTTGTCGGACAGACCGGCCTCTGCCGCGCTTTCAAACAATGATGTATTGATGACGCCGTGGGCCATACGCTTTCGGATCTCGATGGGACGAGCAATAATCTCAGCCGCAAATCCCGATTCCTGTCTTTCAATCTGTAATGCGCTGGTCAGGCCGAGTTCAGAATACAAACTGACTACGTCCCCGTTGTCGTGGGTGACCTCAAATACATCACCGGGCTTGATGCGGCGAAATCGAGTTTTAGCCTCATCGAGCTCTGCAATCGACATCAGGTGACCCAAATCGAGGTTATTTTTTCGAAACAGCTTATCCATTGTGTCGCCGGAGCGGATCGTAAGGACGAGTTTGTCAAATTCGGGAATCGGTGCGGGCATCAGGGCAGCGGCTTGTTCGAGCAGAGCGGCCTGATCAACGGGCGGCACGACCGGTGGCTCATCGGAGCTGTCGCTCATCAAAAATGGGCCGGACACAGCGACGGGATGCGGTGATTTATCGATTGGGCTGATTAGTGCTACCGCGATTAGCGGAATTCCCAAGCCCACCGCAAACCATTGAAGGGCTTTGGATTTCTTGGGCCGGCCTGAAGCAGACTGCTTGTAATCGTGTTGTAGTGGACTGACCGGACGATTCAAGTCTGCACCCCTCGGTAGCTGGAAGTTGCTACTCTACCGCGGGCGTTTTTTGAGGTCAAAGAAAAAGTGTTATAACTCATGGTGTTAACCAGCCCGGGAATGCTACAGTTTCGCTCCCGAATACAAGAAATCGAGCACGACAGGAATGACAGGCGTTACGAAACAAGTCGCAGAACTCACCCGGGGTACCGATGAGGTGCTGCCGGAAGACGGGCTGGTCGCCAAACTGAAAGAAGGACGGCCGCTCATTGTCAAGGCAGGCTTCGATCCGACGGCGCCTGATCTGCATATCGGTCACACTGTATTGATCAACAAAATGCGCCAGTTCCAGCAATTGGGCCACGACGTCGTGTTTTTGATTGGTGATTTCACCGGGATGATTGGCGATCCCTCCGGTAAGAACACGACACGTCCTCCGCTGACGCCGGAGGAAATCAAGGCAAACGCAGAAACCTACGAAAGGCAAATATTTAAAATTCTCGACGAAGAGAAGACTCGCGTAGCATTTAATTCGGACTGGATGGCAGAGATGGACGCGGCTGGCTTGATTAAACTCGCCGCGCGGTACACGGTTGCCCGAATGTTGGAACGGGATGATTTCAACAAGCGTTACGCCGGTGGCAAGCCTATATCGATTCATGAGTTTCTCTACCCGTTGGTGCAGGGCTACGACTCGGTTGCACTCAAGGCAGACGTAGAGCTCGGCGGTACGGACCAAAAATTCAACCTGCTGGTTGGACGCCAGCTACAGCAGGATTTTGGTCAAGATCCCCAGATTGTCATGACGACGCCGCTGCTGGAAGGTCTCGATGGCGTGCAAAAGATGTCGAAGTCGCTCGGCAACTACATCGGCATTACGGACGCACCCGGCGAAATGTTTGGCAAAATCATGTCGATTTCGGACGATCTGATGTGGCGCTACTTCGAGGTATTGAGCTTCCGGTCTCTTGACAATATCAACGCCTTAAAGAAGTCTGTTGCCGGCGGAAAGAATCCGCGCGACGCAAAATTTGAACTTGGAGTGGAAATAGTTGCCAGATTCCATAGTGAGGCCGATGCTGAAGGTGCCAGGCAGGAATTTGTAGCCCGGTTCCAGCAAGGTGCGATGCCCGACGAGATTTCGGACGTCAGTTTGCAAAGTCAGGATGGCAGTTTGGGAATCGCCTATTTGCTAAAGAATGCGGGCCTTGTGAGCAGTACATCTGATGCTTTTCGGATGATCAAGCAGGGAGCCGTCAAGATCGATGGTCAAAAAGTTGAAGATCGGTCATTACAAATGGAGGCGGGATCAACTCACGTCTACCAGGTTGGCAAGCGAAAATTCGCGCGAGTCATCTTGAGCTGAAACAGTTTGTGCCTGCAGGATTTTGCGAACTTGAATTGAGGTTGTTCCGGCGAGAGGTGCAGAAATGAAGACCCCAAAACAGATCACGACTATCGTCGTAATGGTCGTGCTGGCCCTGCTCGTGATGCCGCTGTCAGCCGCAGAGAATGACGCCAAGGCGTTCGGGCAATTTCAGGAAATACTGAGCGACATTAATGGTCGGTCGTTCGAGGCAATGCAGAAAGCGATCGATAAGACGGACCTCAGTAGCCGCATCTACAAATCCCGTGCCGTCGAAGATGAGGTTAAACAAGTATTCAGTTTCAACTTCTGGCAGTTCATTGAGTCCGGCTTTATGCAAAAACTGCCAGCGGAGGGATCCAAAGCCGAGGCGACGCTCGTCGAATTCGTTTTCGAAAATGGGGATGGGCATGCCGCCATTCGCTACAACCTGCCTAAGTATGAATACGAATTTCAGGTTTTTGACTTGCGACATGATAGTCGCGGTCGTCTTAAAGTCATCGATTGGTTCGATACCAGAACCGGCCAAATGTTTTCAGCTGAGATTGGTGAAGGCCTCACGATATTGACGCCGACCAAGGACGCGACGCGCAAGCTCATATCCTTAAAAGACCCGAGCGACCTGCAGTTGTTCCAGGTAACGGAGATATTCAAGGCGTCGAGGGATGTACAGCCGCCACGGTTCTTTGAAATTTACGACGAATTCAATGACGAACTAAAGCACGAGCCATTTATTGCAAAGTATGCAGCGTTCATGGCTTTCCTGATCAAGGATATGGACCGCTTCGTGAAAGCACTTGAGATTTTTGTCGATGTGTTCTCGAACGACCCCAATTTTGCCTTGGTCATGTCGGACTATTACGCGGCTATCGACGACTACGATAAATCCTACGCAATGCTGAGCCGGTTCCAGGGAAATTTCTCGATAGAGGAAGGCGCTCTGCCGGCGAAGTTGTCGGCGCTGGCGTTGGCTCTGGGCAAGCTGGAAGAGGCCGAGAAATATGCCGTTGAGGCCACCGTCGATGAACCGTCATTGGAGCTGGGCTGGTGGTCTCTGCTTCGCGCTCGGTCTCGCTCCCAATATTATTCAGGCGCCATACAGGCGCTGACCTATCTGGAAGATCATTTCGGGCATCGGCTGGATGAGGCCAAGCTTCGGCGGGACAAATTTCAAGGATTCATTCAGCTCGTCGAGAGTCAGGAGTTCAAGGACTGGCGTGCAGAACGCAAGTGAATTCGACATCGTTGACTACTCGACGGACTATGGCGACGCCTTCAGAAGATTGAATTGCGAATGGCTTGATAAGTACTTCCACGTCGAGCCCATTGACCGCGAAGTACTGTCTGACCCGCAGACATCGATTATTGATCACGGCGGTATCATTCTCTATCTGGCCATCTCTGATGGAGAGGCTGTGGAAACGGTCGCACTGAAACACCAGGAGGGGGCTACGGCCGCCATTTATTGAGCGCAGCGGTCGATCGGCTTCTGGATATTGACGGAGATCTACTGTATCTCGAATCTCACAGTAGTCTGACGCCGGCACTGGCTCTGTACGAATCTGCGGGATTCCGGCACGAACCCCGACCAACACCCTCGGATTATGAGCGGGCCGACATCTATATGGTGTATCACAGCAACTAGACCCCGTAACCCGGGAATGGCGGTTTTTCAGGGGAAAAACGGGCCATTTTAACTTTGAGTGGTCTCGCTCAATCGCCCGCCAGACGGGCTTTTCAGCTAAATCAAAAAAAACCCGAAAAAGGTGTTGACCCAATCCGATTGCACCGTATAATGCGCGGCTCGCTGAGGGACACGGTGTTCTTCAGTGGACTCCCAGAAAACCACGCAGGCGCAAGAGGATTATTGCTTAGACCTCCTTCGCCTGTATAACGGCGGGTCCTCTGTATTAAGGTGACTGTCACCGTAATACAGAATCGTTCTTTAACAATTCAATCAGATAATTTGTGTGGGTGCTTGCGTCGTAATTTGCGAAGGCAAAGAAGACGTAAGAACCTAGAAAACAGTCAGTTTTTAGTAATTGATGAGTTCTGGTGATTACGCACTTTAGTAAAAAGCTCAAAGCTTTCAACTGAAGAGTTTGATCCTGGCTCAGATTGAACGCTGGCGGCATGCCTAACACATGCAAGTCGAACGGAAACGATGGAAGCTTGCTTCCAGGCGTCGAGTGGCGGACGGGTGAGTAATACTTAGGAATCTGCCCATTAGTGGAGGACAACTCGGGGAAACTCGAGCTAATACTGCATACGCCCTACGGGGGAAAGCGGAGGACCTTTCGAGGCTTCGCGCTAATGGATGAGCCTAAGCCGGATTAGCTAGTTGGTAGGGTAAAAGCCTACCAAGGCGACGATCCGTAGCTGGTCTGAGAGGACGATCAGCCACACTGGGACTGAGACACGGCCCAGACTCCTACGGGAGGCAGCAGTGGGGAATATTGGACAATGGGGGCAACCCTGATCCAGCAATGCCGCGTGTGTGAAGAAGGCCTGCGGGTTGTAAAGCACTTTCAGTAGGGAAGAAAACTTGAGGACCAATACTCCTCAGGCCTGACATTACCTACAGAAGAAGCACCGGCTAACTCCGTGCCAGCAGCCGCGGTAATACGGAGGGTGCGAGCGTTAATCGGAATTACTGGGCGTAAAGAGTGCGTAGGTGGTTTAACTAGTCGGATGTGAAATCCCTGGGCTTAACCTGGGAATGGCATTCGAAACTGTCAGACTAGAGTGTGGTAGAGGTAAGTGGAATTCCCGGTGTAGCGGTGAAATGCGTAGATATCGGGAGGAACATCAGTGGCGAAGGCGGCTTACTGGATCAACACTGACACTGAGGCACGAAAGCGTGGGTAGCAAACAGGATTAGATACCCTGGTAGTCCACGCCCTAAACGATGTCGACTAGCCGTTGGGTTCATAAAAGAGCTTAGTGGCGCAGCTAACGCGATAAGTCGACCGCCTGGGGAGTACGACCGCAAGGTTAAAACTCAAATGAATTGACGGGGGCCCGCACAAGCGGTGGAGCATGTGGTTTAATTCGATGCAACGC
>Ga0302135_10001543_pt1 | contig 13887 bp, 14 predicted proteins | sample CBN3_surface_MG_FD_203119 | JGI IMG/M metagenome (GOLD analysis project Ga0302135, IMG submission 203119) | Marine microbial communities from Western Arctic Ocean, Canada - CBN3_32.1 | ecosystem: Environmental > Aquatic > Marine > Oceanic | place: Canada: Western Arctic Ocean | collected...
TGACGCCGGGCAGGTACTTCACATGTAGGGAAGTATCGCCAAGATCTACAAGTTCCAGCGTGCCGCCCTCGCTGGCGACCATCGTCTCGATGTTCTCAAGCACCATGTTGACCTGTGGGTCCGAGGCAGAAGCGACCATGTGTGGGTCCTTAGTGATCGTTATAAGAGCTGGGGTTATAGGAACCTGAAAAAAACGATCCGGCTTTGCCCGGATGGATATTTTCGCGACTGAATGTAACGCAATTATAGGAAATAGAGCGTTTCGGGGTATTCACTGCTACCATCCGGCCCATCCGAGTTTGTGGATTTTGACCTTATCGGAGGACAGACAAAGGCACGGAGGATATGAGTGCCCTACACAGATAGCAACGGCGTGCGGATCTACTACGAGGTCGAAGGTAATGCCGACGGCCCTCCATTGGTCTTGCAGCATGGATTGACCGGGTACCTGGAGTCGTGGCGAGAGCGCGGCTACACAAACGTCCTCGGCGATGATTACCGACTGATCCTTATTGATGCAAGAGGCCACGGTCGTAGCGATAAGCCACATGAACCTGAGGCGTACGTCCGTGAGTTACGGGCCACGGATGTGGTCGCCGTACTGGACGATCTCGGAATCGGAAAGACCAACTACTTTGGGTACTCGATGGGTGGTCGAATCGGCTGTGCTTTGCTAAGCCACGCCGCTGATCGGTTGAACTGCGCCGTTATGGGCGGGTTTAACCCCTACGCCACGGCATCAGCGGCGACAATCGCTCCTTCGAGCGAGGAGTTCGCTCGCGGCATTGATACGCGGCCCAATCTGATTCCCGAAGTCCGCGCACGATTATTGTCCAATGATCTCGTGGCACTAAGGGCGTCGACCGTGGGGTCTGCGGGCCCGGCGATGACCGACGGTGCGCTAGACCACGATCTGCCGATACTCCTGTTCTCAGGGGAGAACGACGCTCCCATCGACGGTGCCAGGAAGGCCGCAGGCGAGGCCACTAACGGACAGTTTTTTGTTGTGCCGGGAGCGGATCACCAGGGAGCGATATCGGACGTGGAGTTTGTCGGACCACTTGTGAAGGCGTTTCTGGATTCTGTGTGATCCGCAAGCTTGAACTAACGACAACTTACTAGAGGGCGATTAGCTTGATAAACAGGGAGGATCGACATGGCTTTTGTAGATAACGACGGAATACGTATCCACTACGAAGTTGAGGGCGACCCGACGGACCCACCGCTGGTGATGCAGCACGGGACGAGCGGGGACCTCGCTACGTGGAGGGACCGCGGGTTTACTGAGCGACTGGTCGGCCGCTTTCGGCTGATATTGATTGATGCCCGTGGAGCTGGGCAGAGCGACAAACCGCGCGACATCGAGTCGTACTCGCAGACCAACAGGGCGTCGGACGTGATCGCCGTGCTGGACGATCTAGGGATTCAGAAATCCCACTTCTTTGGATATTCAATGGGTGGCCTGATCGGCGCTGCGGTACTACGTCATCACCCGGAACGCTTGATCGGGATCATCCTCGGCGGCTACAGCCCGTACGATCCGAAATCGCTTGCCAGCCCTCCGACCACGCAGGCGGAGTTTGACGAGGAAGTCAAAAACCGCCCCGGTCTTTCCGACGATGACCGAACGCGTCTGATCAGGAATGACGTTCTTTCATTGCACGCATCGATTGCGTCATGGGCGGGTTGTGAGAGCCCCCCGGAAGTACTTCAAAACTCAACCCCAAAACTCTTCTACTGCGGGACCGAAGACCCGTCGTTTGAGGGATCGAAGCGGGCGGGTGCTGAGGCGAACGACGCACGATTCTTTCCGGTGCCGGGAGAGGATCACGGTGGCGCCGGAGCGGCTGTCGACATCGCTGCGCCACAAATACTGGATTTCCTGGGCTCACTGGCAGACGCCGGAGTCGCAGGCGACTAGAACAAGTTCACTGGCAAAGACCGTATCAACCAGTTGGGAGAATTGAATGAGCACTGCGGACAGACTCGACATATCGTTAGGTGATGCCATCTTCTCGCTTCGGGCGATTCGGCGAATCAAGCCGGACCCGATCCCTGACGCAGACTTGAACAGCATTCTGGACGCGGCGAGGCAGGCGCCAAATGGTGCGAATCGACAGCCGTGGCACTTCGTCGTTCTACAGGACGCTGCCGTAAGGAAACGCTTCGGAGAGCTCTATCGCGTCGCGTGGTGGGCCAAGCGAAATGACGAAGGATTCTTCAAACCGGAGGACATCCCGGATCATTACAAGCTGGCGATGGCGCTTGCCGACAACATAGGCGAGGTTCCCGCTATCGTGCTGATCTGTTCTACCTCGCCCGGCGGCCGAGAGTCGGTTATCCCGGCCACGCAAAACTTGCTTCTTGCTGCGCGTGCACTTGGCGTCGGCGGAACCATCACGTCACTCCACCAGACGGTTGAAGACGACGTGCAGGAACTTATCGGTCTTCCGGATGGCGCCGGTGTCGTTTACTGCGTGCCGCTTGGTTATCCGCAGGGCAACTTTGGACCGGTGACCCGAAACCCATTGAACGAGATCGTATCGAAGGACCGATGGGGGACCACACCGGACTGGGTGTAGGGTAGCCATACCTGACGATCTGATGACCACCTCCGGGTGAGGTTACGACCAGACAAATCGACGTATAGGAGATACATGCCGAACCGGATTAATCGCGTAATAGAACTGTGGGAGGCCGATCAGCCGGTCTACTACGTTGGCAGCCATACCGGGAACGAACTCACTTACGAGGCCGGAAAGCGCATGTCCAAGACGTGGGCTGACTACATCAACATCGGCATGGAACACGGCGCGTTCGACATGGCGGGACTGGACCGATTCATGGAGGGGCTGGTCGACGGTGGACCCACCAACAGTGGGCACCGCACGCCGCCGGTGATCGTCGAGGCACCTGTCGACGGCGGGTCTCCTGAGTCGATCCGATATAACGCATGGCAGTTCCGCCAGATCCTGGCGAGAGGTGTCCACGGAATTCTTCTCTGCCAGGCGGAAAACCCGGCGGCGGTGAAGGCGTTTGTGGAGGCTTGCCGCTACCCGTTCCACCCGCTTGGAGTTGGTGCGGGGCTGGACCACGGAGAGCGCGGCAATGGCGGACAGGCGTCCGCTGCACCGATCTGGGGTGTCTCCAACGAGGAGTACCTTGAGATTGCCGAGCCGTGGCCGCTTAACCCGCACGGCGAAATGATTCTTGGCCTAAAGATCGAAAACAGGCGGGCCTTGAACACGGTGGAATCAACCCTCAAAATCCCGGGCATCTCGTTCGCAGAGTGGGGGCCTGGAGACATGGCGCTTTCGTACGGATACCACGCAGTACAGCAGCCGCCACGCCCGCCGGAGTTGGAAGCTGCAAGGACGCGAGTCCGGGACGCATGCTTCGCAAACGGGATCAAGTTCCTGGACGGCGGCCCGCCGGAGACCGTGGCGGAACGGATAGACGAGGGCGTCATGATTGCCGGATCAACGGAAGCCACCGCAGAGGCCGGCCGGGCGCACACCAAGCGATCCGAGGCCATGCCGATTTAGTTCTTTAAGTTCGGTGGGCTGGTATATCAGAGGATTAACAGGCAACTCGGAATACGCTCGAACGCGACAGCACGCCCTGTGATAGCAGGGCGTGCTGTTTTTTCTTTCCGGTAATGCCGGGTCAGAGTCGGCGATTAGATAGCGTCTATGATCCCGTTGAACGTCTTGCTTGGGCGCATCGCCGCGGTGGCGAGAGCGGTGTCCGGCATGTAGTACCCGCCGAGGTCCTGCGCTGATCCCTGTGCAGAGATCAACTCGTTGAGGATCTGCTCTTCATTTTCGCCAAGGGCATCGGCGACACTCTTAAATTTCCCGGCGAGGCCGGCGTCCTTGTCCTGGTCCCTCAGAGCCTGCGCCCAGTACAGGGCCAGGTAGAAGCTGCATCCGCGACTGTCGATCTCGTTCACTTTCCGTGAAGGCAGCCGAGCGTTTGTCAGGTAGTCAGCGGTCGCCTTGTCCAGCGCCTCACTGACCACCCCTGCGGCCGCATTGTCAAACTGATCGGACAGGTGCTCCAACGATGCCGCCAGAGCCATGTACTCGCCGATCGAATCCCAGCGGAGGTGACCCTCTTCTTGGAACTGTTGCACGTGCTTCGGTGCTGATCCACCGGCACCCGTCTCAAACAGTCCACCGCCGTTCAGCAACGGAACGATGGACAGCATGCGGGCGCTGGTGCCAAGTTCAAGAATCGGGAACAGGTCGGTCAGGTAGTCCCTGAGAACGTTCCCCGTCACGGAAATAGTGTCTTCACCCCTGCGGATTCGTTCCAGGGAGAACTTGATCGCTTCGACCGGAGCCAGGATCTGGATATCCAGTCCGTCCGTGTCGTGATCGCCAAGGTAACTGTTCACCTTATTGATCAGCTCAGCGTCGTGTGCACGAGTGCTGTCCAGCCAGAACACGGTGGGGGAGCCGGTGGCTCTTGCCCGTCGTACCGCCAGCTCAACCCAGTTGCGGACCGAGACGTCTTTGGTCTGGCAGGCCCGCCAGATGTCCCCGGCTTCCACGTTGTGCTCGATGAGCGTGTTGCCACCGGCGTCGACGACACGGATGGTTCCAGCGGATGCCGCTTCAAATGTCTTGTCGTGCGAGCCGTACTCTTCAGCCTTCTGGGCCATCAGACCAACATTTGGGACGCTGCCCATTACCGTCGGATCGAGCTGCCCGTGCTTCTGGACGTCCTTGACTATGGCGTCGTAAATCCCGGCATAACTGGAGTCTGGGATGATCGCCTTGGTGTCCTGAAGTTCGCCTTTGGCGTTCCACATGCCGCCCGAGTCTCGGATCATCGGAGGTATTGAAGCGTCGACGATCACGTCGCTCGGCACGTGGAGGTTGGTGATGCCACGGTCTGAGTCCACCATCGCGATGCCCGGTCCGTCGTCGTACGCAGCCTCGATATCACTCTCAATAGCGGCGCGCTGGCCTTCCGGAAGAGCCGATATCTTGGAGAGAAGGTCGCCGATGCCGTTGTTTGCGTCCACGCCAAGCTCATTGAATACCGCTGCGTGTTTTGAGAATACGTTCTGGAAGAAGGCCTCAACGCCGTGTCCGAAGATGATCGGGTCTGAGATCTTCATCATCGTGGCCTTCAGATGAAGAGAGAACAGGACGTCTTTGTCTTTCGCGTCCTTGACCTGCTCACGGTAAAAACTGACCAGCGCGTTCTTGCTCATGAAGGTGCCATCAATCACCTCATCAGCTATCAGCGGCAATGACTCCATCAACACGGTCGTCGTGCCGTCAACCGCAACGTGTTCGATTTTCGCCGTCGTCGCGTACGGGATCGTGACCGACTCTTCATTGCTACGGAAGTCGTCGGCGCTCATCGTCGCTACGTGCGTCCGTGATCCCTCAGGCCAGGCGCGCATGCGCGGCGGGTTGGCCTTAGCGAAATCCTTGACGGCCTTTGGCGCGCGCCTGTCGGAATTCCCTTCCCTCAACACTGGGTTCACCGCGCTGCCCATCGCCACATCGAAACGGGCCTTGATCCCGGCCTCTTCGTCATTCGACGGGGCTTCCGGGTAGTCCGGAAGTTCTAACCCACCGGCCTGAAGTTCTGCGATACAGGTCTTCATCTGGGGGACGGAGGCGCTGATGTTGGGGAGTTTAATAATGTTCGCGCCTGGGTCTTCCGTCAGGTCGCCAAGCTCTGTCAGATCGTCTGGAAATGGTTGACCGTTGTTCAGTACCTCTGGGAACTGCGCAAGGATTCGGCCTGCGAGCGATATGTCACGGGTTTCAACCTCCACCCCTGCGGCGCCTGCGAATGCACGGGTGATAGGAAGGAATGCGTGCGTGGCCAGTGCCGGAGCCTCGTCGGTCCATGTGTAGATGATCGTGGGCGAGTTAGTCATGTTTATCCAGAGGGAGCTTCAGGTTGATGAGGCGGTACGTTAGGACGGCAAGTATAGGCAGGATAAGGACCCGTTGGTACGTAATACGCGATATGCACAGTCATGAAGGCCCTGGAGTGAGTCGCCGGGGTACGAGTTGTTGGAAACCGATGTGATCGAGACGCGACAGTGCGCCCTGTTTTGGCGGGGCGCACTGTTTGAAGCTGCAGGTTTCTAGTGGGCCAGAGGATATCTAGGGACCAACGTGTCCATTCTGCGTACGGCAATTTTGAGTAAGTTGCAGCCGCTGCGACTACATCATTGATGTACTTATCAAAAAATACGTCGTGCGCGTGACTTACCTGCGATCCTGAAAAATCTCGTGGGGTAGATCCATCAATCATGATCGCTGCCCAGTCACCGGAGACACCATAAAATTCACTTCAAAGGCAGGAGAAATTGTTCCCCCCTGTGAAATTCCAGTTGCATTGGTATTCCCGAACAGACGAAGAACCGGATTTGCCTTGATGTTCCCATCGTCGAGAATTACGCGGTCAACAGTCAGCGAAAACCACGTAAACGGCAATGCATGAATGTCTTCAGTCATGAGATTGCCGTCAGTTCCGTTTGGTGATTCTCGACCAGTTGTAATTACTGACCCAACCGTGGCTATGACGACCGTGTCAGCTTGGGTTACAAACTCCTGGACATCCTTTGGCGGCAAGAAGTAAGAATCCCCGGAACCAAGGGCGCTTCGATTGGGATCTACTACGAAACCATGTCCGGCATCCCAAATTGGACATATGAAATACCGCCGGCAACCAGGCACAGCGCCGAAAAGGTAGCGATATAAAGGCGTTTACTTATGGGACTGCGTTCCGGCTACTCGGCCTCTTCTACTGCTTCGTCGAGCGCCCGCGCTCGTAGTTGACCGCAACCGGCGTTGATGTCTATGCCCTTTTCCTGACGCACCGTGTTTGGGATCCCGGCCTTAGAAAGGATCTCGCGGAACAGACTGCTTCGGCGATCGCTTGGCCGCGAATACGGACCGTTCTCGGTGGGATTCACCGGGATCAGGTTCACGTGGCACATCAGTCCCTTGAGCAGATCGACCAACTTCTTGGCATGCTCCGGCGTGTCGTTCTCTCGGTCCAGTAGAACGTACTCAAAGAAGATTCGGCGGTTTGTCGTCTCCACATAGTCGCGACAGGCGTGCATTAGCCGAGCGATCGGGTAGCGCTTGTTGATCGGCATCGTCCTGGAGCGTGAGTCGTCGTCGGGTGCGTGCAGGGAGACGGCCAGATTCAACTGGTAAGGCTCCTGCGCCAGCTTACGGATCTCCGGGACCAGTCCGACGGTCGATACTGTGAGGTGGCGTGCGCCGATGTTCATGCCCTGGCCGTGATTCATGACGGCGATGGACTGCATGGTGTTGTTGTAGTTGGCCAGGGGTTCACCCATGCCCATAAATACGACGTTGGTGATTTCAGTCATCTCGTCTTTTTTAGCTTCCCCGGCGGCGACCTGCGCCGCGTTCTCGGCCCGGATGACGCCACGCATGTGCAAAACCTGGGCGACTATCTCCCCGGGCGAGAGTTGGCGTCGGAATCCTTGCTGACCTGTGGCGCAGAACTTGCAGCCCAGGGCACAGCCGGCCTGGGTGGAGATGCAGACGGTGCGTCGGGCTCGTCTGTGTCCATCAAGGCCGTATCGCATGAGAACGGTCTCGATGAGTTCTCCGTCCTGGAGCTTGAATAGGACCTTGTCTGTGGAACCATCGGCCGAACGTAACTCGACTTCCGGAACGATAGGGGAGAGCTTGTATCGCTCATTGAGTGCGGCCCTGAGCGGCTTCGTAAGGGTGGTCATCTCGTCGAACGACTGCGCACCATCGTGGTAGAGCGCACGCCAGAGCTGGCGTGCGCGGAACTCCGGTTGGCCCATCTGTGACACAACGTAATTAAGGTCGTCCTCGGTCACGTCGAGGATGGACGGGAGGAGCTGCTCTATTGGGTCGTCCGGGATGATCGATGTTTCCGGGGTTTCCGGGTCTGAGTTCTGGGAAGCGAGTGTCACTGTCTGGTCGGTCCTTTATGCGAAATGCGTCGCAAAACTTGAATGTCTTGAGTGCGCAACGATCGGATTAACTGAGCGCTACAAGAAAACTTGAGGCGTGTTGCGCACTACGTGGGAATAAACCGGAGTAAATAGGTTGAGTCTGGGGTGCGTCCGGTGCTCGTCGGCGGAGTTCTCTAGGGGTCTCTGGAGCGGCGTGCCGTTGATCGACGTCGATAACCCTTTTATCAATTCTACGACTCGTGACCGGCGGGTGCGACAGAATTCGTAACGGAAGCCGGATCCTGTTTCGATTATTTCCGAATGACGGGGGGGCTGGCTCGATTAAACAGGTTTCGGTTACGGGCAAATCCGGTCAACACCGTATTTTGTTCCTATATCGTATCCACTGGTATACTTTCCTACTTCGTCCCAGTTGCGCCGTCGCTTTCCTGTCGGTTATTTGACCTTGTTGACGGTTGTTCGAGCGGCCCGTCCGTAGCTGGATATGATATTCACGCCATGGCACGTGAAGAGTTTGACCGTGATCTTCAACAGCTCGAAGCAGAGCTGGTATTGCTTGGCGCACTTGTAGAGAGCTCGATCTTCAGCGCACTTAACGCGATCAAGAATCGCGATCTTGCACTATCCGAGAAGGTGATCGAGGACGATGACCTGATTGACGACAAGCGTCATCTGGTTGAAGACGCCTGTATGGAACTCATCCGACGAGAAGCCCCGGTCGCGAGCGACCTCAGGCGGATCGTAAGTTCACTGCACATCGCAGGTGAATTAGAGCGCATGGGCGACTACGCGGAAGGAATTGCCAAGATCAGCCTGATGATGGGGCCAGAACCTCCGCTGAAAGAGTTGATAGATATCCCGGCAATGGGCGAACGAGCTGTTCACATGCTCAAGCAGAGCCTCGACGCTTTCCTCACGCGTGACGAAACCGCTGCCAGAGAGGAAGCGCTTGCCATCGGCCCGGACGATGACGAGGTAGATGACCTGTACCGGAAGGTACGCGTCGATCTTCTTGCTCTGATGAAGGCCGACCCCGCGAACGTTGAGCGTGGTACTTATTTGCTGTGGGCCGCGCACAACGTCGAGCGTATAGCAGACAGGGCGACCAACATCGCAGAGCGTGTGGTCTACCAGGCCACCGGTGATCGCGTACGGGTTGGTGCGGGCAAAGAAGAGCGCGTTCTCAAAACGCCCGCCTGAAGTCTTTCGTCTGCCCAGAAATCGCCCGTAGATCTCTTACGCCGTCTCGAAAAGAATCCTGTCGCGCCCAGAACTGTTCCCAGAACGATTACGGGAATAATCCAGGGAGTTGTCCGGGCGATCCTCGGGTGGCCATATTCGGGGCAGCGGTTGAGGTGCTTTGAAAGGTGACCGCTTTCGGAGAGTAAGCACCGATAGCATCGGGCGTTGCTCCGGGTCCGGTATCTGCCTGGTGCCTTCACGTTCCTGCTTTAGGACACGGTGCACGGTGCGTGTACTGACCTCAAATCGTTCAGCGACTTCCGCTACCGAGAGGTCCTCGCTACGGCGAGCCGAAATCATGGCCTCGTCACGACTCTGACGACTTTCACGCTGTAGCCATCCCGGGTCATCGAACTTGCATATGGGTAGAGGACAATCCAGGCATGAGAAATAAACTTCACAGCCGTCGTCTCGGTAATTAATGTTCTCGGGCAGGGTTTCTGCTCGGACGATTCTGATCGTCGTCACGTCGTTGCCTCCTCTACTTCGCCTGAAACTGGGAATAATCTTGGGATTAATACGAAAGTCGGGAAGCAGGCATCACTGGGAATACCAGCCGACACTCGACTCACCTGTTCGTTTATCTAGCCGGCAAGCACAGTTACGCTTGTGGTCTCGAAGTGACGTCGTACGCCGTCTCGCCATTCTTTTGTGAGGTTGGAACGCCTCACCCGGTCGAACAACGATTCACTGCCGTCGGCCGACCTTGAGGACGTGCTGTAAAACACCGTAGTCAGGCCTCTGGCACTAGCTCTTGGTGCCACACGAGATTGGAACCATTTCGTCGGTACTTGGTCCGCCGACACGACCTCAAGCAGGGTGTCAGGCCGAGTGGGAACGCCTGCGGCCTTCTCCAACGACGGGGCGTCCATACTGATGAACATCTGCCACGACTCAACAAGTCGGATGCTCCGACCACCGACCGCAGTCCACATGTCGTCCAGTCCGGCTCCGTCTAGTGCCTGTGTAAGGGAGTGCATGGCAGGGTAGGTGTGATCCATGAAGGACGGTGCCACCCGGGTGGAGACGGATCCTGCACCCATACCGACGGTCATAAGCAGAAGCTCAAGTTGAGTCGAAATTGCGATAGCATCTGCATCAGACTGGACACTTATGGAAAGCGTGTCCCCGCGTTTCCTAACGATGCTGTCAATCACAGAACGAGAGAACTCATCTGCTCCGTCGGTGATAGAGGCGGTAGTCCCTACGACCTGTGCCGGTAATTCACCGGGCGCAGGAGGGTTAGTGATAGCGGAAGATCGGATAGCCAGTGTTGTCATGTCCTGTAACCTCATTATCTGGGCATGCCCGGGTCGGTCGCGAAGGCAGATCAGGCGTTTGTCCCAACAGGGTTGATGGAATTCCCATCGATTCTGAAACTTTTAGTAGAACGCGTGTTCGGACAATAGAACAAACGTTCTATTGCTGTCAATCGCTGAACTCGGAACCGTGTAATTACAAGGTTTGACGGGCGGTTGAGACGCCCCTAATCTTCCGACTCGTGGAGACCAGCCCAGTTCGGTTTTCCTCTACTTTCCTCAAACTTCAACAAAAGAATTGCCAGGTCACATGAACGCCGAAATCGTCGCCATCGGGACGGAATTACTACTGGGCCAGATCGTCGACACAAACTCGGCGTGGATAGGCCAGCGATTCGCTGATAACGGCATTGACCTTCATTACGTGAACACCGTCGGGGACAGCCGCTCTCGAATGCTGGACACGCTGAAGCGCGCACACGGCCGGTCACAGGTTGTTGTCACCACCGGCGGTATAGGCCCAACACAGGACGATCTGACGCGGGAGATCGTTGCGGAGTTGATGGGAAGAAAGGTTGTCGTCGATCCGGAGTCCCTGGAGGAGTTGGCAGAGCGATTCCAGAAGCGCGGATTCATTCTGACCAAGAACAACGAAAAGCAGGCGGAGATACCGGAGGGTGCCGGGATATTCCGGAACCCTAATGGAACCGCTCCGGCCTTTTACATTGAGGACGACGACGGGGTAATAATCTCGCTACCGGGCGTGCCGTTTGAGATGAAGTGGCTGATCGATAACGAGGTTCTTCCCTACATAAAGAAGAAGTTCAACGTCACGAACGTGATCCAGTACCGCGTGCTCAAGGTCGTGGATATTGGCGAGAGCAACGTCGACCACCTGATCGGCCACCTGATGTCGGACGAGGGCAATCCGGGAGTCGGTACGATGGCGCATCCGGGACAGGTCGATGTCCGGATTGCTGCCAGCGCCAGTTCAGATGCTGAGGCGGAAGCCTTGATCGGCCCGGTAGAGGCAGAGGCTCGCAAACTTCTTGGCGACAACGTGTTCGGGACCGACGACGACTCCTTGGAGTCGGTGATCGGCAGCTTGATCGCAGATAAACGGCTGACGGTTGCGACTTACGAAGATCTGGCAGGTGGGGCGATAGCGGACGTGTTCCAGCGCGCTGCGGGTGCGGCGTACGTTGAGGGTAATATCGTTAACTCCAACGAAGCTCTGGAGCGACTGGCCAGGGCAGGTGGTGAAAGCCCCCCGTTCGTCGACGGCCCGGAGCGAGCCGCGGCGCTTTCCCGTGCGGTGCGAGAGGTTTCAGGGGCAACGCTGGGCGTTGCGGTACACGCCGTAGAAGAGGGCGATCAACGCACCGAAAACCTGGGCCGTGGCGAGACCTATATAGCGGTGACCGACGCCGTCGGAACGCATACACGTCACGTGAGGTCGGCCGGGCGTGGTGCGCCAGATCGCCGACGCGCAGCGTTGAGCAGCCTGAGCCTGGTACGACGAGTGTTACTGGGACTCGACTAACTCTCGGTACGATTTGAGTCGTGGGTAGGGGGCTGTTTGAGGCGTAATATTGTTACGTCAACGTTGCGGTAGAAGTGGCGTGGTCCTTGTAGATACAGAGTAGATACAGGCGGAATGGCACCTATGGCGCGCAGATTTAAGAACCATTGGACCCTTTTGACACCTGTGCTTTCTGTCCTTGCGTTGGCCGTCGCATGTTCAAGTGCCACACTCGACCCCACGGTTACACTGGAGCCGACATCTACTCCCGTCCAGACAGTAGATCTGGCAGCGCTAGGGGGTGACGCCTCTGACCTTGATGCCCTTGGCTTGACCGAGGCAGATATCCAGTGTCTGGGGGATGAAGTAGAGACGGAAGTTGTCGAGCAACTTCTCGGCGATGATCTCTCTCCGGCTGATGTGTTGTCTGTCTTACCAGCTTTGCAGACCTGTGGTGTTGACCTGATACAACTGATCTCCGGCGCCGATGAATTGCTGGCCGACACCATTGGAGACAATTATTCGGGACTAAGCAGCCTTCCGTTTACGGCTGAACAGATCGCATGTCTGGTGTTGATCATCGACGCCGAGACGCTTGAAAGCATTGTCGGGGGTCAAACCTCCCAGGAGTCGTTGGCACCGACGTTGGAAGCCTTTGGCGCATGCGGGATAGGACTTGCAGAACTTCTGTCGATGTCTGCCGGAGTAGACATTGAGTCAGCGATCGACGAGGTGTTGGCTGACGATATTCAGATGGATCTGGTCGATATCGCCGCCGATCTCCCGTTTACTGCTGAGCAGTTTGAGTGCCTGAGCGGGGAGATCGAAACCGACACTATCTCCGCACTGGCCGCCGGTGAAGTCAATCCAATCATGATGCTGTCGTTCATCGGTACGTTGACCGAATGTGGCGTAGACCTGGTTGATCTCGGGAACTGAGCCCGGGATCAACTGAGCTTTTCGGGTGACCCACGGGCTCAGCTAGTTGTGCCTATTTGCTTTCGGCGTACTTAACGGCGACCACAAGCACTGGGCACTCAGCGCTACGTATCACTTTGTCCGTGACGGACCTGAGTATCCATCGGTGGAATCCGCTCAGGCCATTGGACGTCATGACCACAATGGACTCCGGCTCATCATGGGCGACGCGGATAATCGCACGGGCGGGATCCCGCTGACAGCAATTCCTTCCGCCTTAACCCCCATGTCACGCGCCTGTTCGACATACGGCATCAGGTAGCTCCGGGCCTCATCCCGTAACTGTCCGACAGAGTATGCGTGCCCCCATGAAGCTCCGAGTATCCGACTCTGTATGTACATTTACGCTGTGGCCGTAATGAATCGAATTTTTGCGCCTACTGCGCTCGATATATCCACGCCACACCTACAGCTGCTTCAGATAATGGCGATACTTCAAGCGGCACGATTACGTTCTTGATGTTTAGCGGCCCAGACACCAGGGCATCTTTATCGCCCGGACACAACAGGAGGACCGATACCGGGGAAGAGTGCACAACTCGGTCGGCGACGCTTCCCAGCACGCCACGGGCGATCCACGACGCCCTGTGAGTCGCCATAGCGATCAGGTCTGCATCGATGGCGATTGCGGCGGCGATGATTTCCTCTTCCGGACTTCCCGATGTGACGTGAAACTTCGTGGTCAAAGAGTCTGGGACGAGACGCACCTAGACCGACTCAAGGTATCGATTAACAGTCCTGAAGAGATCATCTTCCGTGCTTAGCTTAGTCTCTCGCCCGGTCATCAATTCGACGTCTCAGCAAGATGGCTCAAGACTGATTCAACTTGTCCAGCACCGGACGTCACCGTGGGGACGGACTTGGATCCGACTGCATCGTCAGAACCAGTTCGGCACCCATTTGGACTGAGAGGGTTACTACCC
>Ga0302135_10001545_pt1 | contig 13885 bp, 15 predicted proteins | sample CBN3_surface_MG_FD_203119 | JGI IMG/M metagenome (GOLD analysis project Ga0302135, IMG submission 203119) | Marine microbial communities from Western Arctic Ocean, Canada - CBN3_32.1 | ecosystem: Environmental > Aquatic > Marine > Oceanic | place: Canada: Western Arctic Ocean | collected...
TGCGCTCAAGGATCAGCGCTTTCAGCGCGACGTTGATTTCCTCTGCGCCCGGAAGGTGGGTTATGGCAACTGGCGTTGCAAAGAAGCCTTGAAATCCAATTTTTGCTGGAAGTTGCGCTTGTGGTGTCGGCATGGCTCGTGGCTTCCCTTGCCGCTAATTGCTGACAAATAAATTAATGGCGATGGAAATGCGGGTGCCCGCACCCTGGTAGTCGTTAACTCTGTGCATAAGCCACGATGGAAATATTACCATAAGGCCACTCTTCGGTCTGATTCGTTGATAGTCACCGGCGTTCTCTCCGCCAGGGACATTCATCCTCAATCTCGAGCTGTACATGACTGGAGCAGGTCCGCGTGGATCAAGCAGTTCAAGTTCACCGGCGGCGGAGGGGTTATTGTTGACGCCGCCGTCGTCAACAAAATAGACGCCTGACCAAAAGCAATTCGGGTGGGCGTGCAATTTGCTGCTTTCTCCGCGCGGGTTGACGACTGTGTGGGCACTGAGATTTCATCGGATTTCCTTAGATTGTGCCTAGCCTTCGGTCGGTCTGATCTGTGTCATGTCATGCCCGATTGCCGCGAACGTTTCAAGCAACCGTCGTGATGGCTCGCCGCCCCAAGACGCAGAATCCCAGCCCGACCGTCAGCTATTTTGGGTCGAATTCGATACGTTAGTATCCGCGCTTCTGCGGTCGAGGATCGTCCTTCGCAGCTCAAGGTTGAGTTGCTCTGGATCCTCCAGCTCCACAAAAACGACGGGTGTCGCGAAATAAGCGCGAACGTCGATGTCGGAGCTTTGAACAGGTGATTCCATAGTGATACCTAGCTATTCTCTACTCATCTGGCCAGCGCGGTGAAGTTGGCGTCAAGCGGCCAACGTGGCCGAACGGCGAAATTGAGGTCGTCGACAAGCCCACGCTGCAGCCGTTCAATGCCTGCCCAGGCGATCATTGCAGCGTTGTCTGTGCAAAGCTCGATGGGTGGGGCATGAAACGCAAGGCCAACCTTTGCTACGGCCTGATCGAGCCTCTCTCGCAAATATTGATTTGCCGCGACACCCCCGGCTAGAACCAATGATCGCCCCTCGGGAAATTCGTCTCGAAACCGTGTGATCGCATTGCTGCAGCGGTCGGTCAGAACGTCGCCAACTGCGGTTTGAAAGCAAGCCGCAATATCAGCGGCAACAATTGCGTCAAACTGATCGTCCTCAAGGCGGGCAACAATATGCCGTACGGCCGTCTTGAGGCCCGAAAACGAAAAATTGCATCCCGGTCTGCCGCTCATGGGTCGTGGCAGGTCAAATCGAGTTGGATCGCCCTTGAGAGCCGCTGCCTCGAGAGCTGGTCCGCCAGGGTAACCGAGGTCCAGCAGTGTTGCGGTTTTGTCGAATGCCTCGCCGATCGCATCGTCAACGGTGCCGCCATAACAGCGGTAGTCCGCCGTGTCTGCAATCGCCAATAGTTGACAATGTCCACCCGAAACCAACAACAAAAGATAGGGGAAGTCGACCTTGTCGGTGAGACGCGCCGTCAGCGCGTGCCCTTCAAGATGATTGACCGCGATAAGAGGTAGGTTATGGACCAGTGCAATGGCTTTTGCGGTCATCATGCCAACCATGACGCCACCGATGAGCCCCGGACCCCCTGTTGCCGCAATTCCATCCAGATCATTGAAGTCGATGCCTGCGTCTGCGAGTGCTTGGGCTACCAACCGGTCAATGTGGGTCAAATGGCTACGGGCCGCAATTTCTGGCACAACTCCACCATATGGTCGATGTTGATCGACTTGGGAGAGCACAACATTAGACAGAATTCGACGTTCGTCGCTCACGATTGCGGCGGCCGTCTCGTCGCACGACGTTTCGATACCGAGAATAAGCATGGCGGCGGCGTTGTAGCGCGCCGATGCACTCTACGCAACGCGGGCCCTAGGATTGTCTGGATGCGTCTTCAAATGCTTCCGTCCACCACTCGATCGCGGTAGAGAGTGGGTATGGAAAACCCAACATCGAATGTTACCGGTCTCATGCGATTGGGAACACGCGCATCACCCCTCGCGATCGCACAAACAACAATGGTTCGCGGTCGTCTTGAAGAGCTTCATCCTGCGCTTGAAATCGAGGTTGTCACAATTGCCACATCAGGTGACAAGATTGTTGATCGCCGTCTATCTGAGGTCGGTGGGAAGGGGTTATTTGCAAAGGAGATTGAGGAAGCTCTACTAGCAGGTGAGATCGACGCTGCGGTCCACTCCATGAAGGACCTTGAAACTCATTTACCTGACCGTCTCTGTATCGGTGCGGTTCTCCCGCGCGAAGATCCACGTGACGCATTTATCGGCAAAGATGTACTGGCGCTGGAGGCGTTGCCGATTGGTGCCGTGGTGGGCACTACATCGTTGCGGCGGCAATCCCAGCTTTTGGCGCTTCGGCCGGACTTTAAAATCGTGATTTTACGCGGCAATGTCGGGACGCGTATCGATAAGATTAGAAACGGGTATGCGGACGCGACGCTCTTAGCATTCGCCGGCTTGAAGCGGCTGAAAATGGAGGGCGTCATTACACAAGTCATATCGACAGACGTCATGTTGCCGGCGGTCGCACAGGGTGCTGTCGGTGTTGAAATTCGCGATGACGACGACCGAGCGCGAGCTGCAATGGCGGCGATTGATGATGCTGACAGCGCATTATGTGTAGCCGTTGAGAGGGCGTTTCTCGCAGTACTTGATGGATCATGCCATACGCCGATCGGTGGTCTTGCAGAACTGCACCGAGGGCGCGTTCGTTTGCGGGGACTTGTCGCTCGCCCCGATGGCACGGAAGTACAGCGTACAAGTCGCGAAGCATCTGAAAATGATGCACTCGAGATGGCAGTGGACGTGGGTCATGACCTTCGGGCAGCAATTGGCCCCGACGTCTTCGACGAGAATTAGAATGAGCGTCCCGCCAGCGAGTGTGCTCGTTACGCGGCCGAGGGAAGACGCACAATTGCTTACAGCTGACCTTGAGCGTCGTGGCGTTGGCGTTCTTCTCGAGCCGCTCTTCGAAATTGTCCCGATTGAAGGTGCCGCGCCTGATCTGCGAGATATCGCGGGCTTGCTGTTCACTTCGGCAAACGGCGTGCGTGCATTTGCACAGATAAGCAAACATCAAAATTTTAAAGTCTTCGCCGTTGGCGATGCCACGGCAGCAGCAGCACGCAGCGCCGGGTTCTCTGATGTTGATAGTGCTGGCGGCAGCGTTGAGGATCTCATGACCCTTGTTAAGGACAGCTGGACCCCAGCATCGGGCACACTTTTTTACGCGGCAGGCCGAACGATCTCTGGTGAACTCGCCGAGACCCTAGGGGCGTTAGGCTATGAAGTTCACAGGATGGCGTTGTACGAAGCCAAGGCCGCTGACGCCCTTTCAGTGAAGTTATGCGAAGTGATGCGTGCCGCGAAGCTCGGATATGCGCTGTTTTTTTCTCCCCGTACTGCGGACACCTTTGTTAGTCTTGTTACAAGTGCTTGCCTCCGCGATGCCTGCAAAAATGTGGAGGCGATATGTTTGAGTACTGCAGTGGCTGATATGTTTGCAGGGTTGAATTGGGGCTACGTGACAGTGGCCGCCGAACCTAACCAGGAAGCGCTGCTTACCGCTCTTGATCGACGGCTTGCGCATACAAATTCATGACCGAAAATAGTGAACCGCCCGAAGATCACCCGACCGAATTCTTGGATGCGGCTCTTGTGATTCAGAAGTTTGGCGGCATTCGTCCGGCGGCGTCATTGCTTGGCGTTGCGGCGAGTACGGTCCAAGGGTGGAAGGAACGCGGTGTCATTCCACAAAACCGCGAGCAAGCGATCCTAGACATCGCCGCGCAACACAGTATTGACCTTGCTGGACCTAGGGTGGCTGGCAAAACAATTGCTTCGACAGCAGCAACGTCGCCAAAAAAAAGTAATTCTCCGAACGATGCAGGCGCATTGAAAGTATCGCCGTCGGCAGAACAGCCGAGGCAAACACCAGTTGAATTGGCTGATGGCGCGACCCCAAAGACGAGCCGATCGAATAACGGGGTCGCCTGGATTGCCCTGATCCTTGCAGGCGGAGCGTTGATTGCCGTCAGTACACAGCCAAAATGGGCACCCATATTGTTCCCACAAGTGTCGCCAGCCGCTGTGCCAGAACCCGTGCCCAAAGATCTATTCGACAATGAGTTTGCAAGGGTGGAGAGCCGTATCACGGCCCTCGGCGATGAGCTGGCGGACGTCTCAACGCGAACAGAATCTGCCGCACTTCTGCCGGAACTTTCTCCGTTGGTCAGTCGTCTCGATGCACTCGAGTCAGCCAATGGTGAAGATGACGGTACAGGCATTCTTGCGAGCAGTATCTCGGAACTCAGTGATCGATTGATAGCGCTTGAAGGTCAATTGTCTGAAAAGGGTGCAGATGGTGACGCGACTGTAGCAATCGCGTCCTTCAGAACCGGAATTCTGTCGTTGAGCGTAGAAGTTGCGGCCTGGAGCGCGCGATTGGCAGCACTTGAGGCCGACCCGAGAAACCAAAGTGGTGGTGGTGCAGCTGCATTGGTCCTCGCCGTCGGGCAGCTTGAACGCGCTGTTCATACAGGCGGGCCATTTGCCGGAGCACTGGAGCGCGTGCAGACCTTTGGCGAAGGGGATCTCATCGTTGCCGGCGCATTGGCACCGCTTAGTGTGTGGGCGGAGGCAGGAATTCCGACTGAAGCAGCCCTCAGACTTCGTTTCAGGCCGCTCATGTCTGAGTTCGAGCAGCCCAATGTACCCGATACAGCAAACGATGCCTGGTGGCCTCGCGTACGTCGCCAATTATCCGGTCTGGTCACGGTTAGGCGAGTCGGTTTGGCCAATAGTCTGTCGCCGGTCGCGCAAATCGAACTGGCGGTCGAGCGTGGTGACCTTGAAAAGGCAGTTGTTGGGCTTGCACAGACCGCCCCCTCGGATTCGGAAACTGTTCAAGCGTGGTTAGTTGATGCTAAGGCGCGCGTTGCAGCCGAATCGGCGTTGAGATCACTTGGTGCGCACGCTCTAGACGTACTCGGCAAAACCGGAACGGCAACACAGTGATCCGCATCCTATTTACCATCGTGCAGATTGCCGTTGTCGTTGCCACTGCCGTTTGGCTGGCCGATCAACCAGGCCAGGTAACCATCGACTGGCAAGGTTGGCGTATTGAGACTACTTTTTGGCTGCTCGCAGTGGCCATCATAGTATTCGTAGTCGTTGCAGCGATCGCATACCGGTCGTGGCGTTTTTTGAGGCGGGCGCCCCGGAAACTCGTAGAGGCCACACGTGCAAGCCGCCAACGTCGTGGGTACAAGGCGCTGACCCATGGAATGGTTGCCCTTGCCGCCGGTGATGCGAGTGACGCACTGAGCTATGCGCGGCGCGCAAGTTCCCTGCTCGATGACGCTCCACTGACAATGCTTCTGACGGCGCAAGCCGCACAGCTGGGTGGCGACGAAGCTGCCGCGAAGCGCTATTTTGAGGCCATGCGGAGCAATCCGGTAACGGCATTTCTTGCTGTAAGAGGCTTGCTGAACCAAGCAGTCAAAGCGGATGATCGTGCAGAAGCGGTGCGGCTTGCGAATGAAGCACATGCTTTGCGGCCGAAGACCGGCTGGGTTCTCGAGCAACTGTTCGAATTGCAGATTGCTGCAAATCAATGGCAGGCCGCCGATGAGACCATGCAGGAGGCGGTACGGTACAAGACCATCGACAAGATCGAGGCGAGTAAGCGCCGCGCGGCAATTTTGGTTGAGCGCGGACGCGGTGCCCTTGCGAAGGGTGAAACAGTAGCGGCCCTCGATCATGCGCGAATGGCCTATGATCTCAATCCAGAGCTCATACCGGCAGCAATCTTGTATGCACAACAGCTTGCTGCCTCTAGCCGCAATCGAAGAGCCATCCGCGTTCTCGAAGATGCGTGGCGGCGGCAACCCAGCTCGGAAATCGCTGAAGCTTACCGAACACTCAATGCATCTGACGATGTGCTGGCGCAGGTCAAACGCATGGAGCGTCTTCTCGAAGTCGCGCCGGATCACGTAGAAAGCCATGTCGCGCTGGGCGTCGCGGCGCTAGAGGCGAAATTATGGGGTGAGGCCCGAAAACACCTGACAGTCGCTGCCGAAATGGCGCCAACGGCTCGCTTGTGCCGGCTGATGGCAGACCTTGAAGAAGCAACCGACGGTGATCAGATAAATGTGCAGGAGTGGCTTACGAAGGCCGTGGCCGCGGAGCCTGAAAACGGCTGGGTATGCGGTCGATGCGGGGCTGCAGCATGCCTGTGGACGGCGCGCTGTGGTAACTGTGAAATATTTAACACACTTGAATGGCGCACGCCGCCGCGGGTATTTGCGCTCGGCGGAGGTGAGGGTTCAGCCGCCCCGGAAGTCGATGCGCTGGCGGTTGGCTCCTGATAATGTCGAACTCAACCATTCACAATTTTACACGGTGCCGACAAATATGACCAAGCCCTGCCAAGGACCGGACGCCAGTCCACGCCAACCGAAGACGCCCGCACCACCGGGCGCGATCGACTCCCATGCTCATGTATTTGGGCCACTGGATCAGTTTCCCTATGTCGAGGAGCGGGGCTATACGCCGCCCGAGGCCCCGCTCGATCAGTGGTTTGCCATGCATAAGGCCATTGGGATTGAGCGCGGGGTACTGATTCAACCCTCCGTACACGGTACGGATAACCGAGCCATGTTGGCGGCAATGGCGCAAGCTGGAGATCGCTTGCGGGGGGTTGTGGCACTCGATGCTGACGTAAGCGATGCAGAACTCTCGGCTCTCGACGCGGCCGGTGTTCGCGCGACACGGTTCAACCTGCAGTTTTCCGGTGGCGTCGCGCTAGACGCCATGGCCTCACTGGCAGATCGCGTGGCGGGCCTTGGCTGGCACCTGCAGTTTCTGATGGACGCCCGGGATCTCGTTGAGCTCGGCCCGAAATTGCAGGCGTTGCCAACCGACATTGTCATCGACCATATGGGCTTCCTGCCAGCCTCGAGCGGTGTTGACCATCCGGGGTTCCAGGTTTTCGTCGAGATGGTGCGGAGTGGTAAGTGCTGGGCCAAACTCTCTGGTCCCTACCGGGGGTCAGAGCAGGACCCGCCCTACAACGATATGACACCCTATGCGCAGGCACTTATCGCCGCCCGTCCGGATCGCATCATCTGGGGCACCGACTGGCCGCATCCGGCGCTCGACGGGAAAATGCCCAACGACGGCGACCTCTTCGATATGCTCGCGGTTTGGGAGCCCGATGAGGCCAGGCGGCGGGCCATATTGGTCGACAATCCGGAGCGTCTTTTCGGCTTCGATCCGGTTTAGGCGTCACGCATATTGTGAGGCGCGCTTGCGCCGGACAACACACGGCCCTATTTTTGCCTGGACGCACACACCACGCGTAAGAGGCCGCCTTAGCTCAGTTGGTAGAGCATCGCATTCGTAATGCGGGGGTCGGGTGTTCGAGTCACCCAGGCGGCACCATACCTTTCTATCAATGAGCCACCATCAAGCCCGCCCACGCGATTCCCAAATGAAGGACGATCATGTTTGACCTGGTTCCATCGGTCCTGGCCTTTGCTTTGGCGGCGACCATCACGCCGGGTCCAAATAATGTCATGGTCATGGCATCGGGCATGAACTTCGGCTATTGGCGGACCGTGCCACACATGCTTGGAATTTCGATTGGATTTCCGCTCATGCTTGTTGCCGTTGGCGCGGGGCTGGGTGCTGTGCTGCAAAGTCACCCCGAGGTTCAGCGCGCCTTGACCTACATTGGCGCGGCCTATCTCTTATGGCTGGCTTGGAAAATCTCTGTTGCCGCGGCACCGGTCGCTGGCGCTACCGTCGGTCGCCCATTTGGTTTCTTCCAGGCCGCAGCGTTTCAATGGGTCAACCCAAAGGCGTGGATGATGTCCCTTGGCGCGGTCGCCGCGTTTACCTCGGCTGATCGCGATTTTGTGCTGGATCTCACGGTCATCGCCATCGCTTTCGCTGCAGTCGTTTACCCCTGCGTCTCCATTTGGACCTTGTTTGGCGGTGCCATCGGCCGCCTTCTTCGCGACCCGCGTCTGCGAACCGTCTTCAACGTCAGCATCGCTCTCTTATTGGTCGCGTCGCTGATCTGGCCATTGGTGTTATCGAAGCTCTAGAAAACGCATGCCGAAGACAATTCATGGCCTGAACAGCACTCAAAATTGATCACCTGCGCTTTTTCCGTGGCGAAATCACACAACAGGCTCGATGATGGTGGGCGCGGTGATAATGAAGGATTGGCGATGAACTATATTGAGTTGCAAGGTTTGCGCATCACCGCTCTCGTCCTCAGCACAGATGAAACGGCGCAAATTGACGCGCTGGCCGATAACCGCCGGATCGTCAGCCCAGCCCTAGCGCCGAGTTGGGATGCTGCATAAACCGATTTTCTGGGATTCGTTGCCCGGCAACCTCAAGGGAATGGCGTTCGCGCTCGTCTCGGGCATGACGTTCGCAGCGATCAGCGGAATGGTGCGTCACGTTTCTGCGGACATACATCCTTTTGAGATCGCGTTCTTCCGGTTCTTCTTCGGTTTCATCGTGCTTCTGCCCGTACTCATGCGGACGGGTCTAGCGCCTTTGAAAACCAATCGCCTGGGGATGCACTCTGTTCGGGTTGTGCTTGGCGCCTTTGCGACACTCGCCATATTCTACGCTCTCAGCGTGACGCCCTTGGCGCAGGTTGCCGCGCTCGGCTTCACGATGCCGATATTTGCGACAGTACTAGCGATGATTATTTTTCGTGAGATCGTCGGCATCAGGCGCTGGGCAGCTATTGCCGTCGGCTTTTTAGGGACATACGTGATTTTGCGTCCAGGTGCCGGAACGATAGAACTCGGCGCTCTTTTGGTCCTCTTCTCATCAGTGCTCTATGGGATCTCGGTCATCCTCATCAAGAGCCTAACCCGCACCGATACCCCCCTGACGATAACAGCGTTCCAGATATGCATGATGTCGCCGGTTCTCTTGGTGCCGGCGCTGTTTGTCTGGGAGTGGCCGACGTGGCCTCAATTGGCTTGGCTCGCGGCGATTGGTATCGTTGCCGCATTTTCTGTCATGTCATTTGCCATGGCTATGAAAGAGGCGGACACGGTGACTGTCATGTCGTTGAACTTTCTGCAGCTTCTCTGGGCGTCGTTGATCGGGTTTGCGTTTTTTGCTGAAATTCCCGACCTTTTTACCTGGATCGGTGGTGCCATGATTGTCGCATCGACAACCTATATTGCTTATCGAGAGCGGGTAGCAGGAAGGTCGCTAAAAGTTGTGTCCACAACACCGGCGCCGACTTGAAGCTATAATGTGGCGTGGACCTGGTTCCGGTCTCTGCGGCGATACTAACAAATGCGCGTTGCCCACTTAGGTCTAGCGCCGAACATCGGTGGTATGCCTAATGGGGCAATGCCGCCACCCAATCTACACTCATCCAAATGACTGAGTCAGCGCCCTCAAGCTCCTCGATGCCCTTGCCGCCGCTTGCGACAGATAACATCAAGGGCATGGTTTTCATGCTGATTTCCACCGTTGGTTTCGCAGCGATGGTCATGTTGGTGCGAGCGGCGTCTACAGATCTCCATCCCTTCGAGATTGCCTTTTTCCGCAATTTGTTTGGACTGCTGGTCCTGGTTCCTTGGTTTATCAAAGATGGGTGGATGCCGTTTAAGACGAGCCGACTAGGCGTTCATGTCATCCGTAATCTGGTTCAGGTCACGACGGTGCTTTCATTTTTCTTTGCTCTTGCCATCACACCACTGGCGCTCGCGACGGCGTTGTCGTTCATTGCGCCGATCTTCGCGACGATACTGGCAATTTTGTTCTTTCGGGAGATGGTGGGTGTTCGCCGTTGGATGGCCATTCTGTTTGGGTTTGCCGGGACTTACGTCATTCTTCGACCGGGCTTTACTCCGATTTCTCTTGGGCCCCTCCTCGTCATCTTCTCGTCAGTGATGTTCGCGATCTCTCTCACGATAATGAAGCTGTTGAGTCGGACTGATTCCACTGTAACTATTACCTGTTATTCAGCATCGCTGCTGGCCGTATTTTCCCTTGGGCCAGCCGCTTACTTTTGGCAGTGGCCGACATGGGAACAGCTTGGTTTGCTGGTGGCCCTTGGGCTGATAGCCACGTCAGCTCAAATGTTTTTCATCCAGGCCATGAAAATCGCCGACATGAACGTCGTTATGCCGATGTTCTTCTTCCAGCTCATATGGGTCGCTGTGGGCGCGTATTTAATTTTCGGTGAGGCGCCAGACGCGTACACACTGCTTGGCGGTGCCATGGTATTTGCGAGCACGTTCTATATCGCCTTCCGCGAAAGAGCGATCAAAGCTGATCCGGCCGCCCAACCTCCTGATGGAGGATAGGCGGCATTACTGAGCAGTCAGGACGGATGACCTACCCGAACCTCTTTCGCGTCGGGATCAAAGCGTAAGCGTTCAATTTTCGTTAGATCAGTTCCGGTCACTCTTACGTAGCGCGCATTTGGTGCCGGATTGATCGAATGAATATCGCCAATATCGTAGAGACCCGCACGGGCCTGATCGAGCCGGTAGTCTTTGACGCGTTCAAGCTCGGCGTGACCTTCTTGCCCGCCATCGTCCTGACGCTTCCAATCCGCCATGTCTGTAAACTCAGACGCCTGACCGTAGATCGCCCAGGACGGTCCGTGATCGTGGGGTGGCGATTCCTTGCGCGGCTCGTCGCCGCGAATGTGCGCAAGAACGCAAAAGCCCAAATCTTTATCTTCAAAAAGGGTATGTATGCCGTTTTCGGCGTCGGGGCCGCAATGTTCAGCAACGAAGTCCTTATTCGTCAAAAGCTTTTCCAGAAGTTGACGTACCCCGTCACGGCCGTCGTGGCCAGGCTTTGACGTCAACGTATCGCGTGCTTCATTACAAAAATCTTCAAGCGTATAAGCCATAACCTATTTCCCCATTTTTGAAAGTGTCGTTTGTTGGATTTAGAGTAGCGCAACTGCGCCGATTGTAAAATACTCCAGCGCATTGCCGACGCTGGCTTGTCTACCGTTGTATCCATCAGACCTGCGGTCTGCGCACGCCCAAGGCGTTAATAAAACCAATAAAACGCGACGTTAACCGTGAAGTCCACCGTGCAGCGCGCACCCGAAAGGGCCGCTTGTGCATTTATGGCGTAGTCAGACGACTTAACGCGTATCTAATACCGGGGAGGAACAACAATGATGAGACTTCAGGACAAAGTAGCGGTCATCACGGGTGCTGGCTCGGGCTTTGGCGAAGCTATGGCCAAGAGATTTATAGATGAAGGAGCCAAGGTGGTTGTCGCTGACATCAACGACGACGGGGGTGAGCGTGTCGTTTCCGAGATTGGTGACAATGCCCGCTACGTGCATGCCGATGTTCGCAAGGGTGCGGACGTCGCAAACATGATTCAAACGGCGGTGGAAACCTTTGGGCGTCTGGATATCCTCGTCAACAATGCGGGTTATCGTCATCGCATAGGCGCCGTCGATAGCGTATCAGAGGAGGAATATGATCGCTGTTTTGATGTCAATGTGAAGGCAATCTACCATGGTGTTCAGAGTGTCCTTCCGGTGTTTAGATCTCAAGGTGGCGGAGTGATTTTGAACATGGCATCGACCGGAGGGACACGACCGCAGCCGAGCATCACCTGGTATAACGCGTCCAAAGGAGCTGCGGTCATTCTCACTAAATCGCTCGCCCGCGAACTGGCCCCGGAGGGTATCCGTGTGTGTGCGATAAATCCTTCGGCGGCACTGACGGGCATGCTCTTTATGCATGAGGGTGAGGATTTTCCGGAACGCAGCGAATATCTCTTATCGACAATTCCGCTTGGCCGGCTTAACGAGCCGGAAGATGTCGCCGCGGCCGCGCTCTACCTTGTCTCAGACGAGGCATCCTTTATTACCGGCGTCTGTCTTGATGTAGATGGTGGTCAAAGCGCCTAGACCGCAGAATTGAGAAAGCCGCCTGATGAAGGCGGCTTTCCATTGTTTTCAGCGGTTGGTTTGATTGAATTAGTTACGCTGGCCGAACAAGCGCAGCAGCATGAGGAACAGATTGATGAAGTCGAGGTACAGACGAAGCGCACCATAAATCGCCTTCTTCTGCATCACTTCGCCGCTGTCCGAGACATTATAAGTCTCTTTGATACCCTGGGTGTCGTAGGCGGTGAGTCCAACAAACACCAACACGCCGACCACTGAGATGATGAACTGCATCATCGTCGAGGCCATAAAGATGTTGACCACGCTGGCAATGATTATGCCGATCAACCCCATGAACAGAAAGCTGCCCATACCGCTTAGATCTCGCTTAGTTGTGTATCCGTATAGGCTCATTGCGGCGAATACGCTGGCAGAGATGAAAAAGACGCGGACGATGCTGGCGCCGGTAAAGGTGAGAAAGATGTGCGTGATGGAAAGCCCCATCACGCCGGCGAACGCCCAGAAGACAAGTTGCGCCGTTGCCGCTTTCATTTTCTGAATGCCAAAAGACAAGATCAAAACGAAAGCGAGTGGCGAAAACATCGCGATATACGCGAGCATCGTCGGTTCAACCCCGACGGCAGTGCGCATATAGAAAAGCGCCAGCAAGGCCGGTGTGTGAGCGACGACGTACGAAATTACGCCGGTCAGCGTCAGACCAACGGCCATATAGTTGTAGACCCGCAGCATGTACGCGCGCAAACCGACATCAATGTCGGCTGCACGGTCAACACTCGGCGTCAACACGCGGCTTTGTGGATTAAATGCCATTACCTTCACCTGCCCTTAGAGTTATTCAGTAGCCTTGCCAATATATTGAACTTTTGTTGTTGAAATTCAAGGAAATCGACGCTGGAGAATTCACTTTTGTGTGCATCGACGACAGAGACCATTATTCGTTGCGCAACAGCGGCGCTGCCTTTTGCCCAAGCGCATACCAAGTTCCAACAAGACCTAACGCCACAGTGAGCACTGTGCATATTACAGTCGTTGCGACAACGGCGCCGGGGATAAAAACCCAATCGGCCTCCATGACCCAGACCACAACACCCCAGGCCGCGACGCTACCCATCAACGCAGAAATTACAGCCGTGATAAGACCCAGCAGAAGAAACTCCAGAAAAAATGCGCCGACGATGTCGCGACGAGTCGCCCCGAGAACTTTGAAGATAACGGCGTCGTAAACACGCCGTTTATGGCTGGCGGCTATTGCTCCTGCGAGCACGAGGGTCCCTGCGGCGATTGCCAAGGCAGCGATACTTCTGACGGCTGTTCCAATTTTGGCGAGGACGCTGTTTAGGTTTGAAAGTACTTCACGGACCCGAATTGCAGAGATGTTTGGGAAGCGGTCGGTAACCGCTGCTTCTAACGCTGTTTCCGATGCAGCGTCCAGGTGGGCTGTGGCGATGTGGGTTTGCGGCGCCGCTTCAAGCCAGCCTGGCGAGAAGACGATCACAAAATTAATGCCGAGCGTATTCCAGTCAATCAATCGCAAATTGGCGATTTTGGCTTCGACTTCGCGGCCGAGGACGTTGATGTTTAGCGTGTCGCCAATGCCGATTCCGAAGGCACGTGCCGCTTCGGCATCGAACGAAATCAGCGGCGGGCCGGAATAGTCAGCTGGCCACCATTCGCCGGCAACGACGTTGCTGCCAGTGGTTGGCGGCTCACGCAGCCAGGTTAATCCGCGGTCACCGCGGGTGATCCAGGCGTAGTCCGGTGGAACAGTGATTTGGTCCACAGACGTCCCTTTGATTTTTGTAATTCGGCCCCGCAATATTGGAACGCGGCCGGTTTTGTGGACACCCGGAAACGAGGAGATAAGGGTGTCGAACT
>Ga0302135_10001546_pt1 | contig 13885 bp, 12 predicted proteins | sample CBN3_surface_MG_FD_203119 | JGI IMG/M metagenome (GOLD analysis project Ga0302135, IMG submission 203119) | Marine microbial communities from Western Arctic Ocean, Canada - CBN3_32.1 | ecosystem: Environmental > Aquatic > Marine > Oceanic | place: Canada: Western Arctic Ocean | collected...
AGGGATTGTTAGCCAAAACCGGGTTCTATGTTTCGGTAGCGGCCTTCATTGTTTTTGCCGGGGTGTCGTACTTCTTGTTTGACAAAGATCGAACGGTTCCTGAAATACCGGCTACCCGAACTGAGGCCGAAGTTATCGGTGAAGCCAAGGCGTATCTAGAAACGGTTACGCATTTTGGTCTTGAACTTAAGGACCCAGAAACCACGTGCGCCGAGACTTTTGAGGATGCTGTATTCAAAGCGGATTATCTTAAGTATGGGTCGTGGCGAGTAAACGCCTTCTACACGAAGGTTCGATATTACTGGCGGGTTGACGATGCTTCACTTGCGGTAACGCGGGACGACTGGCTCAAATCGGATAATCCTACGATTACGTGCTGAGGCTGCTACTGTTCAGCGCACCGGTTCAAGAAGATCAACCGGACGACTGTAAATACGATATTTTTAGTTTGATTGCTCCATTGAGCAACTCGCATTTACGGCGTATTTTTATATAAGCAATTCCCACTGGATTTCCAGGGGGAGTTTCTCGATCTGACAATCCGTGTCGCTCACGGCGATACAAACGACCAACCACTTGAGCATTATTGACACCATAACTCGCAGGGGCGGTTCAAACTCCGGGCGACCATCGACAACGAACGTTGTCAAAATTGTCTTTTACCTGTCGTTTCTGTCGTTTCTTCTCTTCATGATTGCGTCCCCGTGGATTTTTGGGAATGACAGAACGGTTTCAGAAATTCCTGCGACACGAACTGAAGCCGAGGCCATTGAGCAAACCCAGGCATACCTGAAAACTGTCTCGCATCGCGGTTTTCGCAAGAATGAGCCTGAAGTTAGTTGTTGGGAAACGTTCAAGGAAGCTAAATTCAGCGCAAGGTATTTGGATCTGTATGGAGCCTGGCAGGTGGATGCCTGGTACAGCCGTGTGCGTTACTACTGGCGCGTCAACGACTCATCGCTGGAAGTCGCGCCGGATGGTCTGCTCTTTACTAAAAACGAGACCATTGCGTGTTGACGCACGAATGCTCAAAAATCGTGCCAGCAAAACGATGAATCCGACGGGTGAGCGATAACATTGCTTGATGCCTACGACTTCCACTACTGAAAACCTACTTGCCGGACTTTCCGACCGTCAGCGTGAAGCTGTTACCCACACCGATGGACCGCTGCTGATAGTCGCTGGTCCCGGTTCGGGTAAAACCCGTGTCATGGCACACCGAGTAGCTTATCTCGTAGGTGAAAAAGGCATTCCGCCGTGGAAAATTCTGGCGGTCACGTTTACCAACAAGGCAGCTCGAGAGTTGCGAGAACGGTGTGAACGGCTTGTTGGCGTGGGATCGAACGAGCTTCAAGTTCGGACTTTTCACGGGTTTTGTTCCCGGGTGCTGCGATCAGACGGTGAGCGTGTTGGGCTAAAACCCGAATTCACTATTTACGATGCAGACGATCAGGCGCGGGTCGCACGTCGCATACTCGACGAGTTCGATATCGATCCCAAGCAGTTCCCCCCAAGAGCGCTGCTCAGTATCATCTCCGAGGCTAAAAACAACATGCGGAGTCCGGCTCAGCTTTCGAAGCGTACCGAGACGTACCGTGATGAGGTCGCTTCACGCGTTTACGAGGCATACGAGGGTGCGCTACACCGTGCTAACGCTGCTGATTTCGATGATCTATTGCTCAAGACCTATATGCTGCTCGAAGGGCATCCCGAGATGCTCGAAAAGTACCAGCAGCGGTTCGAACATCTGTTGGTTGATGAGTTCCAGGACACCAACCCGCTGCAATTTCAGGTGGCGCGCCTTCTTACGCTGAAGAGTCAGAATATTTGCGTGGTTGGCGATCCCGATCAGTCGATTTACTCATGGCGCCACGCCGATCCGACGAACCTGACGGATTTTCAAGCAACGTTTAAGAACACCAAGATCGTCACTCTCGATCAGAGCTACCGCTCAACTCAGATCATCCTCGAAGCCGCAGATTCCGTGATTGGCAACAACGACGGACGCATGGAGAAAAACCTGTGGACCGAGAACAGTCGAGGAACGAGGATCACGGTTACCGAGGCCTATAACGAGGAGGAGGAAGCCCGACTCGTTCTTGAAGCCTCTGCCGATTTGAAGACCAAGGACGGTATAGGTCGCAACGAGATTGCGATCATGTACCGGGTCAACGCACAGTCGCGTGCATTCGAGGTGGCGTGCAATCGAGAAGGCATACCGTATCGTCTCGTTGGCGGGGTGAAGTTCTACGATCGCAAAGAGGTCAAAGACATCCTGGCGTTTCTGCGGCTGATATCGAATCCCGCCGACGATGCCGCTCTCGACCGGGTCATCAATGTTCCCGCACGTGGTATTTCGGCTCGATCGCTCACTGAGCTACGGCGTGTTGCCCTGACTAACAACGTGCCGATTCTCGATGTGATTCTGGACATCAGTCGGGTGCAGCAAGGCGACGAAGATCCCGCTGCCTACTACACAGAACTGGCGACCCGAGCCTTGAAATCAGTAGGTGCCTTTGGTGATCTGGTTACTCGATTTATCGAGCAGTCTCTAGCGCTCGACACTACTGAACTGATCGATCTGATAGTCGAGCGAAGCGGCTACGGTGCGATGCTCCGCGAAGACAAGGAGCGTGGCGAAGAGCGAATGGAGAACCTGCAAGAACTCAAGGCCTCGGCCGAGCAGTTCGCAGGCTCGGAGGAGCGCGGTCAACTCAGCGACTTTCTGGAAAACGTTGCGCTGGTATCCGATGTCGATGGGTTGCAGGGCGGCGACGATACCGAGGCCGACGAGGAAGCGATCACGCTGATAACCCTTCATCAGGCCAAGGGGCTTGAGTACGACGCCGTATTTCTTGTCGGACTTGAAGAGGGGATGCTGCCGCATTCTCGAAGTGTTGATGATCCGACTCAGCTGCAAGAAGAACGCCGGCTGCTTTACGTGGGCATGACCAGGGCCCGCAAACGGCTGTACATGTTCCGGGCGTTCCAGCGTCGATTCCGCGGTCAGTCTGGCTCTCAAATGGCATCACGGTTCTTGCAGGAAATTCCCGATTCCCTCGTAACAACACGCGACATTCGCGGCCATGCAAGAGTCGCAGACCGAATGCCTGATCCTATGTGGACAAAACGATCGGCATCAACACCGGCACCACGATCTGCCTCTGGGCCAACCGAGCAGTTCGCGGCTGGCGAAAAAGTTCGTCACGCTACTTTTGGTGAAGGAGTCGTCGTGAGCTCCACAGGCACGGGCGCCGATACGCAAGTTACTGTGGCGTTTACAGGGCAGGGCATCAAACGACTTATGTTGTCGTTCGCACCACTCGAAAAGGTTGAGCCAGAGGAGCCTACTCAACAGTACGACCCGGATGCCGACGAGATCGAGATTCAAGATCCCGACCTGTTCGCACCGTAGTGCTACGGGCTTCTGGCTGTTTAGCCAGAGAGCACTCCTGTATTGCGAATTTTTGTTATCGACTCGATGAGCTCTTCCTGATCATCGTGGCTAATCGAGTACCTGATTCCTCCGAATTCTCGTAGAACTCGAAGATAGTCGAGACGATCGGCGAAATGATCATCGAACCCGCCAGTGGAACGTTCGTATGCGGCGGCTACCTCACGTGCAAAGTTCTGGCCGAGATAGCCCGCGGGAACGAGATCAATTGCCGGGTCACCAATTCGCGCATGCTCCCAGTCAAGAACACCGGTTAATCTGTGAGAATCAGGATCTATTAACAGATTTTCGTGCCAGAAATCTTGATGTATCAGGGAGACGCGAAAATCTTACATCCAGTGATCGGAAAGCAGTCGGTCCCAACATCGTTCTAGCTCATCAAACTCACGTGTGGTCAAATGCGTTTTCATCACGGCAGCCGTGGAATTACGCGCATCAATGAATTCGAGTTGGCTGGTGAGTGAGGGGTGAGTCTCCAGATCGGCGATGACGGAGACGGGAATCTGATGGAGTTCCACCAAAAAATTAGCCATATCTGACGCTAGTTGCTCCCAGCCCGGTCCGGTTACGTCAGAAGGTTTTATTGGCCGACCAGGCAGAGATGGATACGAGACTATTCCTCCCGCAAATCGTTCAGACGGTCCGGAAATAATCCGAGGACTAGGAACATCGACCGGAAGATATGAGCTGATTTTCGGGAGAAGGCTCGTTTGGTTATCGATAGCCTTTTGCTGAGATCGTCGTCCTGCCGATCAAGTAGACCGTGCCAGACGCATCTCGAACGACGATGCTTCGAAAGCCATCACCCAACTCGGTAAGAGAGCGTTGGAGTCGAAGCCCCGGCGCTTCGCGCTCGATATTGTGGGCCAGTGCGGCCAAGTCAAGATGGGGAGAAATTGGCATGCTTTATTTTACGATTCCCACCGTGTTGCAAACCGCTCTATGTGGCAGTCGAAAATGTACGTCGAGACAAGGTCGCCATCGATTTGTTCACTGTCCTAGCGAACAATATGAATCGGACAGGATCGGGCGGCTATAGCAATTAATATGCCGACGAATACAATCGGTCGTCATGAGAATGACGAAGTTAGACCGAATATACCTGTTCTTGTTCGCGGCAACGGCATTCGCCGTCGCCGGATTCGTGGTGCTTCTTGTCGTGCCGACCCTCGAGGTGTTCAATCTCGAAACAGGTGAATATTCGGACAGTACGCTGCTCTCAGATGGACAGTCGGGACTGCTGTTGTTGTATCTGTTGCCGATTTTTCTGGCCGGGAGTGCGTTGTTCGCTTCGCCAAGGCACGGTCCACCAGACAAGACCGGCAAGGTAAACATCTGGTTGTCGTTAGCGGCTTTGTATCTTTTTATCGGTTTGCAAATCGAATATGCCGGCGTCATTTTTGTTCCCACGGTGTTAATGATGACCGCAGCTGCTGTTGGGTCGATGGTGAGTCGAAAAGGCCGCCGAGGGTTAGTCGGTTCCGAAGCAGGGTCGAAATCGGGCCGTGGCGTCGGCAAACGAAAACGAAACAGAGGCTAAGTCGCGTGCGACGTTTTCTTGAGGGCGCACGCTGATATATCTTGCAAAGAATCTGACCGTGAAACTGCCTCGATGGGATCGTATTTACTTCGTCGTGTTCTTAGCGACGATATTCGCCGTTGCCGCCTACGCCGTGGTGCTGTTCGCACCGCTGATCCAGATGTCCAGTGGCTCTCGGAAAAATCTGATCGCCGGCGGCAACATACTAGCCGTCACGGTGAGTTTGCTGCCGGTTTTAGTCGTAGGGTTCAACTTACTGGTAATTCCTAGAAGGTCTGCCCCAAGTAGGTCTGCGAAGATCAGTCTCTTGTTCTCAACCCTGCTGATGTACGTCTTCGTCGTGGCAGCCATTTGGTCGATCGGTATATTTTTCGCTCCCGCCGCAATTCTGATGACCGTCGCTGCTGTGGGCGCACTGTTGCCTCGAAGGAAGCGTGGTGTGATCGTAAAATCGGCCTAGCAGTCGAAATCGGGTCGTAGCGGCGGTAAACGAAGACGAAACAGAGGCTAAACTGTCGGTCTCGGCTGAAAGATGTCGAACTAGAACTATGACAACACCAGAAGCACCTAACGACACTGTAATTTCTGAAGAACTCCAGTCATTCATCGGATTGGAGTCTGTAACCGCGACTTACGACATTGAACGTCACGCGGTTGAGCGTTTCGCAGCTGCCATCGGCGATTCGAACCCTCTCTACTCCGACCGAGCGTTTGCCGAGAGCACCTCGTACGAAGGCCTGATCGCCCCTCCAACGTTCTTCAGGTCGTTGCTACCCGGCAACTATCCGAAGCCATATCCCGAGCCATTTGCGCACATTCTCGATGGTGGCAGTAAATATCGTTACAACGAACCAGTGCGAGTTGGAGACCAGATAACTGTGATTCGCAAGATCACTGATCTGTTCGAAAAACATGGGCGTATGGGCACGATGCTGTTCAAGGTTTCGGAGATCAGCTACACGAATCAAGAGGGTCGACTGGTAGCCACTCAGACCACGACCACTATTACTTACGGCACTGGCGAAAAGGACTCAGGCGTTGGCGACCACTAATTCTGGAACCGAAACACCCGTGCTCCGGTTCGATGACGTGGCTATTGGCGATGTGCTCCCAGAAGTCGTCAAAAATCCCGACACCAAGCAGCTGGTCATGTACGCCGGAGCATCGCAAGACTTCGTAGCGATTCACTATGATCAGAACGTTTCTCAAGAAGCGGGACACCCGAAAGTCATCATCCATGGCGCACTGAAAAGCGCCTGGCTCGGTGAACTTGTGACTTCGTGGATCGGACCGACCGGGCAACTGCTTGAACTCGATGTTCAGTATCGGGCGATTGATTTTCCGGGCACCCCGGCAACCTGTTTCGGCAAAGTGATCGATACCCGAATAGAAGACGGTGTCGGCCTCGTGGAAGTGGAAATCGGCTTGCGCAACTCTGAAGGTGCGACCACAACCCCGGGCAGGGCACTCGTTTCTCTTCCCACCCAGACAACCAATTCTTAGTCGACCAGTTCGACTAACGGCCAGCAGGATCAAAAAGGATTCATCTCTATGAGCGGCTCGCTTGAAGGAAAAGTAGCAATCGTCACCGGGGCTGGACGCGGCATCGGACGCGGCATCGCTGAAGAACTCGCAGCAAACGGGGCGAAGATCGTGGTCAACGATGCCGGCGTGAGTCTGGCTGGCGAAGCCGAGGCACTCAGTCCTGCCGACGAAGTCGTTGCGGCGATAAAGGCTAAGGGCGGCGAAGCTGCTGCGATCACCGAGTCGGTATCAACATTTGAAGGTGGCGGTCGGATCGTTCAGACTGCACTCGATACGTTTGGTCAGCTGGATATCGTCGTCACAGCCGCGGGAATTCTTCGGGATCGAATGATCTACAACATGACCGAAGAAGAGTGGGACTCGGTGTACGAAGTTCACCTGAAAGGAACGTTCAACATTGTCCGGCACGCAGCGCCGCTGTTCAGGAAGCAGCGCGGTGGGCGGGTTATTACCTTCACATCAGAGTCTGGATTGACCGGATTCCCGGGACAGGCAAACTACGGTGCCGCAAAATCCGGCATTCATGGCTTCACCAAGGTCGTTGCCAAGGACCTCGGAAAATACGGCGTTACCGCCAATTCGATAGCCCCACGGGCAGAGACCCGCATGGTCGAATCGATTCCCGAAGAGACCCGGGTGAAGCTTGCGACTCAGGGACTGTTCCCCGGTAAGGACGAAGCGTCGTGGGAACCTGGCGATGTTGCCCCTTTCGTGGCGTTTTTAGCTTCGGGCTACTCAGCACCGGTCAACGGTCAGACGTTCCTCGTATACGGCGGGAATATTGTTCACATGACACTTCCGCGCCGCGTGAAAACCATCTACAACTCGGCACCGCCAGCGACGTGGGAGCCGGATCAACTTGATGCGCAGGTCGGGCCAAGTCTGCTCGGGCATCCTTCAGTTGAGGGACCCGTTGCAAGCAAGCGACTCGAAGGCAAAGTCGCTGTCGTTACTGGTGCCGGACGAGGGATCGGACGTGGCGTGGCGAAGCTGCTGGCGTCACAGGGCGCGTCTGTGGTTGTCGCCGACGTTGGGGCAGCGCTCGACGGTGAAGGTGAAGATTCAACTCCTGCTGCGCAGGTGGTTGAGGAGATTTCTGAGCTTGGTGGTCGGGCGGTTGCGTCGTATCACTCGGTCGCCACGATGGAGGGCGGTGAGAATATCGTCAAGACGGCAATGGAAGAGTTCGGCCGACTCGACATAGTCGTGACCGCAGCAGGGATCTTGAGAGACCGTATGCTGTTCAACATGTCGGAGCAGGAATGGGACGACGTTATGGGTGTACATCTGAAAGGCACGTTCTCAGTTGTTCAGCCCGCTTCGAAGATATTTAAAGAGCAAGGCAGCGGTCGAATCGTGACTTTCAGCTCGGTGTCGGGTTTGTACGGCTACGGCGGGCAGGCGAACTACGGTGCCGCCAAGGACGCCATCGCCGGATTTACCCGCGTCATCGCCAAAGACCTTGCTAGATACGGTGTAACAGCGAACGCCATTTCGCCGGGTGCTCAGACGAGAATGACCGATTCGATTCCCGATTCGACTAAAGACATGCGTAAGGGCGAGTTCCTGCCGCCGCCAGAAGGCACGCTGACCACCGAGCCCGAGCAGGTCGCACCGATGATTGCGTGGCTCGCTTCCGACCAGTCGTCCGAGGTGACCGGCAGGATATTCCACACCGTCGGCAACCGGGTAAGCCTGATGAATTCACCCGAGCAGGGTCGCTCGATTCACAAGGCAGGACGCTGGACTGTCGAGGAAATCTCAGGCGTGTTCCCTGAGACGATCGGAATGGATCTTGTGAACCCGGCACCACCGCAAGACTAGACGCCCGGTTTGCTTCGAGGGCTTTCTCACTCACCTCAATCCTCTCCCCAGGGAGAAGGAATTAACAAGTCGAGATCCTCAGTTACGCCTTCAGGATTTCCCTTTGGGCGAGTACGCGTTCGAGGAGCGGGGTCAGTCCGATTTTTCGGGCGATTGCTATGGCCTCGTCCTGCAGTTCGATTATTCGATCTGCGTCGCTCGGATCATCGCGATCCGCCAGAATTTCACTGAATCGGAATGCCGACGAGGCTATCGATAGAGGCTTACGCCCACGACTAGCCAGGTCATACCACGATTCAGCGTAAAGCTGGGCGTCATCGTTGTACTTTAGTTTTCGAGAAATGTAGGTTGCGAGGCGAAGATTCAGGCCCCGTAGAGTTCCGAAAGTTAATCCCGCAGGGGGCAGGTCAAAGTGGGAATCCTCAGCTGGCTATTATCTGTTACAGATCCTTTTGCCAGTTTGCTTCGTCCACGGACGCGATCTATTGTATTTCTCGATTTATCAGTGATTTATTTGCTCCGTGGAGCGCAGCTGCTCCGATGCCTAAAATCAGAATCATCGAGACGTACCACGGAATATATTCAGCTCTCTTCAAATACGGCGGTGCCGCTCGCAGCTCTGGGTCGACATCTGCCGGAGAGCCCATAAAAGTCGAGAGCAGGACTCCTGGACCACCTGAGAACGTTCCGGTAGTGATACCAAACCACGCCTGGCCCTTTTGAATTTAAGATATTTCGACCTGCTGATTGCTATGGATGATTGGTGAAGTTCGAGGAGAGTCGAGAAGTTCTGCCAGAAACCCTTTGAGTAGTTCGTCTGACTGGCTAGCGAGTAAGATCCAGCCGGGACAATGATTCGAACCGGACGTATCGATGCAGCGATTGATGCCTGAAAAGGTTCTCTTTTTTGTCAATAGAAAGCCGATTTACATGCTATGTTGCGCACGATTAGCACCGCTGAACAGCCGGAATCCACGAGTTCGATTAGATTGGACCAGACCAGAGAATGACGAGTACATCCGCCTCCGAGAAGATCAATCGAACCAGCATCGAAGAATTCGATGTACTGGTAGTAGGTGCTGGGATTGCTGGAATAGGTGGTGCGTACCACCTCAGTACACAGCGTCCTGACTCGAGCTTTGTGGTCTTAGAGAGTCAGGGTAATTTTGGAGGCACTTGGTGGTCTCATAATTATCCTGGCATCCGCTCAGACAGTGATCTTCACACGTATGGCTATCGATTTAAACCTTGGACTGGCGCGCCAATTGCGACAGCTGAGGAAATTCTTAAATATATGGGCGAAGTCATTGATGAGAATGACCTTGGTAGCCATATTCGATACAACCACAAAATCACATCCGCAAAATGGTCGAGTGAAAATAGCAAATGGTTTATTGAAGCCACGAATACTGACACCGGCGATACTCATTATTTCTCAGCAAATTTTCTGTGGATGTGCCAAGGGTATTACCGCCATTCAGAAGGATTCACCCCTGATTGGCCGGGTATGGATAAATATCAGGGCCAGGTAGTGCACACGGAAACTTGGCCGAAGGATCTGGATTACGCCGATAAGAAAGTTATCGTTGTTGGTTCTGGTGCCTCATCAGCGACACTAATACCCGCGATAGCAGATAGCTGTGAGCATGTAACTTTGGTTCAGCGATCTCCGATCTACTATGGCACTGGTCGAAATGTCGATGAATTGGCGGAGATGCTGCGTGAGCTCGAAATAGATGATGCCTGGATCCATGAAATTGTTCGCCGCAAGATGCTTCGCGACAGTTCAATTTTCTTCAAACGTACATTTGATGAACCAGAGGTGGTGAAGGAAGAACTTCTAGATGGCATCAGAGATATCTTGGGGCCTGATTACGATATCGATACACACTTCACGCCAAGCTATAGAGTGTGGCGTCAGCGAGTAGCACTTGTTCCTGATGGCGATTTCTTCAAGAGTATTAAGGCAGGCCATGTTTCTGTGTTGACCGATGAGATAGAGACATTTACGGAGAGTGGGGTACTGCTGAAATCCGGAACTGTTCTTGAAGCAGATATTGTTGTCGCTGCTACAGGCTTCAATATGAACGTCTTAGGCGATATTAAATTTTCAATTGATGAAAAACCCCTTGTTCTGTCAGACACCGTTACCTACAGAGGAATGATGTTTACGGGCGTCCCAAACTTACTCTGGGTATTTGGTTACTTCCGTGGAAGCTGGACCCTACGCTCGGAATTGCTGTCAGATTTTGTATGTCGCTTGCTGACGCATATGGATAGCAAAGACGCTAAGCGAGTTGAAGTAAAACTCCGGCCTGAGGATGAAGATATGAAACTTCTGCCCTGGCAAGATCCTGAGAACTTCAATCCGGGCTATCTGACCCGAGCAATGCCTTTTTTTCCAAAAAGTGGAGCTAAGCCAGAATGGCACCATTCTCAAGATTTCTGGGAAGATTTGGATGAGATTCCAAGTATTGACTTGGATGGTTTGGAGTTCGTTTACGTCCAAGACTGAATCTGTTTTCGTGAAATTATTTTCATTTCAAGAAAATAGCGTGGATTTCATTCTCAACGATCTTCGAGTGAAATCGGTCTCTCAATGACAGGCGTATTAGCGATTGATAAAACGAAAGACCCCGCTTCTTATTCGGAAACAGAGGTCGATCAAATCACTGAATGGCGCCGAGATATCACAGAACCTTTTGGGTGTTAAAGTGGCGGCATGCCGAAAGCATTTTTGTGATAATTGACCACAGTCATTTAGCGACGCGACAGTGTTGGCATACAAATTCAGTTCGGCAGCTGGTTTATGGATTTCTATTTTCTTCCCATGTATCACCAGGATAAACCTGAGTCAGATTCGTATTCTCATTAGAGGGCAGCGCTTTGGTTAAACACAAAGAGAGTGATGTAGAAAAATGGGCGAGATTAAAAAAACTTAGACTTGCGGACAAAAAATCCTCTGCTTCTGTGAAAGAAGAGGCTCGCAATGAGAGAGATGCCGTTCGCGCTAAGAAAGAAGTTCTTCGCGCTGAGAGACAGCAAACAGATCAGGCAACCCTAGAAGCTCTTCATTCGAGAATATGTGAAAGAACTCACCCGCTCATCAGCCATGGCTCATGGGGCAGGATTGTGATTCAGCTCGGGTTCAAATTTGAATCCATAACGGATTCATCTAGGTGCGCTAACTGCTCTGCAGACATCTTCCCCGGTGAACTCTCTTGGGTAATGAACAAACGGATTCGCCAAAATAACGGTCGGCGATCGAAACAAAAATTCAAAAATCACTATTGCCGACAATGTGGGATTCCACAACTTCTGCCTGAACCGGGTACATCGAAGAAAAAGGAATCTAATACTCCGAATTCTGGAACTCCTGTTCAGCGCAAAGGCCTGAGACAAAAAAGGAATTAGGAATACATCATTCCTCGTTTGTTGAAGACGTATATTCACGTGCTGGAACATTCACTGGCCAGCTAGGTGAAATGGCTATTTCACACACTGCTTGCAGGAATGTAACCCGCATGGTTCAGACGGTAGGGATCGTAGGGGTAAAGGCAAGGTACATATGCAAGCCACTCAGCTATGCTTTTACCTATGTCACACATGTTCCTGCAAGGTGCCTGGGCTAAGCTCGAGCGAGCTGAATTCCAATTCACCAAAATCAAGCAAAAAACAATTAGTGGATTCGATTCAGACCAAAATCCTATCCAACGCAAATTAGATGATCGAACTGGCAGGGTCGTCTGGGTATGGTGTGACGGTAATCAGAAGCATTGGATCGATCTCAGTCTTGATATTGGGGAGTTGTTCCACAATCTGCGCTCATGTCTTGATTACATCGCTTGGGGCTTAGCACGAACGGTAACTTCAACCCCGTTTAGGCGCACTGCGTTCCCGCTGCTCGATAACGATTCGAACTGGAAAAGCACCACCAGAAACGAACTCCGGGACGTACCTCGTTTCGGCGTCGAATTCATTGAACGCTTTCAACCCTTCCAATTTAGGAATCGATCGTTCAATCGTCATCTTCAGATCATTAACAAACTCAATAACATTGATAAACACGCCCTACTCAATGTGGCCGTGACACCACTGGCTCGTGCAGATGACGAAACTTCCATAGCCGGGGCGGATCTCATTGAGTCGGTCGGCGACATTCCGTTGCTCGAGGCTAAGCCAGGGGATGAGCTGTTCTCGGCTGATGGCATTCCGCTTGATGCAGACTCCGAAGACAGATTTACATTCATCGATCTTATCGATGAGCCGAGGCAAGGAATAATTCTCAAAACCCGAGGAGATATTCCAAGGCTGATACGTGCTGTCCGGTTTGTAATGACGAAAGCAGATGCCGGGATGCTCGCTCGTCAAGTCGATTGAATCGGTATCTGCGATCACAAAAGGGACAACTGCCGTAACAGAGGAAATGTCTGCTTCTAGCTACCAACCTCGTACGGTATATTGCTCAAAATCGCTGCTTCCTTCATAACGATTTCAGCCATCTCACGCGGGCTCCGACCCTCGAAGTAGTGGGGCGTCCCAAATCGGATAATTATCTTCGTTCGAAGTGCCGGGATGGTCCAGTTAGGGGTGAACGGAATCCATTTGGAAATCCACTTGCCGACCGCCGATTGCTCAAGCCCTTTGCCTTTGCGATCGTATTCGATACCAACAGGCACGATCGGAATGCGCAATTCATGTCCTTTTTGCCGTAAGTGACGAACCTCGTAACGCTCCAGCAGGCCTATCAATCCTTCTTCAATCGATGTGACCGAGTCGTATTGATACTCTCCCTGAGTGAACACGGCTGTAATTAATCGACGATTCAGACGATCTTCGACATCTTTTGCCAGTGCTACTGCACGCTTACGAGGATTATCAATTCCCTCTTCCTGCCAGATAACCGTCCCCAGAGCAGCGGTGGTTTTCTTCTGGACAAAGTTGATTACACCGTTATGACCGAACGAATCAGTCGAAACAAAGCTGATGAACTCACCAGTTGCATGGCAAAGCGCGAAAACATCCGCCGATGTGCGGTGAACCGGCGCCAACATGATCGGGCGTATATTAGGAATCTCGCCTTCGACTCTGCTACTCAGCAACAGGGCGCGTTTGGTTGTAGGAATAAATCCCAAACGAATGACGTGATAATTAAACCGCCACCAATTTTCCTTTACGCCCAATTAGATCCTTGCTGAGCGGCGAGATGCACCACACTACGAATTCGATAATCAGCTATGCGAATGAGTTCGCTTCAAAGCAGCCCGTATACATCATCTCAAAAAATATCGCTGATCTCGAATTCACATGCGCAATTTTTTCACCAATATAGCCCCTCACCAAGGCGACTAATTCCGTAAACCCTCGAGACAAGCCGGACATGGAACGACCAGACCGTCAAATGGCATTTTTTAGACACCTGTCATTGAGAATTCAGCTTCACCCGTAAGACCGCCAGTTCGGGGCAGGGGGCAGTTTTTTCGGGCACGGACCTGAATCCTGATCGTACCCAGTAGTTGTGA
>Ga0302135_10001548_pt1 | contig 13878 bp, 12 predicted proteins | sample CBN3_surface_MG_FD_203119 | JGI IMG/M metagenome (GOLD analysis project Ga0302135, IMG submission 203119) | Marine microbial communities from Western Arctic Ocean, Canada - CBN3_32.1 | ecosystem: Environmental > Aquatic > Marine > Oceanic | place: Canada: Western Arctic Ocean | collected...
CAGTTGCTGAAGCGCCAGTTGCTGAAGCAGCCGCGGTGTCGGGGCCCGAGGGAACCTTGCGGGTCGGGGTGTCCCGGTTCCAGTTCGAGACGCTGGACCCTGCAAAGGCGGGTCCGGCCACGCACGGCTATTGGGATCCGATGTACGACTACTTCTTCGACAACGATGGAAGCGAGATTCGTGGCGGCCTCATTGATGAGTGGACCAGTTCTGACGATGGGCTGACCTGGGTCTTCCACGTGCGTGAAGGTGTCACATGGCACAACGGGCGTGAGCTCGACGCTGAAGACATCAAGTGGAACTTTGACTGGATGCAGACACGTCAACACGACACTGCGCTCGTTCTCAAAGACAACATTCAGAGCGTCGAAGTCTCCGGGCCATCCGAGGTGACCCTCGTCCTGGGCGAGCCCGTTCCATTGCTACTCGACTGGCTGTCGGCTACGTCCTCATACGCGCTCACGCCTCGTGAGTACAAAGACACGACTACCGAGGATTGGCTTGCCAATCCGATCGGTAGTGGACCGTTCCGCTACGTTGACCATTCGATCGGCGAGTTCATTCTGTATGAGGCTGTCGACGAGCACTGGCGGAAAGTCTCAGAATTCGCAGAGCTCCTGATGACGGTGGTTCCGGAGGACTCAACTCGTCTCGCGATGTTGAGTCGTGGAGAAGTCGACCTCATCGATTCCCCGCTTTCCTCCATGCCCGAAGTGGAAGCCTCCGACGCCAATCTCAACATCATCTCGGTGAAGCAAGCGGTTACGGCCGGGGTCATCTTGTCGGGCGTATATAACGAAGACGCTCCTGGGTACGATCCGGATCGACCTTGGGCGAAGATCGAAGTTCGAGAAGCGCTCAATCTGGCGGTCGACAAACAAGCAATCATCGACGTCATCCTGTTCGGCCAAGCGGAACCAGCCATTGCGGCCAGCGTGCTTCCGTGGCAGCTCGGCTGGAACGACTCGTGGGAGCCTCACCCGTACGATCCTGAGCGGGCTAAGCAACTGCTCGCCGATGCCGGATATCCGGATGGGTTCTCGGTCACGGTCCATGCGTATCCGCGGCCAGGAATCCCTGACCTCCCGCTGGTGATAGAAGCAGTTGCCGCTGACTGGAGTCGCCTGGGTCTTGATGTCGAGATATTCCCCTCGGACTGGGGTATCGCTAGGCCGGTAATTCGTTCCGGTGAGGCAGACTTCATGACCGGGCACTCGCTCGGAGTGTTCGCAGCCGACCTCGATCGGGTCCTGTGGAACGCGCCCAACAGATGGTTCGAGAACTCTGAGTCGATTGACGCAGCTCTAGTTGACCTCCAGGCTGCCGCAACGAGGGATGAGATCGCAGTGGCCATTAGTGCTGTCACCGACGCGGTGCATGCGGAGTTCGCCTGGGTGCCAGTCGCCATCGTCAATCAGGTCTTCGTTTCGAATGCCGACACGATTGGTGACGTGCCTATCGTGGCGCATGCTGGGGGCTTGAACCACCTCGAGTATGTGACGCACGCGCCGTAGTCGACTGCGAAGCGCGAGATTCACTTGGACGTAGGTGCCCCGGATTGGACCCGGGGCACCAACGCCGAGCGACGAGAGTTCAGAGCAGGGAGAACGGTCGGATCAGATTGATGGCCGAATCTTGTATTAACCAATCTCGGGCTGGCAACAATTGTCATGACAACGCGCCTTGCTTGAGTCAGTTGTGAGCACACCCCTGCTGGACGTACGCGATCTGAAGACAGTCTTCGGCACAGACTCGAATCCAGTTGCGGCCGTGGACGGCGTTTCGTTCAGTGTCGACTCAGGGCAGAGCCTGGGAATCATCGGCGAATCTGGCAGTGGTAAGTCTGTTACTGCCTTTTCGATTCTCCGGCTGCTGAGCAGCCCGGGCAGAGTCGTCTCCGGATCGATACGTTTTGAGGGCGAAGATGTGTTGGCCTTGTCGCCGAGAGAGATGTCGCGTCTGCGCGGGCGGAAGTTGAGCATGATTCTCCAGGACCCGATGGCGTCGCTGAATCCGGTCTTTCGGGTGGGGTATCAGATCGAGGAAGCCATCCGGTTCGCTGCGGACGGTGAGAAGATCAGTCGTGCTCAGGCCAGGGAGCGTTCCGAACAACTCCTCAGGATGGTCCGCATCCCGGAGCCATCGATCCGAGCACGCCAGTACCCGCACCAGATGAGCGGTGGAATGCGTCAACGGGTGGTCAGTGCCATTGCGCTGGCTGGAAACCCGAGGCTGCTGATTGCAGACGAACCGACTACTTCGCTCGATGTGACAACTCAACTTCAGTTCCTCGATCTTGTGAGCGAGCTTCGTGCGAGCTTGGGATTCGCTCTGATATTCATCAGTCATGATCTCGGCGTGATCGAGCGTGTTTGCGACCGGGTGGCTGTGATGTATGCCGGCCGATTAGTCGAGAGTGGGCCGGTTGCGGAGGTCTTTCGTGATCCCGCTCATCCGTACACCCGGGGACTGCTGCAATCGGCCCCAGACATTTCCAAGCGTGTTCCCGTTCTCGATTCGATCAAGGGTCAACCCCCCGATCCTCGGACCTGGCCCGCTGGTTGCAGATTCGCAGCGCGCTGCCCTGATCAAATGGATGTCTGCCTCCAGGCGTATCCTGATGTAACGGTGGTAGCTGCCGGGTCTACGAGCACGGTTCGTGAAGTTGCTTGCTGGCTCCATCCAGAAGTAGCGACAGGCACACATGCCGACTGACAGCGGTACTCACGCGGCGCCCCCACTGGTCGAGCTCGAGAATGTCGCGAAAACGTACGCCGTTCGTCAAGGTTCGATCAGGCGGAGTGCAGACTCGGTTCACGCTGTAGCAGGAGTTTCGCTATCTATCGGGGCGAATGAGGCAGTCGGAATAGTCGGTGAGTCCGGCTGTGGGAAGTCCACACTGGCACGAATGGTCTTACGGCTTTTGAATCCATCAGCAGGGAACCTCCGATTCAAGGGAACCGAGTACGGAGAGATGTCTCGGGCCGAGGTTCAAGAGTTTCGAAGCACCGTCCAAGCTGTATTTCAAGATCCCTACTCATCCTTGAACCCTCGGATGCGAGTAGCCGACATCATCTCTGAGCCGCTCAGATCGACCCCCGGGATGACGCGCAAGGCGCGACGAAGCCGGGCGCTGGAGATGCTCGACTCCGTTGGCATGCCCGCATTGGCCGCAGACGGCTATCCACATCAATTCAGCGGAGGTCAACGTCAGCGGATAGCGATAGCCCGTGCGCTGGTGTCGGAACCTGCGTTAATCATCCTTGACGAGCCAACCGCGAGTCTTGACGTTTCGATTCGAGCTCAGATTTTGAACCTGTTCAACAAGCTTCGGCAAGAGTTCGGCGTGTCTTACCTCGCAATCTCCCATGATCTATCAATGATCAGACATCTTTGTGACCGGGTGTCGGTCATGTATCTCGGTCGGATCGTTGAGGAGTCCAGCAACGAGCATTTTTATGAGAACCCGCTACATCCATATGCCCGTGGCTTGCTCGGGTCGCTCCTCATGCCGTTGGCCGAAGGACAAGCACCGCAGGATCCCATGCCTGGCGAGCCTCCCAGTGCGGTCAATATTCAACCGGGTTGTTCGTTTCACCCGCGGTGTGATTCAGCATTCGTCCTCTGTTCGAGCGACACTCCCGAGTTGGCGTTCCGTTTGGGATGCGAAGCCGATCAGGTGACTGCCTGCCACCTCTATGAAAAGGCGGAGGTCCAACCAACCGAACTCGGCGGACGAAAGCAATGAGCTTCCTTCTACGACGCGCTGTTCAGGGAATCGCAACCGTGTTTCTGATGAGCATCATCGTCTTCATTCTCTCCCGTATAACTGGGAGTCCGCTCGACTACCTTCTGAGTCCCCTGGCGAGCGAGGAGGAGTTCGCTGCTGTGGCGGCTGATTTAGGACTGGACAAGCCAGCAGTGGTCCAGTACTTCACGTTTCTGGGCCGGGCGCTTCAGGGAGATCTGGGCCGCTCCGTCTACTTCCACGAACTCGCCACCTCGATGATCTTCGACAGGCTCGGGGCCACCGTTTCACTGGCCTCGATAGCATTCATCCTGGGAGCTGGGCTGGGAGTGCCTGCGGGTGTGGCAGCGGCCGTATTTCGTGGCACGAAAGTCGACGCCGGTGCCCGTGGAATGGCCTTGTTCGGACAGTCGGTTCCCTCATTCTTTATCGGCATCGTTGCCATACAAATCTTCTCTGTGAATCTGGGTTGGCTGCCGGTCGGCGGTCGACATGGCCTGGCCACGTACGTGCTCCCGGCCATCACACTCGCCGCGTACGTGTTCGCTGCGATTCTCCGTTTGACCCGTTCTTCGATGATCGAGGTCCTCTCTTCTGACTACATCACGTTGGCCATGATCAAAGGAACGCCGAGGTGGCGGGTTATCTGGCACCACGCACTTAGGAACGCCTTGATCCCCGTGATTACCTTCTCCGGACTCCTCCTAGCGCAAATGCTTGTCGGAGCGATAGTTGTTGAGACCGTGTTTGCGTGGCCTGGACTGGGGCGGCTGGCGTTCATGGCGGCGGCCCAGCGGGACTATCCACTACTGCAGGCGATCGTGATATTTATCACCGTGGTATTTGTGCTGATGAGCTTCATTGTGGACGTGATCTATACAATTCTCGATCCTCGAGTCAGGGTGTCGTCGTAATGGCTACCGAGCCGAGCCCACCTGACGGTTTGCGTCCCGAAGACCCAGTGCCGAGCGACCTCGAGGCCCGAAAGAGAAAGTCCGTCTTCGCAAGGCTTTTCCGAGGGTCGGGTGGGGTGGCGGTTGTGATCTTGGGTCTGATCGTTCTTAGCGGGATCTTGGCCCCCTTCTTGGCGCCCTTCGAACCGGAATTCGGAAACCTCAGAGAGTCGTTGCTCCCACCTGGATCTCCCGCGAAAGACAGCTCGATTCCGCACCTCCTCGGCACGGATCGGTTTGGGCGAGACGTCTTGTCGAGAGTGCTATACGGGTCAAGAGTATCTTTGGCTGTGGCGGCCATGGCCATCGCAGTCGCCGGGATCCTCGGAACCACGATCGGGATCGTGGCTGGTTATTACGGCGGCGTGGTGGACTCGATACTCATGCGTCTGGCCGACCTGGTCCTTGCGATGCCAATCATCTTGTTAGCACTCGTACTAGCCGTGCTAGTCGGACCCAGTTTCTTCAATGTTGTACTCATTCTCGGAGCGGTTCTTTGGGCCGAGTATGCACGTCAGGCGCGGGCTGAGACGCTGGGCATCCGAGAGCGTGAGTATGTGCTGTTGTCGCGAGTCGCTGGCATATCGAGCATCGGGATCATGGTGCGCCACATCCTTCCCAACATTCTCGACACGCTTCTGGTCCTTGCCACACTCCAGGTAGCGCGAGTGATCATCATCGAGGCAGCGCTCAGCTTCCTTGGCGTTGGGATTCCGCCCCCGGCACCCGCCTGGGGACTGATGGTTTCGGAAGGAAGAGGACTTCTCAACACGTCGTGGTGGATCTCAGTGTTTCCGGGTATTGCGATCACCATGACGATTCTGACAGTCAATCTGATCGCCGATCGGCTCAAGGACATTCTCGACCCTCATGGCAAGGTGGTCGGCTGAAGCGCCAACGGAGCGAGCCGGCCTCTGCCCGCCGAAATTTAATATTAGAGTCGCGTGCCAGAGACCATCTCGTTCTGCAACAAACACCTGCAGGCTGATGGAGGACCCATGCCACAGATCATTGAGCAGCGCGGTGTCCCGGTGGAGATGTCGGACGGGACCGTGCTCCAAGCGGACGTGTATCGACCCGACGACACGGAGCCCTACCCGGTGCTCATGCTTCGCACCCCGTACGGGAGACACGGTGACCGCTACATCGGATCGGCTCGCCGGCTCGTGGAACGCGGCTACGTGGTAGTGATCCAGGACATCCGGGGACGGTTCGACTCCGAGGGCGAATTCTTCTGGCAGTTTGGCCCGGAGGCCTGGACTAGCGACGCCCAGGACGGCTACGACACCGTCGAGTGGTGCGCTCGCTTGCCTCACTCCACCGGCCAGGTTGGAACCTTCGGACACTCGTACGACAGTTGGGTTCAATGGGAACTCGCAAGCCGACAGCCTCCGTCACTGACGGCGATGTTTGCCGGCGGTATGACACCGAAGGCGACAGAGTTCACACAGGGGATCTTTGAGACGGCCCGGCGCATGCAATGGATCTACATGCTGGAGGCCGGCGATCGCTTCCGGAATGGAGACGAATCGGTGCCGCGCAGCAGAAACGAGGCGGACCTGATCTGGGAGAGGGTGGAAGGCTCGAAGTGGGTGTGGCGGCTTCCCCTGGCGAGCATTCCCGATTACGTGTTCGGTTCACTCACCGAGCAGTTCCAGCGATATCTCGCCAAACAGCACAGCGAGGAAGACGGCGAGCAGTGGGACTTCTACCGGACCCATCATCTGGTCAAAGCACCCGTCTGTCTGCTTACCGGCTGGTGGGATCGCGTCGTCCGTACCGCTAGGCACTATCCCAGTCTCATGGAGAACGCCCACGCAGACGTCGACCCGGCCAGTCACCGGCTCGTAATCGGCCCCTGGAGTCACAATCCGTGGGAATTCGGATCAGAGCTGGGTGACATGAGCTTTGGACCACAGGCAGATAGGGCGTGGGAAGACATGATCGCCGACTGGTTTGACTTCACGATCAAAGGAATCTTGAATCATTTCGGCGAAGGCCCCGTCCAGGTGTTTTTGGTTGGATCGAATCATTGGATCAGCCTGGATACCTGGCCTCCGGCGGATTCTGCGCCCCTGGTGCTTTATCTCCATTCGACGGGATCCGCGAATGAGCCCGGTTCTCCGGGCACCCTCGGTGCAGAACCGCCCGGTGACGAGCCCCCGGATTGCTACGTGTACGACCCGGCTGACCCCGTTATGAGTATCATCACCGAGGACGCCCAAGTCGCACCGTTGGACCAGTCACCTTTGCGCAGCAGGTGGGACATTGCGAGATACGAGACTCCCACCTTTGATGAAACGACGTACCTGGTGGGCGACGTTGAACTCATGCTGTGGGTCGGGACCGACGCGCCTGACACGGATTTCATAGCGAAAATCGTCCTGGTTCAGAAGGATGGCTTGTCGGTGAATCTTTCCTTCGGCGCCGTGCGTACTGGTCTCGAGGAACCCGCCGAAGTGTCTGACAGCACCGAGGGATCCAGCGAGCGGACACCTCGGCTATATCGGATCGATCTTCGGTCGCTGGCCCTCCGCGTCGATCCAGGCCAGCGGCTCTGTCTGATTGTTACAAGCTCCGACTTCCCTAACCTGGATCGCAACCACAACACCGGGGCTCCCTACTGGTCTGATCCCGAGCTTCGGGTCGCCAATCAGGCGATCTATCACGATGCGGCCCACCGGTCGGTGTTGCGTCTTCCCTTGATGAATCACCCGCCGGAGGGCCTCGACGTCGGAATCCTGAGTTAGGCCTCCTCGAGCAACTCGTCGCCCGGGATCGCTGGGACGGTGGGAGCGAGGGGTGGGGTGGGCATCGGTCGTCAACTCTCGGCGGCCGGCGGAGCGACTGACAACCGGCCGGCAACGCCGTGGGCGTCGGTCGTCGAGGCTACGAACCCGCTGGCCTTCGCCGTCTCCACGAACAGGCTGAGGTAGCCGAACCCGGCAGCGTCCCGATCTCGTGGCGTGTCCATCGTCTGGCGAACCGCTACGTCCGTTGGGTGGACTCATGAGCAGCCGCTGGCTTGGCAACTAACGAAAGATCCTGACATCGAGGCTCGTCGGCTCTTGACCCATCAATGGGATCTTTAAGACGGACATATGATTCTTATCGTGATAAATCGCTTGGCCGGCGATGCGAAGCTCGGGATCAGACCAGTAGGGAGCCCCGGTGTTGTGGTTGCGATCCAGGTTAGGGAAGTCCGAGCTTGTGATCATCAGCCGTATCCGCTGGCCCGGTTCTACCCGAAGAGCCAACGACCTCATGTCGATCCGATACAAGCGGGCCGGGGCTTGGTCAGTCGTGCCGGCACTCGCTGATTCTTCGATCGGGTCAACCAGACTGAGGCGTACCGCCCCGTAGGAGAGGTTTACTGCAAAACCGTCCTCCTGAACGAGTACAAGTTTTGCAATGAAGTCGGTATCAGGTGCGGTGGTCCCAAGCCAAAGCAATAACTCAACATCACCGATCAGAAACGTCGTTTCTTCAAAGGCCTGCGTGTCGTACGCGACGATGTCCCGTCTGTTGCGCAGAGCAGATTGGTCCAGCGGTGCGGCTTGGGCGTCGTCCGTGATGATGCTCATCACCGGATCGGACGGATCGTATGTGTAGTGGTCGGATGGTTCGTCGCCTGGCATCTCCTCGCTGAGTTCGCCCTGAATACCAGGCTCGTTGGCGGATCCGGTCGAGTGCAGATAGAGCTCCAAGAACGAAGAGCCAGATGGGGGCCAAGCGTCAAGGCTGATCCAATGATTCGATCCAACCAAAAACACCTGGACGGGGCCTTCGCCGAAGTGATTCGAGATTCCTTTGATCGTGAAGTCAAACCAATCAACGATCATGTCTTCCCACGCTCGGCCAGCCTGTGGGCCGAAACTCAAATCCCCCAACTCGGACCCGGAGCAAAAATTACGGGGGGAGTGGCTCCACGGACCGACGACCAAACGGTGCTTACGGGGGTCGACATCATCGTTTCCGTTCTCCAGAAGGCTGGGGTAATGCCTGGTGGTCCTGACGACGCGGTCCCACCATCCAGTTATGAGGCAAACAGGGACGTTGATCAACGGGTGAGTCGGATAGAAGTTCCACTGCTCTCCATCTTCTTCATTGTGTTGTTTGGCGAGGTATCGCTGGAACTGCTCGGTAAGGCTGCCGAATACGTGGTCAGGGATGCTTGACAAGGGGAGGCGCCAGACCCATTTCGATCCCTCCACCTGTTCCCAGATCCGTTCCGCCTCGGCCCGAGCGTCGGTGACCGACACGTCTTCATTGCGGTATCGGTCACTTGCTCCCAGCATGTAGACCCAATGCATCCGTCGGCCGGTCTCCAAGATTCCCTGCGTGAACTCGGTTGCCCGTGCGGTCATGCCTCCAGCGAACATGGCCGTCAGAGAGGGGGGTTGGAGTCGGGCTAACTCCCACTGAACCCAACTGTCGTAGGAGTGTCCGTATGTGCCTACCTGACCTGTCGTCAGCGGCAAGCGGGCGCACCATTCGACAGTGTCGTATCCGTCCTGGGCGTCGCTGGTCCATGCCTCTGGACCGAACTGCCAGAAGAACTCGCCATCGGAATCGAAACGACCGCGAATGTCCTGGGTCACCACTACGTATCCATGTTCCGCAAGTCGACGAGCGGATCCAATGTAAAAGTCGTCGCGCCTGCCATATGGTGTACGTAACATGAGTACCGGGTACGAACCGGTGTCATCCGGTCGATACACGTCGGCCCGCAGTATCGTGCCGTCGCTCATCTCGACGGCCTCGCCGATCTGCTCAAGGATCTCAGGCACCGTCACCTTCTGTCACAACGAACGTTTGTTACAGAACTAAAACTCTTTGTAGTGCTGCGATATTACCGAACTACCGCATTGGTGAGTTGCGACTTTGCCCGGCGATCTCTAGAGAACTGGGCCTCTTGGGCTGGACGGTTCCTCCATGACGTCCTTTGAGCCAGTACAGCACCTCGTGTATCATTCGGCGATGGAGCATTCACTGACCCTGTTAGCAAGTGGCACGCCAATTCCAGACGTCCGCCGCTGGGGCTCATCAGCGGTCGTCACCCTTGGGGACGAGCATCTCATGTTTGATTGCGGTTATTCGGCAACTTTCAAACTGCACCAGGCCGGCATGAAATCGACAGACGTGGATCGTTTGTTCTTGACACACCACCATTCCGATCACATTGCCGACTATCCCGCTCTCTTGTTGTCTCGCTTCGATATGAGCATCGGGACCACGAACCCTCTGCTCGTGTACGGTCCGAGCCACACGCAGCTCCTAACCGACAGACTCATCGGTGAGGATCAAGGCGCCTTTTGGCCTGACATCGTTGCTCGGACAAGTCACCCTTTGAGCCTCGGTGCGTATGAGCGCAGAACCGGACAATTGCCTCGAGATGTTCCACGAGTCGAAGCGACGGACCTCACGCCGGGAGACACTGTCGAAGGCGAGAACTGGCTTGTTCGCACGGCTGAGGTCAAGCATGTACAGCCGTACCTAGACTCCTTGGCCTACCGATTGGAAGCCTCCGGCCGATGCATCGTGTTTGCTGGTGACACCGTCGCGTGTGAAACCCTGATTGAACTCGCAGCGGACGCCGATGTGCTCGTTATGGATTGCGTACAGTGTTCGATTGACATGAGCGAAGACCCGGCCTATTCAATGTATATCTCAGGCAGTATCGAGGCAGGAGTTGCCGCACAAGCCGCCGGCGCGAAGCACCTAGTTCTTGTCCACCAGCATCCAGCCATGAACTCTGACGAGAAAAAGGAGATGGCTCTAGAAGACGTTTCAGGCGTCTTCGACGGCATTGTCACCTGGGGTGAGGAGGGCATGGTGATCCCTTGGTAATCGCTGCCGGTCCTATTCCATGAGTCTGGGCTTAACCCTCGATGAGATCGACACGCCCGCCCTGGTGTTGGATCTGAATGCGTTCGACAAGAATCTCGACGCCATGGCATCGCACACAGCTGCCAGTGGCATCAGCCTGCGTCCTCACGCCAAGGCTCACAAATCACCATGGATCGCTTCACAACAGGTAGAGCGTGGGGCCGTCGGATTGTGTTGTCAAAAGGTGAGCGAAGCAGCCACGTTTATCGACGCGGGTGCCGAGTCAATCGTTATCACGAACGAGATTGTTGAGATTTCGAAGATACGTCGCATGACTCAGCTCGCGCTCCGGGCTGATGTGAGTTTCTGTATCGACAGCGCAGACGGGCTCGAGATGTACGACGGACTGGCAGCCGAGTCTGGCGCCACATTGGGAGTCTTTGTTGATTTACAAGGCGGCTGGTACCGACCCGGCGCTACCTCCACGGAACAAGTACTGGATTTAGCGAAGCGAGTCGCCCCGTTTGATAAATTACGCTTTTGTGGTCTTCAGGCGTATAACGCTATCGCTCAGCACATTGCCGATTTCGATCTTCGACTAGCGGCCACCGTCGAGTTCTGTCATCGAGTCAACGAGGCGATCGACGCGCTCAACCAAGCAGGCTTGGAGTCCTTCGCATCAGGAGCAGGGACCGGCACCTATGACATCGATCCTTTGCATGCTCCGTTCAACGAGATCCAACCAGGGTCGTACGTCTTTATGGACGGTGGATACCTTGAGAATATGAATGCGGACGGTGATGCGCGAACGGACTTCGAGGTCTCCCTCTATGTGTTGACTACGGTCATGAGTTGCCCCGCTCCCGGGGTAGCAATAGTCGATTCCGGAACAAAGACTGTGTCGATTGGCCAGGGAATGCCATTGGTGTATCTCCCGAACGGCGAGAAAGCGAACATCGAATTCCTGAAAGCCGCCGATGAGCACGGCACGATTGACGTCGAACGTCACGAGGTGTCGGTTGGTGACCGTCTCTTGTTGGTCCCCTACAACGTCGACCCCACCGTCAATCTCTTTGATGAGTATCTCGGTTTGCGAGACGGCGTCGTTACCACAGCTATTCCGGTCTCTGGGCGGGGCAGGTCCCAATGAGGCGAGTGGGGACGGACTGAGGGGGCAGCATTGCAACACCGTCGCATTGGCAACACCGATCTTGAGGTCTCGACCATCGGCTTCGGCACGTGGGAGATGAGCATGAACTACGGCGAGAACGATGGCGTCGAGATGAGGCTCCTGTTCGATAGGCGTGATCTTCCAGGACTAGGGCGTGACCCGAGGTAGTTGCTATTTGCCTGTGTGCAGGGCCTGGTTCCTGGGGTTGTGAGTGTCTTATGGCCTGGTAGGGGCAATAGCCCCAGACGGACCCTGCACTGGTAGTTGCTATCTGCCCAAAACTGCTAGTTGGCGAAAACCGGCACGGCAGTGGGAACTATTGGTATCGGCCTTCTTCATCCATGTAGAGGTCCGGTATGTCCTTGAAGGCGTTGTAGATGCCGCCAGGCTTCAGTAGCCGGGCCCGGGGGTGGCCTTCGTAGAAGGTGAGGAGGGAGTCCAAGGCGTAGGCGATCCGCAGTTCCGAGTCCCGGCCGAGGAAGAGGGCGCCCATTTCATTTTCGACCTTGTCCCTGATATCGCCAACGTGGACCAGGTTCGGGCAGAACCTCTGGAGGAGTTCCATGAAGACCGACGAGCGGTCCTGGTCCAGGCAGGCCTCTTTGATCAGTGCGGCCAGGCTCCGAACCCTGGGCGGGACATTCCCATATTCATTAGAAGAAAGAACCCCATCCCCTGGAACATTTGAAGAGACCTCTTGTTTCAAATGTTTCTCCTTCTGGGTACCTCTTTCTTCTTTAATGGTTTGTTGGACATGGGTGTCCACGTTGCTGTCTGAAACGTCCACCCTCCGGTCCCTGTTGGCTACCTTCTTGTCATCGATGTCCATGTTGGGGCCTTCAATGTCCGGCCCCCTGTTCCCGGTGTCCACCCTGTCCGGCAGGACCAGTTGGTAGGTGTTGGGGAAGCCTCGAGGCTGGTCGTGGATGGACCGGCGGCTGCGCATCCCGCCCCCACGGCGCAGGTAGTTGATCCAACCCAGCTCTTCGAGGTCACCGAGGATGCGTTGCACGGTGCGGACAGACAGATGGGAGCACTTGGCGATCGTCTTGAGTGACGGCCAAGCAACACAGGTCGCCATGTCGGCGTGGTCGGTCAGAACTGCGGCGACTGCGATCGTCGACGCCCGGATGCGATCGTTGGTGGAGTCCCACAGGCTGTGCTGCCAGGTGAACTTCGTGTAGTCGGGTTCGATCTGGCCTTCGAAGACCGGCCGGCCGTCGTTGTAGGCGATTGGTTCCTTACCCATAGCGCTTGTCCTCGCCGGCCAGGAACTCCTCGATTGCCGAGGCCGGGATCAACCGGCAGCGCCCTGCCCGGACGCTTCGGATGGTTCCCGCTTCCAATAACCCATAAAGGGTTGTCCGCCCTATACCAAGCAGTTCCGCAGCCTCACCGGGCCGATACGCAGCCCGCTTGACAGGCCCTTCGCTGTGATTCGACATTGCTTCTTCCAGCAGCCCGACCGTGAGAATGGTCCGGGTACCAGAAGAAGGTCAGGCTGCTCTTGGAAGGGAAGCTCTCTGTGACCCGGTCGAAGCCGGGTCAGGTGGTGGGGCCGTAGAGGCGGCGGTCAGAGACAGGACGCGCCGCTCGGTGACAGTGTCCGACAGGAGGTCGGAGCGGAGCCGCACTGCCCGCGTAAGGACAACCTCCGGGTCGGAGACCGTTGGCCCTGAGACGATCATTCGGACAGCCGCAAGGAGGCCCCTGAGGGCGCCCACGGCCGACCTGAGGCCCGTAGTCATCTGACGACCCAGGAGCCGCACAGCGGCCCTCAGAGCGCTTCTCAGGGCCTTCTCGTCGTTCATAGAGACAGCATCCCGAAGAGTCTGAGCGCAACGCTTGAGGTCGCTCGAGCGTTGCGGGTTGGATTCCTTGGAAAGGAACGACTGCCACCCAAGTTCGGTGGCCACGAACCAGGTGGCGTCAGTCTGCGCCGACCGGACCGCCGCTCTGTTGCTCTCGTTCCCGACGCACTGCATGGCCCCACATTACATTGTGAGAACGTAAAGAATGACCCAAAGAAAGCCTATTATCGGAGAAATATCTTAGTAAACAATACCAGTACTATTATTAATGTAGTTGGTCCATTATTGAGGACGAATGGACCTCCGCCGGCTGATTATCGGCTGCCCGCTTGGTCTTCGACCGCTACGGGTCCTCACCTACCCCAG
>Ga0302135_10001550_pt1 | contig 13864 bp, 8 predicted proteins | sample CBN3_surface_MG_FD_203119 | JGI IMG/M metagenome (GOLD analysis project Ga0302135, IMG submission 203119) | Marine microbial communities from Western Arctic Ocean, Canada - CBN3_32.1 | ecosystem: Environmental > Aquatic > Marine > Oceanic | place: Canada: Western Arctic Ocean | collected 2017-09-15
CGCTGCAAAAAACGGCAGAGGCAAATGACGAAGAATTCGAGACGGTCTATGCGCGCACCATGCGCGGCAATATGCTGGGTGCGCTGATCGGCCCGGAAAGCTTGGCTGATATGGCTATTTATCTGGCCGGGCGCCATGGCCGCTATATTACCGGCCAGGCAATTAATGTTTGTGGAGGCGTCAACCATCACTAATTCATCCCCTCTCGTAAGCGCGGCGGAACTCGCCGCCTTCACCGCCCTCACCCATCGCATGTGCGATGCCTCAGGCGAGGTTATCCTGCGCTATTTCCGTAATCCCGTGGATGTTGTCGATAAGGCCGATAAAGGCCCCGGCGTCTATTCTCCGGTGACCAAAGCTGATCAAGGCTCGGAGAAAATCATTCGCAAATTGATCAATGAGACCTTCCCCGAGCACGGCATCAAGGGCGAGGAGTTTGGCGATGAAAATCTCGACGCTGAATATGTCTGGGTGCTCGATCCGATCGATGGCACCAAGGCTTTCATCACCGGCTTTACCTCCTGGGGCACGCTGATTGCGCTCTTAAAAAATGGCGAGCCGGTGTTGGGCGCCCTAAACCAGCCTTATGTCGGCGAGCGTTTTATCGGCACGCCGGACGGCACTACCCTGAACGGTGAGGCGATCAAAACCCGCGCCTGCGGCACATTTGAGCCGGCGCGCCTCAGCATGACCGAAATGGCGATGATGAAGACCGAGGCCCAGCGCCAGGCCTTCGATAAGATCGCCGAGCAGGTCGGCTATTTTCGCCTCGGCGGAGATTGTTACAATTACGCCCTGCTCGCAGCCGGCCATATCGACCTGGTGATCGAGGGCGACCTGATGCCGTGGGATATTCAGGCGCTGATCCCGATTGTCGAGGGCGCGGGCGGTATTATCACCCTTTGGGACGGCGCCCCGATAACCGCCGGCGGCTGGGTTGTAGCGGCGGGCGACGCCACTCTGCATGCCCAAGCGATGGCGATATTGCAAGACGCCGCGCCGGCATGAAAAGGCGCGCCACCGAACTAAAGCAAGCTGCCTGATCCGTTTGCAAAAAGAATTCGCACAGACGCGATTTATTGAGCGTTCCACGTTTCTAACGTTTTGATATCTCTTCAAAATTGCCCGCCGATAAAACGCAAATCGCCGTAAATACCGATGCTAACGCGCCTATGTTTAATGTCGCCCATTACGGCGCGACAGTGGATATTTTTGAATTGGCAGAAGCCTTAGAGAAAGAACTCAATTGAGTAATAAATTTCCGGACCAAGCGCGCGTCGTAATCATTGGCGGTGGCGCTATTGGCTGTGCAACAGCTTATCATCTCGCTAAAAATGGCTGCAAAGATGTCGTCATCCTGGAGCGCAATAAGCTGACATCGGGCTCGACCTGGCACGCGGCGGGCGCTTACGCGCAGTTCCGCACCGATCCTAACGCCGGGCGCATGATGGCTTATGGCGGCGAGCTTTATGCGGGGCTGGAGGAAGAAACCGGCCAGGCTACCGGCTGGAATCAAACCGGCGGCATGCGCGTTGCCTGTACGGTCGAACGCCGGCGCGAATATGAGCGCGCCATCACCATCGCGCGCTCCTTTGGTGTCGAAATGGCCCTGATTTCCCCTAAGGAAGCGGGCGAGATGGTGCCAATCATGACCACCGATAAGATGGACTGCGCCCTTTATATCCCCTCCGATGGCGGCTTCAGTCCGTCCGATATGTGTATGGCGTTGGCCAAGGGGGCGCGTATGTATGGCGCGCGGATATTCGAAGACACCGTGGTGACCGGCTTTGATATTGATCACGGTGCGGTGACCGGCGTGCAAACAGAACAGGGCACGATTAAGTGCGAAACAGCAGTGATTTGCTGCGGCATCTGGTCGCGTGAGATCGGCCGCCTCGCCGGCGTCAATATTCCCATCCAGCCATCGCATCATTGTTATTTCATTACCGAGCCAATCGAAGGCGTGACACGTGATATGCCGACTTTCCGTGACCCCGACCTCTGGCACTATATCCGCGAGGAAGTCGGCGGCCTGATCGTCGGACAATATGACCCAGACCCCATTCCTTATCTCGGTGCCATTGCCGAGAATCACGAATTCAAGCTGATGCCGGAAAATCTCGACCATTTTATGCCGCGCTTGGAAGGTCTGATGGATTGGATTCCTTCACTTCAGACGGCGGGCATCAAGAGCTGGATCCACGGCCTTGAGGCGTTCACCGAAGACCAGAACCCGGTGATGGGCGAGACGCCGGAAGTGCACAATCTTTTTGTCAGCGCCGGCTACAATGCGTACGGCGTCACGGGCGCTGGTGGTGCCGGTATGGTGATCGGTGAATGGATATTAAACGGCGAGCCGCCCTTCGATATGTGGAGCTTCGATATCCGCCGCTTTGGCTCTTATCACCGCTCTGACAATCAAGTCTTGGCACGCTCACTCGAAGGCCAGGGCCATCACTACACCATCATATGGCCTTATGAGGACATGAAGGCGGGCCGCCCGCTCCGGCGCAGCGCGATCTATGGCGCTCTCGAAGAAAAGCAGGCCTGCTTCGGCGGTAAGTTTGGTTGGGAGCGGCCTAACTGGTTTGCGCCCGTTGGCGTTGAGGCGGTCGAAATCAATAGCTTTACCCGACCTAACTGGCACCCATACGTGGCGCTTGAACACAATGCCTGCCGTAACTCCGCAGCCATTTTCGATCAATCTTCTTTTGCCAAATTCACCCTTATCGGGCGAGACGTTGAGGCGGCGTTGGGGCACATCTGCGCGGGAGATGTGACGGGAGCACCAGGTCAGGTCACATACACCGCGATGCTCAACCGCCATGGCGGCATCGAATGTGATCTCACCGTAACTCGGATAACCGATGATCAATATTACATCGTCACCGGCACCTGCTTCGCCACCCATGATTTCGACCACATTAAACGTAATATTCCCGACGACGCCCATGCATCCCTGGTCGATGTCACATCGGCCTACGGCGTTCTGTCCTTAATGGGGCCGAATTCACGAGCCATCCTGGAAGCGGCGGCTGAAAACGATGTCAGCGCCGCAGCATTCCCCTTCTTTACCGCCCAAGAGGTACAAATCGGTGGCGCGCCGGTACGTGCGCTCCGCATCACCTATGTGGGTGAGCTAGGCTGGGAGTTACACATCCCAACGGAATATATGCTCACCGTCTATGAGACGTTGAGCGAAGCCGGCACAGAATTTGGTCTGGTGGATGCCGGCTACCGCGCCATTGACAGCTTGCGCCTGGAAAAAGGCTACCGTGCCTGGGCCGCCGATATCGGCCCAGATCACACGCCACTTGAAGCAGGCCTCGCGTTTGCCGTGGCTTTCGAGAAGAAGAGCAATTTCATCGGTCGGGATTCTCTCCTACGCCAACGAGAAAAACCTCTCGCCAAGCGTCTCATAACGCTCACTGCCGAGGACGACCCAGACCTGTTGCTTACCGGGCGGGAAACTATTCTGCGCGATGGCGAGCGGGTCGGTTGGCTCTCTTCCGGCGGCTATGGACATACCATCGGCAAGCATATTGGCATGGGCTATGTGCGCCATGCAGATGGTGTAACCAGCGACTATCTCCGATCCGGCACGTACCGTATAGAAAGCGCCAACCGGCAAGTGGATGCGGAACTGCATCTCGGTCCACTTTACGATCCAGACAACAGCCGAGTGAAGATCTAACCCATGACTGCCGGTACGGACAAAGGTCCCGATTCCGCCGACGTTTTCGATGCCATAAGCAATGCTCAGGGCGCGGCTGAGGTGAGCGCACCGGCCATTGCGCGCGCCAAGACACTCCCTATCTGGAAGGGCGAAGTTGCACCGGAGTTGTTGAGCGGCGGCCTCAGTAATATCAATTTGACGGTCGAGGACGACGGCCAGAAATATATCGTCCGCATCGGCAGTGACGAACCCCATCTCGGGGTCTACCGCGAAAATGAATATCGCGCATTTCGCGCCGCCCATGCCGCAGGAGTCGCGGCAGAACCCATCTATAACGAACCTGACCTAATTGTGCTGCGCTATATCCCCGGCCGTTCGCTCACGCCAGAGGATTTGCGCGATCCCAAAATGACCGAAATGGCGGCCCGCCTTATTCACCGCCTTCATACCGAAGCGCACAAACATCTTGAAGATTCCGGCGCCGTGTTCTGGCCGTTTCATCATAATCTCTGGTATGTGCGCCAGCTCAAGGCGCGCGGCGAAGCGCTTGAGAAAAAGTGGCGGGATCTGCTGCCCAATCTATCGGCAGTCAATAACGAGCTGGAAGAGGTGATCAGCAAGGTTCGTGTCGTCTATAGCCACAACGACCTCAACACGCAAAATTTGGTTTATGACGGCGAACGGCTGTGGTTTGTCGACCTCGAATATTGCGGCTTTAGTATGGATCTGTTCGACAAAGCCGTTCTCGCCATGAACAGCGAGTTTGGCCAAGTGGAAGACCGCCTCATTCTCGAAACCTATTACCAAGCGCCAGCGGACGAGGAACTCATGCACCGTTTCACCGCCGCCAAAGTAATTGCCGCACTCCGCGAATTCCTATGGGGGATTCTCTCACAAGTGACCGAGCGGCCGATTGAATTCGATTACAGTGTCTATAGCGATATGTTCGTCGCCCGCTACCGCCGCTTCCTTGCCGAATACCGAGAGTTCTGAAGCTCTCTAATGCACACTCAAACCGGCGCAGACATTAATCGCCTGACCCGTGACATAAGTGCCGCCTGGGCCAGCAAGGTATACCGCCATATCGGCAACCGCCTGCGACGGGATTAACTCACCCAGCATGTTCAGACGCATGCTTTCATCATAGACCTTCTCAAATGGCTCATTCATTTCGCGAGCAAACTCGTGATGCAGGTCGACGGCCATTTTTGTGTCGATCCAACCGGGACAAATGGCGTTTGCACGAATACCTTCAGAGCCAACCTCAGCAGCAAGGCAACGCACAAACCCGACGAGACCATGCTTGGTTGTGTTGTAGGCCGTCCAATCCTCATCCGCTGTTTTGGCGTTAGTTGAGGCATTGAAAAGCTGCACCCCGCCTGTGCCCTGTTTGATCATTGTCGGCAAAGTAAATTTAGAAACCAGAAAAGGCGCCTTTAGATTGATGTCCATGATGTTGTCCCAAAAGGACTCCTCCATATCGACAACTTTTTTGCAATCAGCAACCCCGGCATTATTCATGACGATATCAATACCGCTGAGGCACTTGATGGCATCCGCACACATCGCTTCAATCGCGGCGCTATCGGTCAAATCTGCGGCAACGGCAAATGCCGAGCCATCTTCCGCTTCAATTGAGGCCAGTGTCTCTGTAGCACGCTCAATAGTCCGTGCTTGCACCGCTACAGTGGCACCTTCGCGCGCATAGGATTCTGCGATGGCGCGGCCCATGCCGCTCGCAGCACCAGTTACCAGGGCGCGTTTTCCATTTAAACTACCGGTCATGCTTATCTCCAATTGTTATATGTTCTTCTTCACTCTTAGTTTTAGAATACAATGCCCAAAAACACAGTGGATACAAAGCTCTACGCGGCGTGTCGACGCAGAGTGATATTTTTCTGCCACAAGTTACAAGATACCTATAGTGATCAAAATCTGTTTAGTGGCTGATAATGGAGTCTGAACCATCCAGCACCACGAGAGAGTTAAATGCTTGCTGAGAAAGTCGAAGTACTGCGCAATTATGCCTATATTGACGGGAAGTAGTGCACTGCGGATGACGGCAGTTGTTTCGCTGTAACCAACCCGGCGAGCAGCGAGGAATTGGCGCAAGTAACTCGTATGGCAGCGGTGGAACCAAGGCGTGCGATTAACGTTACCGAAGCCGCACTCCCGCTCTAGCCCAACACAACTACGAAGTCGCTCGCTAACATCACGCAGCGCTGGTCTGAACTGGTGTTAGCTAACACTAAAGAGCTTGTCTCTAGCTGACCCCTAAACAGGGCAAACTACTTCCCGGATCACGTGTTAAGATAGCCAATGCTGCGTTCTTTCTAAAATCTTACGGTGAAGAAGGCAAGCTCACCTGGCAAGAGTGCAACAGAATACCTCGAGTGAACATTGAGTTAGTGTTTAGATAGGCTTTGGTTCAGCCTCTCATTCCAACTGTTTCTGCTGCTGGGTGTAAACTACCGAGAGCGCTTGCCCGGCCTTCTATCCGAGCGAACCAAGCTTTAATATTTTCAAGTTCCGAATCGATCGTCTGACCAACACCCGATGCAAAATCAGCACAACAATATAGAACTAGATCAGCGATTGTAATTCGATTACCACATATAAAACTCTTACCTTGTATCTGTTCATCAAGCCAAGCCAGACCATCTTGGCCAGCTGCTTTCAGGCCATCAGCAGCTTCTGGTAGGCACCTTATTCTATTTTCAAATAACTGCAAACCCTCGGCAAAACGAAAACCAGCATAAATATTTTCTGTTATTTTTTGTTCTACACGCCGATTCCACATCCTTGCTTCGGCGCGTTCCTGGGGCGTTGTGCCTATTAGAGCCGGTTCCGGATATAACTCTTCAAGGTAGTTACAAATTACAACGGTCTCAGCAATCACTGTTCCATCGTCGAGTTCTAATGAAGGAAATTGGCCGCCAGGATTCTTTGATAAATATATTTTTTGCCGGTTTTCTGCGGCCATTATGTCATGGTCCTGAAAATCAATTTCTATATTTTTCTCCAGCAGGAACATACGCAGCATTCTTGGGTTTGGGCCAAACGAATTCAAAACTTTCATGTCTATATTCTCTCAAGTCCATAGTTGGCTGATAAACTGTTCACTCTTAATATTAGGATGCCGAAAAGATATTGATCATATTATTACAATTTGATGGCCATATCCATACTTCTCAATACAATAGTGAACAAGACGCTCCAAGAACAATATCTCAATACTCGCCTGCTAAGAGCACCAAGGAAAATCTCGATCGAACGAGCCAATAAAGGTTAATCAATTCCTAATGCAATCCTATGCCAATAAAAATTAAGTAACCTTTCCCTATATCATTGATATATATATAGGTTAAATATGTCCCGTTGGGGGCAACCATGATCTATTTATTTTATTGATTTTGTCATGCTCGGAATCAATACCGGCATGATTTCAACTGAGAGCGCACCGTTTGGCAGGATCAAGGAATTGGGCATTGGGCGCTACGGTTCCCATCAAGGCATCGATGAATATCTCGAAGTAAAATACGTGTGCCTAGGTGGTATCGATCGATGAAAATCACCACCAACCGAGTTGAGAGTTTTACACGCGCTTAATGGCGTGTCTGAGCGCCTAACATGGTAACCACGGCAACAGCGGCATCATTGCCGATCCACCCACCACCATTTTCCGCCAGCGCAATGCGAGCGCCTTCCCGTTGGCGCTTCCCTGCCCGGCCGCGCAATTGATCCGCCAGTTCGACGAGTTGCGCAGCACCTGTTGCGCCAATGGGGTGGCCTTTGCTGATCAAGCCACCGCTTGGGTTAATGGGCATTGCACCGCCAAGAGCCGTGCGGCCCGAATGCAGCAACGAGACCGCCTCTCCCGACGCACAAAAACCGAGCTGCTCTGAGAGAATAAATTCAGCCGGTGCAGCTGCGTCATGTATTTCCACAACATCTAAATTCTCTGGCCCAAGGCCCGTCGCCTCATATGCAGCGCGCGAGGCCAGCGTCACCACTGGCTCCTGGGACGGGTCATCGCCCTGCCCGGAACGCAATTCACAGGCCAGCACTTCCACCGGCATAACATTCTTACGCGCGGCGTAATCGGCACTCATCAAAACAAGAGCCGCCGCACCATCGCCAATGGATGAGCACATGAAGAGCCGCAAAGGGTCTGCAATCATCTTGCTCGCCAAAACATCTTCAGCGCTGACGGCCTTACGAAACTGAGCATGTGGGTTAAGCGCGCCAGCCTGGCGCTGTTTTACCGAAACACCGGCAAAATCTTCTGCGCGAGCGCCTGTGCGTTCCATATAGGCGCGGGCTACATCGGCGTATAGGTCCATAAAAACAGAGCCGGTTCCGGCGCCGTCTGGCGCAATGCGTGCTTTGAGCTCTTCAAGTTCCTTAAGGTCCGCAGCCGCCTCCAATGCCTTCATGGGAACCGTGCGATCCTCATTGCTCATTTTCTCAGCGCCAATGGCAAGCGCCACATCACATTGCCCCGAGGCAACCGTTATCCAAGCGAGATGAAAGGCCGACGAAGACGAGGCGCAAGCATTCTCAACATTGACAATGGGTTTACCCAACAGGCCAGTATGACGCAGAGCAACCTGGCCACGTACGCATTCCTGGCCGGTGAGTAGGCCCCCTGCTGCATTACCAAAAAACACCATGCCGACCTCGGACGCCGTGCAATCCGCGTCGCTCAGAGCGGCTTTAACAGCCTCTGACGCCAGCGCCCTAACGCTTGACACTTGAAAGCGACCAAAATTGGTCATGCCGGTTCCGGCAATGACTACCTTCTGCATCCGTTCCTCCTGCTTAGCTTCTCACCAAGCTCAATTTTAGCGCCATATCCTTGGCTATAATGACTAGCACGATCCCAATGGTCTACCTGCTTTAGGAGACACGAATAGTTCCGACAACGCCGACTGGGTTGTTCGGTTTTAAGAAAACAATTTTTTCAATCACCCGATGTGTATCCCGAGAGACAAAACCGACGGTTAACGGCAAGTATGGGAAAAATAAAAAGAGGCGGGCAAAGAGGCTTTCGATCCGGTGCATTCGCCGACCAGACCCGACCAGCACACAATATGGGACACAAGGGAAGAATGAACCTATGCAATCTCGGCGATCGTCCACTGCTTTCAAAATCACTCTCCCGAAAGCACGACTTCACGGTTCACCGAAATCGGTTCGACCAGGCTGAAGACGCATGGCAACGCACAATAATCGATACGCCCGACGTCGTACCGTTGAACATGTTGAGTTATCTGATGGCATCTTGAATCAATAATAATAATGTCTGGGCTGCTCGCGGTAAGCAGATCGATAGCGACCCAGTGCGGTGCTGGTTAATCCGGCACTAAAAACAGCTACCAAGTGCCCGCGATGCCTTTTATATTGTGATTTCCAATATCTTCGTAATCGATCCTTGAGCCGATATTTCCAGCAAAGTTTTTTCCAGTCCTTTGAGGCGTGCCCGAATTTGAACGCCACTGGAATGCCATTAAGGCAACATACCGGCGCGGCATGGTATCTCATTCCGGACGCGGTGTGAGCAAACGGAGTTCAGGATTGTTCGCGGAAACTTGCGTATTCGCTCCGGCGCTGTTGTTATTATTAGCCGGTTACGTTGGCCACGAAAGCAGCGTCGCAAATGCGTGCCGAGACGATGGCAAAATAGTGATGCGTGTTGAGTGCTAAGCCGTCGAAGAACATTTCATAGAAGAAAGATGCGCGATCATGAAAATACCCATGGCAGAGACCTATGACGAGACCTACCGGCGCAAGCTGTTTGATTTCCTGTGGCGCGAGGTAGAGCCGCTGGCCGGGGAGATAGAGCGCAGCGGTATCTTTCCTCAGCAAGAACTGTTTGCTAAATTTCGTCAATTTGGACTTTGGGGATTGCTGATCCCGCAACGTTACGGTGGACTCGGGCTAACGACCCAGCAATATCTGCCGTTGTTGGCAGAATTCTCAAAGGTTGCTGGTGTCGTCCGTGTCCTGCTGCACGTTCACAACACCAGCGCCCGGGCCGTCGTGGCCTTTGGTAGCGAGACGCAAAAGGATGCGCTGCTACCGGCGCTTGCGCAGGGCGATTCCTCGCTCACATTCGCCCTTACCGAGCCCAATTCGGGGAGCGGCATGGATATTGCCTGCCGGGCGGTGCGCGACGGCGATGAATGGTGCGTCACTGGGACCAAGCATTACATCACCAATGCCGAATTCGCCGATTTGCATTTAGTGTGCTGCCGCACCGGCGCGCGCGGCGACAGGCGGGGCCTGAGTGCGCTGGTGATCCCCACCGGTACGCCCGGCTTCACCATCGAATCGATGCCCGAGTTAATGGGCAACAACGGCCCTTTCCACGGCATCCTCCGCTTCGATAACGCCCGCGTACCAGCGGCGAGCATGATCGGCGTCGAAGGAGACGGGCTTGACATATTCCTGGGCGAGTTGGAGCCGAGCCGCGCTTTTGTTGCCGCGAGCTCGCTGGGCGCTGCCGAGCGCGCGCTCGATATCGCGCTTGATTTCGCCAAGCGGCGCGTTACTTTCGGCAAGACCATCGCGGCGAGGCCCTCGGTTCAGGCCGAAATCGCCGAGATGGCGCGCGATGTCTATGCGCTCCGCCTCATCCTGGAAGACGTCGCCGAAAAAATCGACCGCGGCCAAGAATGCGCACTCGAAGCCTCGATCGCCAAGCTCACCGGGATCGAGACTGTCATGCGGGTCACGGACAAGGCGCTCGACGTCGTCGGCGGGCGCGGTTATTTCAGCGATTATCCCTATCCGCTGGAACGCATCTACCGCGAGGCGCGCATTAATCTCGCCGAGGAAGGCACGCCATCGATCCAACGCCTGGTAATGGCGCGCGCACTTCTGGAGGCGCCGGTACCGCTTGCCATCGGCACCCTCGGCACGCCCTATCAGCCGGACGGCACCGACCCAGCGCTCGGTCAAAATACGATGCCGGATTTGTCCTACGCGCATGATTTGGAGAATGGCGATTAAGACTGAAGAAGCCACATGTCGACTAGGGATTGACAAGAAATTCAAACAAGTGTTTGGTCAAAGTGGAGGTCGGGAGGCGGCCTAAAACAATTATTTGGAGAGCGCAGAGATGTTGTCGGTTCCCAAGCAAGAATTGAACGGCCAGTTCGCCATGTTGCCAATGGACGATGTCCATTTCGGCCCGGGCAGCGTCGATAAGCTGGGTGCGGCGCTGGAGCAATATGGCGTCGAGCGGGCGGTGATCATCACCGGCAATAGCCTGGCGAATAAGACCAATTTTGTGGCGAAGGTGGAAGCGGCGGCCGGCGGGCGTTCAGCTGGCGTGTTCTCCGACACCAGCCAGCATGTGCCGCGCGAGAGCGTCGTCGCGGCGGCGGATTTTGCCCGCACTAAAAATGCCGATGCGATCATCAGCTTCGGTGGCGGCACGCCGAATGATACCGCCAAGGCAGTGACCATCTGCATCGCTGAGAATATTACCGAGCCCGACCAGCTCGATGCGGTGCGAATCAAGTTCGAGTATCCTGACAAGATTGAAATCCCGTCTCTTTCGACCGATCCCTTGCCGATGTTCGCCGTTCCCACCACCTTATCCGCCGGCGAATTCACCTTTTTTGTTGGCGTGACCGACCGGTCGCGCCAAGTCAAAGACCTCTATCTCGATAAGCGCATCACTGCCAAGAGCGTCTTTCTCGACCCGAATTTGACCTTGGCGACGCCCGAGCGCCTGTGGCTCGGCACTGGCATGCGCGCCGTCGATCACTGCATCGAAGCGATGTGCTCATCAACCCACCAGCCCTTCACCGATGCCCTCGCCTACCGCTCACTCAATATGCTGGTGCGCTATTTGCGCGAGACCAAGGCAGACCCGAGCGATATGGCGGCGCGCGGCCAGTGCATGGTAGCGGCGTGGATGTCGGTGGTCGGCCTGGCCAGCGTAGCGCTCGGCCTGAGTCATGGCATCGGCCATCAATTGGGTGCGCGCTGCAACGTACCGCACGGCGAAACGTCCGCCGTCATGATGCATAATGTGATGGCCTTCAATCGCCAGGAGACATTGGCGCAGCAGGCCTGGGTCGCCGAGGCAATGGGCGTCGATATCAGCGCCATGAGCGAGACCGAAGCGGCCACGGCGGCGGCAGATGAAGTACTTAAGCTGGTGCGCGACGACCTCGGTCTGCCGTGGCGGCTGCGCGATGTCGGCGTGAACGAAGAGGATTTCGACGGGATCGCCAAGGACGCGCTGGAGGATTTAGTCGTCGCCAGCAACCCACGCAAGATCGAATCAAAGGATCAGGTGATCGACCTCCTCAAAACCGCGTGGTAAACGCGACTAACCATAAGAAACCGGGAGAGCAAGCATGAGCTATCGAATCGCCGTTGATACCGGCGGCACCTTTACCGATGTTGTTGTCGCCGATGCGGATGGCCGCCTGACCGTCGGCAAGGCACTGACCACGCCAGAGCGAACCTATGAAGGCTTTTTCGGCGCGCTCTCGAATGCAGCGGAGATTATCGACGTGCCCGTAGCGAGCCTGTTGGCTGAGACAGAGGTGCTGATTTATGGCACCACGCGCTCGACCAATTCGATCGTCGAGAGCACAACGGCCAAGACCGCTCTTATAGTGACGGAAGGCTTTCCCGATACCCTGCTGTACCGCCAGGGCGGCAAACGCGAACCGCTCAATCTGGCGATGGAGTTTCCGCCGCCCTATGTGCCGCGTCGCCTTACCTTTGAGATCCCCGAGCGCATAAATGCCGAGGGTGGTATTGAAACGGCGCTCGACGAAGCAGCGGCACGGGCCGTGGTTGCGGGCTTGCCGGCAATGAACATCGAGGCGGTGGCGGTGAGCCTCCTGTGGTCGATTGTTAACCCACGGCACGAGATACGCGTCGGCGAGTTGCTCAACGAAATCGCGCCCGGCATTCCCTATACGCTCTCACACCAGCTCAATCCGATCATCCGCGAATACCCGCGCACCTCGTCGAGCGCCATCGACGCCTCACTGAAGCCGCTCATGCAGAGTCATTTGAAGGAATTTCAAAGCGATCTGCGCGGCGCCAACTATCAGGGTGAGATTTTAGTCAGTGCGTGCTCGGGCGGCGTCATGCATGTCGGCGATGTGGTCGAGAAGCCGATCTATACCGTCAAATCGGGTCCGGCCATGGCGCCCTTGGCCGGCATCGCCTATGCCGAGGCTGAGGGTGAGGGCAATGACGTCATCATTGTCGATACCGGCGGCACCACTTTCGATGTCAGCATGGTACGCGCCGGGCAGATAAAATTCACGCGCGAAACCTGGCTGCTCGGCGAATGGATCGGTCATAATCTTGGCCTCTCCTCGGTTGATGTCCGGAGCGTGGGCGCCGGCGGCGGCTCGATTGCCTGGATCGATTCGGGCGGCCTGCTGAGGGTTGGCCCGAACAGCGCCGGCGCGATGCCCGGCCCGGCCTGCTATGGCCGCGGCGGCACAGAAGCTACCGTAACCGACGCCGCCGTGGTGCTTGGCTATATCGATCCGAATTATTTCCTCGGCGGGCGCATGGCGCTCGACGTGGCGGCGGCGCGCAAGGCCATTGTCGCGATTGCCGATCAGAGCGAGATGAGCGCCGAGCAGGCGGCTTTCGCCATTATCACCATCGCCGGAGAACAGATGATCAAGGCGATCCAGGAAATCACCGTGCAGGACGGCGTCAATCCGGCCGAGAGCATTCTTGTCGCCGGCGGCGGCGCAGCAGGGCTCAACATCCTGCCCATCGCCAAGGCGCTCGGCTGCGCCAAGGTACTGGTGCCACGCACCGCTGGCGCGCTCAGTGCCTGCGGCGGGCAATATTCCAACATCGTCGCCGAATTCAGCGCCAGCCAATATGCTCATTCAGGCAATTTTGATTTTGCCGGTGTGGGCCGTGCGCTTGGCGGAATCGCCGAGCAGATCGAGGCCTTCAGTGAGGAATTGCGCGGCCGCGGCATCAATAAATTTGAAAGCGAATTTTTCGTCGAGGCGCGCTACATCAATCAACAGTGGGAAATGGAATTCGACATGCCGATGGCGGCGATCGAAAACGCTGCCGACGTGGAAACCTTGGTGCAACGCTTCCACGATGTACATTTCCGCCGCTACGCCATCAAGGAAGAAGGCGGCGCCATCGAATGCATTAATTGGAAAGGCCGGC
>Ga0302135_10001551_pt1 | contig 13864 bp, 11 predicted proteins | sample CBN3_surface_MG_FD_203119 | JGI IMG/M metagenome (GOLD analysis project Ga0302135, IMG submission 203119) | Marine microbial communities from Western Arctic Ocean, Canada - CBN3_32.1 | ecosystem: Environmental > Aquatic > Marine > Oceanic | place: Canada: Western Arctic Ocean | collected...
GCACCACGCCGTACTCCACGCCGCTGAACTCCTGGAGGAGCTTGGTTTCAGCGTTACCTATCTGCCGGTAAACCGCGATGGACTGGTGAGCCCGGACGCAGTCGCGGCGGCTATCACCAACGAGACGACACTGGTCAGTGTGATGTTGGCCAATAATGAGACCGGCGCAGTCCAGCCTATAGCTGAAATAGCGCAGCGTGTGAAAGCCAAGGCCGCTGAGCTACGCCACGATATCGTCGTACACACAGACGCCGTACAAGCGGCTGGGTTCCTAGATTTGGACGTACAACGTTTGGGCGTGGACATGCTGAGCCTATCCGCCCATAAGTTCCACGGGCCCAAGGGTGTCGGCGTGCTGTACGTGCGACGTGGCACCCCTTTCCGGCCCACCCAGGTAGGCGGAAGTCAGGAGCGTGACCGTCGCGCAGGGACTGAGAACGTCCCCAGCATTGTCGGCATGGGCGTCGCGCTAGAGATTGCGGAAGCGCAACGAGCCCAGGCAACTGCGCACTGCATACGCTTACGTGACACCCTCACCGCCAGCCTCTTTGAGCGGCTGGAGGGCGTGCGCTTGAACGGCCACCCAACAGCGCGACTGCCCAACAACGTGAACCTCTCCATTGATGGCGTAGAAGCTGAACCACTACTACTGGGGCTGGACCTAGCGGGGATTGCCGCCTCAAGCGGTAGCGCCTGTACTGCGGCCTCCCTGGAACCCTCCCACGTGCTCCTAGCAATGGGACAAGCGGAGTCAATGGCCCGGAGCAGCCTACGGCTCACCTTGGGGCAGGACAACACTGATGAAGAGGTTGTCTCCGTTGTGGACGCCGTGGTGGACGTGGTGGGCCGCCTTCGTTCAATGGCTGGCTCCAGACGCCGGTGAGTCCCATCACTCCTGAGAACGCTGTCCCAACACCAGCTCCGCTGATGGCCCCACGTCGCGTGTTCCATATCGTCGCCGGCTCCACCATACCTGTGGCAGGCATCTACGCACCGTATGATTGGCTCATGTGGGGGCTCGTGGCCGCCAGCCTTCTGGCTATCACCTTTGATGTTGGCAGAGTCCACTGGCCTCAGGCCAACCGACTCATCATGCGGTGGTTGCCGATATTCAAAGAGAAGGAAGCCAACTCTGTAACCGGGGCCACCTTCATGCTGGTGGCGGCTCTAGTGGCCTTCGCGCTCCTTAACAGAGAGGTTGCGGTCCTGGGTTTCCTGTTCCTCGCAGTAGGAGACCCGGCAGCCGCATTGGTTGGCACCAGAGCGCGGAGAGGCCGGATATTTGGTAAATCAGTCGCAGGTACAGCGGCTTTTGCAGTTACAGCTTCCGTGGCAGGGTCGCTCGTAGCCATACACCCCGTGGTGTCGCTGACGTGGTGGCTCTACGCTGGCGCAGTGGTAGCCGCCGTCACTGAGTTGCTGCCGCTACGGGTTGACGACAATGTATCCATACCGCTGGTCTCCGGCGCAGCCATGACACTCATGGTTTCATTATGAACAACTCATGACCTCCCCACTCAACATGTCGGCTGAAGAACACAACGTCTACGTTATAGATGAACCGGTACGCTACTTTGTCGCCGGGAGCGGCCCTCCCCTATTCCTTCTGCACGGTCTCGGGGAATCAGCAATGGTGTGGCATGAGACCATAGCGCCGCTATCTGAACGGTTCACCGTGTACGCACCTGACCTCCTGGGCCATGGGCACACGGGGAAACCTCGACACGACTACACTCCTGCGCTGGGGGTCGCCTTCGTCGTAGCGCTAATGGACACATTGCATATTCAGTCAGCCCACCTGCTGGGAAACTCCCTAGGCGGACTAGTGGCCGCAGTCACTACCATCAGCCATCCTGACCGAGTCCGGTCGCTGGTACTGGAAAACACAGCGGGGCTTGGCCGCGAGACAGCGGCGTTCCTGCGACTCATGACGCTGCCGCTGGTGGGGGATCTGCTGGCAATGCCCACGCGTTGGACACTCAGACGGCTCATGCGAATACTTCTGTACGACCCCACTGCCATATCAAATCAGTTTTTCGAAGCGCTGTACCAAGACCGGCGAGTGCCCGGCAACAAACAAGCGCTGTTGCGTATGCTCCGCGCCGGGGTGGACTGGCGGGGGATGAAGCCGTCGGTGCGCTTTGATGACCAACTGGCCGCCATCTCTGCGCCCACGCTGCTGGTCTGCGGCCGTGAAGACCCCTTGTTCCCTCTGGCCCACGCTGAACGTGCAGCCAGCCTAATGCCCAACGCTCAACTCCACGTTTTTGAGCAGTGCCGCCACTGGCCCCACATGGAGCACGCTACTGAGTTCAGCACCCTCGTCAGCGATTTCATGGCAGCCCAAGAAATCGGCGACTAGGCCAATACGCTAAGCTGCAACAAGCATCACCTCAACCTCCGTACCGGAGTTTTCATATGCCCAATAGGCTTATCAACCAGACCTCTCCCTACCTCCTTCAGCACGCCAACAACCCTGTGGACTGGTATCCCTGGGGTGAGGAAGCCCTCACCCGTGCAAAGACTGAAAACAAGCCATTGCTGGTTTCCATAGGGTACGCAGCGTGCCATTGGTGCCACGTCATGGAGCGCGAGTCCTTTGAGAATGAGGAAATTGCGGGGCAGATGAACGAGAGTTTTGTCTGCGTGAAGGTGGACAGGGAGGAGCGCCCTGACATAGACGCCATCTACATGCAGGCTGTGCAAGCCCTCACAGGACACGGCGGGTGGCCCCTTACCGTCTTCCTCACACCGGATGCCCGGCCCTTCTACGGAGGCACCTACTTCCCACCAGATGACAGGCACGGTATGCCGGGCTTTCCACGCCTGCTGGAGGCCCTCTCCACCGCGTACAAGGACCGCCAGGGTGAGGTGTTACAGTCCGCTGAAACGATAACGTCGCACCTGCAAAGTGCGGTGCGGGCAACTGCATCCACTGACCCGCTGCAAGCATCCATTTTTACGCAAGCGGCACTGGCGCTCGAAGCAAGCTTTGACGATATTGCAGGCGGCTTTGGCGGAGCGCCCAAGTTCCCCCAGCCTATGCCGCAAGAGTACCTGCTGCGTCATCACCACAGGACGGGAGACCCCACGGCTCTGTCCATGGCGGAGCAGGCGTTGCAGGCCATGGCCCACGGAGGTATTTACGATCACCTTGGTGGGGGCTTCCATCGCTACTCCACGGACGCCCAATGGCTGGTGCCCCACTTTGAGAAAATGCTGTATGACAACGCCCTGCTGGCAAGGCTCTACCTCCACGCGTACCAGGTCACCGGCAACGGCCTGTACCGTCGTGTCGTTGAGGAGACGCTGGACTATCTACTGCGGGAGATGCGTCACCCTGACGGCGGCTTCTACTCATCCCAGGACGCTGACAGTGAAGGCGAAGAAGGCAAGTACTACGTCTGGCACCCTCATGAGCTCGCTGACCTGCTGGGGCAGGCAGACGCAGAACTGTTCAGCAGCGTGTATGGCGTCACCTGGGAGGGCAATTTTGAAGGACGGAACATCGCTTACCTGCCCATCCCGCTAACGGAGGCCGCTGAGGCGTTGGGAACAACTGAGGCAGAATTAAGTGCCAAGCTCGCGCCCATCAAAGCCAAGCTGCTTGCCGCACGAGACCAACGCATACATCCTCCCTTGGATGACAAGGTACTCACCTCTTGGAACGCACTGGCTCTGAGGGCCTTCGCAGAGGCGGGTAGCGTGCTGGGTAATGAGCGCTACAGAGAGGCAGCAGAAGTCAATGGCGCATTCCTGCTTGACCATCTTCATCAAGATGGCCGCTTGCTCAGAACGTGGAAGGACGGCCGCGCACACCTCAACGGCTACTTGGAGGACTACGCGTTCCTAATTACTGCCCTGCTATCGTTGCATGAGGCCACTCAGTCACACCGGTGGCTCCACGCCGCAAAGCAACTGACGGATGAAATGTTGACGTTGTTCTGGTCGGAGACCGACGCGGTGCTGTACGACACTGGCAACGACCACGAGCAGCTTATTGTGCGTCCTCGTGACTTCTCAGACAACGCCATCCCCTCCGGCAGCTCCGTCGCCGCAGAGGCCCTGCTGTTGATGGCCAGCCTGACAGGGGATGAAGACTACTCACGGAAAGCCGTACTGCTGCTCAGGACCGTCCGTGACTACATGACACAGTACCCATCGGGTTTCGGGCACTGGCTCTGCGCCCTGGATGTGTACCTTTCCACGCCAACAGAGGTTGCGGTGGTGGGACCGCCCAATGACAGCGCCACGCAAGCGCTGTTGGAGCAAATATATAAGCCGTTTTCACCCTCTCTGCTGCTGGTGGCGCTGGATCCGGCAGAGGCCAACCCCTTCGCATCGCCCATTTTAGAAAGCCGTAACGCTGCAAATGGCTTACCAACCGCGTACGTTTGCCATCACTATGTGTGTCAACTTCCCACCAACAGTCCTGACGTGCTGGCCGCACAACTCGCTGAACGGGCGTAAAGAGCGCCATATCGCTTTGGAAATGAAGAGGAACGTCAAATTAAAAGGCATCTTTAGCAAATGTCGGGTAATATAAGATTCATGAGGCTATCAACAGAGAGGCCACGGTAGTGATGGAACGGAGCGGCTGGTTCAAAGCTGCCGCCGTGCTTGTAACGCTGAGTGCCGCCATTTTTCTGTTCGGGGTGTTTGGCCGAGTATGGGCGTTTCTTGGCGACCTTATCCTCACCATCTTCTTTGCCTGGCTCATAGCCTCCATCCTCATTCACTTTGTAAACAACCTGATGCGCGTCCCTCACATGACACGTCCCTTTGCCATAGTGGTTGTGTACGTAGGGCTGATTGCGCTGTTAGCAGACGCAGGCTTCCTCCTCATCCCCGCCACCGTTGATCAGGTCAGTGAGATAGCCAGTGAACTGCCAACCATCCTTGAGCGGGTCCCTTCCCTTATTGAAAATGCAAACGCCTTCCTTGTCCGCGTTGGCGTGGACATAAACCTGCTTGAGCAGTACCAGGTGGACTCCTTTGACGCCATTGTGGAACGCTGGTCCGCAGTTTTGGCGGAGAATGCAGCCCAGATAGCCTCTGGCATCTTCTCTGCCCTCTTCAACATTGCCCTGGCCATTGTCCTTTCCTTCTACTTTGTCTTGGACGGCGGCCGTAGGATTGACCAGGCACTGAAGGTGCTTCCTCCAACTTGGGAGCGTGAGTCCCGCCTGATTCTTCGAATATTCGACAACACCTTCCACGGCTACATCCGTGGCCTGCTGGTGGTGTCGCTCATCTATGGCATAGGCACAGCCACCATCATGCTGGTCATGGACCTGCCCGCAGCGCTGCCCGTGGCCATCATCTCCGGCCTGCTCCTGGCCCTACCCTTTTTGGGAGACTGGCTTGCCCTTGCACTCCCTCTCATTGTTGCTGGGTACTACGGCAACCTTGTCACCTTCGTTGTGGTGCTGGTTACACTCCTGTTCATCCAACAGGTCATGTTGAATTTGCTGACACCGCGGATATTGGGCAATGCCGTCAGCATGCCCGCCATGATGGTCATCATCTCTCTGGTGCTTGGCGCACGGCTGGCCGGAATCTGGGGTGCATTGCTGGGCGTTCCCACCGCCGGGGTGATCTACAGCATTGCGGTGACCTACGGTACCCGCGTGCGTGAACGACGTGAGGAGAAGCTGGCGGCCGAAGCGCTCCATGCTGCAGAAGTTCTGGGCGCGCCGCAACGGGAAGCCTTTGAACTGCCTGCAGACGTGCAGGAAGAGACCCAACAGCAAAGGCCGCTGACTGATTTCACGCTGCCTGAGCCTCCAGATGACCTCCCAGAATGGGATAACGGTCAACCTGCGCCGCGTTGGGCTTACGCCTTTCCTGAAGACGCCAGCCCTTCCCCTCAAAATGAGCAGCCGTCTGAGTCAGAGGAGCCGGACCCAACTATGGACACTGAGTGGGAAACTCCCAGGGAGGCACCGGCCAGCGGGTAGCCAGCCTGGACAGACTTGAGCTTTACCTGTTATTCCTCTCCTATGGACCCACACAACTTCTGCGCGCTGGACATAGAGACTGCTGGCGGTCAATGGGCAACGTTCCCCGATGGGTTCGACCTGCTGTTGACCGGCATCCGCTATGGCGATGAGTATTTCGCGTACACGGCTGAACCTGAAAGCCTGGCAGCCATGGCGGACTTCCTGAACGCCTTTGAAGGCGTGGTTGTCACGTTCAATGGAATCTTCTTTGACGTGCCCCTCTTGGAGTTGTTCTGCACCAACGTGCTGGGGCGTGAGTTGCACGTGGCGCACCACTACGACATTCTGGCTGAGGTTAAGAACAAGGCGGGCCGCCGCATCAGCCTAGACCAGCTCTCCAACTTCACCTTTGGTCAGCAGAAGATGCCGTGGGACCACAGGGACAACCGCCGAGTGTGGGCTGAGGAGCCCCAACGGCTTATCGACTATAACAAGGTGGACCTAGACCTCACGGCGGAGCTTTACCAGCGCGTGCTGCGCAACGAGCACTTCTTCCTGGGTACTGACACCATCACGCTACCCCTGCCTACTGAGCCAGGAGCCACGGCCATCTAAGGTGTGGTTGGCGCCGGTTCTGCCAGGATGACAGCAAAGACCAGGGCGTCACCATCACCAACGATGGTGGTCGAATGCCCCTTCCCCACCGTATCTTCCAGCAGCAGGACGCTTCCAGTGGGGAAGCTCCGTAACTCTCCGTCGCTTGCCGTCACCTCATAGCCACCTTGCATGGTGCAGAACACCTGCCGCCGTGGGGCGGGATGCATCGCATCGCCACCCCACCCTGGAGATGCGCCAACCCAGAGGGTTTGGGCCGCTGGCAGAAACCCCGCTATGTTCAGCGGTGGAGCGGGCGGTGCAAAGTCCGTGGGCACCAGCGTGACATCAAGATCCTCGAAATGCGATTCGCCGTCAGCATCTGCATATATCCGAACGTACTTGGCTTGTTGCATTCTCACCCTCCACGAGCGAGCTTAGTCTCGCGCCGACACGCTCATCAGCTTGTAAGCTCCCCGCAGAAGGAAGTCTCGGTCGGCGTAGAGCCTGCCGCGCTCTATCCAGTCTGGCCTGAAGTTGTCCAGCCCTGTCAGCGCCACGGAGACGTCGTCTAAGTCCGTTTCGTACATATTAATGTAGCGTATCTGTCCGTCCGTGGGGTCCACTGTCTGGAATCGGTGGCAGACCGTGTACATTCCCGTGTTGTTGATGTCCTCCATGTGCACGTTGTCATACCACTCGTTGAAGGCGTCATCAGTGCCGGGGGTCTTGGGGTTGGAGCCCATCGCTAGCAGGCCAGTTATGCCGCCCGCCTTGGGGTCGCGGAAGTTGAACATACGCCGCGTCTTCATGGGCGCCAGCATGAAGGAGCTACGGTCCGCAAACATGCGCCCAGCGTCGCGAAGCTTGGCAACCTCGCTCAAAAGCTGCTTGAACGTACCGCCGACGTCGTCACTGCTGATCTCGTAGACCGCCAGGTACTGCGGCACGTCAGCCACCGCCGCCTTGTAACGCAACGCCTTCTCGAACAGTCCCGTACCCAGGATGTCAGGCACGTGGACGGTGTCATACCATTCATTGAACGCGTCTTCATACTCAGGGCCGTTGGGCGAGGTCAGGGATACCATCACGCCCTTGGTTGCTTTGCCTTCCATGCTCTACTCCTATAACCAGGCCCCCATATAGGGCCGCTTTGCTGGTGTCGAAGTCTCGCCGCCGGATGGTGGTCTGTCAACAGGCGCAGATGCGCTATCATGTGCGCCACTCCACGCAGGTCAGGACATATGCAAAGGCAACAGCAGACCGCCATCTCATCAGTAGGCCCATCCACAGGCTCACGCAGTCCGGTGATGACCCGTAACGGCATTGTGTGCTCCGTATCGCCGTTGGCAGCGTCTGCGGGGGTGCGCGTACTCCAAGAGGGAGGCAACGCCTTCGATGCGGCGATTGCGGTTGCGGCGGCTGAGGCTGTCACGCTGCCCCCCATGTGCGGCATTGGCGGCGAGGTCTTCGCACTACTGTACCAGGCCTCCACAGGCAAGCTGCACGGCCTCACGGGAAGTGGACGAGCGCCTCAGGCAGCGACTCGCGACTACTTTATGGGTAAGGGCTACTCCAAAATGCCGCCTCACGGGCCGCTGACCCCCGCCGTACCGGGGGAGGTCCACGCCTGGCAGACCATACTGGACAACTTCGGCACCCGGTCACTGGCGTCGCTCATGGAGCCAGCTATCGACCTGGCGGAGAACGGCTTCCCCATAGCGTCACGCATATCCACCTTCTACACCAGCTACATCGACAAGCTACGTGAGTACCCATCGACGGTGGCGAGGCTGACTCGTAACGGCCAGCCGTTTCAGGCTGGCGACGTGCTTGTGCAAGCGGACCTGGCCCGCAGTCTGAAGCGTATCGCTGAGAACGGGCCACGCGAGTTCTACGAGGGCGCGCTTGCCAAGGAGTTGGCATCGGCGATTCAGGCGGCGGGCGGGCTTATCACGACTGACGACCTGGCGCGCCACGACTCCGTGCTGTACGACGACCCGCCATCGGTGACGTATCGCGGTCACACGGTGGCCACCAACGCGCTGCCATCGCAGGGGTTGCTCATCCTGGAGTTGCTGAACATCATGGAGGGGTTTGACCTGGCAGGCATGGGCCACAACTCTGCGGACGCCATCCACGCAGTCGCGGAGGCCAAGAAGCTGGCATTTGCTGACCGCCTCGCTTATGTGGGCGACGCTGAGTTCGTCGCCACGCCGCTGGACGCGTTGCTGTCGAAGGAGTTCGCTGCTGAGCGACGGCGTAACATCGATATGAAGCATGCGTCGAAGCAAGTGACTGCTGGCGCGCTCCCTGAAACAGACGGCGATACCTCTTATTTCTGTGTGGTGGATGCGCAGGGCAACGCGGTGTCGTTCATACACAGCCTCTCCATGTACTTCGGCTCCGGGTTCATTGCGGGTGATACGGGCATTCTGCTGAACGACCGCGTGGGCCGTGGCTTCTATCTGGACGAGGGCCACCCGAATGTGGTTGCGCCCGGCAAGCGGACCATCAACACCATTCAGACGTGGATGGCCTTGAAGGACGGCGTTCCGGTGCTCCTGGGCGGCACTCCCGGCGGTGACCGTCAGCCCCCGTGGAACGCGCAGATTATCTCCAATGTGCTGGACTTTGGCATGGGCGTGCAGGAGGCGGCGGAGGCCCCGCGCTGGAACCACTTCCCCGGCAGCGACCCGGCGACGGTGGAGCAGCCCTACCAACTGAAGCTGGAGGACGGCGTGGCGCAGGAGACAGTCGCTGAACTGGAACGTCGCGGTCACAGCATCGTGCCGATGTCGGCAGGCGAGACGCCGGGCGCTGTGCAGCTCATCGCCATCGACCCGGTGACGGGCGTACGCACCGGCGGGTCGGACCCGCGCGCTGACGGGTATCCTGTGGCGCATTAGGATGCGGCTGGCGCCCCGAAATGGGACATCCATAACGTGCTCGTGAATCGACGTCTTAACGGAGTGCTCCAAAAGGTAATCCTTGAGAGAAACGCTGGGTCTCGCATAAGTTTTGGGTTTGACTAACGACGCCTAAAATCATGAATGGCGGTCGCAAAAAAACACTGAAGGTGGTCGTTACCGCCCGTATGGATGGTCATGACCATCCATACGGGCGATTGTAGTTCAAATGGGCATAGTTAAAATGGCTCTAGGATTTGCTGCTGATGAGATGCAGACCTGATGACAGGTCTGCATCTCATCAGCGCGTTTCTCAAAATTTCCTAGAGCACTGCTCGCAAATGCACAGATTTCACATTCGCAGATTTTTCTCTTGGACAGTGATGCCCTTTGTGGTATTGGCATCTGCGTTGTTCGCGTTGCTAGCTTCACCCACGCCAGGGTTTGCCTTCATAGGGCCCTCTGACCTTTCCGTGGATGGCTCATTCTCTGATTGGGGAACGGTGGGCAGCCCCACTGTGGGCGTTGGCCTACTTCAGGATAGCTCCAACAGTGGGTCACAGGACGGCAGCGGCTTCACCGGAAAGGCTTCAGACCTAGCGGTCTTTTGGGCAGCCATAGCCACTGCGAGCGGCGGGGCCACTATAGTGAGCGCGTCAAACCTCATTGAGAATTTCTATTTTAGGATAGACACCAACTGGAACTCAGGGACGCTGAATCAGAATTACAACATCCAGCTAAACCTGGGCACAGCAGCAGCAGGCAAGGCCGACCATATGTTGCAGGTTTCAGGCGCTGCCGACGGTGATACGACCGAGGTCACATTGGTCCTTTACCAATATGACACCCCCTACCCAGACGTAGGGGCGTTCACCACGGGAGCGCTTACGGGTAAAGTTTCCAATATTTCCAGTCCATATTCTGGCTTTGCGGGGACGGTGGACGCCACTGCCACTGGCGCCATTGGACTGTACGACGGCACCAACTACGCGATTGAAGTATCTGTTCCCGTGGGTTGGTTTTCATCGACATATGGTGGAGCAATCACTGCAGACGGTAGCCAGGTGCACCCCCTCATAACTGCTCTTTTCAGCAGCACGGGCGCTTTGGGGTCAGTAGGCCAGATTAAGGACACAGTGAATGATGCTTCCGGCAACACCACAGTGGCCAAGACAAGCACAACGACCGGAGAAACGGTTGCAGCTACTTTCAACATTGAGCAGATCGTATTCACTTCGTCAGCACAAAGTATCGACGTAGGCAGTGTTTCCGCCGCCATTACCGTCCAGACCAAGGACGGCCTTGGCACCGCCCGCACCGTGAGCTCGGATACAACCATCGCCCTGAGCAGCACTTCCGGCACAGGGCGGTTCGACGCCTCAGCAGGCGGGGCCTTTGATGGGTCAGTCACCTCCGTCACCGTTACATCGGGCCAGGACTCGGCTACTTTCTATTACAAAGACACCACGCCGGGACTCCAACCATGACGGCGGATGAATCACCCAGCCAGAGTTGGACGGCGGGCACCCAACAGATCACGATAACCGCCCTGCCTACACCCACGCCTTTGCCAACCGCGACACCCACGTCTTTGCCAACCGCGACACCCACGCCTTTGCCAACCGCGACGCCCACGCCTTTGCCAACCGCGACGCCCACGCCTTTGCCAACGAGCATTCCAACGCCAACGCCCACGCGGGCCAACATGACCCTGCAATTGGCAATGCTGTTCACCTCTAGCACCGCCACCGCATGTCAGTGGTCGACGCCAATAGTGATACAACTCTTGGATTCAACGGGGAATCCTATCGTCACAGAGGAAGAGTTGGGCATCCAGCTGTGGTCCAATTCAGGTTCAGGAGCATTCTCATCCTCACTTGGCCAAGACCTGGAAAGCGTGTCCATCAACGCAGGTAGGTCAGAAACAGTCGCTTACTACCGTGACTCTAGATCAGGTGACGTGCTCCTGTCGGCGTCGGCGTCAAGCGCCGAGGCAAGCCCCAACCAGACGCTGACGGTGGCGCCCGGCGCGGTATCAACAATTGTGTTCGGCCAATCGGCGACCCCAGTAGAGCCTGGGGGAGTCTCCAATCCTATTGAAATACAGACCCAGGACGAGTGCGGCAATCCCTCGCCAATTGGCTTTGAACTGGAATTCGATATATCGACCACGTCGGAGACTGGCGGTTTTGATGAGGACCCCAACGGTGATTTCGGCGTAGTGGACATTACGGTGATATTGAACGAGGGCGACGATACTGTGAATGTCTATTATCGCGACCCTGAATTGGGCGAACCTGTCATCACGGTAACTGAGAACCCCAACCAGGGATGGGGGCCAATTTCACAAGTACAGCCGGTGAGGCTAATTCTCACCGTCAACAATCTAGGGCAAGTAGCCGTAACTGACGTTAATGAAAATTCCTTGACCACGGGCTCTGACCTCGTCGCGACATCTCAGGACGGTTTTGTCGTACTGGGTTTTGAGGCCGCGACCAAGGCTCTAGAGATTGACGGCGACCGGGTGGAATTGATCACTGTGGAGAATGCGTCCAGTTGGGCGGACTTGCCAGCGGGGAAAGTCCTTGTCTCTGACGTTTATGATTTTGCACCTGATGGTGCGTCCTTTGACCCGCCAATAGTGCTCGCACTCAGGATTAAGCAAGAAGACCTTCCCAAGGGCACCAACCCAGAGGATATCCGAGTCATGTATTCTGACGGTGCCCAATGGATTGAGATGCCCGGTTACGTAGATGAAGAATCAGGTGCATTAGTTGCTGAGATAACCCACTTCAGCCAATACGCACTAGTGGTATCGCCAGCTACAGGCTTACTTTCTCTCACAGCATGGCTGTCTATTTTGGGAGTCGGGGTAGCCGCTGCAGGTGCCGCGCTGGCCGCGCTCACATCGGGCCGCAGATTAACTATTAAACTGGAAAGCACAACAACAAGCGCTCAGATTGGTGAAAAAAAGACGGTCACCATTAAGCTGTCAAACAAATCAGGCTCCTTGGTTCAGCCGCGGGCAACGTACCGCGTGAGGTTACAGGTGGACCAAGGAAACGGTGGGTTGTCCACGCCCGATTCAACCGAGCCTTTCAAAGATGGCGCTGAAATTGTGCTCACCCACCAGCAGTCTTCCATGGACTTGCAGTTCACCGCAGTGACCCCAGGCCGCTACGTCATAACCGCGCAGAGTGTCGGTAAGCTATCAATACGAGCAATGCGGATGCGGCCGGTGGAAGGCCAGATCGTAGTTGACGTAAGCTAAACATGGTAGATAACTGGGCGCGGCTACACGATTGGCCCAGTGTTCACGGTATAGATCGACTTTAGCCGAACTCCACCTCAATCGTTACGCAACATGTTTAGTGCATCCCTCCCCTATCCAGTTGCCCCCGCATCACGCGCAGTCTAAGATGCTCACAATCCACCGCCCTCTAGGAGACCAGCCATGCCCAAGCCACGCCGCACGACAGAGGAGCAGCAGCTTTTGGAGCGCGCCGCGCAGGTGCTCCCCGGCGGCAGTCTGGGCAACCATCGGCTGGATGATGAGTATGCGTTCATCGTCAAAGAGGGCCGTGGCTCCCGTATCTGGGACACCAGCGGCAACGAGTATATCGACTATCTCCTGGGCTCCGGCCCCGCTGTCCTTGGCCACGCACACCCGGACGTCGTCAGCGCTGTCGAAGAGGCGCTCCACAAAGGCTCCACGTTCTTCACGCAGAACGAGTATGCCATTGCGCTGGCAGGCGAGATCATCGACGCGGTGCCGTGCGCCGAGAAGGTGCGCTTCACCACCAGCGGCACCGATGCCACGTTCCAGTGCCTGCGCCTGGCAAGGGCCTACCGCAAGCGGGACAAGATACTGAAGTTTGAGGGCGGCTACCACGGCACCCATGACTACGCCGTGATGAGCGTCGCGCCCGTGGACCCGCCGGAGTTCCCTCTGCCGCAAGCCAATTCAGCGGGCGTCCCCAAGGCCATTCAGGACACCGTGCTGATTGCACCGTTCAACGACCTTGAAAAGACGACTGAAATAATCCGCGCGCACCACGACGAGCTGGCCGCTGTGATTATGGAGCCGCTCCAGCGCGTGCTGGCTCCCCTGCCAGGCTTCCTCCAGGGAGTGCGACAACTTACCAATGAGTACGAGATACCGCTGATATTCGACGAGGTGGTGACGGGGTTCAGGCTGGCTTACGGTGGCGCGCAGGAGTACTACGGCGTTACGCCTGACCTCGCGGCCCTCGGCAAGATAGTCGGCGGCGGCTTCCCCCTGGGCGCAGTGGTTGGCAGGCAGGACCTCATGGACGCCTACGACCCGGCGTCGTCAAGCGACTTCCACGTTGGCCAGGTAGGTACCTTGAATGGCAACCCCATAGCCGCGGCGGCGGGACTCGCCACGCTTGCACAGCT
>Ga0302135_10001552_pt1 | contig 13864 bp, 13 predicted proteins | sample CBN3_surface_MG_FD_203119 | JGI IMG/M metagenome (GOLD analysis project Ga0302135, IMG submission 203119) | Marine microbial communities from Western Arctic Ocean, Canada - CBN3_32.1 | ecosystem: Environmental > Aquatic > Marine > Oceanic | place: Canada: Western Arctic Ocean | collected...
GAGTTGGAAGCTGACAGCAACCTGCAGGCCGTTATCGACGGCTACGCAATCCTGTCGCGCGACGGGACCGTTGTGATCAGCCTGGAGAACCCGCTCGGCGGCTTCGGCGTAACGCAATAACACCTCGGGCATCCGAGTGGTTCCGACACGCGAACAAGCCTGGGATCTCCTGACGGCGCACACCCAGAACGCCGGCCTGCTCAAGCACGCCATGGGTGTGGAGGCGGCGATGCGCGCGTATGCGCCGCGCTTCGATGAAGACGCTGAGCTCTGGGGCGTTGTCGGGCTGCTGCATGACCTGGACTACGAGAAGCACCCCTCCCTGGAGGAGCATCCGTTTGTCGGCGCAGAGATTCTGCGCGGCGAGGGGTACTCGGAGGACATCGTGAACAGCGTACTCGGCCACGCCGACCATACCGGCGTGGCGCGAGAGACAACAATGGCCAAGGCGCTGTACGCCGTCGATGAACTCGTCGGCTTCGCCGTCGCCGTGGCGCTGGTTCGGCCGACCAAATCGATTACCGATCTACCGGTCAAATCGGTAATGAAGAAGTTCAAGGACAAGGCGTTCTGCCGCGCCATCGACCGCGATCACCTGCGTACCGCCGCGGAGGACCTCGGGGTCGATATGCGCGATCACGTCCAGACGGTCATCGCTTCGTTGGCTACGATCGCCGGCGACCTTGAACTGAACTAGCCCGGGCTGGCTGATCGCGTTCCGGCTAGCCCTCGGCTCCCTCGGCCGTACGCCGCGCGATACCTGAACTCGCGGCGAAGGGCAAAGTCACGGCGAAGAGCAGGATCATCACGACTTCCGAATCACTGAAGTTGTACTCGAACAGGCCCATGGTCAGAAATGCCGCGAGCGCCGCCAGTGCGGCGCGAGCCTCGGGACCGCCCTCGCCCAGGGGGCCTGCGTAGCGCAACACACGCCAGGCGCCTACGCATATCGCAGCCATCAGCCACACCCATGCCGCCAGGGCCAGCAGCCCGCGTTCCGCCGCGATGTGGATCACGTCATTGTGCAAATGCGGATTGTTCTCCTGTACGGCCCAGTCGACCCGCCAGGCAGGGTACACACGCTCCATCAGGCCCGGCCCGATCCCCAGCCACGGATGGGCACGGATAATTCGAAAGCCCGTGGCCCCCATCGCCAGACGATCGACGTTCGTCGGATTGTCGAGGGAGAAGATGCTCGCGCCTCGCGCAAACAACGTCTCAGGACCCGCCAGCGAGAGAAGGACGATCACGGCGACGATCAAGACGATGAAAAGAATGGTGCCGTAGGCCGCCCACGGACGTCGCACAGGTTGATCCGTCGGAGATTGTCCGCGAACGAATCGCGACAGTACCCAGACCGACAGCCCAACGCCGCATCCGATCCAGCCCGACCGCGTCATCGTGAGGCCGAGCAGGACGATCGCCCCGATCGCTACTACCCGATGCCACAGCCAGCTACGGCCTGTCTGCACCGTTAGCAGCACGGGAATCGCCAGCATGAGCGTCCCGGCGTAGGTCATGTAGTGACTGAGGGTGCCGTCGGGCCGATAGGTTCCCGGCATCTCGCCGCGCTGCATCGCGAGCAGGGTGCCGCCGAGACCAATGAGAATCGCCGCCAGCACGCCCACGCCAAAGACCCGGACGCCGAGGGCCCGCATTCGCGGATGCTGATACGCGAGATAGGTGATGGGCGGAGCGGCAAAAAGGAACACGTCGCGCAACTCCCACATGCTCTCGACCGGCGCGCGGGAGGCCAATGCGGATATCACCGAGATGCCCCAGAAGGCCATGAGCGGTGTACCCACCAACGCGAAAACGTCGCCGGCCGGGCCGCGGGCAGGTTCGGGCACATAGCCGCCGCGGTTCAACTCATTGCGCAACCAGTTGACGCACCAGACGATTCCGGCCACCCACAGCGCCGTTTCGGCCACAGCAATGGAAATCGCCATGGACAGCGTCCAGAGCAACGCCAAAGCCAGGAACGCCTGCCCCGCGGGGTCACGGCCTACCCAAGAACTCGCAAACGCTGGAAATCGGATCGGCTCGCCTCCGGACGAAGAACGCCGTTTACTGGCCCTGACGATATCCAGTACCGAGCGTGGCAGCAATCACCCGCGAGCAGGCCAAGCAGCTGAAGTCAGAGTTGCGGGGTCCCTGCCGCGCTTGTCCGACGGTGTTTAAGAGAGCGGCGTGGAGGCCTGTTGCGGCCGCCGCGGGAGATCTAGGTTGGGCTCGAGTCAACCCTTTTCTACGGCCGATCGGAGGTTATCGCCTGTGCGCAAAGTCAACGCGTGTGCGGCCACCTCGGTGGGGATGGAGCCAGGCGGCATGTCGCTGCTCGAACTCATCGTCGCCATGATGTTGCTATCCTTCGTGGCGTTGTCGGTCACCCCCATGCTGATGCTCGGAGCCGTGACGTCGGCCGTCGCCCAGGATGCGACCGAACTGTCGATCGCCGCGAGCGATCAACTCGAACTTCTGGCCGCGCTTCCGTTCACCGACACTGCCCTTGTGGCGGGCGGCGACACCGACTTCCTCAGCGTTGCGAACTTGCCGCCATTCACGCCGCGCGTGTACACGGTGCGGGTTAGCGACTGGCGACGCGAGTAACCGCGGACCCGGTACACTTGCCGGATGGAAGATCGCTGCGTATCTCTCGTGATCCACGGCCGCGTGCAGGGCGTGTTCTACCGTGCCAGCGCCCGAACCGCCGGCGCCAAGCTCGGCCTGCGTGGCTGGGTCTGGAATAGATATGACGGCACCGTCGAGGCGATCGCCGGCGGGCCCTCGGTGGACATCGAGAGTTACATCGCCTGGTGCCACAAGGGACCTCCCGCCGCCAATGTTGCCCGCATCGAGCTCCGCGGAGCCGAAGACGACGGCAGCCTCGGGACCTCCTTCGACGTTCGCGAAGACCTCCAGATCCAATCGGAGACACCAGCATGAAGCGCCGATCGCCAGGGTTCTGGCTTCTGTTCGTGTTCCTACTATTGATCGTCGCTTTCGCAGGCACCACGTGGCTGATCAATCAGGTGATGCTCGGAGACGCTGTCACCCTCGCGTCCGAGAATGTGCTCACGGTCGGACTGTCCGGGCCGATCGTTGAACAGCCGGGCCGATTGTTCGGTGATGAGCCCGTTGGCCCGCTGGCGCTGCGCGAAATCGACGAGGCTTTACGCCGGGCTGCGGGTGACGCACGCATCAGCGGCGTCGTTCTGCGCATTGGCCCGCTACTGACCGGTTTCGCCAAGGCGCAAGAGATCCGTTCAGCAATCCACGCGTTCCGCGAATCGGGCAAACCCGTCGTCGCTCGCATCGAGATCGGGTCGCTACTCGACCTCTATGTGGCCTCAGCTGCCGAGACCATTGTCCAGATCCCGTCGGGCAACTACTTGCTGGGGCTTGTCAGTCGACGCCAGTACTATCGCGATCTCCTCGACACCGTGGGCATCGAGTTCGAGGCGTTCCACACGGGTCCCTACAAGACCGCCATGTCGGGATACACGGCAACGGACATGAGTGCCGAGGAACGCGAGGCTATCGAGTCGCTCCTTGACAGTCTCTACGACCAGCTCGTGGACGGCATCGCCGAGGATCGGGAACTCGACAGCGCCCAGGTACGCGCGGCCATAGACCTCGGACTGGTCTCCGCGGTTGAAGCTGAGCAACTGGGCCTGGTGGATGAACTGGCGTTCGACGACGGAATCGCGGCGCACGTTGGCTCCGGGCGTCGGGTCTCTATTCGCGAATACAACGCCGCGACGGGCGACAGCTGGACGTTCGGCCGACCGCGCATCGCGCTGGTCCACGTGGACGGAATGATCGTGCCCGGATCGGCCGGACCTTCGCCCTTCGGGGGTGGGGGAGTGGCCGGCGGTGACCGCATCGCCGCAGCACTGCGAGCTGCTCGAGCCGACTCGTCGGTCCGCGCTGTGGTGGTCCGGGTCGACAGTCCGGGTGGAGCGGTCACGGGCTCGGATGTCATCTGGCGCGAAGTCGAACGCACCGCTGAAGAGATGCCTGTCATCATCAGCATGTCGGATGTTGCGGCATCGGGCGGCTACTGGCTCGCGATGGGTGGAACACGAATTCTGGCTATGCCCGGGACGTATACCGGGTCCATCGGTGTCGTCATGGCCCGGTTCAATCTGGCCGGGACCTACGACAAGCTAGGCGTCGGCAACGCCATCGTGAAGCGTGGGAAAAACGCGGACATCTTCGTCGACTCTCAGGCGCTCTCCGAACAACAGCGCGGCCGCCTTCAGGCGTCCGTTGACACGACCTATGCGGCCTTCCTCGATAAGGTTGCCACCGCGCGCGGGCTCACCCACGAAGATGTTGAACGCCTCGCCGCAGGGCGGGTGTGGACTGGCCAGCAGGCCCTCGAGCTCGGCCTCATTGACGAGATCGGCGGACTCCGTGCCGCCCTGAGCGTCGCGCGTCGCGAGGCTGGACTGGAGGCGGGAAGCGACGTCACGATCACGGTCTATCCGCGCCAGCCGGGGCTCTTCGAGCAACTCCGCGGCCTCATGGCAACGGCCCAGGCCCAGGCCCAGGCGGCGCCGCCGACCTCGCTGGCCGATATCGTCCGCGAGCGCTTGGCTTGGCTGGGCTGGTTGCATGGCGGCGGCAACGTGTGGGCACTGTCGGATCAGTCGGTGCCCACGGCGGTTCGCTAGTGGCGCGACGTTTTGTCATCCAGCGACGGCCGGGGCAGCAGCCTGCCGTCGACTTCGATGGCGATCTCAATGCAGTGCAACACGCTGCGGTGGCCTCCGGCGACGGGCCGAAGTTGGTGATCGCGGGTGCCGGCACAGGAAAGACTCGCACCCTCACGTACAGGGTGGCGTGGCTCCTGGGGCAGGGGGTCGCGCCCGACAATATCCTTCTGGTGACCTTCACCAACAAGGCCGCGCGCGAGATGGTCGAGCGCGTTCGCACTATCACGCGCATCAACGATTCGCGGCTGTGGGGTGGCACGTTCCACTCGATGGGTGCTCGGTTCTTACGGCGCCACGGCGCGGCGCTCGGATACACGGAGACGTTCTCGATTCTCGACGACTCCGATCAGCGCGACTTGCTGCGACTTTGCGTAACCGACGTCGGCGTCAAGGCCGAAGGGCGCCGGTTTCCCACTCCGAAAGTTCTTGGCTCATTGATCTCGCTGCACACCAACACTCGAGCGCCGCTCGAGGATCTTGTGATCGGCCGCTACCCGCAGTTCGCCGACTGGGAGGATGAGATCCTCGCCATCGCAAGCCGCTACGCCAGCCGCAAGCGCGATGCGAACGCGATGGACTATGACGACCTGCTGACACTCTGGCTGCGCCTACTCCAGCAGGAGCCCGAACTCCTGGCGCGCTACGGACAACGTCTGCGCTACCTCCTGGTGGACGAGTACCAGGACACCAACGTGGTCCAGGGCGAGATCGTCGAGACCCTTGCTGGCGCCAATGGCGGCAACCTCATGGTGGTCGGCGATGACTGTCAGAGCATCTACGCGTTCCGTGGCGCCCACTACGACAACATCCTGCGGTTCCCGGAGCGCAATCCCGGCACCGAGGTATTCAAGCTTGAAGAGAATTACCGGTCGACTCCGCAAATTCTCGATCTGACCAACGCGAGTATTGCAGGCAACGTCGGACAGTTTCAGAAGGTGCTTCAGTCCCGTCGGGCAGAAGGCATGCTGCCCGCGCTGGTGCCATGCAACTACCCCAACCAGGAAGCGGACTTCGTGGTCGAACGCACGCTCCAGTTGCGTGACGAGGGCACGCCGCTGGGCGAGATCGCGGTGCTCTACCGCGCGCATTCGCATCGGCTAACGGTAGAAACCGCGCTGCTGCGAGCTGACATTCCGTACGAGGTCAGGGGCGGCGTGAGATTCTTCGAACAAGCCCACGTGAAGGACGTCACTGCGCACCTTCGTCTCGCGCTCAACCCCCGCGACGAGGTCGCGTTCCGTCGCGCTCTGATGCTCCAGCAGGGCATCGGCAACGTGACTGCCGGCCGATTGTGGGAGGCATTGGCCGCTGCGGCCGAACCCGACGCCTTCTTGCGCGCGCTGCGATCACCCGAAATGGCCGCCAAGCTTTCGGCCCGGGCGCGCAAGGGCTGGCTGTCCTTCGTCGCCGTTCTGGAGGCGGTACTCGACTGTGCCGCCGCACCAGAGGCCGCCGTCCACGCAGTTCTCGAAGGGGGCTACACCGAGCTCGCGCGCACGCAGTTCACCAACTTCGAATCACGCCTCGAGGACCTCGAGCAGCTCGGCATCTTTGCCGCGCAGTACGAAACCCTGGGGTCCTTCCTCGAAGAACTCGTCCTTCTCGGCGAAATGTACGGGCAAGACGTGAAAGGCGGCGGTAGCGAGGACGAGGAGCGGCCGGTAGTCCTCTCCACAGTGCACCAGGCGAAAGGTCTCGAGTGGGACACCGTGTTTTTCATTCATCTTGCCGAAGGTGCGCTCCCTAGTCCTCGCGCCCTTGCGGAACAGGGCGGTGAAGAAGAGGAGCGCCGGATCTTCTACGTTGGCACCACACGCGCACGCAACGAGCTCTACCTGAGCTACCCGATCATCAGACCCGGTGGTATGGCCGGGTCGCTACTTCAACAGCCGTCGCGTTTCTTGCAGGAGATTCCAGCGTCACTGATGGAGGTATGGGCGATCTTCGATGCGCCCGCAAGCCAGGAGCGGGCTCAGCCTGCGCGGCCAACCAACGCGGGGGGAGACGAGTGGGACCCAAACATCGACCCCGTCTGGGACGACGACGCGTACTTCGATTGACACCGCCTGCCGGACAGACTCGGGCGCTGTTTTGACCAGCGATTCCGCTCCGTGCTAGCTTGATTTGGCGGGATGGATTTCGCGGCCGTAGCCGCAGCAAACAGGGGCATGACACGTGAAGGCTTTGCGATTGCGGGTGATGGCGGCGGCGCTTTGTGTGCTACTGCCCGTTGCAGCCAGCGGCGCCAACCAACTGAAGCTGGGCCGGAACAATTTCGATTGGCGCGACGCCGAACAGGAACTCGTGCAGTTCGCCTGGGCTGCCGAGGTTGTGAACGAAGCCGCCGCCGACGTCGATGTGGAAGTTGCGATCGACCTGCTCAGTGACGATGACCAGGTAATTCACACGGACACCACGCGCGCCACCGCGACGGGCGGCGAAACGACGCGAGTCAGCAGGGAAGGTTCGCTGTCGCTCGACAAGGCAACGGACGTGGTCTCGTACCGCTTTCGCATCGAGCCCGTCGATCCAAGCTGACTGCCGAACCATCGCTGCCGAACCAAGGGCGGCTGGCGGGAACGTTCAGGGTTTGCTATAAACTCGCCGGATGCGGGCACCTCGAACACATCCTGAGATAGGCGCTCTTGTCGCGCCACAGTCGTTCCCCCCGCAGTGAGGACCGCCTCTGAGGTTCGCGCCTTCTTCCTCTCCAACTGGCGCGAGATCGTTCCGGAGATCCTTGTAACGGGGGTGCGCGTCGGTACCGCGCCGGAGGACCCGGCGATGGTCGAGGTTGAACTCCTCGCGCCGACCGGAGCCGTCCGACGACTGCTCTGCCTGCCCCTCATGTCCGGCGAGCCGCGGCAGGTTCGCGGGTTGTTGCCGCGTCTGCGTCGGCTAGCCCTGACGCCCGGCGTCACCGTCCTTCTGGTCGTCCCGCACATGGGCGCTGCGGGGGCTCGTCTGGCGCGCGAGGCCAACGTCGGCTATCTCGACTGTTGCGGCAACGCCTACCTGCGCTTCAACACCGTGTTCGTTCAGATCAGCGGGAACCGCAACCGCTTCAGCGAGCGCAAGCAGATCCGCACGCTCTTTCACGACAAGGCGACCATTCCGCTGCGCATCATGCTGGAGCGCCCGGGCGAGTGGCTCACGACTCGCGAGATCGCGGATCGTGGCGGCCTTAGCCTTGGATGGGTGTCGCAGATCCTCCAGCAGATGAATGTTGACGGCTACCTCGAACGCAAACGGGGGGGGGGATCGCGTCTTGTGCATCCCAAGCGGCTCGTCAGCGACTGGCTCAACGAGTACGCCTTCGAGGTCAACGAGGTCTTCCCGTTCCAGCTTCAGGAGGGCGAGCCCGAGCTCGTGCTTCAGCGTCTACGTACGATCGACGCCGATCTATCGTCGCGTTACGCGCTTACCCTCCAGTCGGCGGTGCACGCGTTGCGCTTGCGCGCCGGCCAACGGCGGCTCCCGTTCGATCTGCACGTTTACGTGCCTGATCTCAACGGCGACCTCGAGGCGACCCTCGATCGCTGGCGGAAGGTACTCGGCCTGCGACCAGCGGGGCACGGTGCGAACTGCTTCCTGGTGAAACCCGCGTATCCGAATGCGATCTTCTTCGGGTTCCAGTCGAGCCACGGCTTGCGTGCGGTTTCCGACCTGCAGCTGTACCTGGACTTCTTCCATCGGCCGGGTGCCGAGAGGGGCCCCAGCGCTGCGGCGATCAAGAGTCGGCTCCCGTTCGAGTTGATGGCCGCTCCCGAGATCGTCTAGAAGCGCTCGTCTAGAACTCGAGCCGCTCCGAGATCTCCACGCCGCGGTCCGTCGACCGCAACCGTACGGCCGCAATCTCCGGATCGTGCTCGAAGATGAGCACCGTGCCGTCCTCCGCCGCGGGCAAGAGCAGGCGCTGTTTCTCAGCCAGGGTAGTCAAGGGCTCGTTGTCGAACCCCATGATGTAGGGCCACCGCAGGTGCGCCGCGGTCGGCACCAGATCAGCCACGAACAATACCGCCTCGCCAGGCACGCCCACGCGGACGGCCTGCATCGCCATCGTGTGACCAAACAGCGGAATGACCTCGATGCCGGGGTAGATTTCGGTCGGCCCCGACAGCAGCCGCAGGCGATCCGAGCCCGCCAGGACGCTGAAATCCTCGGCCCGAAACGAGCCTGAGTCCTTGAGCGTGGGATGGAACGCCCACTCCCAGTGCCGTTCCTGAACGTGGTGCAGCGCCTCGGGGAACACCAGACTCAGCTCATCGTCGGCATCGCGATAGGTCGTGCCCGCGGCGTGGTCGAAGTGGAGGTGGGTGAAGATCACGTCCGTGATCTGCTCGCGACCGACGCCCATCGCGGCGAGCTGTTCCACCACGCCACCGGCGTGGCTCTCGACGGAGAAAATCTGACTCCGCTTCGCGTCCCATTTGTCACCGAGTCCGGTGTCGACGAGAATGCGCCGGCCGTCGCCCTCGAGGTAGAGCAAGCGGGCAACGAGAGGAATGCGATTACGACCGTCAGGTGACGCCAGGGGCTCCCATATCGTGCGTGGAACGACGCCGAACATGGATCCGCCATCCAGGGCGAAGCGTGCGTCGACGAGCGTCTGGGCCCGGTAGGGGCCGAACTTGAAGCCCGCGTCGGTGGCCGCCATCAAAACGCCCCGCCGCCACCGCCGCCAAAGCCGCCGCCCGAGAAGCCTCCCGAGAAGCCGGAGCCACCGCTGGACCCGGGGCCGCCGCTGCTGCGCGGTTGCGACACCAGAGCTGTGCCCATGCGACTGTTCAAGTTCTGCATGTGATGCGTAAAGAGCACGGCGTCGAAAACACCGGTGCGACCGCGGTACCAGTCGGGCGGCTCCTTCACCAGACCGGCGAAAGTCGAAGCCCAGCTGCTCGCGACACCAAGAGCCATGGCGTAGGGCAGGAATTTCTCGAACGTCGTCTGCGGAAGGTCAAGTTCACGGAGGCGCTCGCCTTCGGTGCGCGCGAGGAAGTCCTCGAAGCCCTTCAGCTCCAGGTACGTCGCGCGCCCCGTCCGGGTGCGGGCGGGCATGTGCCAGCCGAACAGCCCCACAATGAGCGCAGTGACGGACGCAGCAAGCAGGAAGGCTGGCCGTCCCAAGATCACGCCCGCGACCACCAGCGGGATGACCGACAAAACCGCCCCAACCATCCAGTACGTGCGCACCCGGTCGGGTCGCGCCCGGAAAAGGCCGCGCGTCGTCAGGTCCGTGTAGATCGCGTCCTTGACCGCTGCGACGTGACTGTGGAATTTCGTTTCCAGATCTTCGAGCGCGATGTCGTCGCCGGTTTCGAAGAGACCTTCGAAAATCGTCGTTTCGTAGCCACGCAGATCGTCGCCGTCTTCGCGCAGCTTGATCAGGCGGGTGGTCGTTGTGTCCTTGAGCCAACCGTCCTCGGTGGTTTCCTCGATGCGTAGATAGCCGCGCACCCCGAGATCAATGACCGTCGCGACGATGTCACGGAGATCGACCTTCTCGTCGATCAGCGTGCCGAGCTCGGCGGGACGATAGCCACCCGGTGGCTCGTACTGGACCATCACCGAGCGATCCACCACCACGTCGCGGCCCCAGCGGCGATGGGCCAGGAACATGAAGATCAGGGCGACAATTGGAATCCCCAGCGGCCAGTTGTCGCGCAGGAGGTAGCCCGCCTCGTCAGCGGCCGTCGGCCGGTGGACCGCGCCCTGCGGCCAGCCAACCACGATCGTCATGCCGTCCCCGGCTTCCAGTACGTCCGTACTCTGGAAGACAATCTCGCGGGGCGAGGTCTCGTTGATCTGAGCGTTCTCGGTAGTGCTCCCATAGGCGCCCATGTAGGCCCGCGTCATGACCCCGACGATCACTTCCTCGGGGAGCCGAACACGCGCCGACGCGCGGCGGATCGGCACGTCCCAGCGGTCGCCGGTGACGTTCCAGTAAAGCTCGTCGCGGGGGCTCTCGAACCCCTCATCGCCGGTATCGAAGAAGCGCAGCCCGCGCTCGACCCGGTAGCGCAGGGTGATCGTGCGCTCGGTGTCCTGAGCGCCGGGAACCCAGATCTTGAAGCGATAGTCGTCGCCGCTCCGCCCGGCCTCGTGCTCGAGCAATTCGCCGCCCTCGCCCAACACAGCGAGCGGGGTGATCCGTAGTTGGTAGTCGAGCCCCCAGGGGGTTCGATAGCGCCAGGGAATGTCGCGGTAGATGCCGTTGAAGGCACCGTCGAAGGCAAACGTCATGCGTTCCGTGACATTAAGATCGCCGTCGGCCTGGACCATGATCTCGGCGTGAAACGACTCGACCCAGTAACTTCGTTCCTGCGCTACCAGGGGCAGGGACAGAAGAAAAGCCAGACCAAGAAATGCTAACTGAGCGCCCCGGCACGACGCTCTAGCCGTCCAGGCTGGCCCGCGGCACCTGACGTTCCAAAGGACTGTCGAGCTCGAAAAAATCGCGCCGCGCGAAGCCAAGAACACCAGCCACCACCACGGTTGGAAACGAAGCGATCTGGGTGTTCAGATCGCGGACAACTGCATTGTAGTAGCGGCGTGCCGCCTGCAGGGTTTCTTCGATCTCCGACAGCTGCGTCTGCAGCGTGCCGAAGCGCTCACTGGCACGCAGGTCGGGATAGTCCTCGGCCAGGGCGAACATGCCCCGCAGAGCGTGCGCAAGTCCGTTCTCGGCCTTCAGCGCGGACGCACCTGGCGGTGTCGCATGGCTCTGCACCTGCGCGCGTTGCTTGACCACATCTTCCAGGGTCCGTCGCTCGTGCGCGGCGTAGCCCTTGACGGTTTCGACGAGCGCCGGCACGAGGTCGTGGCGCCGCTTCAGGTTGGCGTCGATGTCAGCCCACGCGCCATCGGCGCGTCGCGTCAGCGCGACGAGCCGGTTGTAAATGTAGACGAGCCATCCCACCAACGCGACGAGGCCGATCCCCGCCCACAACACGATTAGCCGACGCCGCCTGCGGTCAACGAGGCGAGGAACTCAGCGTTGTCCTTGGTTTGGCCCAGACGCTTCAGGAGAAGCTCCATGGCCTCATCGGCGGGTACGGCGGCGAGCGCTTTTCGCAGCATCCACATGGCCTTGAGCTCATCCTCCGTGAGGAGCAGCTCTTCCTTACGGGTGCCCGACTTGTTGAGCTCGATCGCGGGGAAGATCCGCTTGTCGGCGAGCCTCCGCTCGAGAACGATCTCGGAGTTACCGGTGCCCTTGAACTCTTCGAAGATCACTTCGTCCATACGGCTGCCGGTCTCGATCAATGCCGTCGCGATGATCGTGAGCGAGCCGCCCTCTTCGAAGGACCGCGCCGAACCGAAAAACTTCTTCGGCTTCGCCAGCGCATTCGCATCCACGCCACCGGAAAGAACGCGGCCGGAGGACGGCGTCACGGTGTTGTGGGCGCGCGCGAGGCGCGTGAGCGAGTCGAGCAGAATGACGACGTCGTGCCCGCTTTCGACCAGCCGACGCGCCTTGTGCAGGACGATATCGCCGACGGCAACGTGCCGAGTGGCCGGTTCGTCGAAGGTCGAACAAACGACCTCGCCGCGGATCGACCGCTTCATGTCGGTGACTTCTTCAGGCCGCTCGTCGATCAGCAGAACGATGAGCTTCACGTCCGGATGGTTCTCGGCCAGGCCGTGCGCGATCGCCTTAAGCAGGATCGTCTTGCCAGCACGTGGCGGAGAAACGATCAGCGCGCGCTGACCAAAGCCCAGCGGGCAGAGCAGATCGATCACGCGGCCGGCAGGATCGTCGCCGGTGTTGCCCTCGGTCACGATCTGGCGCTCGGGATGATGCGGCGTCAGGTTCTGGAACACCCCACGATCGAGTGCGGCGCTCGGCGTGTCGCCGTTGACCTCATCAATCTGTACCAGCGCGAAGTACCTCTCGCCCGGTTGGGGCGGACGCACGCTGCCGGTAAGTTGGTCGCCGGTACGCAGCTCGAAGCGGCGGATCTGCGTGGGAGAAACATAGATGTCCTCGTCGCCTGGCAGGTACGAATTCTCGGCCGAACGAACGAAGCCATAGCCGTCGGGCAGCGATTCGAGGACGCCGGTTCGGTAGACGAGCCCCTTCTTTTCAGCCTGGGCAACGAGGACGGCCTGGATGAGAACATCCGGCGTCATATCCGCGGCCCCCTCGACCTCCAGCTCCGCAGCGATTCCCTTGAGGTCCACCGACTTGGCGTCCATGAGGTCTTCGATGGAGTGACAACCTTCCAGCAGCACAGCCGTGTCCTCATCGCTAGGCGGTGTGAACTGAGGAGGACGACGCTGGTTCTGTCCGGCGCGCCGACGCCCTCGCCCGCCACGTGACCGACGACGTCCGCGTCGGCGCTTGGGTTTTGCTTGCTGCTGTTGTTGCTCTGACATGAAATGAACCAGCCCCGACTGGGAGAAGATCGGGAGCGCAGCCGAATAGGAATTCGATGCAGCTCCGGCGATCCGGTGAGACTCACAGAGACGCGCGGTCTTCCCGCGCTGGAATCCGGGAAAGTGCAGAAGGCCGGCGCCGAAGGAAGGAAAGCGGGGGCGCCCAGCCCGTATGCCACATTGTCTGCTCACCGCGGGCGGACTGTCAAGACCAACCCGCTGCAAGGCGATGTCAGCTGACGCGTGGGGGTCTCCTACTCGGGCGAGAATTCGGCGATCACGTACGCGGCCGCCGCAAGGATCTCGGCCTCGAGCAGGAGCTCGCCGAACGGTTCCATCTCGGTACCGGGTATGCCCTCGTCGATAATCTTGGCGACTTCCGCGACCGTCACCTCGTCTACGTACATCCATTCACCTCCGGTGAGGTCCCGCGGCGTGGTTTCCAGAAACCGCGCCGCCGGGCCGTCGCCCTTGCCCTGCGCTCCATGGCACGCCGCGCACTGGGTGCCATAGATCTCCTTGCCGAGTTCGAGGTCGGCCTCCTGTACGTTCGCCGCACGCGTGGGGGCAACAGCGGCGACGACGAAGGCGAATGCCCCGACAGCGACCACCGCAGCGACGGCGAACTGAATACGAGTTCTGATCACAGAGCTAACTCCTGAACATTCCGGGTAGGGGAGACGAAGGCTCTCGACGATTATGGCAGGGACGACCTCCCTAGCGCACCGCCGCTGCGACCCGCGCGGCGGCCGCCAGGTATGCCC
>Ga0302135_10001553_pt1 | contig 13859 bp, 8 predicted proteins | sample CBN3_surface_MG_FD_203119 | JGI IMG/M metagenome (GOLD analysis project Ga0302135, IMG submission 203119) | Marine microbial communities from Western Arctic Ocean, Canada - CBN3_32.1 | ecosystem: Environmental > Aquatic > Marine > Oceanic | place: Canada: Western Arctic Ocean | collected 2017-09-15
TTCCTTCGAAAGCATTGGATAACCATCCTTATGACTGTTCCTTACCTTCGCGTGCTGCGGCTAGCACGGTTTGCCCGATTGATCCGCATTTTACGAGTGTTGAAAGTAACGAAACTTGGAAGATGGCCTGGAACATTAAAGTTAGCGGGGACGGGTAGGAAGCTCAATCGCATATGGATACGGCTAACGTAATACCGTTAATTCGCAATAGACGCCAAACAGGCTAAGTGGTATCCGGCTCTATAGCCGGGTCCTAGTTCATATCCGTATCGCTTCGCATAGAAGAAGGCGCCCCAGATGGGGCGCCTTCTCTCATTTGGCTGTACTGCGAGAAGGGGGCGCGAGGGCTACTCTTCTTCGTCCTCTACCACTTCATCGTCTTCGACATCGTCGTCTATAGCCTCATCGTTCTCCAGATTGTCCTCTTCCAGTTCGTCCTCCAGGAACTCTTCATCCGCGTCCTCCGGCTCATTACCCTCAGGCAACGCCAGCTCGAGTTGCTGCTCAGAGGTCCCGTTCTTCTTCCCCTTGCGTTGACCATTGGTTGCGGGAGCAGAGAGCCTGGGGATTATCGGCAAGTCAGCGAAGGCCCTCTCCTTGAAAGCGCTCAAGGAAATCACCTTGTCGTCATCCCGTAGCTTGGTCATTATCTTCACGCCCTGAGTGGCGCGGCCTAGCTGTCGGATTTCATCCAGTCGTGTCCGGTAGACCATGGCTTTGGAGGAGCCAACCATGGCTTCTTCCACGTCAGCACCCAAGATGACGGCAGCAGCAATGGGGCCAGTCTTATCGTTAATCTTGAGGGCAATGACCCCCTGTACGTTGCGGCCCGTGGTGCGGAAGTGCTTCACAGCCGTCCGCTTTCCATATCCCTTCTCGCTCAAGATAAGCAGGAAGGAGTCCGGTGATGCGACGTCCATGGCCACAACGGTGTCGCCACCTATGAGGCGGATACCGCGAACGCCTCCAGCGCTACGGGTCTGCCGCAGGCTGATCTCTTCCATGGCAAACTGCACACCCTTGCCATTGCGGCTGACGATGATGACACTCATGCCAGGATCCGCCAGGCGGGCCGTGAGCATGTAGTCATCCTTCTCCAGGTCCATGGCGGCCAGGCCGTTGCTGCGAATATTAGCGAATTGGTTAAGGCGCATCCGCTTGACCTCACCCTTGCGGGTGGCCATGACAATGTACTTTTCCACGTTGGGGTCAGCCATGGACACCAAGGCGGTGACGTGTTCCTGCGGGTCAATGTTAATGAGGTTCTGCACCGGCGTCCCGCGCGTCTGCCGGGTGGCGTCTTCATTGATGTTAAAGACTCGCTCCCGGTACACACGGCCCTTGTCAGTGAAGAACAGCAGCCAGTCGTGGGTGTCGCTCACGACAAGCTGGTGAATAGCGTCACCTTCACGAGTCTCCTGGCCGCGCACGCCCTTGCCGCCGCGCCGCTGGAGGCGATACAGCTCAATGGGCAGACGCTTGACATAGCCACGCTCACTGAGCGTAATGACAACGTCCGCGTGGGGCGTCAACTCTTCCTTGGAGAAGTTGGTGGCCTCCTCATCCCAGATCTCAGTGCGGCGCTCGTCACCATACTGCTGGCGGAGTTCCTCAGTCTCTGTCTTCACTACTGACATCACCATCTGAGGGTCAGCCAGCAGAGCTTCCAGTTCCGCTATTTTGGTAACAAGTTCCTGGTATTCAGCTTCAAGCTTCTCGCGTTCCAGTGCGGCCAAGCGGCGGAGCTGCATGTCCAAAATGGCCTGGGCCTGAATTTCAGTCAGGCCAAACTGGGACATCAGCCCTCTGCGAGCACCTTCAACGTCTTGCGACCCTCGAATGAGCGCAACCACTTCGTCCAGGTTCAGCAGGGCGGTGCGAAGGCCTTCCAAGATATGGACCCTGTCACGAGCCCTACCCAAGTCATATTCAGCGCGACGGCGGACCACAGTACGCCGGAATTCAATATAGTGCAGCAGCATGGGCTGCAAGCCCATGAGCCTGGGTTGACCGTCCACCAGAGAGACCATGTTCACGTGGAAGGCAGACTGTAGAGAGGTGTGCTTGTAGAGGTTGTTGAGCACCTGGTCAGGGTGGGCGAACCGCTGGAGCTCCACCACCATGCGCATACCTTCACGGTCCGATTCATCCCGTATCTCTGAGATGCCCTCTATTCGCTTCTCTTTGGCAAGGGTGGCAATTTTCTCCACAAGAGACGCTTTATTCACCTGGTAAGGAAGCTCAGAGACCACAATTTGGGTCCGGGGATTGGTCTTGCCCTCCTCCACAACGGTGGCCCGTGCACGCACCATAATCCGGCCGTGGCCGGTAGCAAATGCCTCTTGGATGCCTTCACGTCCCATAATGATGCCGCCCGTGGGGAAGTCAGGGCCCTGAACAAACGACAACAACTCCTCTGGAGCCGCGTCCGGGTTGTCTATTAAATGTATGACCGCCTCACATATCTCACGCAGATTGTGAGGGGGTATGTTAGTAGCCATACCCACGGCAATGCCTGACGCACCGTTGACCAACAGGTTGGGAAGCCGTGCGGGAAGCACCAGTGGTTCCCGCTGTGAACCATCATAGTTGTCACCGAAGTCCACGGTGGCGCGGTCGATATCGACCAGCATTTCCTCAGCGATGGGCGCCAGGCGTGCTTCCGTGTACCGCATGGCCGCAGGTGGGTCATTGTCCACGGAGCCAAAGTTCCCTTGGCCTCTGACGAGAGGGTAACGAAGCGAGAAGTCCTGGGCCATGCGAACCAAGCTGTCATAGACAGATGAGTCGCCATGGGGATGGAACTTGCCAAGCACCTCACCAACTACACCCGCACACTTCTTGTACGCTGCGTTGGGACGCAACCCCATGCCATGCATGGCATACAGGATGCGGCGTTGCACTGGCTTCAGGCCATCCCGGACATCAGGCAGCGCCCTAGAGACGATAACGCTCATGGCGTAATCCAAGTACGCCGTACGCATTTCCTGCTCAATGCTTCTGGGTCTTACGTTGCCAGGCATGGAGAGAACCATGATGCTCCTTTCCGAGGAGACCAACGACAACCGGGGACGATTGCACTGGTTAGCGCCACAAAACCCCAAGGTGTTGGGGTGGCGCGGGTATTAGCTACAAGACCTTTTATGAAATACCGGCTAATTATAGCAGGGTTTAGGCCCTGTGGCCTAGGGAAACAGCGGCGTTGAAGGACCAAAACAGGGCTCTTTGGCTGCGACGGCAGAGAAGACAGGCCTGTGTCATTCCCTCAATGGTTAAGAAGCGAAAGGAATCAGGCGTACTCTGGCGGTCAGCTGGGTCACATAACCAGGCAAGAGAGAACCCTCTCAGGCGCATACGAACGATAGACGTTCGGAATGAGGCTGCCTAAACGGCAAAGATGGGGTTTGCGTCAGTGATGATGCGGTCTTCCGCAGCAAGGGCCTGGCGCAGGTACTTGGGAAGGCCAAACATGCCTTGGTGCGCAATGCCGTCATAGTAGCGCAGGGGTGTGCTAACGCGGGCCGCAATGCGGGTGTCGATTTCATCCGCCGAAAGGTTGAAGACGTCAGGCGCATCCGCTAGACCGCCAATGACAAATCCCCAATTGGTGCCAAAGCTGGGCACGAAGGTCCGGTAGGAGAACGCCTGAGGGAAAACGGAGGCTACGGTATTACGGATGGCGGTGAACGTTTCACCGTAATTGGTGGGGCCTGCGGGGCCTGACTGGACCACCATAAGGCCTCCAGCGGCCAACCGGGAGGTGACCAACCTGTAGAACTCCTGCGTGTATAGCTTATACGCAGGGCCGCCTTCCAAAGGATCAGAGATATCGATGATCATGACGTCGAACTGCTCTGGGGTGTCGCGCAGATAGGCAAGGGCGTCTTGATGGAGAAGCTGGAGCCTAGGGTCGTCAAACGCGCCTTGGTGGTGGTTCCACAGATGTTCACGGCACAAGGCCACAACTTCGCCGTCGAGGTCTACCATCACGAGCTGGGAGACAGTTGTGTGGCGCAGCACTTCACGCGCAGTGGCTCCTTCACCGCCGCCTGCAATGAACACGCGCTTGGGTGATGGATGGGCCACCATGGCAGGTTGCACGAGGCCCTCGTGGTAGACAAATTCGTCCACCTCTGCTGACTGGGTCTTGCCGTCCAGGACCAGGGTGCGCCCAAAGGGTGCCGTCTCAAGGAGTAAAACCTCCTGGTACTGCGTGCGGCCGCTATAGATAACGCGCCGTAGCCCCATGGCTTGTATCAGCTCAGGGGCTACGTATTCCAAATGCCAAGTTGTATTGGCGGGTAAGCTATCCATACAGTGCGACGACTATACCTTTGAGGTCATTGCCTGAACCATGCCTCGCTCCACTTGTGTCATCTCTGGGTTCTTGCTTTCAAGCCGCTCAATCAGCAGCTTGGCCGCCTTCTTTGGGTCAAAGCTTTCACCACAAGTGAAGATGTCCACCGCCGCGTACCCGTACTCAGGCCAGGTGTGAATGCAGAGGTGCGATTCAGCAATGGCCACCACGCCAGTCACGCCCTGGGGGCTGAACTGGTGGAACACGTCATTGATGACGGTTGCTCCCACTTCCTCGGCGGCGTTGAGCATGGTGGTCCTCAGGTATTCCAAGTCGTCTAGTTGCTCCCGATTACAGTCGTATAGCTCCAGCAAAACATGTCTTCCGAGGTATTCCAATCAAAAGGCCCTCCTTCCGGGTAGTCACAAACGCGCAGTCTATCAGGAAGCAGGTAGTCACGGCAAGAAAACTTCGGCTTCGTTCGTGTTTTTGGGAACGATCACAACCCTCACATCCATGGAAGAGGCCGGATTAGCGTACTAATCCGGCCTCTCATTGCGTCTGTCATGATGACGGGCCAGGCATATGCAAATGGCGCAATATACCTAACTTCAGGCTCCAGCTGGCACCAGAAAGCGGTAGTGGCCTCCTTTGGTAATGGGAGCCAAGTCACTGGCAATCTGTGCCCAGGTGTCTCCGCCATTCGCAGAGTGGAACACCTCACCTTGAGTTGTGGCCGCAAATAGAGAAATCACCCCACCGCAGTCCTCAAGACACATGGCCTCCACGCTGCCATGAAGCCGGTCAGGCAATCCACCCGCCAGCGGCTCCCATGTCTTGCCGCCGTCATTACTGCGAGAGATACGGCCACCGGCAAAGTGGCTGCCTCGCCATGAGCCCGGCTGGCGCTGCGTGCCGCTGATGAACATGGTCTGCCGGTTACTGGGGGCAAAGACCAGCTGGTCAGGGTAGCCGCCAATCTGGTCATCCTTGCTGGTGGTCCTGTGCTCCCAAGTCTCTCCGCCGTCCACGGAGGCATAGATGCCATCGCCGCCGGTGCAGAACATGGTCTTGCCATCCTCAGAACTAATGATGGTGCGGTGCACATCAGGGTCCATGCCGGGAACCTCTTGCCAGTTCTCACCTCCGTCCATGCTCTTCAGAAGCGCGCCCTGCTCAATGCTGGCATAGACCACGGAGGGATCAGTGGGGTCAAAGTTGATGTGCTTCAGGTGAGCGACATGGGGCGGGGGCGGGAACGTCCAATTAGGGAGGCTGGGCATAGTCCGGAGGTTGGGTGCATCCGTCCAGTGCTCACCAAGGTCATCACTGTGGAAGAGGTGCGCGGGCTCCGTGCCAACGAACATCCTGACCGTGCCGTTAATCTTGGAGGCCGCAATGCTATAGACGTCTTTCTCAGTCAGGCCGTTGTCGCGCAGGGCCCACGTCTTGCCGCCATCAGCGCTGACGTGAAGCGAGCCTAACTTGGCGCCTGCGAATATGAGCCCGCTCTCCGGCTCAATGTAGATGGCGTGAATGTGCAGGTCTGTCAGGACGCGGTCCGCTTCCCGCCAGCCATCACCCTCACGTTCCAGGATAACAACGCCCTTCATGGTGCCCACCAGCACCCGGTCAGAAGGCGCAGCGGACGTATAAATGGTCGGTCCCCCATGGGAGAGTGTAATAGTCATGTTCATTCCTCCTATATATGCAGCACTCACGATAGAGTTCCTATCAGTTCGTCGCAGTCTATCTTAACCTGCAAATGTTCGCACGAGCATGCCTCCATACGTTGTCTTCTTCTTGTATGGGGCCACATAGGCAACGAAAAACGTCAAGGGCGGCTCTTGTACCTAGGCAGCGTCGCTTCTATACTCGGCAGTTGGGCCGCACATAGATACGCATGCGGTGGGAGAACGTCCATGGCTAAGACAAGAGGGTATGCCGGAGAACTGGTAGACACATCCAACGGCATTATCAGCAGAGAGATATTCGTCAACCACGATATCTACCAACAGGAACAGGAACAGATTTTCACTCGGACATGGCAGTTCGTGGGGCATGAGAGTCAGGTACCGAACCCAGGGGACTACTTTCTGTCGTTGGTCGGTGAAGAGTCAGTCATTCTGAGTAGAGACAAGCTGGGCAAGCTCCATGTACTCCTTAACTCTTGTCGTCACCGCGGCATGCGAGTCTGCCGGTATGACGAGGGCAATACGTCAGACTTTCTCTGCCCCTACCATGGCTGGAGCTATGCGTCCGACGGCAAGCTGACCGGGGTGCCGTTCTATAAGCAGTCCTATGAAGGCGTGCTTGACCGCACCAAGTGGGGCCTCATTGAAGCGCCGCAGATGACCAATTACAAAGGCTCTGTATGGGTATGTTGGGACCCGAAGGCACCCGGGTTCCTGGACTACATGGGTGGAATGATCACGTATCTGGACGGCCTTCTGGACTACCAGGACGGCAGAGAGGCTGGCGCGGTGGTGGTGGCCGGTGTTCAGAAGTGGGTGCTCCCCTGCAACTGGAAATTCCCTTCTGAAAACTTCATGGGGGATATGTACCATGCGGTGAGCCACACATCAGTGGAGAAGGTAGGCATTGGCCCCGGCGGACCGGGCCAGTTCCGCCAAGGTGTGGACCTTGGAAGGTCACGGGATGGGATCACCTCCTTCCCTGAGCTTGGCCATGGCGCACGCGGCCTACCACCAGGACCTATCGATTACTATCCCTTCCCCACGTTCAAAGCGGCCCAAGGTCCCCTGGACAACATGCCGGTGGTGGAAGAGTACTTTCAGCACATCCATGAAGAACGGAAGAAGCGGTTCAATGGTAGGCCCAGCACGCTGGTGGGAGGGCACATCTTTCCCAACACCTCTTACCATGCGTTATTCCCCCGTACCATAGCGGTATGGCACCCCACCGGCCCGTCCACGACGGAGGGTTGGCGCTGGTTATTCGTGGACAAGGACGCCCCCACGGAGGTAAAGGACCTAGCCCGCCACCACTTCATGCGCTACTCAGGCCCGGCTGGTTTGACTGAGCAGGATGACATGGAGAATTGGGCGTACGCCCACACGGCGAGCACGGGCATCTTGGCCCGACGGCACCCTTACAATTTCCAACTGGGGCTTGGCGCCACGCACCCAGTTGAGGGCGTTGACGGCGCTGTGGTCACGGAGGCCACTCACTCTGAGGAGAACGCTCGTACCTTCTACGGCAGATGGGCGCAGCTTATGGACGCAAAAAGCTGGGATGACATCCCTTCCAACGGGCCAAGTAGAGGCACTGGAAGCAAGAGGAGCAAGAGCAATGGGAGCGTCTAATGCCCAGGACAGAGAACACTCCCTAGACCGACTCCTGCTGGTCCGTGAAATTGAGGAGTTCCTCTACTATGAAGCGGAATTGTTGGACACCCGCCGCTATGAGGAATGGCTGACGCTGCTCACGGAGGACATCCGCTACTGGATGCCCATTGCGCGGAACGTTGAGTACGGCCAACAGGCGGAGCGCGAGTACACGCGTGAACTCCACGATGTGAGCTGGATTGATGAGGGGAAGCACACGCTGAGCCAGCGGGTGGGCCAGATAAGCACTGGCATCCACTGGGCGGAGGAACCCTTATCACGGACATCGCACATGGTATCCAACGTGGACCTGATTACCGTGACGGGGGACGAGGTTACGGTAAAGTGCCGTTTTCTGATCTACCGGAACCGACAAGAAACGGAGACGGATTTCTTCGTGGGTAAGAGAGAAGATACGCTCCGCAAAGTGGACGGGCAGTGGAAGATTGCTCGTCGCAAGGTCATGCTGGACCAGAACGTCCTACTAGCTAAGAACCTGACCATTCTTTTCTAGGCGCGGCAAGCCCGTACGAGTAGCCGCCGACATCCCTCAACGGCCACGCACTATCTCAGCCACGAAATCCAGTTCCAGGCGGATGTCGTCCTCAACGCTCAGGATGAAAAGGAGCCTGGGGATACTCATGCCATACTCGCCAAAGGTGAAGCGGGTCGTGGCTTGGCCAGCCACCGCGCCATCACTGAACGTTACGGTCACGTCCCATATCAGTGGATTGGTCTCTCCGTGGACCATCATATCTCCAATGAGCTGAAAGGCAACATCACCACTGGCAGGCAGTGGCCATGGCAGCCCGGCCACCTCACGTAGCGCGAAGGTCGCCTCCGGGTACGTGTTGGACTGGATTGCATTGGTGCGTAGATAGGTGTCTCTCCGGCTCTCGTCGCTCACCAGCGTCTGCAAGTTGCCCGTGATGCCGGAGCGCTCCAGCTGTACAGCGCCGTTTGGGCTGAATACGATGCGCCAGTCACGCCGGACGTCTCACCGGTGGCGTCGTTAGGTAAGTTACGACGCGCCAGCTGCTCTTGCACTAGGTAGCGACCAACGGCCCCATCCCCTAAAGCCACAAGGACTTCACCTGGAGCCAAGGTGGGTGTAGGTGTGGGTGGTACTGGTGTAGACGTGGCAGGAGCGGTGACCGCAGTGGGTGTCAACGTAGCGGTAGCTGCGGGTTCCGGCGTGGAGCCGCCACCGCATGCCGTAACCAGGACAAGCAGAAGGAATGTCGTAGCAATAGAAAGTCTGCGGGTTACAGCCCCGTTATTCACTCATCCTTACCTTCCGGCCGGTCAGGCGTAATAAAGCGTCCCTCATGATGAGGAACGCTTTATCCTTTGTAACGTCAGGAGCAGCCTCATCTATGACTTGGGCGCCTTCGGAGTGAGACCTCTGGCCGCAGACCACTCCCCATAGTCAGGAACCTCTTCACCCACAACGTACATGAAGTAATAGGTCCCGTGTTCTCCCATGAACTTGAACTGCTTTTTCAAGTCCGCAGCCGTTTGGTCAAACCCACCGTGAGAACGGAGGTAGTTACGGAAGCTCCCGTGCTCACGCTCCAATTCCAGCATCCTACGTGCGTTGGCAACAACCGCCTCCAACTTGCGACGGTTACGAATCACACGGGTGTCATTGGTAAGCTGGTCCAACTCCGGCTCGGCAAATTCAGCCACTATCTCAGGGTTGAATCCGTGGAAGGCCTCTTGCGTGCTGGGCCATTTGGCGTCTACCACCTTCCATGATATGCCGGACTGAAACGTGGTTTTACTCATAACGTCCAGATAATCACTCAGGCTCTGCGGGTTGATCTTGTGTGGTTCTGCCATGGTGCCCTTCCTCTGTAGCCTTTACTGATTGCTACCTACGCTGCCGACTTGGCGTATTTCCTCTGCAACTCTGCCCTCACGCCTTGGCACTTGCATTCATAACCGACGCTGGCAAGGATAGGGGAGGGTGGTTGGGAGGCACAAGGCATGGGCGTTTTGACGGTGGAGGGCTCCTCTAGCATAGGAAATTGCAGGTAATAAAAAAAGCTCCCCTGATAGTCAGGGGAGCTTTCTCATGTCGAAATTGGTAGCGGGGGTAGGATTCGAACCTACGACCTTTGGGTTATGAGCCCAACGAGCTGCCACTGCTCCACCCCGCGACGTTGCTAACATTGAACCAACGCCATTCGGGTAATGAGCCCAATTGCAGCGTGTGTTGGAACAACTGCTATTTCACGCCGTTGTTTGCATGCCCTTGCGCGCTAACAAGGAACATCGAGCGAGTTAAGAGGGGTTGTTAGGTCAAGCCCTCGGCCGATTAGTACCGCTCAGCTGAATCCCTTACAGGACTTACACTTGCGGCCTATCAAGCAGGTAGTCTCCCTGCGGCCTTACTACCTTGCGGTATGGGAAGTCTCATCTTGGAGCCGGCTTCGCACTTATATGCTTTCAGCGCTTATCCGAACCAGACATAGCTACCCGGCGTTGCTCCAGGCAGAACAACCGGTACACCAGAGGTCTGTCCCTCCCGGTCCTCTCGTACTAAGGAGAGCCCTCCTCAAACTTCCTGCGCCCACAGCGGATAGAGACCGACCTGTCTCACGACGGTCTGAACCCAGCTCACGTGCCGCTTTAACCGGCGAACAGCCGGACCCTTGGGACCTTCTTCAGCCCCAGGATGCGACGAGCCGACATCGAGGTGCCAAACCTTCCCGTCGATGTGAACTCTTGGGGAAGATAAGCCTGTTATCCCCGGGGTAGCTTTTATCCGATAAGCCACGGCCCTTCCACACGGGACCGTAGGATCACTTTGCCCGACTTTCGTCCCTGCTCGGCTTGTAGGCCTTACAGTCAAGCTCCCTTTTGCCAATGCACTCCACGGGTGATTTCCATCCACCCTGAGGGAACCTTTGGACGCCTCCGTTACTTTTTAGGAGGCGACCGCCCCAGTCAAACTGCCCACCAAGCACGGTCCCCCTGCTTGTTCAGGGGTTAGAACCAAAAACAGAGAAGAGTGGTATTTCAACGATGACTCCACCCGGACTGGCGTCCGAGCTTCATAGTCTCCCACCTATGCTACACAACACTGCCTTCAGATCAATGCCAGGCTGCAGTAAAGCTCCACGGGGTCTTTTTGTCCCGCTGCGGGTAACGAGCATCTTCACTCGTACTTCAATTTCACCGAGTCCTTCCTTGAGACAGCGCCCCAGTTGTTACGCCTTTCCTGCGGGTCGGAACTTACCCGACAAGGGACTTCGGTACCTTAGGACCGTTATAGTTACGGCCGCCGTTCACCGGGGCTTCAGTTCGTAGCTTGCACCACTCCCCTTGACCTTCCGGCACTGGGCAGGCGTCAGCCCCTATACGTCGCCTTTCGGCTTCAGCAGAGACCTGTGTTTTTGTTAAACAGTCACCAGGGCCAATTAACTGCGACCCCAGGGCGCTCCATCCGTAAAGGACTTCACCCCCCAGGGCACTCCTTCTCCCGAAGTTACGGAGTTAAATTGCCGAGTTCCTTAAGGAAGGTTATCTCGTCCGTCTTAGTGCTTTTACACCAGTCCACCAGTGTCGGTTTGCGGTACGGACACCCATATCTCTAGTTACGAAGATTTTCTTGCCGGCGTAGCATCAGCAAACTCCCCCAGGGCTAACCCTAAAGTCGCCTTACCCCTCAGCTCGTAGCCCCGAAACGGATTTTCCTATCCCGGGATGGCCTACAGGTTCGGACGCACCATGTCCAATAGGCACGCTCCACCTAGCTTTCCGTGTCCCTCCTTAACCTTAAAACGATATATGGGTGGCGCTGGAATATTAACCAGCTGTCCATCGCCTACGCCTTTCGGCCTCGGCTTAGGCCCGACTAACCCTACGACGACCAGCGTTGCGTAGGAAACCTTGGACTTTCGACGGATGCGATTCTCACGCATCTTTACGCTACTCATGCCGGCATTCGCACTTCCCTGCGCTCCACCCTGCTTTACAGCAAAGCTTCAACGCCCAGGGAACGCTCCCCTACCCCTCCTGATATAAATATCAAGAAGCCACAGCTTCGGCGGCAGACTTGAGCCCCGGTAAATTGTCGGCGCAGAGTCCCTTGACCAGTGAGCTATTACGCACTCTTTAAAGGATGGCTGCTTCTAAGCCAACCTCCTGGCTGTCTGGGCGACTCTACTTCCTTTAACACTAAGTCTGCACTTAGGGGCCTTAGCTGGCGGTCTGGGCTGTTTCCCTCTCGACCATGGAGCTTATCCCCCACAGTCTCACTCCCGAGGCATAGATAGAACGGCATTCGTGGTTTGATTGAGTTTGGTAGGCTCACACCCCCTAGCTCATTCAGTGCCCTACCTCCGTCCCTCTCCCTCGAGGCTGCACCTCAATGCATTTCGGGGAGAACCAGCTATCTCCGGGTTCGATTGGCATTTCACCTCTACCCACAGCTCATCCGAGAATTTTGCAACATTCACCAGTTCGGGCCTCCACTCCGAGATTATCGGAGCTTCACCCTGGCCATGGGTAGCTCACCCGGTTTCGGGTCTAATCCATGCGACTCAATCGCCCTATTCAGACTCGCTTTCGCTACGGCTCCGGAACGTCTAAATTCCTTAACCTTGCCACATAGATTAACTCGCCGGCTCATTCTTCAATAAGCACACCGTCATCCCAGTAAACTAGGACTCCGATCGCTTGTAGGCTGACGGTTTCAGGTCTATTTCACTCCCCTCCCGGGGTTCTTTTCACCTTTCCCTCACGGTACTAGTACGCTATCGGTCGTCAAGGGTATTTAGCCTTGGAGGGTGGTCCCCCCAGCTTCCCACAGGATTTCCCGTGTCCCGTGGTACTCACGAACGTACCCAGAGCCCGTACCCCTTTCGTCTACGGGGCTATCACCCTCTTTGGCAGTCCCTTCCAGGTGCTTTTAACTAGAGGACGGGTTTGTAACTCTGTGCAGTCGCTGAGACTTCTGCAGGTACGCCGTACAACACCCACATGGCATAGGCTCTCAGGCCACTAAGCCATATCGGTTTGGGCTGTTCCCCGTTCGCTCACCACTACTTGGGGAATCGCGGTTGCTTTATTTTCCTCAGGGTACTTAGATGTTTCAGTTCCCCTGGTTACCCCCCTTAGCCTATGTGTTCGGCTAAGGATGCATCGGTTTCTCCGATGCCGGTTCCCCGATTCGGGAATCCCCGGTTAAGTCTGCTGAACGACTAGCCGAGGCTTTTCGCAGTCTAGCCACGCCCTTCTTCGGCCCTTGACGCCAAGGCATCCACCGTCAGCCCTTAGTAGCTTGACCATACGTGGACCCGCTCTTAACTTTACTCGCTCGATATTCCCTTGTTAACGTGCAAAGGCGATGACTAAACCGGCTCACGCCACTGCCCTTATAGCAGCTAATCGCGCCAGCCGTACAACCGTTTCCGCTAGGTGATGGTTGCAAACGCCTTTTTGACTTCAACTCCACACTGGAGCGAAGCAACCAACTTAGTATAGGGAAGTCCTGTTGTGAGTGTCAAGGATAGGCATGTCTGTCCACTATGAAAAATCTACCGCATGGTGACTCTATAGAGACACAGATCAAGGTTCAATGGCAGAGTAGCAATACAACCCCAACACACCCTCACCATGCTGTGGCGGTCAGTCTCCTAGACATGGAGACAGCCCTTGGCGATAATGCCCGCGGCAGGTCAGACCACCCACATTTTAGAGGTGCCCTCCATGATTATTGACGTTCATACCCATATAGTTCCGGAAGAGTTCCCGCCTGTCGGCAGCAGGGCGTCAGGGGACCAGTGGCCCTACATGGACCACACTGAACCGGGATCTGCCAACGTGATGATTGGAGGGCGCAACTTCCGCACGGTGGTGAACCGGTGCTGGGACGCGGACCGCCGTGTCAAAGAGATGCCAGCGGAGGGCATAGACCGGCAGGTCCTTTCACCCATGCCGGAGTTGCTCGCCTACCAGCTACCTGCCGAGGACGGCCGCGACATGGGCCGCTACCTGAGCGAGGTCATTGCCCGCATGATGGACAAGGCGCCTGATCACTTTTATGGCCTGGGCGCTGTTCCCATGCAGAATGCAGAGTTGGCCACGAAAGAACTCTCTTATATAAAGGGGCTTGGGTTGCAGGGCGTTGAGATCATGACCAACATCAACGGCAAGAACCTGGGGGATGATGAGTTCCGGCCCTTCTTAAAGGAGGCCGAGTCTTT
>Ga0302135_10001556_pt1 | contig 13847 bp, 8 predicted proteins | sample CBN3_surface_MG_FD_203119 | JGI IMG/M metagenome (GOLD analysis project Ga0302135, IMG submission 203119) | Marine microbial communities from Western Arctic Ocean, Canada - CBN3_32.1 | ecosystem: Environmental > Aquatic > Marine > Oceanic | place: Canada: Western Arctic Ocean | collected 2017-09-15
TCTGGAAAACCCACAAAAAAACCCCGCCGCCCGCCGAAGCGAGGGGGGGGGGAAACAGGCAGGTTGGGTAACCCGTGATTGTCTGTTTTCTAATTCTTTTTGCCGGGGCGCTTTTGGCGTTTGAGGCGGGTATCGAACGTTTCCACTTGGCCGTCGCCATTGACCACTTTAATGATCGCCAAGCTGGTGGCGGTGGTGACAAATTCCACAGTGGCTTCTTCTTCCCCCTCTTCGTCCTTGGAGATCACGGTGGCGCGCAGGCCGCGCTCGGTGGCTTTCCATTTGCCGACGTAAATGGGGCCGCCTTTTAAATCTTCGAAGGGGGTGACGGTGAACGCGCCATCGGGTTTCACTTGCACGGAAAGATGTTCATTATCAAACCAGCCGACGTACACGCCGGCGGGGCCTTTGTCGGCCAATCGTTTGTTGCGCTTGAATTGGGGCGCGCCGTGCTCTTCCACTTCGCCATCGGGCGAGATGACTTTCACCAGCACGAGGTCGCCGTTGTCCACTGTAAACACCACCGTGGCTTCGTCGCCGGTGGGGTCTTTGAGCTTGGCGGTGAGGGTGTTGCCGTCGCGCTTCCATTTGCCGCGCATTGTGAATTTGGGTCGCTCGGCGCTGGGGCGAATGATAATGGAGCCATCGGCCTTGAGGATGGCGGTGGCGAGTTCGCCTTCAATTTCGCCTTTGTACGTGCCGGCGACGGGCGGCGCTTTTTTATCCGCGCCAAAAACCGTAAGGCCGAGGGCGAGTGTGAAGGTGCCGAATAGTTTTGCTCTCATCGTTAAATTTCCCAACCTTTGCGGTAGTCTTTGGTGGCGAAGGCGGTGGCTTTTTTGTTTGAGGATTGGAGTTTCTTTGCATTCCAATCGAAGCCTTCGCCGACGCGCATTGCGATGTTGCCCAAAAGGATGGCTTCAGTAAAGTTACCGGCGTGATTGAAATTGGAGAGGGCGAGTTCGGGGTTGTTGGCTTTGATCGCCTCAGCCCACTCGAGTTTCATGCCGTCATCGCCTTTGTTGTTGCGGGCGAGGACGGGGTCGGGTTTTTCGAATTCCGGCACGGCTTTGCCACCGGGCACGGGGAGGAGTTTCCACGCGGCGCCGTAATCGTTGGGTGAGTATAATATGCCTTTGGTGCCGACAATCAGCGAGCCGCTTCCGGGGGGGTTGTTGCCGTGGAAGAGCTCGGCGGGCGGCAGTTTCTTTTTGCCGTTTTGCTTGCCTTCGTACCAAAAGAAATCCACGGGGCCGCGGCCTTTGATGGCGGGGAATTTTAGTTTGATCACGGCCCACGCGGGAAAGGTCTCGGGGTTGATAGGGCCGACGGTGATGGGCTCGACCCACGTCGGTTGCGTGAGGCTGCAGCCCATATAAGCGAGGTTGGCAGTGTGGCAAGCCATATCGCCCATTGCGCCGGTGCCGTAGTCCCACCAGCCGCGCCATTTGAAGGGATGATAACCGGCGTTGTACGGGCGCATCTTGGCCGGGCCAATGAAGGAATCCCAATCGACGGTATCGGGCACGGCTTGCTCGGGTAATGCCTTGGTAATGCCCGGCGCTTGGGGCCACACGGGGCGGTTAGTCCACACGTGGCATTCCTTGATTTCGCCAATGGCGCCCGCCCACAATGCCTCAACGCCTTCGCGCATACCGGTCATCGAGGTGCCTTGGTTTCCCATTTGGGTGCACACTTTATTTTTCTTCGCCTCGAGGCGCATTTGGCGTGCTTCCCAAACGGTGTGGGTCAGCGGTTTCTGGCAGTAAACGTGAATGCCCTGGCGCATCGCGCGGATGGCGGCGGGGGCGTGGGTGTGATCGGGGGTGGACACGGTGCAGGCGTCGATCTCCTTGCCCATCTTGTCGAGCATCTCGCGGAAGTCGGTAAACTTTTTTGCCTTGGGAAAATTCTTGGCCGCGCCGCCGCCACGCCGGAAGTCCACATCACAAAGCGCAACCACCTCTCCGATCTTGCCCGCGCCGTTGATGTCGCTGCCGCCTTTGCCGCCCACGCCGATGCCGGCGACGGCGAGGCGTTCATTAGCGCCGAAAACGCGGGAGGGGAGAAAATTCACCGCGATGGCCGAGGCCGCGCCAGCCTTGAGGATGTCGCGTCGGGTGTAGGATTTAATAAATGTTTTGTGTGACATGAGAATGTGTGTGTCGGACGAGTATCGGTTGTGCGCGAGGATGCGCAAGGGTTTTTTTGAACTGCCAATTGGCGGTTCATCCATTTACCACCCCCAACCTTTGCGATATTCGCGGCGGACAAATCGGTTGGCATTGGCGCTTTTGGCGCGGCCTTTTTTGGGGTCCCACTCGAGCGGTTCGTTGGCGCGGATGGCGAGGTTGCCGAGTAACACGACTTCGGTGTACGGGCCGGCGATTTCGAAACGGCTCAGCGGCGCGTGGCCTTTGCCGGCGGCGGCATCGAGCCATTCGGTGTAGTTGCTCTTCACGCGCGGGATGGTGCGCGGGGTGTTCGCCTCGATGTGCTTCACCTCGTCGGCTGGACGGCCGGTGATTTTCCAACTGTTGCGGAACCGGTTAAAAAAAAGTTTTCCCTTCGTGCCCACGAGCATTGAGCCGTAGCTGCCTTGGCGACCGCCCTTGGTCATGTTCACGCCGCCGGTGGTTTCCTTGGAGGGCGCGTTTTGCACGCCGTCTTTTTTGCCATCGTACCAAACGAGCTTCACCGGCGGACGCTTCCCGCGCGCGGGGAATTGATAATCGATGACGGCCCATTTGGGCGGGCTTTCTTTTGTGCCGCCGCCGTGCTGTGCCTCCACGTGCGTGGGCACGCCGAGGTCGAGGCTCCACCATGCCATGTCCATGAGATGACACGCCATATCGCCCAGCGCGCCGGTTCCGAAATCCCACCAACCGCGCCACGCGAAGGGCACGTAGCCTTTGCCGTATTCGCGGAAGGGCGCAGGGCCGAGCCATAAATCCCAATCCACATTTGCGGGCACCGGCGCCTTGGGCGGTCTCGCCGCCATGCCTTGCGGCCAAACGGGGCGGTTGGTCCACACGTGCGCCTCGGTGACCTCGCCAATGATGCCCGCGCGCACGAGCTCGACAACGCGCCGGATGGGTTCGCCCGCGTGCGCTTGGTTGCCCATTTGCGTGGCCACGCCACTCGTGCCCGCCAAGCGCACCAACTCGCGCGCTTCCCAAACGTTGTGCGTGAGTGGCTTTTGTGTGTAACAATGTTTGCCCATGCCCATCGCCATCATGGTGGCCACGGCGTGGGTGTGGTCGGGGGTGGAGATAGTGCAGGCGTCGATGCTCTTGCCCATTTTATCGAGCATCACGCGGAAGTCAGAAAATACTTTTGCCTTCGGATATTTTTTGAACGACCCCGCGCCGCGCCGTGGATCCACATCGCAGAGCGCCACAATATCCGCGCCCGCCGCAGCGGAGCCATTGACATCCGCCGTGCCCTTGCCGCCTGCGCCGATGCCGGCAACGGCGATGCGTGCGTTGGCGCCAAAGACGCGTGATGGGAAAAAGTTAAACGCGAACACGGAAGTCGCGCCGGCTTGGATGGCTTGTCGACGGGTGATGTGAGGCATGGGAAAAAATTAAAGGAATAGGTCGAACTTGGAAAGGTCTTTCATAAACCAATTCCAATAAACCAATTCCATCTCTGCGTGATGATTGCTTGCCGGACAATTATAGCGCGCTGAAAAATCTAAACCAACTGCCGTATCGGCTGGCTGTTGGTGATCGCGCGGTGAACATCGTCGGGGAGGTCGGTTCGGAGGCGGAGGTTGGGGATATCGAGCAGCGTGTGCATTACGGTGCCGAGGAGGTGGTTGCTGGAAACCGGATCGCGCGCGGGTTCGCTGACGGTTTTGTTAGACGCACCGATGATCTGGCCCATCTTCAAGCCACCCCCGGCGAAGGCAAGGGTGCAGAGGTTGCCCCAGTGATCGCGGCCACCTTTTGAATTAATCTTGGGCGTGCGGCCGAATTCGCCGGTGATGACGAGCAGCACTTTCTCATAAAGCCCGCGCCGGATGAGGTCCTCAATGAAGGCGCTGGCCGCGCGATCGACCGCCGGGGCCTGCACGGGCATGCCGTCGGTGATGGTGTATTCCTTACCGCCGCCGTGCATGTCCCAGCCGGTGCAGGTGACGGTGACGAAGCCACAGCCGGCCTCGACGAGCCGACGCGCCATGAGCATTTGTTTGCCGAGCGCGACGGGCGAAAACTGTTTGGCGTAGCTGTTGCGTTTCATCGTGCCATCATCGGGTTTGATGCTGGCAGTGTCGTAGCGGGCAATCGTGCGCGGATCTTCTTTCGTTAAATCAAACGCCGCACTCATGCCGCGCAGCACGATGTTTATCGCCTGCTGCTCAAAGGTGGTGGCGCTCTCGATTTGGGCGTCCACGCGCCGACGCAGTGAATCGAAATTTTGCAGCAGCTCGCGGCGGTTATCGAAGCGGCCGCTGGGTAAATTCAGTTTCATATCCTCCAGCAGCGTGCTGCCTTTGCTGGGGTCAAATGCCTTGTACGCCGGCGGCAGCGAACCGGTAGCCGTCACGCGCTGGGGCACAGCGCTCAGTGCTTTGTAATCCGGGCTGATGGCCGCAGGGATGAGAATACTATTATTGGGTAGGCCGGTTTTGGGATTGGTGATGCCCGCCACACGCGCATAAAGGCTGGCCATGCACGCGCCGGTGGGATTGCCGCCCGCAGCCACGTGCAGCGCGGCCGGGCCGTGACTGCCGATGCCGTGTCGATAGCTGCGCACCACGGCCATCTTGTGGGCCAGCTTCGCGAGCATCGGAAAATGGCTACCGAAGGTAACGCCCGGCAGGCTGGTTTTCACCTCGCCAAACATCGCGCGATACTCGCGCGGCGCAGACATCTTGGGATCGAACGTCTCCACCTGCGATGGGCCGCCTTGCAGATTCAACATCACCACCGCTTTGTCGCGCACAGCGCCGCCGATTTCTCCCGCCACCCCGAGCATGTTTGGCAGCGTCAACCCGCCCAGACCCAACGCGCCGATGCGCAGAAACTCCCGCCGCGAAGCGCCTTCGCAAGTGTGTGTGAGTTCATTGGAGGTGATGCGAATCATAGTTCGTCTCTTCACCGGAATCTACATTCCAGTTTCTTAACGATTGTTTGGACGGTGCCGGGCCAACGTTAACTCATTCTTTCCAGCGCGCAGCAATCGTTTTCCAATTGGGCTCGTCCAGTTGCATTAAATTTTTTAACAGCGGCTGGCGTTGACAGGTTTCGGTGAACATTTCTGCGACGCGCTCGCCCATTTGCCAGAGGGCGCGACGGAAGCGGGCTTTTTCGGCGAGCGCCTTCATCTGTGGCCAGCTCAGTCCTTTGGCACGCACGCTCAAGGCGGGATCGCATTGCGGCCCGTCGGGCGTGTCGCGCAACGTCAGCTCTTTAATGATCCGCCCGTTTCGGATGCGTTGGTAGCGGCGATTTTCAGCGAGGACCGTCAGCAACAACGGCTCGTCCTTCGATTGCCAACCGCCGGCGAGGAGATTCCCCAGCCGACCGCGGCGAACGGCGGCACGCATGTAATGCGTCTGCAAAGGCTCGATGGGCGTCTCGGCCGAATCGCGCAACAAGGCGGGCCAGTCGAGGCCGAGTTCTTTCACGCCGATTTCGTGGAAGGTCATCAAGTCCTGAATGGGTCGGTTGGCAGGCGTATATTTTCCGTCGAGTAAATGAAGATCCAGCCCGGGGGCAACCGATTTAATCAGGCCGTCACCCACCACGTGAGTCATCCAGCCAAAACAATACGCCAACGGCCGTTCGCCGGGGCCAAACAACTCAACCGCATCGCCCGCCGCCGCCGAAAAATAATCCGGCAACTTCTCCCAAGGCACCGCCCGCGCGGCGTCCTTCCCGTGCCAACCAAAGGCAAGGTGGGCGCGTCCGTAAAAGCGTTGGTGAATTTCAAGCGGTGTAATTTGCCTTCCGCCAAACTCAAGCGTCCAAGGCTTCACCGCACCTCCGGTCAGGGGGCTGCGTTTAAACTGTTGCGCGCCATAGCCGACCGGCTGGCCGGTGTCCTGACAAATAGCCGCCGGCAACGTGCCCACGTCACAGCCGAGATAAGCCCCGCAAAGATAGCTGGGTAAATGCCGCTCCAAAACACGCGCGATGGGCAGCTCCCGCGCTTGCGCCGCCCGCAAGCCCAACAGCGCGTACATCGAATGGCCAATGATCCCGCTCACGAGCGAATCCTCGCATGAAACTCGAACACGATCACGATCAATCACGATCAATCACGATCAATCGCGATCCTTTCGGCTTGCCTCAGCAACGGCATCAGCGGAATCTTCCGCGATGAATCGTTTGCAATTGATTTTGGTTTTGCTGGTTTGTTCCTTCGGAAAACTTTCGGCAGTAGATTGGCCGCAGCATCGTGGGGATTCGGCGCGCAGCGGGTACACAGAAGAGGCGCTACCCAATCGGCTCGAGTTGGCGTGGATACATCGGGCCCGACACACCCCGCGCCCGGCATGGCCAACTTCACTGCGCATCCGGTTTGATTTCGCCAGCCAACCGATCGTGGCCAACGGCATCGTTTTCATAAACAGCTCAACCGAGGACACAGTAACCGCGCTGGATATAAAAACCGGCAAGCCGCGCTGGGTGTTCTGCGCGGAAGGTCCGGTTCGGTTTGCACCGGCGGCATGGCGCGGCCAGTTATTTGTGGCCAGTGATGACGGCTGGCTATACGCGCTGGCTCAGAATGACGGACGCGTGCTGTGGAAATTTCGCGGCGGCCGCGATGGCCGCAAGCTACCGGGCAACGGCCGGATGATTTCCCGCTGGCCCGCGCGTGGCGGACCGGTGGTGCTGGCGGACACGGTTTATTTTGCCGCCGGAATTTGGCCGACGGACGGCGTTTTTTTGCACGCGCTGGACGCAGCCACCGGCAAGCCACGCTGGAGCAACGGCACAACCGGCACGCTGGAGATGGACCAACCGCACGGCGGCGCACGCGCCAAAAGCGGCGTCTCGGCGCAGGGCTATTTGTTGGCTAACACAAAACAAATCATCGTGCCCACCGGCCGTGCGGTGCCGGCAGTGTTCGATCGCGAGACTGGCAAGTTCGCGTATTATCACCTCCAAAAAAACCAGCAACGCGGCGGCTCGGCAACGGTGTTGGCTGACCGATTTATCGGCAACGCCGGTTGTTTGTTTGATGCGGCCACCGGCGATTTTTCTGCGTCGGTGGGCCATGGCGCGATGGTGGCCCTGCCCAATGGCCTCGTGCGCGCGAGCGGACGGCAGCTGATTTGGTCGGAGTTTAAAGACCTCGCCAAGATTGATCGCAAAGGCAAGCCGGTGAAAACACGCGGTTTAGTTCAGAAAAAAATGATCAGCATGGAACGCGAAATCCTGTCGTTCATCATCGCGCGGATTGACGCTTACTGCGGTGAGGAAGGCCGCGTGAGCGCGGTGGACTTTACGCGCCAACGCACCACGTGGTGGTCGCATCCGGTGGAAGGCCGCGCGTTGGGACTGGCGGCGGCCGACGGCCGACTAATCGTCTGCACCGATCGCGGGTTGGTTTATTGCTTCGCGGATGTGCCCAAAGCGACCACGGCCACCGGGGCCCCGTTGATGAGAGTGCAAACCACAGCCGCCGCAAAAGCTGCCGCGCAGGAAATTATTTCTAAAACTGAATTGACCGAAGGCTGGTGCGTGGAAGTCACTGCGGACAACGGCGATGTGGCCATCGAACTGGCCCGCCGCACGAAGTTGCGCGTGTGTTGCGTGGTTCGCGACGATGCGCAGGCTCACGCCGTGCGCCAGCGGCTCCTTGCCGCAGGGCTTTTAGGCGCACGTGTTTCGGTGCATCCCGCGCTAAACGGCCGCGCACCGTTTCCGGATCAGTTTGCTAATCTGATTGTTTCGACCGGCGCGTTCTCCCAAAAGGAAATCAACCGCTTGCAACGACCGTATGGCGGCAAAACCTGCCTCGGCAAACCCGGCGCGATGCGCGTGAACACCCGCGGCGCACTGGCCGGAGCGGGAAGTTGGACGCATCAAAACGCCAACGCGGCGAACACGGTTTGCTCCGATGACACGCTGGCGAAGGGGCCGCTGGGCGTGCACTGGTTTCGTGATGTGGATTTTGAAATCCCCAATCGCCACGGGCAAGGTCCTGCGCCGCTATTTCATCGCGGCGTGCAGGTGACCGCCGGCGTTGATGGCCTCTGCGCGCTGGACGCGTACAACGGGCGAACCATTTGGAAATTTAAACTGTCGGGCTTTATGAAGAATTACGACGGCATCCATCATGACGTGGGCGTGGGCGAAACGGGTAGCCCGTTTTGCCTTGGCGACAATTCGGTGTTCATCCGCACCGGCGAACGCTGCCTGCGGATTGATCTGTTCACCGGCAAACAACTCGCTGAATATCGCACGCCCGTGGCGGCCGCGGCCAAGCATCGGGCCTGGGGATTTCTGGCTCACCACGACGGCCGGCTGTACGGCGCGGTGGCCAATGCCGACCACACCATCAGCCCGCGCTATAGCAACCTCCCGCTGCGCAACGAATCGGTGCTGTTCTTTGAGCTCGATCCGGCCACTGGAAAAATTCTCTGGAAATATACACCACGCGAATCCATCCGCCACAACGCCATCGCCATCGCCGGCGCCACGGTTTACCTCATCGACCGCAAACTGCCGCTGGCCGATCGCGTCACCAACCCGCGCCGCGACGGCCGCGCGCGCGAACGGCTCAAACCCGGCGAACACACCGGCGGCACCTTAATCGCACTCAACGCGCGCACGGGCGATGAGCGGTGGCGATCGACCGAGAAAATTTGGGGCACGCAACTTTCCGTGAGCACGAAACACGACACGCTGCTGATGAGTTATCAGGGAATGCGCCACAAATTTTTCCGGTTGCCCAGCGAAGTGGGCGGCCAGTTGGCGGCGTTCAACACACGCACCGGCAAACGCCGCTGGGAACGCGAGGCGGATTACGAGAGCAAACCGATCATCAACGACCGCACACTGTTCGCCCAAGGCGGCTCGTGGGATTTGCTCGACGGCTCCACCAAGCCCTTTGCGCTGGATCGCTCCTACGGCTGCGGCCAGATTTCCGCCAGTAAAAACCTGATGCTGTTCCGCTCCGGCACGCTGGGCTACCTCGACCTCACTCGCGATGCCGGCACAGAAAACTTTGGCGGCATGCGCCCGGGCTGCTTCATCAACGCGATCCCCGCCGGCGGCCTCGTGCTCGCCCCCGATGGCTCCTCCAAATGCCGCTGCAGCTACCAAATGCGAGCCTGGTTCGCCCTCCGCGAAAAGCCCGCACCCAACAAATAACGCAGCACATCGTCTTTAGCATTCCGGTGCTGCTTTGAGATTTTCTTGGCCTCAAGGGAGCCTTGCGGTTATCAATCCCTGCGTGTTTGAATATTTGCGCGATCATTCTTTTCAGTATTACGGCTTCGACTGGGCGGCCATGGTTTTTTCATTCCTCTCCATTTACCTATTGGGGAACCGCAGTCGCACCGGCTTCATCATGGGGATCATCGCCAATTTTTTTGGTTCAGCTACGGACTGCTTACAGAAAGTGTCGCCAATATGTTATGTTCCGCGATCATCACCGTCCTTCAGGCACGCGGCTGGTACAACTGGAGCAAAAGCGAGGCCGAAGCTGAAGCGAACTCAGAACCCGCTGATGCGTGATAGCTCAACATTCGATGCAAACTCGCCTAGCTTCCGACCCCGTTCCGGATGAACCGGATCACCCAAACGCACTATGAACTCCCGCTCATTCCTCGCCGCGCTGGCCGCCGCCTTTGTTGTTTTTGTCTGGCAATCCATTTCGCATATGGCCCTGCCGTGGTTTCACGATTCGCTCAACAAATTTGAAAACGAAGCCGCGATGGTGGAGGCCTTCAAAGCCAACGCCAAAACCGACGGCATTTACTCGTTGCCCCAAGCCGACATGAAAGACAAAGCCGCCACCGAAGTGGCGATGAAACAAATGGAAGACGGCGTGTCCGTGTTCGTCGTCGTGAAACTCAATGGCCGTGGCGGCATGGCACAATCGCTGGTGCACCAGTTTATTTACAACCTCCTCGGCGCGTTATTCGTCACGTTTTTGCTCACCAAACTTTCGCACTCGGGCACGGGCTGTCGCGTGGGCGTCACGGTGTTTTTCTCACTGTTCGCCATCGCCACCGCCATTCTCCCCAACTGGTCGTGGTGGGCTTTCTCCAATTCCTTCACCGGCTTCGTGGTGTTCGATCATCTCGTGGGCTGGACGCTCGCCGGCTTCGTGCTCGCCAAGCTCGTGCCCAAGAATGACGAGACCGAACCGGCTCAAGAAGAATCCAAGTAAATCCGTGAAATCCGAGTCTTGCCTCCGAACCCATTGAGTGGTTCCATTGGCGCACACGTGAAACGCATTTCTCTTTTTCTCTTGGGGTTGCTTCTGCTGCCATCACTCTCCGCCGCACCCGCTGGCAAACGGCCGAACATTTTGTTTGTCTTCACCGACGACCACGCGGCGCATGCGATTAGCGCTTATGGTTCCAAGATTAATACCACGCCTCATATGGATCGTCTGGCCAAGGAGGGAATGCTTTTTGAAAAATGTTATGTGAGCAATTCCATTTGTGGGCCAAGCCGCGCGGTGATTCTCACCGGCAAATATAATCACCTCAACGGTTACTTTCGCAATGGCCTCACCTTTGATGGCTCGCAATTGACCTTTCCCAAACTGCTCGGCAAGGCCGGCTACGCGACGGCGATGATTGGCAAGTGGCATTTGAAAAGCACGCCCACAGGGTTTGACTACTTCGACGTGCTCGTCGGCCAGGGGCCGTATTACAATCCGCCGATGAAGACCACAGACGCGGACGGCAATGTCGTTACCGTCAAGCACACCGGTTATACGACCGACATCATCACCGACAAAGCGCTGGCGTGGCTCAAGAATGATCGCGATCAAAAGAAGCCATTTATGTTGATGTACCAACACAAAGCCCCGCATCGCAACTGGCAGCCGGGCCCCAAGTATTTGAACATGTTTGATGGCGAAACCATCCCCGAGCCGGAAACCTTGTGGGACGATTACGAAGGCCGCACTTCCGCTGCCCACAAACAAGCGATGACCATCGCGCGGCATCTCAGCGCGAACGACCTCAAGCTCAACGCCGGCCCCAACAACCTCAACGCCGCCCAAAAGAAAATTTGGGACGCCGCCTACGGCCCCAAAAACGAAGCCTTCCGCAAGGCCAATCTCCAAGGCAAAGAGTTGGTGAAATGGAAATACCAGCGATACATCAAAGATTACCTCCGCTGCGTGCAAAGCGTGGATGACAATCTCGGCCGAGTGCTCGATTATCTCGACGCCAGCGGCCTCGCCAAAAACACCATCGTCATTTACAGCAGCGACCAAGGCTGGTACCTCGGCGACCACGGTTGGTACGACAAACGCTGGATGTACGAGGAAAGCCTCGTGATGCCGTTGCTCGTCCGCTGGCCCGGCGTCGTCAAGCCCGGCAGCCGCAACACCGACATCGTTTCCAACCTGGACTTCGCCGAAACCTTCCTCGACATCGCCGGCGTAAAAATCCCTGCAGAAATGCAGGGCCACAGCATTCTACCGCTGCTCAAGGGCCGCACGCCGAAAGATTGGCGCACGCATTTTTATTATCACTACTACGAATTCCCCGGCGCGCACAGCGTCGCCCGCCACTACGGCGTCACCAACGGCCGACACAAACTCATTTACTTTTATCAAAACGACGAGTGGGAACTCTTCGACCTCGGCAAAGATCCCAACGAACTCACCAGCGTCTATGGAAACAGCGACTACAAAAAAGTGCAGTCCGACCTCCTCGCCCAACTCAAACGCCTCCGCGCCCAATACAAAGTCCCAGAGCAAGACCCCGTCCGCCCCCCGCGCAAACCGAGACCGAATCGCCCCAAGAAAAAATAATCCCCATCCATCAAGAATGATGAGGGACGACCCGGTGTTTCGGGTTAACGCGAAGGCGCAACAAACTCGATTTCTTTTTCCGCCATGTGCCGAGGCGCCGTAGTCGTCGTGGCGCGAATTTTCAGAGGCGCGTTGAACGGGCCGATGCGATCAGTCAACCGAACCTTCAGGTTGACCTTCGTTTCGTTCGGACCCAGCTCAACCGGTTCAACACTGATCCCTTTCACATGGGCAGGAAAAACTAACTCCACGCGCATCGCCTGCAATCGGACGATCGGTTCGCGTCGGATGACAACCGGGAGAGTGAATTCCGTGCCGGGCGTTGCAGCGAAGGAATCAACCTTAGTTTGCACCGCCACGAGGCCTTCGGCAGCCACACTGATAAGCTGATCATTTCGTTCACGGGAAGTGTAACTAACCTTGTGTTTCGTCCCGTCAAAATCGGTCAGCTCACCCACCAGCATCAAACACACCCTGCTCGTACGGCCAACCTCAATGCGAGCGGGAAATTGGACCGGAAAAGCAAATTGATCCGCGCCTTCGGAAATGGATATCACCCGATCAGTAACCCCTTGAAGATGGCGAATCTGCTTATCAGCCAGCCGTGCGGTGAGTGATCCGTTAAACCCGCCCCGATCAATTGAATACTTGCGATGAAACGTAGTGCCGCCGGGCAGGCCCGTGATGATGCGGTAAATGCCCTGATGCTTGAACGGCACGGTCGGCACAACCCCAAGCAAAAGCGGCCCCGTCCCGTCCGGCCCGATTGCGGTACGGGTGAATTCCTTTCCGTCCAACTTGCCAACCCCTTCGATTTTCAGTTGGTGCACGTCGATTGGAGTATTGGCGGGTGCGATAAACTCGAGATCAGATGCACTCACGCCCGCGGCAAAAATGAGGTTCCGGACAGCAACCTGTTTTGGCAGACCCGTGATGTTTAAACGAACTTCTCCCTTGAACCCGCCTGTACGGTTCAGTGCAACTTTGAATTTCGGCCTTCGTTTGGCATCCTCGGCTTTCAGCTTGCGTACCAACTGAACCGCCATGCGGTTTTCCGTGGTCAGCTCACGAATGCGACCAGCCGCCGTGCGGTCGGTTTGTTTCACCGCTTGCACCGCCTTCAACGCTTCGGCAATTTCGGCTATTCGCTTTTCCGTCGCTGCAATTTCATCGGCATTGGTTTCCAATCCGCCTTTGGGGTCGCGGGCCACGTTGTAGAACGAGGCCGGAAGGGTGACTGCAAAATTCGGTTGGTCAGCCCCGGCAAGAGTCAGTCGATACGCAAACCTCGGCCCGCCACGGGATGAAAACCGGTCGCGAATTCGGACGAGATAAGTGCCGTCTGAGGGAGCGGTAAATTCAAGGCGCGGATCAGGCTGCCCCTTGGATCGGTCATCATTGGTAGCTAGCTGCTTGCCGTTTGCATCGCTTAGCGTGAGCACGGCATCGAGCGGCGTGCCCAGTTGCGCCGCTGCCAGGTCGAGGAGGATTTTCTGTTTCGCCAAAAGTTGAACCTTCCAAATATCGGTTTCGCCCGGCTTTGAAATACGGCCGTTGAAAACGACCGGCAGAGTGACCGGGGCCGAGGCTGGTTCAACCTGCTCAGGAAAATCACCGATGGCAAAATTAATCATGCCCCGATTCTTAATGGAAACAGCATACAAATCACGTTGGTCATTCGGAAACGTGATTGACATTTTTTGTGGAGGCAAACCGGGACCGGTGATTTCCACGGACTCGGTAGTGCCACGACGTGCCCCCAGCGGAAAGTGATGCAGAATGTGCGGGCCACGTTTGAGGGTGAGGCGGTAAATGTGATTTTGCAGTCCCCAAAATTTTGCGTCGCGAATGTGCACCTCATAGCGACCGGCGCGTGGCACCTTGAA
>Ga0302135_10001557_pt1 | contig 13842 bp, 13 predicted proteins | sample CBN3_surface_MG_FD_203119 | JGI IMG/M metagenome (GOLD analysis project Ga0302135, IMG submission 203119) | Marine microbial communities from Western Arctic Ocean, Canada - CBN3_32.1 | ecosystem: Environmental > Aquatic > Marine > Oceanic | place: Canada: Western Arctic Ocean | collected...
CGCGTGATTTCGACCCGACTCGCAGGTATCCCGTCTACCAGGAGACCTACGCCGGTCCGGGCACGCAGAGCGTCCTGAATGCGTGGCGGCCCAATCAGTTGTTCCTGCAGCTCCTGGCACAGAACGGAGTGCTCGTCTGGGTACTCGACAATCGCAGCGCGAGCGGAAAGGGCGCCGAGTCGCGGTGGCCTGTGCACGGACGACTCGGGGAGTTGGAATTGCAGGATATCGAGGACGGCGTCACATGGCTGCGGGCGCAGCCGTACGTGGACGGCTCGCGCATCGTCCTGGGAGGCTGGAGCTACGGTGGTTTCATGACCGCCTATGCGTTGACGCACAGCACCAGCTTTGCGGCGGGTATCGTCGGTGCGCCTGTGACCGACTGGCGGAACTACGATTCTGTTTACACCGAGCGGTACATGAAGCTGCCGAAACATAACCCGGACGGATATGCTCGGACCGCGCCGACCCGGTCGGCGGCGCGGCTCCACGGTCGGGCGCTCCTGATTCACGGCTCGACAGACGACAACGTCCATCTGCAGAACACCGAACAGTTCGCCTACGAGCTTCAGCGTGCCGGCAAACCGTTCGAGATGATGGTGTACCCGAAGTCCGCCCACGGGGTGACCGAGCCGAGCCTTCGGAAGCACATGCACCAACTCATGTTCGACTTCGTCATGGGCGTTGTGGGATCGTCGTCACCGGCCGCCGTGCCGGTGGCCTTGCCTGAGCCATGAGTCTGTCCCTGCCCGAAGCCCTGAAGGGCACTCGAGTGTCATGGCGGCGGAATTGCAACCGCCGTGTGCCAAACTCGGATCAACCGAGGACATGGAGCTTGGCGCACGGTATTTCTACATCAGCAACCTGCCCGTTGGCTCCGGCTCCTCCACGCTGGCGGCCATCCTGGAACAGGAGGGTGTGACGGCGCGACCGGCGCCTCAGCAGTCATGATCAACTTCTTTCGCCTGGCGGCACGTGTGGTGGCTGCCCCGTTTCTGATGACACGGCATCTCGAGCGCCTTCGCCACACGACCGAGCAGCGGTTCGACCGTCTCGAGAAGGTGACCAGGCAGGCTCTGGCCGATCACGGGGCGCGGTTCGACCGTCTCGAGAAGGTGACCAGGCAGGCTCTGGCCGATCACGGGGCGCGGATCGACAAGCAAATTGGCCAACTGACGCGAACGCAGGTCCTCTACCGCCGGGTCGCTGGTGGCGTGTCCAGCGGCGGCCGCGTCCCGTTCAACCGGGAGTTGCCGCCAGAGTTGCCGCCGGTTGAGGTGAGCGTCGTCGACGATCCAGGAACTAACTGTCCCCCGGGACCGGTGCTCAGCCTTCGCGCGTGCCCCATCTGCGGCGATGAGCACCACACGCCGGTGTGCCGGTTCAACAAGATGATCACCATGCGGCGGATGCCGGACAAGGCCGCGGCGCATTACGCCTATTCGCTCTGCCACGGGTGCGGCGTCGTCTATGCTTCTCTCCGCCCGGCGGGCCCACGGTTTACTTGGCTGCTCGAGCATTTCGAGGAATCGCTTGGCCGGGCCGAAGCTGGGACCAGGCGGGCCGGCAAGGTCGTCTTGAATTCCTACGCACTCGACGACGACGGGCGGGCACGCTTGCGGGCGCTGGCATCCAAGGGCGTGTTCGTGTCCGAACACGAAGGCGGAAATTCACGGGATCACCTTCCTCACCTCATGAGCGACCGGATGGCCAACAGCCGGCACATCGAAACCATCGGCTCGCTGCTCGACCTCAAGGCCCCTCGTGTGCTCGAGATTCGATCTCGGCTCGGTTCGATTCTCGCCGGGCTGCGCCGGCTGTACGACGCGGAGACCTTCGCCATCCCGATGTTTCCGAGCCAGCGATTCTTGATCCAGGAGGTGTACGGCATCCCTGCGGAGGCGCGCCTCGACTTCGATCACTTCACGATCCCGTACGAGCCGCCCTTCGATCTCGTTGTTTCGAATCACATGTTGACGCACGCGGTCAGACCGAAAGAGTTCCTCGAGACGGTACGGAACGCACTAGTTCCGGGCGGACATCTGTACCTCTACAACGAGCCGCTGGAGCAGGAGTTCCTCCGGAACGAGAAGTCGATGTTCAACACGCTGAACGCGTTTCATCTACAGGCGTTCAACCGCGAGAGTTTCGTGCGTGCGCTGAACGCGAACGGCTTCGAGGTCATCTATCTCGGAACGGAGGACCTGAACCTCGTGTGCTTGGCTCGCCGCGCCGAGGGACCGGTCAGCTGGACTCCCATGGCTGAACTCGAGCGCGCCTCTCGCTGGCGCGCCTACCGGACCGCTGAACAACTGTCGATCTTGCGGCTGCCCGAGTACGCCCGCCCGCGTTTCGCCGACCGCTGGAGCGGGGCAATTAAGTATGGTCTCGAGAGAGGATTCGTCTCTGCCGACGAGCGGGGTCGCCTGAGACTGATGTTGCGGCCGGCGGTCCTCAGGGCCAACTCAGCCGACCAGGCGGGCGACTAGCAGTATCGCCTGTCCGGCCACTGTCACGTCGGTCAATAGCTCAGGCGCCGGCGATGAAGGTCCTGCAATATGCGTCATGCTGTACATGCGAAGGGCCGGCGTGAGCCGGCCCTTCGCATGTCGACGTTCGGCGTCTGCGCGGGGAGTCCTCCCCGCCCGCGACGCCAAGCCTTGCCGCTAGTAGCTGAATGTTCCGAAGAAGGCCGACTTCTTGTTCGGGTCGCTCCACTTCGTTCCGAGGGAGTTGCCCTTGAACATGTTCTGCTCCGTCTGGCCAAGCGTCCCGTCGCTGATCGACGACAGCGGCTCGAACCATTGCATGGCACCGCAACTCGGGTCGTGCTCCATTCGCTTGTTCACGTCGAGCGTTGCCGGGCCGGCCGACACCCGGATCGTCTCCTGATCCTCGGTGAACTGGATGGGCGTGCGGGTCACCTGCACCACCGTGCTCACGACTCCCTTTGACAGACTATTCGCCATCGCGACGAGAGCCATTCGCTGGGCAGGGCTGGCGCGCTGGTCGACGTAGACGGCGGACTTGGTGGTGGCCTGCGCGCCGCCGAGCTCCTGGATGCCAAGGTTCCGGTCGCCGGCCACCGCGGCTACGACCGCGAGGCCGTCGAGGGTTACGCCGTTGTAACTGCCCTGATCGACTTTCCACGCCAGAACGGCCTGTCGCCCGGCAGTGCCCGCTTCGCTGTTCATGATGCACCCGCCCGCGAAGACTTCGGCGGTCCGGGCTTCTGCGTAGGTTCCGGTGCCTGCATTGTTACCACCCGCGACGAGTGGCGCGGCGCCAAGTCCAACCAACGCTACGAAAACAATCAGTTTCTTCATGTAAGCAACCTCAATGCTTAAGTGTACGTTCTCTCAGTGCTTGCAGCAGCCGCGGCCGAGCACGCAGCAGTCCGGCCTGACCGGGTGGCCATCGGGACCGAACGCACTCGTCGTTTCCGCGCACCAGTAGGAGGCCGATTCGTAGGAATCGTAGAACTTGAGGGCCTCGGCGTTCGGCACGGACATCACGTACATGGCCTTGTGCCGGATGTGATCGCAGTGGACTCCCGGTACGACGTTTGGTGAGTCTGGATGGTGCATCGCTGTTGTCCCCAAAGATACCGGGCCTCAGGCCCGGTGCTACACCGCCGTGAGACCGGCTGCCTGCAAGATTGCCCGCTTCACCGCAGTCTTTGTGATCTCCACCTTGTAGGCATTGCCGCTGAGTGCACGGGCTCCCTCGACCGCAGCCGCGGCAGCCGCGGAGGCCGTCTGCGCGGTGAGCGGCTTGCCGGCAAGTGCGCGCTCGGCGTTCTTCGAGCGCCACGGGATCGGGGCGACGGCACCTAAGACCACACGCGCCGACTCGACTGACGCCCCGTTCATGACCAGCACGACTGTCGCGAAGGCCATCGGCCAGTCGCGCGACTCCTTGAAACGCACCTCGTAGTGGCCGCTCTTGACGGCCCCTGGCGCCGGCAGGATGACGTGGGTCAGCAGTTCGTCGTCGCCGAGCACGTTTTCTTTTTGCACTGTCTGCATCGTGGGCAGTGTGAAGTAGTCCGCCGCTGGCACTTCGCGCTCACCGTCTGGCCCCACCACGCGGAAGCTGGCGCCATAGGCCACGAAGGGCACCGCGAGGCTCGACGGATGAACGATCTTGCTCGGCCCGTCATTGCCGAAGATGGAGTGATACTGGTTCTCGCCGTCCACCGCGAAGCAACGGTTGCCGCCCTTCTTGAAGCAGACGAACTCCTCCTGGCGGAAGTACCAGCACCGCGGGCGCTGGTTGAGATTGCCGCCAACCGTCCCCTGATGTCGGATCTGCGGTGAACCCACCTTCCCGGCCGCGGTTGCGACCGCAGGATACAGCTGCGTCACACGAGGGTCGCTAGCGAGATCGACCAACTTCACGGCGGCACCTATTCGGAGCCCACCGTCGGAGGTTGGGGTGACGAGTCCGTTGAGCGCGGATTTCACGTTCACCAGGCGATCCGGCTGGTCCAGGTAGTCCTTCATCCGCGCCAGCAGGTCCTGGCCGCCACCGATCGGCCGCACGATGCCGCCCGCCTTCAGCGCGGCAAGCGCCTCCTGCTCGTTCGCGGGATTGACGTAGGCGAAGGCCTTCATGCGCTTGTCCCTCCCATGCCGGCCTGTGCCAGTGCCTCAAGTACCCGATGCGGGTGTAGCGGCAGACTCCGAATCGTGGCGCCCGTGGCGTTACGCACCGCGTTGGTGATGGCCGACGCGGTCGGCACCGTAGGCGGTTCGCCGATACCGATGACGCCGCGCGCGGGCTGGTCCATCAGCATCACCTCCACCTGCGGGACGTCCGACATGCTCGCGAGCAGGTACTGCTCCATATTCGGGTTCACCATTTGCCCGGTGTTACGGTCGAGCAGGCGATCCTCGAAGAGCGCGTAGTTGATCGAACTGATGACGCCTCCGTAGACTTGACTCTCGGCTGTCAACCTGTCGATGACCAGCCCACAGTCCTGGAGCGCGAGCACCCGGAGCACCTTGACGATGCCCGTTTCGATGTCCACCTGTACCTCGGCGAACTGCACGCCGGACGAGTTGACGCTCGAGAGACCCGGTTCCCATTTGCCGTCCACCGAGATCGGCTCCGCGCCAAGTAGCTTGCACGCAGCCTTCCAGGTGAGGGCCTTCGAGGGATCATTGTTCGCGAAGATCCGACCGTCGCTGGCCACGAGCGTTGACGGATCAACGCCGAGTGTGGGCGCCACGCGCGCGAACAGCGCGTCGCGTGCAAGTCCTGAGGCGATGCGGATCGCAGGGGCGATGCCGGCCGTGGCCGTGCTGCCGCCCGAGACGCCGGCGAAGGGGAGATTCGTATCGCCGATCTCACCCCTGATCGCGTTGACGGGAAGGCCCAGCATGTCTGCCGCGATGATTGGCAGGAGGGTCCGCGTGCCCGTGCCGAGATCCTGTGTTCCGCACTTCACCACGACGGAACCGTCGGCCATGATGTCGACGTGCGCGTTGCCTGACCGGCCGCCGCCGCCCCATTGGTTCGCCGATAGACCCATGCCTGTCTTGATCGGCCCGGGGGTCGTGTCTCCGGTCGGGTGGCGCTTGTCCCAACCGAACCGTTGGGCGCCGATGCGGTAGTACTCCCCCCACATTGCGTTGGACGCCTGTGGCGGGAGGTTCTTGAGCCGGAACGCCAGCGGGTCCATCTTGACGAGGTCCGCGAGCTCGTCCATCAAGACCTCGGTCGCAAAGCATCCCTGAGGGTGCCCCGGCGCGCGCATCGGGCGCTGGTTGCCTGCGTTGATGAAGACGTCGGTATGGCTGCGGCGCCGATTCGGAAATTGATAAATATAGGGCAGGGGGAAGCCTGCGCCCTGGCCCGCCCCACCGGACCCCCACGTCGTGCCATCGAACGCGGTGAGCTGGCCATCCGCAGATACGCCTGCCCGGATCTTCGAGAACGCCGATGGGCGGTTGCCGCTGTCAAGGTGCTCTTCCTTGCGGTCGAGCATCATCCTGACCGGCACGCCTGCATCCTTCGCTAGTCGCGCCGCCAGCACAACGGGGGCGTCAGCCGCAACCTTGCTTCCAAAACCGCCGCCCATGTACTCGCAGATGACCCGCACGTTCGATTCCGGAACCATGAGCGCCCGGGCCAATTGCTGGCGGGTGGCGTGCACACCTTGCGTGGAGACCCAGGCAGTGAGATTGTCTCCGTTCCATTCGCAGACGGCGCCGTGAGTTTCGAGGCACACGTGGGTGATGACCTGCGTCGAGTAGGTGGCTTCGAGCACATGCGCTGCGTTTTTGAAGCCGACATCAAGGTCGCCGACCTCCTGTAACCGACCGGCCCTGGTGTTGCCAGATGCGAATACTTGTGTCGCGTCCGCCGCCATGGATTTCGCCTCGCGGGAGAAGTGCGGCAGGACCTCGTAGCGAACCTCGGCTAGGCGAGCGGCGTCGAGGGCACGCTCCTCGGTGTCGGCGGCCACGGCGGCCACCACGTCACCGTGATACATTGCCTCGCTGCCAGGGTCCTTCCAGATCACCGCGGCCTTGACGCCGGGCGCACGCTGGGCCGCCGAGAGATCGATGGATACGATCTTGGCGTGCGGGTGCGGCGAGCGGACCGCTCGGCCGTAAAGCATTCCGGGGCGAAGAATGTCGTAGGTGTACTTCGCTGCGCCAGATGTCTTCAGCGGACCATCGACCCGTCGCACCGAGGTGCTTAGGGGCGAGTTCGTTCCAGGAACCGTCCAGGCGTATTTCACCGCCGCCTCGGTTGACTCGGTGGGCACGGGTGGGCGCTGTGGAATCCGGTTAGCCACGGTTCACCTCGCTCTCGACGATCTCGCCCGGCGTGTCGCTCGATGCCACGGCCTGGGGCCGGCCAGCCAGCATGGCGGCCTCCAGCACACGGTTGAATGTGCCGCACCTGCAGACGTTGCCGTCGAGTTCTCTTCGAGCCTGAGCTTCCGTTGGATGGGGAAACTTTTCGAGCAGCGCAACGGTGGCGACGACGAATCCAGGGGTGCAAAACCCGCACATCATCCCGTCGGTCGCACAAAAGGCCTCCTGCACCGGGTGCAGGGTGGTACTCGTTCCGAGCCCATCCACCGTGCGCACCTGTTTTCCCTGCGTCTCGATGGCCAGGGTCGAACATGAGTACACGGTGCGACCGTCCACGATCATCGTACAGGCGCCGCAGGTGCCCCGGTCGCACACTCGTTTGTTGCCCGTCATGCCGACTCGCACGCGGACCGCATCGAGCAGAGTGACTCGCGGTTCGATGTTCAGGTTGTGGACCCGGCCGTTGACCAGGAGCCGGACCGGTGTCTCGCCAGGCCCGAATGCGGTGGGGCCAGCAGTTTGGGCCTCTGCTTCGGCCGCGCCAAGCACGCCTGTGGCCAGCGACGTTGCGCCTACCGTCTTGAAAAAGTCGCGCCGGGATACCGTGCCGCCCGGGCTGTCCGTTTGCGCCATCCGGTGCCTCGTCAATTAGTGAAAATAGCGTTCATACTACACCCAAGTGATGAGTCGGGTGGCAACGGTTGTGTTCGTCACCGGCCTGGTCTGGCAAGCTGCCGCAGCGGATGTCGAACTGGACCGAAGGGCCCTCGAAGAGGCGTTGGCAATTGGCCAGTCGCGCATCGAGGGAGTCCGAACTCGGTTCCACGAGCCCTACCGTGTCACCGTTGGTGCTCCCCCGGTCGATTACCTCGACGTCGTTACGCCGTTCAGGGCCGTGGTGCTCGCGGCCCAGGCACGAGCGCGAGCGGGGGACCGCCAGTTCGGCCTACGACAGGCCCGGGAAACGTACGCCCAGACGTCCGATGAAACTGTTGTGTACATTGAACTTACATTCCACCCGCAAAATACGTTTATCGGGATCCCAGACTATGGAATCACATTGGAAGGAGGCTCCGCCACCTTCGAGCCGGTGTCAATCGGCCGGATTCCACGGTTTGGGCCTCGGGTTGGAGGCTACCCCTTCCCGTCTACTTCCTTGGACGGTGCGGTCGTCCTGCCCGGGGGTAGCCAACCGTTGACTGGTGGGACGCTGGTCTATCGGCTTCCCGTGGCAAGGATGGATCCGCAGGGCCGATACGACCTCGTCGTTCTGGATCGGGCCCGGCAACTGGCCCGAGTCTCACTGGATCTGGGCCGGCTTCGCTAGCAGGGACGGGATACAGATTCCCTGGAACCGCACGACGGCGCTTGTGCCCGCGATCACGCGTCCGGGAGCTGGGCCGGTTCGCGGCCGAGGATCTCGACGAGTTCGAGCAGATCGCCGTGCGTCCTCTGAGCACTGAACAGGATGGCGCGGCGCTCTTGTAGCGTCGGCACGGCCCAATCTTCGTTTTCGAAACGGACGCGTCCGGTCTCGTCAAACTCGACGAGGACGGCGTCCATCGTTTCCACATACAGCCGCACGGTTACTAGAATCCTACCGCCGTGGCCGCGCGCGCCGTGTCTTCGAAGGCGAGGACGAGGGCCATGCTGCCCTGCGCGTCGAGCGATGACGCGTGCGCGTATTCCATGAGGTCGGCGCCCGCCGCGGTTGTTAGCAACGGGACAATGGATTGGGGAGCCATCGCGGTGCAAAGCACGTCCCGGGCGTCCGCATGGACATGGTGTTTCGAGAGCACGCTGGTGGCGCGCCTGAGCTGTTGGGCAGACGGAGGCGAAACTCCGTTCGGATAAGCATGGCCGATGGTATCGGTAAAGGGCGGCCGCCGGTCGCCCTCTTCCGATGTCACGCTAGGACCCTACGTCAGGACTCGGATGACGACGCGACGGTTCTGTGCCCGCCCTTCCCGGTTCGTATTCGGCGCCACCGGTTTGTCGGCACCGTAGCTGATGACGCTCATCCGATGAAGCGGCACCTGGTGTTGCTCGTAGATGTACCGCTTGACGGCTTCAGCCCGCTCGAGTCCAAGCCGGGCGTTGCCCTCTTTCGAGCCGACGCTGTCGGTATGGCCTTCGATCTCGATGAACACCGATTTCGGGTCGGCCTTGAGCTTGCCCACCACGGCGTCGATACTCGCCTTCATCTCGTCAGGCAGGTCCTTCTTTCCGAAACCGAAGTTCCCTCGATTCTCGCTTAGCGTTACCTCGAGCATCAGGCGTCGAGCCGCTGCTTCAACTGCGGCGACCCGGCCGTCCACCGCAACAGCCTTGGCATTTGCCTCCCGAGCAGCCGCCGCGGCGGCCGAGGCGGCCGTGCCCGCATCCGCGGCCGAACGACTGGCGGCCTCCGCTTTCGCGTCGACCACTCCGATGCGTGCTTCATTGGCCCCGGTGCGTGTCTGTGTCTCCTCGACGGTCCTGCCCATCGTCTCGATTTTCGAGTTCACCTCGCCCACTGACGTGCGTACGAGGTTCTTGGTGGCGCAAGCTGGCGCCAGTGCAATCGAGGCCAGTAGCGCGGTCGTGAATAAGACTTTTCGCATCGTATGTTCCTCCTGTAGTTCAGTTCTCGCAGCCCCTGATCGCAGTTGGCTGCAGGCTCGATGTGCGATCCCGGCCCCGCGGACCGTCGCCAACTGCTAGGGCTCCGGACGCGCCGGGCTCGTGAAGTAGCCGCTTCTGGCGCGTACGCTGAGGTCCTTCTTTTCCGTCCGGATCTCGATTGGATGCCAGCCCGGCTGCGAGCTCGGCTCGAACGTGATCAGATACTGATGGCGCAGTTCCTCCATGAGCGCGTGCAGCGCGGCCGACACCTCGGCACGCTCGCTGACGATCGCCATGTCTCCACCTGTCCATCTCGCGAGGTCGGCCAGCGTTGCTGCCTCAGTCGTCACGCCTCCTGCCGTCACGGCAAGCCGGCGTGCCGGGTTGTCAACCGGATTTGCCACCACGACCAAGTACACGGGCACGTCGATCGCGCTGGCTGCGCCAGACACCTGGGCCGCCGTGAGGCGGCTGCCTGTATCCACCCCGTCGGTGATCACGAGCACCGCGCGGTGGTGGCTGGCCCTCTTGCTGGCACGACGCGCGGTCAGTTCGATTGCGTCGAACAGCGACGTCTGGCCCCACGGCCGACCCGCAAGGTCCAATGCAGCGATTTGCTGCAGGTCGCTCGTGAAGGCGCGGACCTCCAGCAGCTCGGTGTCGAAAGTGAAAAGCGCCGCCTCGTCTCGCGTGCTTTGCAGGTGCGAGATCGCCTGCGACACGGCCTCGCGGGCCCGCTCCATGTTGCCCCCGACCGCCATGCTGCCGCTGATGTCGAGAAGCACCGCGAGGCTGACCGCTGACTCACCTGGGTAGAAGTCGCGGACTTCCCTGGGGGCTCCGTCCTCGAATACCAAAAAGTCGCCGCGCGTAAGAGTCGTGACGACGCGGCCGCCGCGATCGTGGACCGTCACGCTCACTGCCACCGCCTCGACGCTTGAACGGAACAACGGCTGCCCGACGCCGAGCGCGCGCGATGTGCGTGCGCCGGCCGCCGGCGTCGCGCTGCCAGGGCCCGCAAGACTCGCGAGGAGACTTACCGTGACCACGATGCCGTTCACCATCACGATCCGAAACGTCTTCAAGGTGCTTGCCAGGTGCATAACTTCCATTCTTGGCAATGGGTTGGGAGATTTCTCGACGACTGAGGGTACCCGGAGCGCGTCGCCAGCGTGTAAATCTCACATGATCGTCAGCGGCGATTCATGTAGAACAGCCACGGTTCGGTTCGTGGCCATCGGGATCTCGGGGCTAAGATCAGGGAATGTCGACTAGGAACGCCGCAGAAATCCGTCCCGCCGAAAGTGTCAGCCGGTTCTCGTACGCCATTCGAAACATTGTGGCCGAAGCGCATGCCGTTGAGGCGCAGGGAAAGACGGTCCGCTACTTGAACATCGGCAATCCCGTTGCGTTTGGCTTCAACACGCCGATGCACCTCATCGAGGCAGTCGAGCGCGCCATGCGCGATGGCTACAACGGCTACCTTCCGTCGGAAGGTATTGTCGCCGGCCGGGAGGCCGTTGCAGATGACTACGCGGCCCGCGGTGTGCCCGTTTCTCCGGATAGGGTCGTACTGACCACGGGCACGTCCGAGGGAATCGACTTTGCGCTAACCGCGATCGTCGACGAGGGGGATGAGGTCCTTGTGCCGTGTCCGACCTATCCCCTCTACACCGCTGTGTTGGCTAGGATCGGCGCCCAACCCCGCCTTTACAGGACGCTCCCGGGCACCGGCTGGTTGCCCGACCTCGACCACTTGCGCAGCCTTGTGTCGCCACGGACGCGTGTATTGGTGGTGATCGACCCCAACAATCCAACAGGCGCAATTTACCCCCCGGCCGTCAGGCGTCAGCTCATCGACTTCGCCGAAGCCCATGGCCTTGTCATCTTGGCCGACGAGGTGTACGGAGATCTGGGCTTCGAGGGCTCGGTGCCGCTTCTCGGAACCCTGGACGCCGATGCGCCGATCATTTCCCTCTCCAGTTTATCGAAGGCCTATCTCGCGCCAGGGTGGCGCACCGGCTGGATGGTGGTGGGTGCCACTCCTAGGCTCAACTCGGTGCTCGCCGCGGTTAAGAAGCTGGCGGACGGCCGTCTGTGCAGCCCCGGTCCCATGCAATACGCCGTCGTGGCGGCACTACGGGGCGACCGTTCGCATCAGGCGTCGTTTCAGCGCGAACTTCAGCTGCGGGCGCGGCTCACCACGGATCGGTTGAACGCCATACCCGGAGTCCACTGCGTGATGCCGAAGGCTGCCTTTTATGCCATGCCATCGGTCAAACTGCCCCCTGGGCGCACCGACGAAGACTTCGTGCTCTCACTGCTGCGCGAGACGGGAGTACTCTGCGTCCATGGGTCCGGCTTCGGTACCGCTCCCGAGGACGGATTCTTTCGCGTGGTGTTCCTAGCCGGCCTCGAGGAGCTCTCGCTGATTTACGACGACATCGCGGCGTTCACACGCGAGTACTTGCGGACATCCTGAGACCGGGCGGCCTGCATCGCCTCGAAGTCGACTCGTCGCGATAGTTCGCGGCGCGAAACCTGGAAAATCGTTTCTGAGGACCTGACGCTGACGCTCGCCGAGGGCACGGCATTCGTCGTGGACAGCGGGCGTGGCACCATGGGACTCGCGTTGATCGGCTGCGGACGGCTCCGGCTCTCTCCCGGTCCACAAACCGAGCGCAATCAGCTCATTCTGTTTGCGAGCTCCGAAGCTTTCTCGGCGGCATTCGACGTGGCGGTGGTGAAGGTGAACCCGGAGGACTCAAAACCCTGTGGGGTTAACGCCCTGTGCGGGTTCGATCCCCGCCCTCGGTGCCATTCTTTTAATGAGTTACAGCAGGTGAGATTCTAGTGACGGCTCTTGCGTGAAATTTCCAGAACAACCTTGTCTGTAGGCTTTGCTTGGCTCATGAGGGCCTTATCCCTTGGCGGCCAAGTCTCTCTTATCGCACGCGGTCAATTGGTCACATCGGCTTGAACTCGCACATTCACCAACGTCCCTTATCGCGACACGCGAAAAATCATGTCGCGATGGACCGCACCTTGTGATCTCCCGAACCAGAAGCGTGCCAATCCGTCACTTCCCACTGGCAACTGAGTTTCTTTCCATTCGCCCATGTCTCCACGTACGGTCAGTGACGTACGAGGAACATTGTCGCCGGCCGCGGTCACGCCATGACCAAACATCATGTTGGTACTTCCCTGATAGCCAATGATGCCGGTTCGACGATTCCGTGTGACCGCCAACGCGCAGACCATCCCGCTCAGCGTGATCATTTCCCCAGGCTGGCCAGGGACTGCAAAATAACGCTGTTCTCTGAAGAGGTGGTCCACGAACGAATACGTGCCCAGCTCCAGCACTTCACTTTCCGACGCCGAGTCTCCACCTCGCACACGAAGCACATTTCGTGGAAATTGGTTTAGTGGATCACGTTGCAGTATGAATTCGGAAGTGGACCGAACCGCGGTATTAATTCCGACCAAGAGTTCGCTGGCAGTCGGGGCGTTGAAAAACGTGCCTCCGCCTGCGGACGCAAGTGCGGTCAACGTCTCCGCTTCTTCGGCTGTCACACCGAGGCCAACGGTGTGCAGGACAACGTTCAACCCAGAGGCCCGAAATTCACTCGCAACCGCAACGGGATCTCCGCCACACGACTCCACGCCATCACTTACAAGCAGGATTGTTCCGGTTCCCCCTGCCTCCCGCAGATCGGCAGCGGCCTCTTGTAAACTTCTCGCAATCGGCGTCTGCCCACGTGGCACTAATTCATTGACGATATCGACAATGGTCGCCCCGTTCCCTGGCCTGGGTGGTAGCAATTGCTCCGTATCCGCGCATCCCGCTTCTTTGTCTTCGACGCTAACGCGGTGCCCATAGGCACGGAGTCCCACGGCTACGGTTGGTGGCAAATCGCTCATAGCTTCTTGCAGGGCCTCTCGAGCCAATTCAACCTTCGCGTGACCGTTAATCTGACCCCACATGCTATTTGACACATCGATGATGACATCCAACCAATTTGCCGACCCGGTCGCTAACGGGGTCTCTACGGTTGCCATGAGATTGCCTGGAATATCAGAGACCACGCTATTCGTGGCTAAACCAAAACTCGTCTCATCAAACGCCCGGGTATACGTCCCGCCCGTCACTAGTGCAATGCCTGCCAATTGATGTGAAACTCGTTCGCCTAAACTAATAGTGTGGATTGGCACATCGCTGGCTTCTGCGCGAGCGACTCCAACAGGATCCTCTCCGCAGGTTTCTTCGCCATCACCGATCAGGAGAATTTCTTTCCTAACGGCATCTACCTCACGCAGACTCTTTAGGGCTTCCCGCATGGAGTACACCAGCGGTGTTGCCCCATCCCATCGCACAGTCGCAAGTGCAGTCTCCCATGTGGAACGATCG
>Ga0302135_10001558_pt1 | contig 13841 bp, 13 predicted proteins | sample CBN3_surface_MG_FD_203119 | JGI IMG/M metagenome (GOLD analysis project Ga0302135, IMG submission 203119) | Marine microbial communities from Western Arctic Ocean, Canada - CBN3_32.1 | ecosystem: Environmental > Aquatic > Marine > Oceanic | place: Canada: Western Arctic Ocean | collected...
CCAACCGGCACAAGCAGCATTGAGCATGCCGCCATCGCTAATGGGACACAGCACGGATTGCACTGATAGTAACAATTGGATGCAAGGGCATAACAATGATCTCTATCGGATACGAAATATCAAAAAAACTTAATTTCCGTCCATAATTTGACTGTATAAAATCACATCGGACGTATATTTGGTGCCCCTGGCCGGACTCGAACCAGCACGCCGTTACCGGCAACAGATTTTGAGTCTGCCGCGTCTACCAATTCCGCCACAGGGGCACATCTCACTGCTGCATATAAATGCATTCCATGAGTAGTGCCGGATCATATCGGCACGCGCCAGTGGGTCAACTACTCTAACGAACAAAAACCCGGTACAAACATCTTCCCCACATCACCAATCGGCACCTAAGCATACCTATGAACCAACATCATGGGGGCCCTAAACCTCGTGGAGATAACAAATGCGCACAGCTGATCAAGCTTTACAGGGCATTTACCCCTTCTTCTCCGGTTCGGATACGCACAACCGCCTCGACATCCCAAACGAAGATTTTACCATCTCCGATTTTACCGGTCTTGGCTGCGTCCGTCACAGCTTCAACTACCTGATCCGCCAAACCGTCATCCACAACGATCTCGATTTTTACCTTCGGCAGGTAGTTGATCTGATATTCTGAACCTCGATAGATTTCAGTATGGCCCTTTTGCCTGCCATATCCACGGACTTCACTCACCGTCATACCATGCACATCCAGCTTGGACAGCGCTTCACGCGCATTATCCAGACGATGGGGCTGAATGATAGCTGTAATAATTTTCATATTGGACACCCCTAAAATTCGTCTAGAGCTTGTAGCCTGTTTCACCATGGGCTGTGTAATCAAGCCCTTCCACTTCATGATCTTCATCTACCCTGAGGCCTACCGTTGCCTGAACAATCTTGACCAGGATATAGGTTGCGATAACCGAATAGACCACTGTTGCTCCGACGCCGGTAAATTGAATCATTAACTGATCCATCGCGCCAACACCCTCGGCCAGACCAATACCACCAAGTATCGGCAAGGCGAGGAACGCAGTGAGCAATGTCCCGGTCGCTCCGCCAATTCCATGAACAGCTAGAACGTCGAGCGAATCGTCAACACGGAAAGTGCGCTTTACGATATCCACGGCAATATAGCAGACCACGCCGCCGGTTAACCCCAGAATGAGGCCGCCAAGCGGACCTATAAAGCCAGATGCTGGCGTCACAGTCGCAAGGCCAGCGATCGTGCCTGTCACCAAACCAATCAGGCTTGGCTTACCAAATCGTACATACTCAATTACCAGCCAAACGAGAGATGCCGTTGCGGCAGAAATATGAGTCACCAGCATCGCCATGCCCGCGTCACTTCCCGCAGAAAGAGCGCTACCGGCATTAAAACCAAACCATCCGACCCACAACATGGCTGCGCCAACCATTACCATCCATGGTGCATGCGGCGGTTCAACCTGGCTAGGGAAGCCTTTTCTAACACCAAGAACCGAAGCAACGACGACAGCTGAAACGCCCGCCGTAATATGGACAACAATGCCACCGGCAAAATCCATCACGCCCATTTCGGCGAGCCATCCACCACCCCATACCCAGTGAGCAACCGGCGCATAAACCACAAGCAGCCAGAGCATAGAGAATAAAAGCATAGCGTTAAACTTAATCCGCTCCACATAAGCCCCAACCATGAGTGCCGGAGTGATGATAGCAAATGTCATCTGGAATGAGAAAAATACCGACTCTGGTATGGTACCTGATACCGCATCGCGCTCGACACCAAAAAAGGCTTTGCCAAGACCGCCAATCAGTCCAGATCCTTCATCGAATGCCAGAGAATAGCCGCATACCAACCAAAGAACCGAAGCCGCACAGCAAATTGCCGAACAATGCATCAGAACCGACAGAATGTTTTTGGATCTAACAAGACCTGCATAAAATAGAGCTAGGCCAGGCATGGTCATTAGTAAGACCAGTGCCGTTGCCGTTAAAACCCAGGCTGTATCCCCCGTATCGATCATCTTACTTCCCCACTTTTTATTTACACACACATTCTGGCGCATTTTTAGGCAGTTTTCAAGATGCTTTCTATATGTGCTAACACATTGCGCTATCTCTACCACCGCTCACGCCGGATAAATACCAAGCACGGCATTGCTAACTCGGGTATTGTACATGATAAAAATAGTTCATTTTACCAACCGCAGATGTTGCCTCGCCCTAACGGGCAAATCATAGGTGACGCCACCGACATATCTCGTTATCTAAGGACCATGCTACAAGCTATTTATGATTGGACATTAGCGCTTGCTACCCATCGCCATGCGAAATGGGCGCTCGCCAGCGTTTCTTTTGCGGAAAGTTCGTTCTTTCCCATTCCGCCCGATATCATGCTGATCCCGATGATACTGGCCGAACGCGCTAAAGCCTGGACTTTGGCATTTATCTCGACTTTTAGTTCAACCTTCGGCGGCCTTGCCGGTTATGCCATCGGACTGTTTTTATTCGATACAGTTGGCGGCGCTATTCTGTCTACCTATGGTCTTCACGATGCATTCTCCAACCTGACTAGGCAATATCATGAGTATGGAGCATGGATCGTTTTTATTGCCGGTATCACGCCCATTCCGTATAAGCTAATCACTATCACCAGCGGCGCGGTCTCACTCGACATCGCGGTCTTCATGGTGGCCAGCCTGCTTTCGCGTGGGTTGCGATTTTTTGCTATTGCCGGTCTGCTCTATTGGCTCGGGCCAACTGTTCGCAGTTTTATCGAGCGCCGGCTGACACTGGTATTTATGATCTTCATCATAAGTCTTGTCGGCGGATTTTTGATTATTAAATATGTTATTTAGCTTGACAACCCAGCCCCCGTCATCACCAACACCCAAACGCAATCAAATAAGTATCTCATGGTTGAAATAACCCCACGGTGCTCTGCCGGTATTGCAGCATTTGCGAGCATTGTTACCATCGCCAGCGTTTGGGGATTTGAGCTCATTGGCGGTCTTGCGCCTTGCCAGCTCTGTCTTGAACAACGCTGGCCCCACTACATTACCATTCTCCTTGGCCTGTTGGCCTACGTTCTTATTTCGCGAAATCAGATCAAGTTAGCCGCCTTGGCACTAGGCATAATTGCACTTATCATGATCTACAGCACCGGGATTGCCATCTATCATGCTGGCGTTGAATGGACGTTCTGGCCGGGGCCGGCAACCTGCAGCGGTGGCGATAATCTTTCCACAAGCGCCGCATCCCTCTTGCACAGCTTGAATGAAATACAAATTCCAAATTGCAAGGACGCCGCCTGGCGTCTGCTTGGAATTTCACTGGCTGGGTACAACGTCATCATATCTGTGCTTCTCTTTATAGTCACCGCACTAGGGTGTCGCGCCAGCTTGTCAATAAATACAAACGATAAAAACAACTAGCCCCACCCAGCGCGACCGCACCGTCCGCAACACAATGCTGCACAACGTTAGATGATTAAGGTAATGAAGTTGTAGCCGGCACCACAGGAACTATACTAACAAACACTTTACGGATTGAGCCCCTCATCCCAGTAAATATAATCCTGCCAGCTTTCATGAAGGAAGTTCGGTGAGCCCATACGGCCGGTTAGATAAAGGTCACGGACTGTAGGCCGTCGAGACTTTTTTACCCCGCAGTACTTTGTGCAAATCTATCGGCCAGAAACGCCCCTCCCATGTCGATTGATGGCCCATCAATTCCATGACCTACACCTGAGCGAACGTGCCATTCCACCGGGACCTCGAGTTCGTGCAGCACGGCGATTGCAAGGTGCAGCGCACCAACCGGAATCACCGTATCGCTATCGCCATGAATCAGCATGACCGGCGGACGTGCAGTCAACTCTCGTGCCAAAAACTTAGGCCCAGCAAGAGCGCCGGAGTAGCCAACGATTGCCGCGGGTGAATGGGCGCGCCGCAACCCTGTGTGAAGTGCCATCATCGTGCCCTGGCTAAACCCTACAATGGCAAGAGCCTCATTGGGCAACCCAAGCATCTCAAGTTCTCTGACAATAAATTGCTCCAAAATCGGCGCCGCCTTGCGTGTGCCTACAACCACTTCATCAGGATCAATTCGCGTCAACTCAAACCATTGGCGTCCAGTAGACATACTGGAGCAAGGCTCGGGTCCATGCGGAGAAACAAATGCAGCATCCGGCAACGTCCTGGCCCATTCACGTCCAAGAGAGATCAAATCATTTCCATCCGCACCATATCCATGAACCAGCACGACAAGCTGACGCGCGGCTCCTCCGGATGCTGGTGCCAAACGCGGTCCATCCAAAATAACACTCACTCCACGACTCCCCCTACTCACTATCATCACCAAATTTTTGTGCTTGATATTGAGAGCATAGGCCTTCAGCAGCCGGGCTGCTGCTGATAGCCACCAGCCACCACATTTCAGCGTCCCAATCAAGGTCTTATATGCTAGGATATCTTGATAAATTCAATGCGATGCGCACCGTATTTTACAACGCAAGGTCACGGACAAAAACACATCATCATGCCAAAAATACGATAGAAAATAGATTTTCCCCGACCATCTTCCTATACCATTCATCTAGTGCAAACACACCTACAGACCACCGTCTCTGGCCGCCTGTAACTATAGTTCTTCTCTCAAACGGATAAATTTATTTCTGGCGTGATAAACTGATAACGCGAGAAAACTCCTTATCCGCCAAGATCGGGCTTTAGGGAAAAACCAACATAATGTCTGTATCAACCTACAATGCATTTGGTCTGCACTAGTCCTAGGCAATTGCTAGGAAATAACGCGCTATTAAATTGCTATATCCCTCCGCATTGCAGCTCAGCGGAAACTCATCCACAAACCAAGTGACCTAGGCAAGGAGAGTACCTATATCTTACAATACACCCCGCTCCTCTGCGATATACTGTTCTATCTCAATGATATTCATGAGTTTACAAGAATATGGCTCTGCCTGAAAACCAACCAGTCCCCAGCGCTCAAAAGCCTGTAGTTAGATTTGCACCAACCCCCAATGGATATCTCCATTTGGGTCATGCCTATTCCGCCCTGTTTTCCAAAGCCGTTGCCGAGGCTCTTTCAGCCCGGATGATCATAAGAATTGAGGATATTGATCACACCCGTGCCCGCACACACTTTGTCGAGCAAATATTTGACGACCTCGCCTGGTTGGGACTGAGCTGGGAAGATCCGGTACGCGTTCAGTCCCATCACATGGATGTGTATGCAAAAGCAATCAGAAAATTATTGCAAAAGGATATTCTTTATAAATGCGATATGTCCCGCCGCCAGATTGCAGACGCCGTGACACTCTCTAAGACCGACGGAAAAGTCTGGCCCCGTGATCCCGATGGAGCGCCAATCTTTGCCAAAAAGTTACTCCAGGATTCCCTCTCAACCGTATATGATCCCGCTCGTGCCGGCGCGCTACGCCTTGATATGTCTGCGGCACGCACTCAATCATCGTCGACCCATCTTGAGTTTTGCGAATTAGGCCCGCAAATGGGCCAGACAGAACCAATCCATGCAACTCCCCAAATATGGGGAGATCCGACCATTGTCAGAATGGATATTCCGACCAGTTACCACCTTTCAGTGGTGGTTGATGATGCCATTCAGGGCGTAACCCATGTCACCCGGGGCATGGACCTTTTCCAATCAACCCATCTACATCGGTTGCTTCAACATTTTCTGGAAATTTCACCACCTCTTTATGCCCATCATCCACTATTGCATGATAAAGCGGGCGCCAAGCTGGCCAAGCGCCACACATCGCCTAGCTTGAAAAGCTTGCGTGAAGACGGCATCACCAAAACTCAGATTTACGATGCAACAGGAATTGCTTCCCTACAGCCCTGGTTTGATCGTCTATCAGACAGATAGGCTTCCATAACCTCTTAATTATTCTAACAAATTCATACTATTCAGCTGCTTATCTATTTTCCTATTCACATATATTTAAGTGCTCAGACGCTATTAATCACGCGATCCCAGTGTCGCATTTCGTAGGTAGTCACGCTGGGTATTGCGCGACCGCATCCTCCACAAACCAACACCAAAACGAGGCTATCACCCCCAGATTAGACGCAAACCAACATCCAAAATAAAAATCACCCCAATCAATCCCTTGTTCATGCCAACTGTTAATCAAAAGCTCACTAAATTTCATCCACGGCACCAACAAACTCACCCGGCTGGATACTCAATTTTCATGGATCTCTTAACTCTGACATTACGCCTATTTTTGCACCCTTACGGCCGATCCGGCGCTTATGATGATAGTGCGGGATTGCAACTGCAAGGTAATCTATGACAAAATGATTTTCCAGTGCGTTCGCGAAACGCAGCCCATCATGGGCTAACATTACATCCGCATGCACCTTCATTATTTTTGGCCGCGTTCAATGATAAAAATCTATGAGCTATGCCCATTGCCGTTAGGTATCAACATCGCGTGACCAATAACCCTAAAATCGACCTCGAAGATATGCCACCCCCCTCCCGAATCAAAAGCAAAAGTGAGCTCGGAGAAAATCAGGTGGAACGCATTAATTCACGTGCTTATCGCGGTCTGCCTGGCGAGGATGAAGTCGCTTCTGCTGACGAATACGCAATACTGCTACGAATCATTCGCCTAGCCTTCCATTATCGCTTCAGATTGGTACTGGCACTCATCGCAACCATCGCCGCTGCCGTGTTTCAACTGTTGGTCCCGCCACTTCTTGGTGATGCTGTCGATGGCGCGCTTGGATTGCTTGACCAAGGATCCGTCTCACGTGAGATCTCCCGAGAGGCTCTCTTAAAAGCGGCTTGGCTACTACTAGCGGTAGCTGTTTTACGAGGTGTTTTTACACTCGTGCACAACTATTTTGGTGAAACTATCGGTCATCGCATTGCCTACGATCTCCGGCTAGCTTTTTACAACAAACTACAAGAGTTGAGCTTTTCATTTCATGACCGGGTTCACACCGGTGAACTGATCACCCGCGGCATGCTTGATCTTGAAGGTGTTCGCATGTTTGTGAACACTGGCATGATCCGGCTCGTCCTACTCGTGGTACTGATCGTTGCTGGCGCCGGGCTGATGCTCTCTACCAATCCCTTACTCGGCGCACTATCTTTAAGCTTCGTTCCATTTGTCGCCTGGCGATCAGCTACAGCAAGACTGCGTCTACGCAGGTTATGGCTACTACTTCAGGATCGTATGGCGCTGATCGGTCAGATAATGGACGAAAATCTCACAGGAACTCGAGTTGTACGCGCCTTTGGCGCGGAGAAATACGAGCTAGTGAAATATGCCAGCGCCTCCGATGAGGCAATGTCAATTGCTGACCAGCGCATTCGCACCCGCGTCGCATCCACCACGGTCATGACGTACGCATTCTTCATCGCCATGGGATTGGTCCTTTTGGTCGGCGGCCTGAAAGTTCTGAACGGCGAGATAAGCATCGGTACCTTGACCGAGTTCCTCACCTTTATGACCATTTTACAACTGCCCGTGCGCCAATTGGGCTTGCTGGTAAACTCGGTCGCAAGAGCGTCCACCTGCGGCGGCCGGTTGTTCGCACTGCTCGATCTAGAACCCGCCATTACGGATCGGCAAAATGCCAATGAGCTAACAATTACCGATTGTATGGTAAGGTTTGAGAATGTGTCATTCGGCTATCACGGCACACATAGCTCACTGGCTATCAAAAACATCTCTTTTGAAATTAAGCGCGGTAAAATCTTGGGGATTGTCGGTCCTCCAGGCAGTGGAAAGTCGACCATCGCCCATTTAATGACTCGTTTTTATGATGCCGACGGTGGCCGTATCACCATCGATGGTCAGGACATTCGCGATGTTACCGTTGCATCTTTACGCGCTGAAGTACGCACGGTTTCGCAATCGCCCCATCTCTTCACCACATCACTGGAAAACAATATCGCTTATGGAGACCCTTGGGCGGAAGACCTCATGATACATGACGCCGCCTCGCTGGCCCAGATCGATGGATTCGCATCCGGGTTGCCCGAGGGCTATAAATCTCTTGTGGGGGAGCGCGGTGTATCGCTATCTGGCGGCCAAAAGCAGCGCATCGCCATCGCCCGCACAGCAATGCTTAAACCCTCCATCCTCATTTTTGATGATTCCATGGCAGCCATAGATGCGGGAACTGAGAGCCAGATAAGACTGGCGCTTGCAGAACAGCTAAAGGTAAGTGCCACAATGATTATCTCGCATCGCCTCACTGCTTTGATGCATGCAGATGAGATCGCATTTATGGAAGAAGGCCGGATTATTGAGCGCGGAACTCACCAAAGCCTGATCAAATCCGAGGGGCGTTATGCAGCTCTTTACCGATTGCAAACTCGTGAAGGTGCCATCGAACCAGAGCCCTCCAACGATCTTACTAATCTAGATAATCGAAAAACCGACGTGACCAGACCATCAACATGATCTCCAACACGACAACAACAAAAAACCAGGATGAGACAATGCATCCGCCTCATGCAGTCGTCGGCTCTCAAACCAGCCAAGATGAGGAAATGTTTGGCGCTCTGTTCGATGGCCGCGTTATTCGCAGGTTCACAAAATATGTCAATCCTTACAAGAAAAGGGTCTGGCTCTCGATTATCGCGGTACTCCTAGCCACACTCGCCCAGCTCTCTATTCCGCTTGTCATCCGCTACGGCATCGACATCGCAGTGCTTGAGGAGGGTGGCTCACGCTCACTGCTATATCTGGCGGTTGGCGCTTTTATCGCTGTTATCACCATCAACTATCTAGCCACATGGTGGCAGGATTTATTGGTCGGCCTAACAGGTGAGAATGTCATTTTTGATCTACGCAGCGCCATGTTTGCCCACCTACAGCATGTAGCACTCACCTTCATGGATCGCACCGAAGTCGGACGGATGATGTCAAGGCTGCAGGGTGATGTGAATGCCCTTCAGGAATTTTTAGAAAACTCGATCACAGCCATTGGCGATATTATCCTTCTGTTCGGCATTGTCATCATCATGCTGTCTCTCAATTTCGAACTCGGTTTGCTTACGCTTTCAGTCGTGCCAACTCTGTTCCTTGTGCGGATTCTCTGGCTTCCACGGGCCCGTGAAGCGTTTCGCTTCGCACGCGAAACCAACTCCATCGCAAACGGCGCGCTTGCCGAGGGCATTCACTCGGTGCGCACGGTACAAGGTATGGGCCGAGAAGATGTAAATTATCATCTCTATAACGATAAAGCCTCCGAAAATCTGGCAGCTCATATCCGCTCAGCCAAGCTGGCCCAGATCATGGTGCCGATAGTTGACACATTGACCGGCATGGCCTCAGCCATTGTTGTTGTTGTAGGTGGCACGCTGGTACTCGACAACGAGTTGGATATCGGCGTTATGGTAGCGTTCTTATTCTACATTCAGCGTTTCTTCGATCCTATCCGGTCGCTTACCATCCAATATTCGACGATGCAGCGGGCCATGGCTTCGGGAAAGCGTATCTTCGAGGTTCTCGATGTACCACTTTCAATCATCGATAAGCCGGATGCTAAAGCACCTGCCGACATTCGCGGTGAAATTAAGTTTTGTGATGTATCTTTTCGTTATGTGAAAGATCAACCTGTCCTGAAAGAAATCAATTTCACGGTCAAACCCGGAGAAACAGTAGCGTTAGTAGGACCAACCGGTTCTGGAAAAACTAGCATAACGGCCCTGTTACACCGATTTTACGACGTTGATAAAGGGGCTATTTTCATCGACGACGTCGATGTACGCGACTATGCAAAATCTGCTCTCGGCCAACATATAGCCATGGTCCTACAGGACCCATTCTTATTCACAGGAACTATATTTGAAAACATTCGCTACCGTACATCCGATGCCACCAGAGCTGAAGTTGAAAACGCCTCTAAGGTAGTCGGCGCGCACTCGTTCATCGAATGTCTTAAAAACGGCTATGATACAATTCTGGAACAGCAAGGTTCTAATCTGTCCCTCGGCCAACGTCAGCTATTGAGCTTTGCCCGCGCGCTTGTTGCCGATGCAAAGATCCTAGTCCTTGATGAGGCAACCGCCAATATCGATTCATATACTGAGCGCCAGATTCAAATTGCACTTAAACAGCTTTTGCAAGGACGTACCGGCATTGTCATCGCCCATCGCCTTGCAACCGTGCGTGGTGCCGATCGAATCATTGTACTCCAGGAAGGGCGCATCATCGAGACGGGAAACCATGACGAATTGATTGCTTTGCAAGGTCTATATGCAAGGCTTTACGCATATAATTACGCCTCATTTGACGATATACCTGATGAGTTGATTCGAGAGGCTACGGCCGAAACCGTGCGCACCTGAAAACGTTCCAAGAAGAAAGACCAAGTGTGCTTCCCAATTGGCTTATTTCAGTAAAAACTAGTTCTTATCAGACTTACATCGCCACATATCTGGGCGCCGTGCGCGGGTTATTTCCTCTGCTCTCTGACTCCGCCAATCTGAGACCTTTCCATGATTTCCCGACATGAGAACATCTGGAATCCAGTGGCCTTCCCATTCACGCGGCAATGTGAAATGGGGGTATTCTAGTAATCCATCCTCAAAACTTTCCTCCGCACCTGATGTCTTATCTCCCATCACCCCCGGCAACAACCGAACCACCGCATCGAGAATGGCCATGGCGGCAATCTCGCCACCTGACAAAATGAAATCTCCGACCGAAACTTCCTCACCGCCGCGCGCATCAATCACCCGTTGGTCGATACCCTCAAAACGACCGCAAACCAGAACAACGCCACTCTCAGCCGAAAGACTGCGAGCCATCTTCTGATCAAACGGCCGCCCTCGCGCAGATGTGAAAATTAGTCGACGTGAATCGCCACGTGGCCTTACATGATCGATAGCTCTTCCCAGAACATCAGCGCGCAACACCATGCCCGGACCACCTCCCGCAGGCGTACCATCAACACTGTGATGAGCGTCTTCGGAAAATTTGCGAATGTTCGTAGCCTCTAGCGACCATAGATTTTGCGCGCGAGCCCTACCGGCAAGGCTAAGGCCAAGAGATCCAGGAAATGCATCTGGAAATAGCGTAAGCACACTGGCCTTCCAGCCAGAACCAGCACAATTATCTTCTTCAAGAACTGCCGGTAATTGTGACATTACGTTCCGAGATCTCCCTCCCCCCCATCGCTCGTGATCAGAGCGGAATTGATAGTTACCAGCTTCCCAAAAACATCAACCGCCGGCACGTGTTCTTTGGTAAATGGAACCAATATTGTTTTTCCATCGCCCGGATCGATCTCCATGAGATCTCCCGCGCCGAAATCATGAACACCGACCACTCGACCCTGAGACATCCCGCTGATGTCCTTAACCGTCAGACCGACCAAATCAGCGTAGTAGAATTCTTCAACTCCTGGATCGGGCAACCGGTCACGGTCAATATACAGTTTCTCACCGGAAAGAGCGCGCGCACCAAAACGGGTCTGCACTCCGTCTATGGCAACGATCAAACCAGAGTTTTTTTTTGTGCTCACAATATCAAGGTATAGTTCCAGTCCACCGTCAGTCTTAATTGGCCCGTAAGAGCAAATATCATCCGGCACTTCTGTATAAGACCACACAACAACCAATCCTCGCACGCCATGCGGTGCGCCAATCTGGCCCACGCACACCCGCTCACCCATGCCGTGCCTACCTCTATTCGGTCTTTTCAAGTTCTGCTTCGGCAACAGATTCAGCCGGGGATTCTTCCACCGGCGTTTCTTCCGCTACAGCTTCTTCCACCGGCGTTTCTTCCGCTACAACTTCTTCCACCGGCACCTCTTCGGCTGCTATCGCATCGCTAGCCACCTCTGCAGCTTCTGCAGCCTTAATAATCCGCTCCTGAGCTTTCTTACCCAGTTGAGCTTTTATCGGATTATTACGCACTGGCCGTTTCATGATCCCAGCAGCATCGAGAAATCTTAGAACTCGATCGGTCGGTTGAGCTCCCTTTGAAATCCAATATTCTATGCGTTCCACATTCATAGTGACGCGATCGTCAGAATCACGCGCTAGCAACGGATTATAGGTCCCAACCTTCTCAATGAAGCGACCATCCCTAGGATTACGCGCATCAGCGACAACAATCCGATAATAGGGTCTTTTTTTTGAACCGCCACGAGCAAGCCTAATTTTTAATGCCATTTTTCAGTCCTTAAGCTAAAAATATTCTATTCACTCAACGAGCTAGTTAATCACCAATCGTTATTTTTTGCGCCCCAGTGACCCGGGATATCCTTGCGGCGGGAGAGTTGAACCAGGCAACCCCGGCAACACCAAGCCGCCAGAAGGCTTAAATACTTGCCCGACTTCCGCCGGATCCATTTGCGCGCCCCCCCCGCCCATCAGACCGGAAAGCATACCTCGCTTACCAAGTTTCTTCATCATATCGGACATCTGGCGGTGCATCTTTATTAGCCGATTAATATCCTGAACACTCGTGCCAGATCCCGCTGCCACCCGCTTCTTGCGCGATGCATTCAACACTTTAGGCAAAAGCCGCTCTCTTCGTGTCATCGATGAAATTATCGCGATCTGCCGTTTGATCACATTATCATCAATATTGGCTGATGAGAGCTGTTTCTTGATCTTGCTCACTCCTGGCAAAAGTCCCATCATGCCAGACATACCGCCAAGTTTCTTCATTTGTCCCAATTGCTCTGACAGATCATCAAGCGTAAAAGATCCTTTCGCCAGTTTGCGGGCAGCTTCGGCCGCTTTTTCCGCATCTATATTTTCAGCCGCCTTCTCCACCAGGCTAATTACATCGCCCATACCAAGAATGCGGCCGGCTATCCTGCTTGGATGAAATTCTTCCAGCTCGTCGATATTCTCACCAGTACCGACAAGCTTAATTGGCTTTCCAGTCACCGAACGCATAGACAGAGCCGCGCCACCGCGCGCATCACCGTCAATTCTGGTCAGAACAACTCCAGTAAGCGGCAACCTCTCACTAAATGATTGAGCAACATTGACCGCATCCTGACCGGTGAGGGCATCGGCTACTAACAGCACTTCATGTGGCGATGTAACAGCTTCAATTTCCGCCATTTCAGCCATTAACTGTTCATCTATATGCAGTCGTCCGGCGGTATCGAGTATCACTACATCAAATCCGCCGAGCCTAGCCGCCTCAAGCGCGCGCTTGGCGATTGCAACCGGCATCTGCCCCGATATAATCGGCAGCGTTTTGATGTTGATCTGTTCGCCAAGGATTTTTAGTTGCTCTTGTGCCGCTGGACGACGCACATCAAGCGAGGCCATCAGAACGTTCAGCTTTTCGCGATCTCTGATCCGCTTGGCAATCTTCGCCGATGTGGTAGTCTTGCCCGAACCTTGCAGGCCGACCATCATCACCACCCCCGGGGATGGTACTTTCAGATTCAGAGGAGCATCTTCGCCTCCAAGCACCTCAACTAGATGGTCATGCACAATTTTGATCACCATCTGCCCGGGTGTGATCGAGCGCAGCACTTGTCCGCCAATCGCCTTTTCGCGAACATCAGCAACAAAACTGCGCGCAACCGTCAGCGCAACATCGGCTTCAAGCAACGCTCGGCGCACTTCGCCCAAAGCATCGTCGACATCGCTCTCAGACAAGGCGCCTCGCCGAGTTAACCCATCCAATATTCCTGATAGGCGCTCAGAAAGCGTATCAAACATTATCTCTCCCAATCATCAAAATGGAAGCACAGAAAGCACCCGTGGGCGAAACTCGCTGACGGATGGTTACCCCCGAACCTCAAGTGCCCGGCGGCAAGACTTAATCAACGCCTATT